>Ga0302314_10008393_pt1 | contig 18390 bp, 15 predicted proteins | sample III_Palsa_N2_3_FD_200533 | JGI IMG/M metagenome (GOLD analysis project Ga0302314, IMG submission 200533) | Peat permafrost microbial communities from Stordalen Mire near Abisko, Sweden - III_Palsa_N2_3 | ecosystem: Environmental > Terrestrial > Soil > Palsa > Peat permafrost | place: Sweden...
CGGCGGCTGCACAAAACTCCGGGCCCTCAGCACATCACCGCCTGCCGACCGTGGCTCGAGGCCCAGCTGCACGTCCTATCCCCGCAGGTCACGGTCTGCCTCGGCGCGGTGGCGCTGCGTGCAGTGCTCGGCCGTGCCGCGACCATTGCGTCGCGGCGTGGGCGACCCTTCGCGCACGAGAGCGCCGGGCAGGTGGTGGCGACCATCCATCCGTCGTGGCTCTTGCGCATGCCTCATGGGCAGAAGCGCGATGCAGCCTGGAGGTCGTTTTGCAGGGATCTGGTGAGAGCGCGACATCTTTCGACCCATCACTCACCGCTTTCTCGGGAGTAGAAGCGGTGCGGACGGCTGGCGAAGTCGTATAATGAACATTCTAATCGCAATCCAATAGTGACCGGCGGTGGAGGGAACCCGAAGGGCGTTCCCCTTCTTGATTATGCAGGAACTCGAGCGCTTTCCGCGTTGGAAAAGCGGGCGCAGACGCCGGAGGCGGGATTCGGTCGCCTGTGCAGAGTGATCGGGATCGAAGTCCCCGATGACGATGTGACCGCGCTGTCGTCCTCTCAGCTGCCCGAGGACTGGCACGCTCAGCCCGCGCCTGACTCCACTCGGCCAGCCGGTCAGGCATGGGCGGCCTCTCTTTCCTCGCTCTGCCTGATGGTTCCAAGCGTCATCATTCCAAGCGAATCGCATGCGCTGATCAACCCGCTACAACCTCAACTCTCGCGAGCACTCCCCGTCCGTACCTACGATTTCAGATGTGATAGTCGTCGCGCTTTGTACGTGGTTTTTTCGTGTTGGGGTACGGCTCGCGACCCCGCCCTCGTAGGGGTGGTTGCGATGATGGTACCCCATCGTCCATGAACCGGCTCCTGTGGCCATGGTTGCCAGGGGGCTGTGGTCCTGCAGGCAGGGCGAACACTGCAGGCACCTATCGCCGGCCGGGCTCTTCCGTCGCAGCTGGATTCACGGATGCTGTCAGGGTGAGCGTGACCTTCATCGGTGATGTGCATGGCTGGAGCGACCGCCTCGCCCGGGTCCTCGACCAGGCGGAGGGCGACGTGGTGCTGCTGGGCGACCTCATCGACCGCGGTCCGGACACGCCCGGCGTGCTGGAGAAGGCCCAGGCGCTGTGCACCTCGGGTCGCGGCCAGTGCGTGCTCGGCAACCATGAGTACGCGCTCTTGCGCGCGCTGGGCCATCCTTCGATCCCCTTCGAGGCCGAGCCGAGCTTCTTCACCGCCTGGCGCGACGGCTTCGGCGGGCTGGCGGTGCTCGAGGCCTTCGGGGTCAGCGATGCGGCTGCCCTGAAGGCGGCCCTCGGCGCGCGTCTCGACTGGCTGGCGCAGCTGCCCTGGGTGCTGGAGGGCGAGGCCGACGGCAAGCGCTGGATCGCGGTGCATGGCGGTCTCGAGGAGGACCGTCCGCTGCAGGAGCAGCTCACGGCGCTGCGCGCCGGCTGGAACGGGCCTGAGAGCAATGCCGAGGCGCTCTTTAGCAAGGCGCGCATGCTGACCCTGCCGCCGGACCTCCCGGCCCATACCTGCCTGGTCAGCGGGCACGTGCCGCTGCCGCGCGTCCATGTCTCGACCAATCGCATCCTCTGCGACACCAGCGGCGGTCAGCGCCACCGCATGCTCAGCGGCGTCGTCTGGCATGCCGGCCGGGTGATCACCTCCGGCAATGGCGTCTAGCCGGCTGGGATCCCAGCCGGCTAGACGTGGCCAGTCCTAGTGCGTCGGCGCGCCGAGGTGCGCCTGGATCGCCTGCTGCCCGTTCGGACCGATGCTCGGCACGATCCCGGACATGTCCTTGGGCTGACCGATCGAGACCAGCTCGACATCGAAGGTCAGGATCGAATTGGCGGGGATCTTGCCCACCGCCGACTCGCCATAGCCCAGCTCGGGCTTGATGAAGAGCCGGTACTTGGCCCCGATGCCCATCAGCTGCAGGCCTTCGCCGAAGCCCTTGACCACCCCGTTGACCGGGAAGCTGGTCGGCTCGACCTTGCTGGCGTCGAAGACCGTGCCGTCGTAGAGCGTGCCGCGGTAGCGCACCAAGACCTGGTCGGAGGGACCGGGTCTGCGCGCGCCGGCGGGCGCGGGCGTGAGGATCTCGTACTGCAGGCCCGAGGCGGTGGTGACCACCCCCTGGCGCTTGGCGTTGTCGGCGAGCCACTCGCTGATGGTCTTGCCGGTGGTGCCGACCTTGGCCTCAGCCGGCTTGGCCTCGAAGAGCTTCTCGAGGGGCGGACGCAGCTGCTTGAAGGCCTCGTCGGAGATCACGTAGTAGTACTTGAGGTAGCGCGCCTGGGCCTTGGCGGCGCGCTCGGCGCCGGAGAGCGTGGGCTTGTCGTCCTTGCCTGGCGGCTTGCCGGCGTTCTCGTCGAGCGCGGCGTCGTACTGCACGAACACCAGCATGTAGCGATCGCGCCCGGTGGTCGCGTCCTTGGCGGCGGGATCCGCTGCCTTGCCATCGGAGTCGACCGCGACCTCGCCGAACATCAGCGAGTACTTCAGCCCGTCCTTGGTAGCGATGGTCAGGCGGCCCTCGTTGCCGACCGCTGCCAGGTCCTGGCCCTGGAGGTTGACGACCGGCGAATCCTTGTCGACGGTGCCGGGCGGCACGAAGTAGAAGCCCTTGGACTGCATCTCCATGATGTCGCGCGGGATCGACTTGATCGAGAACTGGCGCACGTCGGTGAGCTTCACCGTGGTCGCGGCGGTGACGATGGTGTTGATCACGCCCTGGGCGATGCGCTTGTCGGGCGGGATCGGGCCCGGATCGTTCCACAGGTCGGTGCCCGAGGGGCGGGTCAGCTGGGTCTCGGAGCGCATGTCGATGGACTTGTGCTGGATGTCGATGGAGTAGTCGGCGACCAGGAGCGAACGGATGTCCTCGCGCTTGACCTTCAGCGGATCGACCTCGACGTAGTCGATGAACTTGGTCGAGAGGTCGGGCGTGACCTGCGCGGTGTAGACCTGGTTCTTGCCGGCCTCGCGCATGTAGTAGATGCCCTCACCGGTCTCGGACTTCTTGCCCAGCACCAGGTCGGCCACGACCTGTCCGGTGATGTCGGTCATGGTGATGCGCTTGCCGCGCCCCTCCTTCTGCGAGAGGTCGGGGTCGAGCGGATCGATCACACCCAGCGCTGCGAACTGCTTGGGATCGTCGCTGACCAGCCGCCCATGCGACAGGCCCATGAAGGTCGCGGTCGACTTGCTGACCCGGGTGTTGGCATCCGCGGGGTAGTCGAAGTGGCTGGCGATGGTCCAGTCATTGCCGCTGCGTTTGACCTCGATGATCTTCGCCGAGGAGGTCGCATCGTCCCATTCGGCGACGCGCAGATCCGCGATCACATCGGCCGAGGCCGGCTTGGTGAAGAGGTCTGAATCGGTCTTCTTGGCGGTGGGGGCGGTGGAGACCGGCCACCAGGCCGGAAAGCCGGCGCCGATGGCCAGGACACACATGACGTATGGCAGGAGCTTCATGGGGTGTTCCTTCAAACCGCCGCGCGCTTGCGCGAATCGGGGATGTGCGAGCGTTCGCCGACGAGACGCTTGATGAACACGGCGATGGCCAGCAGCAGGAGCAGCACGGCGGGGGTGAGGATGGCGATCAGCTTGACGTAGGTGCGCGCCGCATTGATCTCGCGCCGTTGCGCGCTCTTGGCCTCGGCGGTCTTCTTGTCGGCCTCGAGGTTGATGTCGTTCATGGCCAGGTCGAGCTTGCGCTGGTTGATGACCGTGATGCGCTCGACCTCCTGCGGCTTGGCGTTGTCGTCCAGGCTCGGGTCGTTCTTGATCTGGTCGATGGCGCGGTCGTTGTCCGAGCGGATGCGGTCGATCTGCGCCGTGGCGCTGGAGCGTGCGTCCTCGGTGGCCTTGGTCGCCTTGTCCTCGGACGCCGCGAGCATGTCGGCCAGGCGGCTGAGCGGCCGGTGCGCCGGGCGGCGGGTGCGCAGCTCGAGGAAGTCGGTGTCGCCGAACAGGTCGTCGACCGCGTTGCCGGCGAACTGCACATTGCGCAGGTCGGTCAGCTCCTTCATCTCATCCTTGGAGAACTGGCCGTTCTCGTTGCGGTAGAGGCGGAAGAACATCTCGCTGAAGCAATCGGTGTCGGCGACGACGATGACATGCACCGGCTTGGGGCTGGGCACGCCGATCTTCTTGTCCTGCGGGATGGCCGAGGTCGGGTCGGCCTTGAGCGTGGGATCGGCCTCGGGATAGGCGGCGGGCATGTGGCCGGTGATCTCGGCGGCGATGATCGGCGACTGGTCGTCGGTGGCGAACTCCGGCAGGGCCACGGACTGCTGGTCGATGTCAGGACGGCCCATGTAGTCGAAGTGCACGACGTCGCTCAACGGCACGCGGCCCCACGGATAGCCCGGGGTGACGCGCACCAGCGGCGAGACGCTCAGCGCCGAATACTTGTCGCTGGCGACCTTGAGCTCGCCCGCGAAGAGGAAGAGCAGCGAACCGATCCCGTCGACGGCCGGCGAATCGGTCTCGGCCCTGGTCTGCTCGCGGTTGATCCACAGGAAGGTGTTGGGCAGCATGCCCTTGAAGTAGTGGCTCGGATCGTAGTTCGAATAGATGACCGAGTCCTCGTCGTATTCCAGCCCGAGGGAGTGCCAGAGCGGCTTGAGGTCGCCCTTCTTGGGCCCGTTGCCCTCGTCCTGCTGGCCGTAGGGGTTGGCGCTCTTCTTCGGGCGGCTGGGGATCAGCTCCGGCTTGTTGGCCTCGACCACCGGCAGCGGATCCTCGAGCAGCAGGGTCGGATGGCCGGCCCAGATGTAGTCATGCAGGTGCTCGATCTGCGCCTGGGTCAGGCTCGAGGGCTGCGGCACGACCATCGCCTCGATGTCGGCCGAGACGCCGGAGTCGAGGTTCACGGTGCGCACGTCGTACTGCTTACGCCACTCCTTGACGATCTCCCATTCGGGGGTCATGGAGCCGGACTGGAAGTCGAAGCCAGAGCTCATCTGCAGGTCGGTCTGGGCGATGCCCAGGACGCGCTTCTTGTCGGTGGTGACCGAGCGGATGGCGCGTACCAGCTCGTACTCGACCGACAGGCCGGGATCGAAGTACTCGATCACCTGGGTGTTGCCGCCGGAGGCCACGGCGGCGCCGAGGAAGACGTCCTCGAGCTCCTGGCCGGTGACTTCGTCGGTGGCGACCTTGCGGGTCTTCAGGCCGAATTCGCGGGTCGCCGACTGGCCGGCGTCGTCGAGCGCATCGACCGGATGCTTGATGTCGATCTTGACGTGCTCGGAGGTGCGCGCCACGGCGTTGAGCATGTCCTCGATCTCGCGCGCCTTCAGCTGCATCTCAGGCGGGATGTTCTCGCTGATGAAGGCGGTGATGGTCACCGGCTGGTCGAGGGCGTTGAGCAGCTTGACGCTGGAGGGGCTCAGCGAGGACAGGCCCTCGACGGAAACGTCCTTGTAGGCGCCATTGCGCTCGGCCCAGCGCGCCAGGTTGACGGCCAGGGCCAGGGCGAAGACCAGGGTCAGGATCTGGGCCCACACCGTGGCGGCGGTGCCGGGGCGCCAGCGCCGCGACAACAGCAGCAGCGCCGCGGCGCCGAGGAAACCGACGATCAGCCCGAGCGCGATCACCACATTGAAGACCGGGATGACCCCGCGATTGAAGTCGTCGAACCAGCCCAGCCAGGTGGCGGTGCCGGTCAGCAGCGCGCACAGCGCCGCGCCGACCACGAAGGCGATCGCCGGCAGGGTCACCAGGACGCTGGAGAAGATGCCGACCGCGGCGAAGGCCAGTCCGGCCAGCCACCAGCCGACGTAGTTGGCGAGGATTAGCCCGGCGTCGGGATGGCCGAGCCAGGCCAGGGCCAGGACGTTGGTCAGGCTGCAGGCCAGGGCGAGGGTGAAGTAGCTCGCCACCGCCAGGAACTTGCCGATCAGGGCGTCCTGCACCGAGAGGGGCAGGGTCAGCAGCAGCTCTTCGGTGCCGGCCTCCTTCTCTCGCGCCCAGGTGCCCATCGAGAGGGCGGCCAGCAGCACCGCCAGGAACCACGGCATGGCGTCGACCAAAAGGCCCAGGTCGGAGATGTTGCGGTCGAAGAACTGGGTGCCGCGGAACCAGAACAGCCAGCAGGCGGTGGCCAGGACGAAGACCAGGATGAAGAAGTAGCCGAGCGGATTGCCGAGCAGGCTGGAAAGCTCGCGGCGCCATACCGCCTTGATGCCCTGCAGGTGGATGGGCGAGGCCCCGGAACTGGGTCTGGGGGCCGGTACCGGTGCTGTCAAGGTTGCTGGTGATGCCGGTGATGCAGGAATCGTCACGCCGCCACTCCTTTGGTCAATTCACGGAAACGCTCTTCGATGGTCTTGCCGCCGGCCAGCTCGGCCGGGGTGCCCTGGAACACCAGGCGCCCTTCGCTCACCAGCAGGACGTGGTCGGCCATGGCCTCGACCTCCTGCAGGATGTGCGTGCTCAACAGCACGGTCTTGGGCTCGCCGCTCGCGGGCTTGGCCAGCTGGCGCACGAGGTTTCGCACCAGCAGGATCTGGTTCGGATCCAGTCCAGACGTCGGCTCGTCGAGAATCAGGACTTTGGGATCGTGCAGGATGGCCTGCGCCAGGCCGACGCGCTGGCGGAAGCCTTTCGACAACTTCCGTACTGGTTTATACCAGACTTCCTCGATGCGGCATTCGTGCGCGACGCGCTCCAAGGCGGTCTTCAGCGGTGTGCCGCACAGTCCGCGGACCTCCGCCGCGAAGCGCAGGTAGGAGGCCGGCGTCATGTCCGCATAGAGCGGTCCGTTCTCGGGCAGGTAGCCCAGGAGGCGGCTGGCGGCGACGCGGTCGGTGTCCATGTCGTAGCCGGCGATCTCCGCACGGCCCGAGCTCGGGGCCAGGAAGCCGGTCAGGATCTTCATGGTGGTCGACTTGCCGGCGCCGTTGGGCCCCAGGAAGGCGGTCACCGACCCGGGCGGGACACTGAAGCTGATGTTCTGGATGGCCGTGAAATCACCGTAATATTTGCAGAGATTCTCGGCACGGATCAGGGGGGCGGGGCCGGAGCTTGCCGCACCGCTCGGGGCAGTGGGCGCTGGCGCATCAGTCCGCTCGGTCATGGGCAATCCTCGTAGTGGCTCGTTAGCCTGACTTGACGCAGCAGGCCGAAGAACCTTTCACGGTACCCGTCCTGCGGAAGGCGGGTGATTGTGGTGAAGCCGTGGCCGACGCAACCCGATTGCTCCTTCCAGGGAAGCAGGTAGGTACCTTGTCCGGTTCGGCACGCCCCACCCTGAGGTCCCCATGCAGTTCGATATCAGCCGTGACTTCCTCGACGCCATGCTGCTGCAGCAGCCCAACGCCCAACGCGACGCCAAGCGCGAGATCCGCGCCGCCGGCCAGTTGCACTTCCTGCCCTCCAGCCCGGATGGGACCATGCATACCGCGATCGTCTCCTTCGCCCTGACTCTGGGCGAGGCCGAGCAGGCCTTCGCGCGCGGCGGCTGGCGCTTCCTGTTCACCACCGACGAGCGCTTCGATCCGACCAAGGACACCGAGAACCCCTTCTTCCGCAGCCTGCTGGTCCTGGGCGCCGGCAAGATCATGGCGCAATTGAACAATCTCTGCATGCATGCCAACCTGCCGCTGATCCCTTTCATGCCCGAGCAGCTGGTGCTTGGCGGCCAGACCCAGGCCGGTCCCGGCGCCGCGCCCGCGACCGCTCCGGCTGCGGCCAAGGCGCAGGACAAGGCCTGAGCCGCCGCCGGGGACTGCGCCGCGGATGACCGTGGGCGCCGGACCCGGCCCAGGCTCCCGAGCCCGCCCCGATCCTCCGCCATGTCCGCCGCGATCAGCTACCACCAGGCCACCAAGTACACGCCCGAGAACATCGGTTCGCATCCGGGCCTGGACTGGGAGCGGCAGCCCTTGCCCTACAAGGACTACGATTCCCTCTCCCCGATCGAGCTGGCGCCGTGGCTGCCCTTCGATCCGAACCCCTTCACCGGCCAGGCGCGCACCAGCCAGGGCGTGCCGCGCGACAACGAGGTCACGCTCAGCACCCTGAGCCGCTGGCTGTACGCCGCCTACGGCATCACCGGGGTGATCCCCAACCAGCCGCGCCCGACCTATCTGCGCGCCGCGCCCTCGGCGGGCGGGCTCTATCCAGCGGAGATCTACCTGGCGGTCGCCGACGTGCCGCTGCTGACCCCGGGGCTCTATGGCTATGACCCGCGCCGCCACCGCCTGATCCCGCTCTGGGAGGGCAGCGATGTCCATGCGCACCTGGTCCAGGCCTGCTACGGCAGCGCCGCGATCCAGGCCGCGCCGGCCAGCCTGATCGTCAGCGGCATCTTCGAACGCAGCCGCTGGCGTTATGGCGAACGCGCCTACCGCCGCATCCTGCTCGACAGCGGCCACCTGCTCGGCAACGCCTGCCTGATGGCTCCGCCGCTCGGGCTGCGCGTGCATCTGACCGCGGCCTTCTGCGACCAGCGCCTGGCCGAGCTGCTGCGCCTCGATGCGCAGGACGAGGGCGCGCTGGCGGTGGTGGCGCTGAACACACGCGGCCAGCCGGAACGCCCGAGCTGGAGTGCGCTGCCCAGCCCGGTCGGCCAGGCCCCGGTGGTCGACGCCAACCAGGCGCACGGCTCGCCCTTCCTGGCGGCCCTGCACCGCGCCAGCGCCCTGCCCAGCGACCGGCCGCGGCTGATCCCGGGCGGCGACGAGCTGCAAAGCCAGCTCGCCGCGCGCTACGGCTGGAGCAGCGGCATCGCCCTGGGCGATGAGCTCGGGGCCTTCGCCGGTGGTGGCAGCCTCGGCGCCGACCCCTTCACCTCGATCGTGCAGCGGCGCAGCACGCGCAGCTTCCAGCGCACGGCGATGAGCCGTGGCCAGCTCGCGGCGATCCTCTCCTGCGCCTACAATCCCGTGGCCATGGGCCTGGGCGAGCAGCCGACCATCGAGCGCAGCCGCCTCATGACCTTTGTTGCGGTATCCGCGGTCGACGGTCTGGAGAGCGGCGTCTACTACCTGGCGCCGCACGGCATGGAGCTGCGCCTGGTGCGCAAGGGCGTCAGCCGCCAGGCGCTGCAATACCTGTGTCTGAGCCAGGAGCTCGGCGGCGACGCCGCGGCGGTGGTCTTCCATACCGTCGACCTGCAGGCCGCGGTGACGCTGTTCGGCGACCGCTCCTACCGCTACCTGCATCTCGACGCCGGACTCCTGGGCGAGCGCCTGTCCTTGGGTGCGCTCAACTGCGGCTGCGGCGCGAGTGGCATCGGCGGCTTCTTCGACGACCACGTGACCGAACTCCTGGGCATCCCCAGCGACCAGGCGGTGGTCTACATCACCACCCTCGGCATCCCCGAGGCGGCGGACGAGGAGCCGCAGGACGAGGAGTAGGAGCCGGTGCCAGGAGGAAGGACACACACCGCAGGACCGCCCGCGCGGGCGTGAAGCCCATGGCGCACCTCCCCTTCCCGCCTGATCCGGATTCATACCGTCGCAGGGCATGTGGATCTACAGCTGGAACGTCAACGGCATCCGCAGTGTGGCGCGCAAGAACCTGCTGCCGTGGAAAGTGCTGCCCGAGGCCGAGGTCATCTGCCTGCAGGAGGTCAAGGCGCAGAACCAGGCGCTGGAAAGCGAGCTGGCGGAGCCCGCCGGCTGGCACGCGCACTGGCACTGCGCCAAGAAGGCCGGCTATTCCAGTGTCGCGATCTTCACCAAGGCCAAGCCCGACGAGGTGCGCGAGGGCCTCGGGGTCGACGAGTTCGATGATGAGGGCCGGGTCCTGGCGGTGCGCTTCGGCACCCTGGTGGTGATCAGCGCCTACTTCCCCAACAGCCAGGACGGCGGCAAGCGCATCGACTTCAAGCTGCGCTTCTGCACCGAGCTGGAGCGCTACCTGGCGCACTGGCGCAAGGCAGGCAATGAGGTCGTGCTGCAGGGCGACTTCAACATCGCGCATCAGCCGATCGACCTCGCCCGGCCCAAGGAGAACGAGAAGAACGCCGGCTACCTGCCGCAGGAACGCGCCTGGATGACGCGCTTCCTCGGCCTGGGCTACCAAGATCCGTTCCGCCAGGCCAATCCCGAGCTGGTCGGGGCCTACACCTGGTGGACGGCCTGGGCCAACGCGCGGGCGCGCAACATCGGCTGGCGCATCGACTACTCGACGATCAGCGCCGGGCTGTCCGCACGGGTGCGCACGGTGCGCCACCATCCCGAGATCCTCGGCAGCGACCACTGCCCGGTGGCCATCGAGCTGAGCTAACCCTCGCGGCCCGGGCTGGCCGGAGCCGAGCCGAGCAGGCGCGGCACGGTGCCGTCCAATTCCGAGCGTGGCCGCTAGCGCCCGCGCGCACTGCGCGGCGCGGCTCCGGTGACGCGGCGGAAGACGCGGCTGAAGTGATAGGGGTCGGGAAAGCCCACCGCCGCGGCGATCGCGGCGATGCTCAGGTCGGTATCGATCAGCATGCGCCGCGCCCGGTCGATGCGCAGGCGTTCGAGATGCTGCTGCGGGCTGGCGCCGGTCGCCGCACGGAAGGCCTGGCGGAAGGCGGTCGGACCCATCTGCACGCGCCGGGCGAGCGCGCCGATCGCCCAAGGCCGTGCGCACTGCGCGTCGAGCTCGGTCAACAGGCGCAGGATGCGCGGATCGATGCCGGTCGCGGCGCGCTCGCCCGGCACATGCAGCATCTCGAGCGCGGCCGGGAGGATCGCCGCCGCGCGCAGCCGCGCGGCCAGGCCCTGGTGGCTGCGCGCGCCGTACATCGCAACCAACGGCTCGAGGCGCTCGCGGAAGGCCGCCGGGCGGCGCAGGCTGGTGACCAGCGGGATGCGCAGCGTCTCGTTTTCACCCGGCACGCGCACGGCAAAATGCGGCATGGCCGGAAGCGGCGCCGGGGCCACGGTCTGCTCGTGGTGGTGCAGCATCGACTGCGCATCGATGCCCGGCTGGGCGTGCAGGTCGAAATGCACCGCGATGTGCGCGCCCGGACATACCCCCCAGGCGTGCACGCGGTGCGGCGGCACGAAGGCCACCGCCCCGGGCGGCAGCGCCACCGAGCCCTGCAGCTCGTGCCAGTAGATGAAGCCGGTGCCCTCGAGCTGCAGCATCAGCATGTAGTCATCGCAGCTGCGCAGGATGCCGCGCCCCGAGCCCTCCGGGCCAATGACGGTGCGGTGCGCCAGGCGCAGCCAGGGCGATAGCGGCTGCGGCGGCAGCTCGATCGGGATCAGCGGGATCTGCGGCGCGCTGCGCTGGGCCATGGCCGCATGCTCCCAGCGCGCGGCCGCGGGCAACCTCACGCCCGGGCGAAGGGGAAGGCGCCGGGATAGGCGTTCGGCTGCGCGACATGCCAGATGCCCTCGTGCATGGCGCAGCCCTGGTAGTGGCAGACCACATTCGAGCGCTGCAGCGCCTGGTCGCGCTTGATGCCGCGGTGCACGATGTGGCTGAGGAAGACCACGCAGTCGCCGGCCCCGGGATGGATGGTGGTGCAGGGCTGGGTCTCGGCCCAGGCATGGAGCGCGAGCGGATCGGGCGGATCGGTGTGCGGCGGCTGGACCAGGTGCGAGCCGGTGACGAAGGACAAGGCCGCGCGTCCGGGCGCGTGGTCGTCGAAATAGAAGGTGGTGTTGACGCCGCTGGCCGGCATCGCCAGGGGATGGCCGAGAGCGCGGCGCCGCTCGCGCCAGTAACTGATGAAATCCAGATGCCAGGTCTGGCCGTAGGCGCCGGGGTTGATGTGCGCGCGCAGGCTGCGCAGCTGGCACTGCGCGCCGAACAGGGCCTCGAGGTAGGGCCGCACGCGTGGCGCGGCCACCAGGCGGCCGAAGTGTTCCGGATCGCGCGTCAGCAAGCTGTCGAACCACATGTTGCCTTCATCATTGAGGCCGTCCTGCCAGCCCTGGTCGCGGGCATGCATGATGCGCGCGCGGATCAGCGTCGTGTCCTGCGCATCCAGCGCCTGCGGGATGAGCAGGAAGCCGTCACGCCACAGCGTGTCGAGGTCGGCAGTCAGGCGGTCGTCGAGCTGGGTTGAGGTCATGGTGCGCTCCTCGGCCGAGGATACGGATCGGCCACGCCGGCCATGGACGCTGGCGCGCCCGCAGCTGGACGCGGCGCCGGCTGCCCGTCGCCGCTGCGGGCGGATCCGGGAGGCCCACCTCCTCGAAGGACCGTACTGGGATGACGAAAGCGCGGGCAATGCGCGTCGAAATCCCGTCGAAAACCATCCACTATCGACACGCATGCGCGCCAGAGCCCTGTCTGTGCATGACTTAGCGCATCATCTGGAATGTCTAAAAAATACACGATATCTGGTATTGAAATCCCACTTTCCCACTATATCTAGTGGATGCTTCCGACCAGCCCATATGCTATCCCCCTCTCTTTCGAGCCAACCGTGCGGTCCAACGCCTAGGGTTTATTCCGACCTAATCGTGGCCATACTGAGCGCACCCGAGCCGACATGACCCTGCAGCAGCTCCAGCATTACACCTTCAATACCAAGTACGCGCGCTGGAGCCCCGAGTTGCGGCGCCGCGAGACCTACGCCGAGGCGGTGGACCGCGTCTTCGCCATGCACGAGGCGACCTACGCCACAGCCGGCATCGGCGCGGATATCGCCTACGCCAAGGCCGCCGCCAAGGACCGCCTGGTCCTCGGCAGCCAGCGCGCGCTGCAGTTCGGCGGCAAGCCGGTGGCCGACAAGAACGCGCGGCTCTACAATTGCACGGTCTCCTACTGCGACCGCACGCGCTTCTTCCAGGAGGCGCTGTGGCTCCTGCTGTGCGGCTGCGGCGTCGGCTTCTCGGTCCAGCACCATCATATCAGCCGCCTGCCCGGCATCGCCCGGCCCGGGGCCGAACGCGTCACCTTCCAGATCCCCGACTCGATCGAGGGCTGGGCCGATGCGGTGGGCGTGCTGCTCTCGGCCTATTTCATCGATGACCAGGTCTTCCCCGAGTACGCCGGCAAGCAGGTGGTCTTCGACTTCAGCGCCATCCGCCCGGCCGGCTCGGCCCTGGGCAGCGGCATCGGCAAGGCGCCGGGCCCCGCGCCCCTGAAGCGCTCGCTGGAGCGCATCCGCACCGTCCTCGACTGCCGCCTCGCCACCGACGGCCCGTCCTGCCGGATGCCCTCGATCGACGCCTACGACATCGTCATGCACGCCTCCGACGCGGTCCTCGCCGGCGGTGTGCGCCGCTCGGCGACGATCTGCATCTTCTCGCCCGACGACCAGCAGATGATCAGCGCCAAGACCGGCGACTGGTTCATCAAGAACCCGCAGCGCGGCCGCTCCAACAACTCCGCATTGCTGCTGCGCCAGTCGACCACCTTCGAGCAGTTCAACGGGCTGATGCAGGCGGTGAAGCAGTTCGGCGAGCCTGGCTTCGTCTGGGCCGACTCGACCGAGATCATGTACAACCCCTGTGTCGAGATCGGCATGTACCCGGTCGACGAGCACAGCGGCGCGAGCGGCTGGGCGTTCTGCAATCTCTGCGAGATCAACGTCAAAGCGTGCGTGACCGCCGCGACCTTCGAGCGCGCCTGCCGCGCGGCGGCGATCCTCGGCACGCTGCAGGCCGGCTACACCTCCTTCGCCTACCTCGGCGCCACCACCGAGCGCATCGTGCGGCGCGAGGCGCTGCTCGGCTGTTCGATGACCGGCATGATGGACAATCCGGCGATCGCCTTCGATGCGCAGCTGCAGCGCCGCATGGCCACGACCATCCTGGAGGTCAATGCGCGCATCGCCGCCGCGATCGGCATCAACCCCTGCGCGCGTGCGACCTGCGTCAAGCCGGCCGGCACCACCTCGTGCATCCTCGGTACCGCCTCGGGCATCCATGCGCATCATGCGCGCCGCTACTTCCGCCGCGTCCAGGCCAGCCTCAACGAGACCCCTTATCAGTTCTTCAAGGCGCACAACGCGCGCGCGGTCGAGACCTCGGTCTGGAATCCCAACGGCACCGATGCGGTCCTGACCTTCTGCATCGAGGTCCCGGAGAGCGCCCGCACCCTGAACGAGGTCAGCGCCCTGGAGCTGCTCGGCCTGGTGAAGCTGACCCAGGAGAACTGGGTCGACCAGGGCCGGCGTGCGGAGCGCTGCGTCCAGCCGTGGCTGCGCCACAACGTCTCCAACACCATCACCGTGCGCGACCATGAGTGGGATGAGGTCGCGCGCTTCATCTACGAGCATCGCCAGGCCTTCGCCGGCGTGTCGCTGCTGCCGATGGGCGGGGACCTCGACTACCCCCAGGCGCCGTTCTGCGCGGTGTGGACCTACCAGGAGATCGTCGCCGAGTACGGTGTGGGCGCGCTCTTCGCGTCGGGACTGATCGTCGACGGCATGCACGCCTTCACCAACGACCTGTGGGCGGCCTGCGCCTGCGCCCTGGGCACCGGCCGCTCGCTTGAGCGGCCGAGAACGATGCGCGTCGGCTCGAGGAGCTGCAGGCGACCATCCAGCGCCTGCTGGCGCAGAAGGACTGGGTGCGGCGCGCGCACCAGTTCGCCCGCAACTACTTCGGCGGCGACGTGCGGCGCATGACCTACTGCCTGAAGCGCATCCACAACTGCAAGCTGTGGGAGGACCTGCAGCGCGAATACGTGCCGGTCGACTACACCCTGATGGTCGAGCTCGGCGATGAGACGACCCTCAGCGCCGCAGCGGCCTGCGCGGGAGGCACCTGTGACCTGGTCTGACCCCATGAACCCACCACCGCGCGCACGCGCCGAGCCGGCACGAACCGCGCAGCGGGAGCGACGCTGATGGCGCGCGCGCCTTTGACCGACGATGTCCTGGCGGAGATGATGCCGGGACTGACCTCCACGACCCTGGTCTCGCTCCGCCGCGCCGATGTGGTGCGCGGCGGCAGCCCCGAGGCGGTGCGCCTGGCGCGCGCCCCGGCACCGGCGCCCGCGCCGCAGTCGCGCGCCGCACAGCACCGCTCGGCCGAGCCCGCGACGCACGCCGATGCCGACTGGTTCGACGACCGGGTGCTGGCCGCGAGCGAGGACGTGCCCACGGTGCGCCTCGAGCGCACCAAGCGCAACCCGGCCGAGGTCGATACCGAGATCCTGCGCAACCAGGCCGCGGGCGCCGCGCCCGGCTCCCCGGCATCGGCGACCCCGGCTCCCCCGGCCACTGCCGCCTCCGCACCCGACGCCGCCGACGCGACCGGGGTGGAGAAGCGCCGCAAGCCGACCGACTCCTTCACCCTCAACCCGGCCTTCGCCAGCCGGGTCTTCGACAGCTGCACCATCGAGATCCTCGATCCGCGCAGCGGCGACCATATCAGCTTCGTGCGCGGCGTGCTGGTGCGCGACGCCCAGGACCAGGTCATCAAGATCCAGTGCTACCTGACCCGTGGCACCTACCTCGCGCCGATGGGCACCAAGCTCGAGTTCCGCCTCGGCACCGAGCGCTTCCGCATCCGCGACGGCTTCTACGTCACGCCGCGCGGCGGGCGCGGCGACGAATGGATGTATCTCGGCTACGTCGGCTGACGCCGGTCGGCGTGCGGGCGGCCGGTATCCGCGCGGTGCGCTGCCTGTGGGACCAGCAGCCGGACGGGCTGTCGAGGCGCATCCGGCCTTATAGCCTCCCTCCTGCCATGGCCGAGACGCCGCCGCTCCTGTCCGTGCCCGCAGTGAGCCCCGCCCTGCGGACGGTCGAGCGCAGGGGCTGGTTCGTCCTCGCATTCGGCCTGTACATGCTGCTCAAGGCCCTGGCCCTGGTCTTCATCGGCCTGTACCTCAACCACTGGATCCACAATCCCGGGCACGAGATCGAGCAGCTCAACGCCTGGATCCGCTACGTGCACATGGATCCGGACGGGCGCTGGATCCGCCACCTGCTCAAGACCATCGGCAACATCGACACCCACCAGCTGCAGATCGCCAGCTTCGGGATGTTCTTCTACTCCTTCCTGCACCTGATCGAGGGCATCGGCCTGGTCGGCCGCTACCGCTGGGGGGAATGGATGGTGGTGGTCTCGACCTTCGCGCTGGTGCCCTTCGAGATCTATGAGCTGATCGTCAAGCCGAAGATCTTCCTGGTCAGCGCCCTGCTGGTGAACATCCTGATCGGCCTGTACTTCATCTACCGCCTGCGCATCCAGGCCGAGAAGTCGGTGCATCTGGACACCACCCCCACCCATCCCCCGCCCGGCTACTGATCCCCATGCGTCCCTGCCTGCCCCTGCTCGTGTCGGTCATCGCCTGCGCCTGGTCCGCGGCCCTGGGTTGCGCCTGGGGCGCCGATGCGGCGGCGCTCAAGCCGGTGCCGGTGATCACCGTCACGCCACACACCGTCTCCTGGGGCCACAGCGTCGCCTTCGATGACCACGGCCTGCCCACTCCCGACGCCTGGTTCGATGTCGAATTCGCGCTGCATGCCGACCATGACACGATCCTGGCCTGTCCGCACCTCGAGATCACCACCGCCGTCACCGATAGCGGGGAGGCCCTGAGCCTGCTGCCGCCGCTGTTGGACTGGAGCCAGGGTGCGGAGGACCCGTCCGACAGCGGCAGCTGCCACGCGACCTTCAAGCCGCCGCAGAAGACCGCGCGCACCCTGACCATCAGCGGGCGCATCCTGGTCGCACCGCCCGGCGCGCTGCGCTTCGTCGATCTCTTCCCGCTGGGCACCTATCTCGGCGCCTGGGCTGCCGTGCAGGGCCTGCCCGGCGGCGCGCTGCATGCCTACCGCCAGGATGATGCGATCTGGCTGCAGTTCTCCCCGGCTCTGACCGCGGTCTTCCACAGCATGCACTACGTCGATGCCGACGGCACCGAGCTCGACATCCCCGACTGGACGACCAGCGACGACGCCCTGCCGGCCTACTCCAATGGCGTGAACCTCAGTGACAGCGGCCGGCTCACGGTCGGCTACCTCGACCTGGCCAAGGCCGTGATCGTGCCGTTCTCCTTCACCGCCCTGGCCTTGGACGGCTCCGCGCTCGACCGCACCCCGCCGCCGCCGCACTGCGTGCTGACCGTGCCCAGCCGCGATGCGGCCGCGCCCGCGCCCGAGCTTCCGGCCAAGGGCGTGGGCGAGAAGTTCTAGCGCCGCAGGCGCGCCACGGCCAGGTCGCGGCCGAAGGCCTCGGTCATGGCCACCGATGACGAGGTCACCACCTGGTCGACGTGCGCGGGGCTGACGCCGCGCTCGCTTTGATGCGCGTCCGCGCTGGGCGGCTGGTCGGCGCGCAGCAGGTGCAGCATCCATCCGCCATGCGCGCGCACCCACTGCGCCTCGTTGTCGAAGCGCACATCCGGGATGACGATCAGCGGCTGGGTCGCCAGGCGGCTCAGGCGCAGCTCGAGATGGAAGAGCCAGAAGTCGGGATGGACCAGTTCGCGGAACAGCTCGCTGCCGACGCGCTGCAGGATCTGGCGACCGGTCGACCAGCGCTCGCCCAGGCGCGGCGCCCAGAACGGATCGGTGGCAAGCTTCGCCTCCTGGGTCTCGTAGCGCGAGCCGAAGGCGGCCTCGACCACGTCGCGCAGGCTGTCGGCCATCGCCACCACCCGCCCGCCGCAGTGCCCGACCATGGCCTGGGCGCAGGTGCTCTTGCCGGCCAGGGCGCGGCCGCAGATGCCGATCACCACCGGTGGCGCGGCCGACGGGCGGTCGGGGCCTGCAGAGCCGCGAGAGCTGTCAGCACTGCCGGCAGGGCTGGCGCCGGTTGGGGCGGTGCGTTCAGCGGATGACGGGGAAACGGGGTCCGGAGGGCTCATCAGGCGTCCTTGGCCACGGGGCTGGACCTAGGATCGCGTCTGCGGCTGGTCACGGAAGCACGGCTAGACGTCGAAGAACTTCTTGCGCTTATGGGTGATGCGCAGCTTCAGGCGCTTGGCGATGAAGATCGCCTTGTCCTCCAGGACGTGCTTGCCGATGACCTCCTCGGGCACGACCAGGGAGACCTCCTGGCAGCGCGCGATCAGGTCGGTGGCGAGGGTCTTGACCGCCTCGCCGAGCTGGCGGCTGTTCTGCACCCGCCAGACATCGCCATCCCACTCGATCCGGATGCCATCACTGCTGACGAATTCGACCTGGTAGATGATGTGGCGTTGGACCATGCGCCGATCCTACCACGGAAGCCCTGGAAGCGACCGCGCATAATTTTTGCCGCGTCCGCCCCGGGAACGGCGGCTGAAGTGGCCGACAGGGCTGACGTGGCGGCGGTGGCTGCAGTCCGAAAACGACAACACCAACCCGGAAGGCCGGGTTGGTGTCGCGAGTCCATCCGAGGACGAACGAAGCGGATCGAAGCTTAGAAGCTGAAGATGCTCTCAGCCGCGATTTCGCCCTGGTTCTTCTTCGACGGGGCGCCGGTGCCCGTGGTCGAATCATCCTTGCTGAAGTACACATCCTGGTTCGAGACGT
>Ga0302314_10008394_pt1 | contig 18390 bp, 15 predicted proteins | sample III_Palsa_N2_3_FD_200533 | JGI IMG/M metagenome (GOLD analysis project Ga0302314, IMG submission 200533) | Peat permafrost microbial communities from Stordalen Mire near Abisko, Sweden - III_Palsa_N2_3 | ecosystem: Environmental > Terrestrial > Soil > Palsa > Peat permafrost | place: Sweden...
GTTCCCGGCAAGCGGCCATGAAACCGTTCGCACAACTTTCTTTCAAAATCAATTTAGGATAGCTTTACATTGTTGCGGATGTGGCGGCCAAACCATTGGTCGTTCGCCGGACGAATCGACAGGCCTATCCGTGGAAGCTAGTCCGCAGTGCCCAGAACCATGACCATGTATGCCGACATCACCAGGCCCGCCGCCTGCACCAGGCAGTTGCGAGCGCCCGGCACCTGGCGCTCGCCGCAATCGCCGCGTAGTTGACGTACTGACTCGATCGTCAGCGGCATGCCGAACATGCCGCCGTGGTTGAAAGACAGGCCGCCGCCCGAGGTATTCAGGGGAAACGCTCCTCCCGGCGCAATCCGTCCGCCTTGCACGAAGGCGCCACTCTCGCCGCGCTCGCAGAAGCCCAATTCTTCAAGGCCGATCAGCACGTTGATCGTGAAGGCATCGTAGATTTGCACGATGTCGATGTCCGCGCGGGTGAGGCCGGCGCGTTCCAGCGCCAGCCGTCCCATCTCGGCAAGCACGCCGTTGTCGATCCAGTCTTCGGTGCCGAACGGCGTGACGTGGTGCATGTAGCGGTCGGCGAAGCCCTGCACCAGGACGGGCGGCCGGCGCAGGTCGCGCGCGCGCTCGGCTCGCACCAGCACGATGGCGCCGGCGCTGTCGGTGACCTGGCAGATGTCGAGCTTGCGCAGCGGATCGGCAACCATCGGCGAGGCCAGGTAGTCCTCCATCGTCAGCGGGGCGCGGGCGACGGCGTTCGGATTGAGCTGTGCCCAGCGCCTTGCCGCCAGCGCGACTTCGCCCAGGTCCTGCGCTCGCGTGCCGTAGCGCTGCATGTGCAGGCGCGCCTGCATCGCGTAGAAGCCGATCGGGCTCAACATGCCGTACGGAAGCACGAACTGGCCGTTCGGCATGCGAGCATCGTGCGCATGGCCGCCACGCGTGCGGCTTCGGTCCAGGCGCTGTGTGCTGCCATAGGTGATCAATGCCACATCGCACAGACCGGCTTCCATCGCAGCCATCGCGTGAACGATATGGGTCAGGTTCGATTGCCCACCCACGACAGTACTGTCCACATAGCGCGGCGTAAGTCCCATGTACTCCGTCACGAGCAGTCCGGCCGCGCGGTCGTCCCAGTGAGCGAACACCGCGTCGATGTCGGCGGCCTTCAAACCCGCGTCCAGGATTGCCTGCCGCGCGGCTTCACATTGCAGCGATAACGCCGTGTCGCCTGGCTGGGCACGGCCCATACCGGCTTCTCCGATACCGGCGATGGCGTAGCGACCGCTCAGATCCTTCGGGTCCATATCTGTCCTTTCAAGTTGACGCCGATGCGTCCGTCAGCTGCTTGCGCACGTCCTTCTTCAACACTTTGCCGACCTGGCTGCGGGGCAGTACAGGCCAGAACTCGATGTGCTTGGGTGTCTTCAGGCTGCCGAAGCGCTTGCGACACAGGTCGAGGATCTCGTCGGCAGTGACGCTGCTCCCGGGTTTGAGTTCGATCACGGCGGTCAGGCGTTCACCCCAGTCGGCGTCGGGCACGCCGACCACGGCGCAGTCCTGCACGCCCGGGTGTCCCCAGATCACCTGTTCGATCTCGCTCGGATAGATATTGAATCCGCCGGAGATGACCATGTCCTTCTTGCGATCGACCACGTACAGGTAGCCGTTTTCGTCAAACACGCCAATGTCGCCGGTGTGATGCCAGCCGAAGGCGCGCGCTTCGGCGGTCGCCTCCGGGTTGTTGTAGTAGCCGGGCGAGACCAGGTCGCCGCGTGCCACGATCTCGCCGCGCTCACCCGGGGCCACGAGGTTGCCGTCGTCGTCCATCAGCGCGACCTCACAGGCGCCGGAAGGGCGGCCGGCGGAGGCGAGATGCTTGTCGAGCTCGGGGTCGCCGTGCACGAAGTGGTCGCGGCGAGACAGGCAGGTAATGACCCCCGGCACTTCCGACTGGCCGTAGCTCTGCATGAAGACCGGGCCCCACAGGGCGAGGCCCTCGCGGAGCTTGTCGACCGACATCGGTGCGGCGCCGTACATGACGTACTCAAGCGAGGAACAGTTGCGCGTCGCCACATCGGGGTGCGCGAGCAGGCGGTAGATCATGGTCGGCGGCAGGAAGATGTGCGTCACATGTTCGCGCTCGATCGTCTCGAGGATCACGGCGGGATCGGCCGATGGCGCAATCACGTTGCGTGCGCCGACGCGTGCGAGCGCGACCATCGTTGCGCCCGCGGCGTGCGTGAGCGGAGCGACGACCAGATGCACCGGATCTTTTTTCGGTGGCGTGAACTGGTTGACGATGCGGTACGCCGTCTCGAGTGAGCGATGGCTTTGCATGATCGCCTTTGGCCGGCCCGTGGTCCCTCCGGACGACTTGATGATTGCAATGTCGTCGGCCGCGCGCCGCACGCTCACGCGCTGGCCGGCAAAGTCGTTCAGCCATTGCTCGATGCAGTCGCCGTCCTGTTCCAGCGGTTTCGTCAAGCCGATCACGCGCTTGAGCGTCGGAATGCCTTCTTTCAGGCGTTCGAGGTGGGGTGCGTACTGCTCGTGGCAGATCAACACCGTGACCTCGCAGAATCGGGCGAACCATACGATGTCTTCGATCGGATCGCGCGCGTTGAGCGGCACAAACACCGCGCCGCTGCGCATGACACCGAGCATCGCGGGCAACACCATCGGATGGTTCGGCGAGAGCACGCCGACATGCGTGCCCGGCTGGACGTCGAGTACCAGCGCGGCAGCAACGGCGTGCGACGCTTCGGCCGCTTCACGGTAGCTGAGTTGCAGGTCACCGCCCTGAACGAAGACGTGGTCTGGAAATGCCGTGGCACCGGCATCGAAGGAATCAATGATCATGTTGTCTCCGGTATCGGAAATGGGGTGGTCGCCGGCGCTCTCATATGCCCGGCGAATCGCCACCCGTGAGCCGGAACATCGGCAGTGCGAACGTTTCGCTGATGCGTTCGAAGCAGACCTGCACCGGTGCGCCGACGCCAAGGCGTTCCATATCCGAATCGACGATGCCGGCCAGCATGCGCACGCCCTCGTCAAGTTCGATCATGGCGATTGCATAAGGGACACGCGTCTCGAAGGCGGGATGTCCGGCAATGTGGCACACGGTGTAGGTGTAGACGTGCCCGTGCCCGCTGGCCTGTACCCATTCAATCTCATCGGACAGGCATTGGGTGCAGAAACGGCGAGGGTAGAACTGGTGCCGGGCGCATGCGCGGCAATACTGGATATCGAGCCGGCTTTCACGCGCTGCCTGCCAGTAATGCTCGGTCTCGGCGGTGGGCACCGGCTGGGGTCGCAAGGGGGATGAGCTCACCAGATTCTCCTCAATTCGCGCTTAGCGAGAAGCCGCTGCCCGACACCTGGACGTGGGCCTTGTCCGGGCGCGTTGCCAGGCCTGCCACGAGATCGACAACAGGGTGGTGGACGCTGAAGCTGTCGCCCGTCGACGTCGGCGCCAGGCCGCTCACCTTCTCGTCGCCGTACATGTATCGCAGCAGCAGTTCGTCGTCGCCGATATTCTTGTAGCGCTGACGCAGCCCCGGCAGCACCGGTTCGATGACCGGCGGCGTCAGGGCCACATCTTTTGAGCCGTTACCAATGACCCGGTCCTTCACGTTGCCGTCGACCGGCAGCGGTAAGGTGCCGAAATAGCCGCAGACGTACTTCTTCACTTCGTCCGGCACCACTTTGTAGCGCTCGTTGTTCAGGACGTTCATCACCGCCTGCGCCGCGACGATCGCGGGGTAGGGCGTGACCATGATCGGCGAGCCGAGTTCGACGCGTACGCGGCCGATCTCTTCCAGCACGGCCGGAAGCTTGTCGGCGATGCCGGCGAGCTTGAGTTGCGATTCCAGATTGCTCATCGCGCCGCCTGCGTACTGGGTGATGTAGTGGCTGGGTTCGTACTCGGCAGGCACGCCGACGGGTTGACGTTCGCGTTCGGCCAGGGCCCCGAGATAGTCACCCACCTCGTCGAGCAGGGCGTCGTTGACCACGACCTCGAAGCCGAGCTCGCGCAGGTTGCGCGCGATCATCTGGCTGGCCGGCAGCGAGTTGCCGTTGGCCATCGGATCGACCGCCGTGAGGATGCTGTCCGCGCCACGCACGGCGGCCTCGATCGCGAGCCATGGCCCGAGCCCCGTCAGGCAGTGAGTGTTGAATTCCAGCCGGGTATCGCCGATTGCCTGCTTCAATGCCGGTACGAGCGTGCGGACCCGGTCGATCGTGAGGGTGCCGGCGGCGTCGGCAAGCGCAACGGTTTGGACCCCGAAGCGCTCCACGGCTTCGCGGGCCTTGCTCACGTACAACGCATCGTCATAGCCGGGTGCAATGTTGTAGCCAAGGCCCAGGGTCACGTCGCAGCCAAGGCGACGCGCAGTGCCGATGCTCGAGGCGAGATTGTCCGAGCACAACAGGGCATCGAAAAACGCGACCTCACGAATGCCGTTCGCGATCTGCCGCTCCACAAAGAGGTCGGTGATATCGTCGGCCACCGGAAAGAAGCCCCGCATCAGGTTGCTACGCACCGCGCCACGCATCGGCGTGCGCGTGATCCGCTCACGCAGCAGGCGAATGCGTTCGAACGGATCCTGGTTCAGGAACAGCACGCTCGCGTCGAACTGGACCAGCGCGATCGCCTGCATCGAGACAAATCCGGCCTGATCCATGCGTTCGGCAATCGGCAGCATGTGCTCGGTGCGCATGCGGGTGGCCCACAGGCATTGCTGCCCATCGCGCAGGGTGTCGTCAGTGAGATGGATCGTGCGACGTTTGCCGGTGCGTGCGGTTTGCTCCGCAACGAGTTTCTTGAGGTGTTCAAGCATGGTTGCAGCCCTCCGTGCTCTGGAGTTGAATCGCGACGCCGGGACCGCGCACCTCGAGCTGCGCATAGCGCGCGGCACGGGCGGTGAGCCCGGCAAGGAGTGCGTCTACCGGCGATGTCGCGACGTAGCGCAATGCTTCGGCCGAAGCAGGACCCGGGACGGCAACAGGCGCCACGCCGCAGGTCTGTGCGATCACAAGCTCGGCGTCGCTCGCTTCGGGGTGTGCCGCGTGCAGTGCGGCGATCGACGTTGCAGGCGTCGTTGGCAGCGCACCGACGCGTTGCGCCAGCCGCGCATTGACACAGCCGGCCGTCGCGCCGTGGACTTGCTGCAACGCGCGACGCACGCCGGGCCGTAGCTCAGCGTAGTCGGACATGCCTTGCAGATGCAACAGCGCCTGTTCGGCAATCGGCCGCGCAAAGGGCGCCAGCATCGGCGGCGCGCCGACGTCGTTGCGCACGCGCGCGCACTCGTTGGCGAAGGCGTGCAACTTGTGCTGCAGCCCCAACGCCGCCAGTTGCTGCATGAAGTGCGCGGCCACTTCTCCCGGCAACTCGTGCACGTACGGCGCGAGGTCGAATACCCAGGCGCGGGCCGGCCCAAAGCCGTGGCGATCGGCAAGCTCGGCGAGCAGCCGGTCGGCCTCGCCGATTGCGTGGAGGCGCTGGTCGCTGACTGGGGTTCCCAAGCTCAGCATGCGCAGCGACTTGAGCAGTGTGCCGAGCGCCGGGACGGACGCGCCGTTGGCCAGTGGCGCGAACGCGGTGTCGAGCCCGTCGATGCCGATCCGTATCGCCTCAAGCGCGACCATGGGACCGAGCGCCGTCTGACACCGCAGATGCAAATCGAGCGGCGTGGCACCGAGCCCGGCGCGCAACGCAGGAAGCAGCGTGGCCAGCCGGTCCACGGTCAGCAAACCCGCCTCGTCGCGCAGCATCACGCGGGCGGCGCCTGCCCGCACCAAGGCCGCGGCCAGCCTCCGGAGTTCGTCGTCGCTACGCGTCGATTCCTGCGTGAACGGCAGTGCGGCGATGGTGGTCAGGCCGAGCGCCTTGGCCGCCTTCAGTACCGATGCGATGCGTTCGATTTCCACCAGCGGATCGATCAGAACGATCTCGGAGACACCGCGCTGCGCCATTTCGCGCAGCCACAGCGTGGCGACTTCGGTTGTAATCACGTCGGCGCCGCGCTTGCCGTGTTCTGTCAGCAGCGCGAGCGCCGCGCGCAGCACGACACCGGGGCAGCGCTCGCGCAGCAGCTCGATGCGTTGCCACGGGTTTTCGCCGCGCGCCACGCATTGCTGCAGCGTGGCGGGCGAGGCGATTTCGATCGCCGCAGGGCCGGCTGCCGCCAGGCTGGTGGCGACGGCAAGCATCATCGGCGTCGTCATGGCTCCGGCCCAACGCGCGCTCTGGCCGTCGGTCAGGCTGACGTCGGTGTAACGCAGCGCGGCTTCGGTCATTGCTTCACCTCGGCAGCTTGCCCATTAGTGGCGGACTGTTTGGCGGCGTCCTTCGCGGCTTTCTGCGCAGCCTTGCGCTGCGGCAGGAAGGTCTCTTCGACCCAGCGCGTCGTGACGTTGCCGTTCAGGAAATCCTCGTGCGCCAGCACCGATTCGTGGAACAGGGCGGTCGTCGTCGGCCCTTCAACCCGCAGGCCCGCGAGTGCCAAGCGCATACGTTCGATTGCCTGCTCTCGCGTGGCCGCATGCACGATCAGCTTGCCGAGCAGCGAATCGTAGTAAGGGGGCACTGTATAGCCTGAATAGCAATGCGAATCGACGCGGATGCCGTCGCCGCTGGGAATTTCCCAGAGGGAGATCAGCCCCGGGCGCGGCAGGAAGTTGCGCTCTGGATCTTCAGCATTGATACGGCATTCAATCGCATGACCTTGCAGCTTGACGTCGGCCTGCGTGAAAGACATCGGTAGTCCGGCTGCGACCCGGATCTGCTCGGCGACCAGGTCGAAGCCCGTGACCATCTCCGTCACCGGGTGTTCGACCTGGATGCGTGTGTTCATCTCAAGGAAGAAGTAGCGGTTGTCGCGCTGATCGACCACGAACTCGATCGTGCCCGCGCCGCAATACTGGGCGTTGCGCGTCAGGCTTACTGCGCACTCGCCCATGGCGTGGCGCATGGCTGCATCGACGACCGGCGAGGGCGCTTCTTCAATCAGTTTCTGATGGCGGCGTTGGGTCGAGCACTCGCGCTCACCCAGATAGACGACGTTGCCATGGGAATCGGCCATCACCTGGATTTCGATGTGGCGCGCGTGTTCAATGAACTTTTCCATATACAGCGTGGCGTCGCCGAATGCGGACTGCGCTTCGTTGGCGGCGGAGCTCATCAGCGCTTCGAGTTCGCTCTCGTCTCTCACGATTCGCATGCCACGGCCGCCACCGCCGGCTGTCGCCTTAATGAGCACCGGATAGCCGATCTGCGCCCCGACGCGCCGTGCGTGCGCTGCATCGGTTAGTGCGCCCGAGCCAGGCACGCGCGGTACTCCGGCTTTTTCGGCGAGGCTGACTGCTGTGATCTTGTCGCCCATCGCGTCGATAGCTTCGGCGGACGGGCCGACGAACACGAGTCCGGCTTCGACGCAAGCGCGCACGAACGACGAACGTTCGGACAAGAAACCATATCCGGGGTGCACCGCGTCGCAACCGGTGCGCAACGCCGCCTCGACGATCTTGTCGGCACGCAGGTAGCTCTCTGAGGCGAGCGGCGGACCGAGCACCACCACGTCGTCAGCCATCCTGGCGGCGAGCGTATCGATGTCGGCTTCGGAAACGCCAACCACACTCTCGATACCCAAGGTGCGGCAGGCGCGGATCACACGCACGGCAATCTCGCCGCGGTTGGCGACGAACAGGCGCCGGATGTCGCGAGTCGCGACGGGGATAGAGGCGGTCCTGTTCATGTTCAACCCTCCTTTGCCGGCTTGATCAACATCACGATCTGGTCGTGCAGCACCGGTTTGCCGTCGCTAGTCAGGATGCGCTCGACCGTGCCCGCCGCGTGGGCCTGCACCGAATTGAACATCTTCATGACTTCGACCAGACACACGGTGTCGCCTGCCTGCACCACGCTGCCAACTGCAACGAAGGGCGGCTGGTCGGGACTCGGGCGCAAATAAAAGGTCCCGACCATGGGTGCCCTCACCGCGATCAGGCCTGGGGGCACCTCTGCTAATGGCGCCTCGACTTCGGCCGAGGTCGCGCTCATGGCGGCGGGCGCGGCGGCGGGTGTCGCCGGTTCAACGGCGCGGACCACTGCGGCCTGGGCCGTCAACTGGCGCATGGACCCCACGGCGCCGGGCTTACGAGCGTGAAGCTCGAACTCGCCGACCGTAATGTCTAAGGATTCGAGATTTCCGGCGGTATCGAGAATCTCAAGGATGCGGCGTACGTCTGCATGGGAAAGCGTCATAGCTTGTCTCCGGTTATCGGAAGTGTGCGCGCCTTTTGCCAGCGCATGGCGTATTAAAACATGATTAGATTCAGATTGTCTACAATCGCAATGTAGAATAAAGTGATGACATCCGACATGGGTCGGGCTACGTTGAGGAACTTCACATGACGACAGAGACGATTCGATCCGAGATCACCGGCACGGTGTGGAAGATCGTGGTGGAGCTGGACACTGCGCTCGAGGCTGATGACACGATCATGATCCTCGAATCCATGAAGATGGAAATTCCGGTTATCGCGCCCGAAGCGGGCCGTGTCATCAAGCTGCTCGTGGCTGAGGGCGAGCAGGTGCGCGAAGGTCAGGAAATAGCGGTTTTTGAAGAAGCATGAGTGCCGTTGAAAATTCAGGCGCGGGTTCGCAGGCATTGGCCGCCCTGAAGGCGGAAATGTCTCCGGTGCGCGCAAGAGTGGCGGGTCGGCGGCTGAAGACTTTGCCGGAACAGATCGCCGAGAAGATCTTTTCGATCATCGTGAGCGGCGAGTACGCGCCGGGCGAGCGCATCCGCGAGGAGAGGCTCGCGGAGACGTTTGAAGTCAGTCGCGGTCCCGTGCGTGAAGCGTTGCGCATCCTGGAGAAGGACTCGGTCGTGCACATCCTGCCCAACCGTGGCGCACGCGTCACGCAGTTGTCGATCAAGGAGGTCAACGACATCTTCGAGATCCGGCGCAAGTTATCCGGCGTGATGATCGGCCGGCTGACGGTGGGTGAGGCGGCCATGCTTGCGACCGCAATCGAGGCGGACATTCGTACGCTCGAAGCGCTGGCGCACGATCCGGATGGCGCCGCCGCCTACTTCGACACCACGTTCCGCCTGAGCCGCACCCTTTGCAAATCTTGCACTAACGAACGTTTGGCCGAGATCCTCGGCTCTCTCGCGCGCCAGACATTGCGCTACTCCCAATTGGGCCTCGCCATACCGGCAAGGCGCAAGGAGTCGGCGCGCAATTGGCGAGCCATGCAAAACGCGCTGACCGCAGCAAACCTGGACGCCGCCGTCGCGGCGGTTGAAGACCTTATTTGCGCGTCGCAGCATGAAGCCATCAGGCAGTTGCAGGCGACCCACATGCGACATGAGGCGGGCAACGTGGCCAGCCAGACACAGGACATTCTTCAATGAACTCGAAAATAATCGCAGGGCATGCCCTGTCTTGGGCAGCGGGGCAATTCCGCGACCGGCCCGCAGTCATATTCCGCGACCGCAGTTTCAGCTTTACGCAGATCGAAAGGCGTAGCAATCAACTGGCCAACGCGCTCATCGGACTCGGCCAGTGTCCCGGCGAGCGACTTGCCGCACTACTAAACAATTCGGTTGAGAGCATCGACAGCCAGTTCGGCGCCGAAAAGGCGGGGCAGGCCTACGTCGCTCTAAACGCACGTCACACGCTGCTAGAGCAGGCGGCGATTCTCAATGACGCGCAGGCGTCAGTGCTGATCGTCGGCGTTGAATTCCGCGATTCGGCGCTGCAGGTCAGGTCTCTTGTGCCGTCGCTGCGCCACGTGATCGGGGTGGGTTGGCGGGACGCCGATGTGCTCGAGTTCGACGCGCTTCTGGCACGCGCGTCGGATAGGGCTCCGCAACTGCCGGTGCCCGACGATCTGCTGCTGCGGATCGCGTACACATCGGGCACTACCGGCCAGCCGAAGGGGGTCGCCTACAGCATCAAGCGCTTCGGGGCGCGTCTGGCGAACCATTTCAGCGCAATGGAATACGGCCTTGGCATCGACGATGCAATGCTCCACGTGGGCCCGCTTACGCACGCGGCCGGGGTGCACCTGCTGCCGTGCTACCTGCGCGGAGCGCGCAACATCGTGGTCGACCGGTTCGATGCCGAAGCGGTGCTGGCGCAGATCGCGAGCGATCGCATCACGCAGCTGATGGTGGTGCCCACCATGTTGAGCCGCCTGCTCGAGGCGCTGGCCGCCAATCCCGCCGCCGATGTATCCGCGCTGCATCGCGTGCATTACGGCACCGCGCCCACGCCGACGAGCACGATTCACGAGGCACTGGAGCGGTTTGGTCCGATCCTGCGCCAGCAATACGGCATGACCGAGGCGATCCAGCCCCTGTGCGTGCTGTATCCGCACGAGCATCTGCAGGACGGCCAGCCCTCGGGGCGCATCTTGTCGTGCGGCCGTGCGACGGTGAACGTCGACATCACGGTACGCGATGCCGATGGCCACGCCTTGCCGACCGGCGAAGTGGGGGAGATCGCGGTCGCCCATCGCGGCATCGGCGAAGTCGCGTTCTGGCGCCGGCCCGACCTGGAGCGTGAATCGATCCGCGACGGCTGGTACTACAGCGGCGATCTGGGACGCTTCGACGATGAAGGCTTTCTCTATATCGTGGGCCGCAACAAGGACATGATGATCAGCGGTGGCTTCAACGTCTACGCACGCGAAGTCGAGGATGCACTGCAAGCGCATCCGGCCGTTGCCGAGGTGGCCGTGCTGGGTTTGCCCGATGCCGAGTGGGGAGAGGTGGTCACCGCCTTCGTGGTTCGCCGACCCGGGCAAACGAGTGACGCCAATGCACTCGCGCAGCATTGCGCCGGGCTGATCGCCGGCTACAAGAAGCCGCGTGTGATCGAATTTGTCGACGCTCTACCGCGTAATCACGCCGGCAAGGTGACCAAGAACGATTTGCGCGACGCCTATCTGGCGAGCCGTCCCGACGGAGCCACTGCCAAATGAACACGACGCAAACATTCCAGCCTGCAGCGGGTGAGTGGGCCGACGACATCCATGAACTGGCAGAGCGTCGCGCAATCGCGCACGCGCTTGGCGGCGAGGCGCAGGTCGCGCGTCATCACGCTCAGGGCAAGCTCACGGCGCGCGAACGCATCGATTGCTTGCTCGATGCCGGAAGCTACGCCGAGATCGGCGTGCTTGCAGGCGCCGTCAAGTACGGGCCGGATCGCAAGCGGGAGCACTTTACGCCCAGTAACGCGGTCGTCGGCGTGGGCAAGATAGCTTCACGGCGGACCGTGGTCGCGGCCGACGATTTCACGATCCGTGGCGGCTCGTCGGAGGGTTCAGTATCGGAGAAGTGGATCTATGCCGACCGCTACGCCTGGGAATACAAGCTGCCGATCGTGCGCATGGTCGACAGCGCCGGCGGCAGCGTCAAGCTGCTCGACAAGCTCGGACACACGAAGATCCCGGGCTACGCCATGCTGCCGATGACGCAACTGCTCGGCGCGGTGCCGGTAGTGGGCATCGCGCTGGGCGCCTGCGCGGGCCTGGGTGCCGTGCGAGTCGGTTCCGCGCATCTTTGCATCATGATTCGCGGCAAGAGCCAGGTCTTCGCCGGCGGCCCACCCGTTGTTAAGCAGGCGCTTGGAATCGACATCGACAAGGAGGGGCTCGGCGGCTACGACGCCATGCACCGCTTCAGCGGAGCGGTGAACCTGGCCGTCGATACTGAAGAAGAGGCAATGCAAGCGACACGGCGCTTTCTTTCGTATTTGCCTTCCAACGTGTGGGAACAGCCGCCGCGCGTGGCCTGCGAAGATCCGGCCGATCGCTGCGACGAGTGGCTCAATCGGGCCATCCCGGCCGACAAGCGCAAGATCTTCCAGCCGCGCAAGATCCTGAAGGCGATCTTCGACGAGGGGTCGATCTTCGAGATGTCCCCCGACTTCGGCGGCTCGACCATCACCTGCCTCGCGCGTCTGAACGGCCACGCGGTGGGCGTGATGACGAACAACCCCATGGTGATGGGCGGTGCCCTGACGCGCGCTGCCGCCTTGAAAATGGCGCGCTTCGTCGACCTGTGCGACACCTTCCACCTGCCTATCGTCAATCTTGCCGATCAGCCGGGCGTGATGACCGGTCCCGACGCCGAACGCGAAGGCACGCTTTCCGCCGCATTGCAGGCCATGCATGCGATCGAACAATCAGGAGTGCCCTGGCTTGCAATAGTACTGAGGCGTTGCGTGGGTCTCGCAGGCGCCATGCTGAGCCCGTGGCACGGGCCATCGGGCACCGCGCTGCCGAACCGCTATGCGTGGCCGTCGGCGCGCTGGGGTTCGATTCCGGTAGAGGGCGGCGTCGCGGCTGCCTACAAGCAGGACATTGCCGCTGCTGCCGACCCGGTCGCGCATCGCCTTGGTCTCGAGGCGCACTACCACGCAATCGCGTCGCCCATGCGCACGGCCGAACGCTTCGGTGTGCTCGACATTATCGAGCCTGCGGCGACGCGGCCATTGCTGTGCGCGTGGGTCGAAGATGCCTACCAGGCGACGAGCCGCCGCCTTGGCCCGGTTGGCCGGACGATGCGCTGAACGACGGTCACCAGAAGTCCATGAAATCCATGAAATCCTGCCAACTGTTCGACTGGCAGACCCAGCTACGCGGAGTGCCCAGCGGTCGCACGACGCCCTGAAACCAACGCAAGGAAACCCATATGAATTCCACTCTCGCACCTGTCAGCCCAGTCTCCAATGACGCAGGTACCGGCTTCGCTACCTTCGAAGAACAATGCGCCCAGCTCGAGGAGCGTGTCCGCGTCGCACTCGCGATGGGAGGCGCGGCCAAGCTCGAGCAGCGCCGCGCTACCGGCAACCTGAATGCGCGCGAACGCATTGAGCAACTGCTGGATGCAGGCTCCTTCAGCGAGACCGGCATGCTGGCGGTGTCCGTGCTTCCCGCCGACCGCGAGACCTCACCGGCCGACGCGAAGATTACCGGCACGGGCCGCATTGAAGAGCGACGGGTGGCCGTCGTATCGAACGACATGACGGTCAAGGGCGCGTCGTCGTCGGCTGTCAACATGCGCAAGATCAGCCGCCTCAAGGAGACGGCCACGCGTAGCGGCATGCCGCTGATCTTCCTTGGCGAGTCGAGCGGCTCGCGGGTGCCTGACAGCTTGGGCGCGGAAGCCATGTCCGCGGCCGGTCAGGATCCGCAGCAGTACTGCCGCCGCCGCGAAATCCCGTGGGTTAGCGCCGTGCTTGGGCCCTGCCTGGGTTCATCGACCTGGTACACCTGCCTCTCCGATTTCGTGGTGATGCGCAAGGGCGCGTTCCTCGCCGTGTCGAGCGCGCGAGTGACCTCGCTTGCGATCGGTGAAACCGTGGATCCCGAAGAACTGGGTGGCTGGAAGCTACATGCTGAGCACACCGGACTAGTTGACATGGTGGTCAATAGCGACGCTGAAGCACTGGCAGCGATTCGCCGCTTCCTGAGCTATCTGCCGTCCCACTCGGGCGCCCGGCCTCCCAGCGTGGCGCCGGCCCAATCTGTTGCGCCCGACGCGAACAAGCTGCTCGAACTCGTGCCGTCCGCCCGCAGCAAGACCTACGACATGCGCAAGGTCATTGCCGGCATTGTCGATGAAGGAAGCTTCTTCAACCTCAAGGATCGTTTCGGTCGAGCCGCTGTGACTGCGTTAGCACGCCTGAACGGCGAGAGCGTGGGGATCGTCGCGTCGAACCCGATGTTCAAGGGCGGAGCGATGGACCCCGAGGCCTGCCGCAAGGTCACATCGTTCCTGGTGATGTGCGATTCGTTCAATATCCCGCTGATCTTCTTGGTCGACACGCCGGGCTTTCTTGTCGGACTCGAGGGCGAGCGCAAGGCCGCGCCGGCGCACATCATGAACATGATCCACGCCGTGCAATTGTGCAGCGTGCCCAAGCTGTCGGTGATCATGCGCAAGAGCTACGGGCAGGCCTATATCAACATGGGCGGGGGCCGCAACAGCGACGAGGTGGCAGCCTGGACCAGCGCGGATGCCAGCTTCATGGATCCGCAGATCGGAGTCAGCGTGCTCTACGGCATCAAGCGGGAGGACGACCCCGCGCGCTTCGATCAGTTGAGGGCCGAACTGACGCGCGACACCTCGGCTTACGCACTGGCCGGCGCCTTCGGCGTGCAGTCCGTGATTGCCCCGCAGCAGACCCGGGCCTGGCTGATCGACGCACTGGCTACGCATCGCCGGGACCGCAACGGTGGCATTGGCCAACACGAGATGCGGTCCTGGCCGACGTACATCTGAGCGTATTTCGGTGCTGGCGGATACCGCCAAAACCAGAGGTTGCCGCAAAACATATAAGGAGACGCTTGCTATGAAAACCACTCTGTCGGTCGCCGACGCGCAGTCTTGCTCAATCGGCTCTGCCCGAGTGCCGCGAGCCTATGCGTGGGCAGTATTCGCGCTCACATTCGGCCTGATGCTGTCCGACTACCTCTCGCGTCAGTTGATCGGCGCGGTGTTCCCCTCCCTTAAGGCCGAGTGGGCGCTCTCGGACTCGCAACTCGGAATGCTGGTGAGCGTGGTGTCGCTTGCCGTTGGCCTCCTGAGCGTGCCGATTTCCCTATTCTCGGATCGATGGGGACGGGTCAAGAGCATCACGCTGATGGCTTTCGTGTGGTGCCTCGCGACCATGGCCTGTGGCCTGGCGCAAAGCTATGGGCAGTTACTGCTGGCACGGGCGTTTGTTGGCCTCGGCGAGGCCGCTTACGGCGCTGCAGGGGGAGCGTTGCTGGCGCATGTGTTTCCCGTCAAGCGGCGAGCGGCGGTGCTGGGTTCATTTCTCTCGGCGGGCTTGTTCGGCTCGGTGCTCGGCGTGGTGATCGGGGGCGCTGTCGCGGCCCACTCCGGCTGGCGCATGGCGTTTTTTGTCGTGGGCGCGCCGGGCCTGCTGTTCGCTTTGATCTATCCGTTCGTCGTGCGTGACTACAAGACGGTTCCGTTGACCGCCGAGGGCAAACGGGAACGTGCACCGGTCCACTTGAGCATCATGCAGACGGTGCGTGAAGTGTTTGCCGCGCGCTCGGGCAATTTCACGTTCGTGGCGGGTGGGCTGCAAATGGCGATGCCGGCGATTCTCATCGCGTGGCTGCCGACCTACCTCGGACGTTATCACCACATGGACGTGAAGACGGCCGCGCTGATGGCCGGGGTCGCGGTATTGGCATCAGGCGTCGGCATGATCTTCGGGGGAGGCCTGGCTGACCGGCTGAGCCTTTTTCGTCCGCGATACCGGGCATTGGTGCCGGCTGCCTTTTCGGTGCTGTCGGCGCTCATATTGCTGGCTGGGTTTGCGCTGCCGCCCGGGCCGCTGGGGCTTGGCCTGGTCTTCGTCGGCGCACTGTTCGCCGCCGCGCACGGGGGCTGTTCCGCAGCCATCGTTTGCGACGTCACCAATCCAGCCGTGCGCGCGACTGTGGCAGCGGTGCTTTCCGTGGCGTACAACCTGATCGGCCTCGCGCCGGGTCCGTTCATCGTCGGGATGCTCTCGGATATTTTCGGTCTCAGGGCCGCGCTCATGGTAGCGCCGGCAATGGCGCTGGCGGCGGCGGTCTTCTTCCTTCTCGCCTCGAGGACCTACGAGGCGGACGCGACACGCAATCAGACTAGAGCCACGGAGGCCGCATGAGCAACACCGCAGAAATGATGTTCGACACCCTGAGGCAAGGTCTCGCCGATCTCGACCGGCGCGGCCTGCGCCGCCGTCGCCGCATCGCGGACAGCGCGTGTGCGGCGCACATGACGGTGGACGGACGCGAGGTCGTGGGCTTCGCCAGCAATGATTATCTCGGGCTTGCCGCGAACGAAAAGCTGCGCGCGGCGCTCGCCGAAGGCGCTCAGCGCTATGGCGCCGGTAGCGGCGGCTCGCATCTGCTGGGCGGACACTCGCGCGCGCACGCGCAGCTCGAAGACGAACTGGCTGCGTTTTCCGGTGGCTTCGTCGACAACCCGCGTGCGCTTTTTTTCAGCACCGGCTACATGGCGAACCTCGCGACGATGACCACACTCGCAGGTCGCGGCACGCTGGTGTTCTCCGATGCGCTGAACCATGCATCGCTGATCGACGGCGTCAGGCTCTCGCGTGCCGATGTGCAGATTTACCCGCATGCGGACATGACCGCACTTGGCGCACTGCTCGAGGCGTCGTCGGATGCGCCGGTCACGAAGGTGATCGTCACCGATACGGTGTTCAGCATGGATGGCGACATCGCTCCGCTCGCGCGGCTGGTCGAACTGGCGGAGCGATACGGCGCGTGGCTAGTCGTTGACGATGCGCACGGCTTCGGCGTGCTGGGGCCCCAAGGTCGCGGCGCGCTCGCGCACGCAGCATTACGTTCTCCTCATCTCGTCTACGTCGGCACGCTCGGCAAGGCCGCCGGGGTCGCCGGTGCGTTCGTCGCCGCGCATCGGACTGTAATTGAATGGCTCGTGCAGCGTGCCCGTCCTTATATCTTTACGACTGCGTGCCCGCCTGCAGTCGCGCATGCGGTCTCCGCGAGCATCGCCTTGATCCGCAGCGACGAAGGCGACGCACGCCGTGCATATCTCGCCACGCTGATTGAGGCCACGCGCACGATCCTGAAGCGCACGCGGTGGACGCCGGTAGATTCGCACACGGCCGTGCAGCCGCTCGTGATTGGCGGCAACGACGAGACGCTCGCACTTGCCGCCGCGCTCGATGCAAAGGGACTGTGGGTACCGGCCATCCGTCCGCCGACCGTGCCTGCCGGCACGTCGCGCCTGCGCATCTCGCTGTCGGCGGCTCATAGCGCCGATGATATTGCGCGACTTGGCGACGCACTTTCCACCTTGAGCGAGCAGCACGAATAAACGCTTTACCTCATCTCACGGCAACAGGATTAATCACATGACGCAAGCACATCACGCCACGAATACGACTCAAGCATCAACGTCAGAGCAAACCTCCGCGCGCTGGCGCGTCGCCGAAGTCGTCGCGCTCTACGCGCTGCCGTTCAACGACCTGCTGTATCGCGCGCAGAGTGTGCATCGCGAGAACTTCGACCCGAACACGGTGCAACTCTCGACCCTGTTGTCGATCAAGACGGGCGGTTGTGAGGAGGACTGCGCATATTGTCCGCAGTCGGTGCACCACGATACCGGCCTGAAGGCCGACAAGCTGATGGCCGTAGATGAAGTGCTCAAGGCCGCTCAGGTCGCGAAGGCGAATGGCGCGACGCGCTTCTGCATGGGCGCCGCGTGGCGCAGTCCGAAAGATCGACATCTGGAACCGATCAAGGACATGATTCGAGGCGTAAAGGCGATGGGCCTCGAAACCTGCGTGACGCTCGGCATGCTCGAAGCGCATCAGGCCGAAGGTCTGCGCGATGCGGGCCTTGATTACTACAACCACAACCTCGATACATCGCCCGAGTTCTACGGCCAGATCATCTCGACGCGCACTTACCAGGATCGGCTCGACACGCTTGAGCGCGTGCGCGATGTCGGCATCAATGTCTGCTGCGGGGGGATCGTCGGCATGGGGGAATCGCGGCGTGAACGAGCGGGCCTGGTCACCCAGTTAGCGAATATGCATCCGTATCCGGAATCGGTGCCGATCAACAATCTCGTGCAGGTGCAAGGTACGCCGCTTACCGGCACTGCGCCGCTCGATCCGTTCGAGTTCGTGCGCACGATCGCGGTGGCACGCATCACCATGCCGCGCGCGATGGTGCGTCTGTCCGCAGGCCGCGAGCAGATGGACGAAGCGTTGCAGGCATTGTGCTTCGCCGCCGGTGCGAATTCGATTTTCTACGGCGACCAGTTGCTCACGACGGGCAATCCACAAGCCGAAGCCGATCGCACGCTGCTCGAGCGGCTCGGCATGCGCGCCCACTAAGCCAACAATTTCCTTGCGGCATCGACAAGATAGCCCTTTAGATCAGCCGATTTCGCCATGAGGCCGGTCACGTACGCCCTTGGGCGGGGCGCCCCGACGGGGTCGGCCTTCTGCCTTCATATTCGCCAAGCTCCTCTCACTTCCTGCCGATGCTGACCCTCATCAGTTAGCGATGCTTACCATCAACCCACCCACCGCTCATTTTCTGCTCGAGAAATACGTACAGTTGCAGTCAGATGACTGGATTGCAATCAACGCGGCCAACTCAGCCATAGCGCGCTGGATAGTCGGCTTCGCCAAGCAAAAAGGTGTCAGGACTCTCGGACTGGTGCGCCGTGCCGAGGCTATGGATGCCGCGCGAGAAGCCGGATGCGATTTGGTCTTGCTGGACGACGATAACGGGCCGAAGAGGATGGTCGAGGCGCTGGGCGACAAGCGCATGCGGCTTGCACTGGATGGTGT
>Ga0302314_10008395_pt1 | contig 18389 bp, 13 predicted proteins | sample III_Palsa_N2_3_FD_200533 | JGI IMG/M metagenome (GOLD analysis project Ga0302314, IMG submission 200533) | Peat permafrost microbial communities from Stordalen Mire near Abisko, Sweden - III_Palsa_N2_3 | ecosystem: Environmental > Terrestrial > Soil > Palsa > Peat permafrost | place: Sweden...
GGCGCCTCGACGGGACGCAGCCGCACGCCGGCGACGTCGACGAGCGCCCGATAGACATCCTGGAACGGATAGGGCTTGCCGATGAAATCCTGGAACCCGTTCTCGATGTAGAAGCGGCGCTCGTGCTCCAGGCTGGACGCCGAAACCGCCACCACCGGCAGCGCCGCGGTGAACGGATCGGCGCGCAGCCGCTCGATCATCTCGACGCCGTTCATGTGCGGCATGCGGATGTCGCTGAACACGATGTCGAAGCGCTCGGAACGGCAGCGCGCCAGGCCCTCGAGGCCGTCGAAGGCCTGCATGACGGTGCAGCCGACCTCGCGCAGCAGGTTGACCAGCACCTCGCGGCTGTCGGGGTCGTCCTCGATGACCAGCACCGTGCACGGCGTCGCCTCGTCCAGCACCTGAGCGCCCGCGCCCACCGGCGCGCCCGCCGACGGCAGGCGGCTGGGCGGCAGCGGGAGCCAGAAGCGCACCTGCGTGCCGGCGCCGGGCGTGCTGGCGATCGTGAGGTCGCCGCCCATCGCCCGCGCCATGTCGCGCGACAGCGCCAGCCCGAGGCCGGTGCCGCCCTTTTCCTGGCCGGCCAGCCCCTGGCGGAACGGGACGAACAGGTCGGCGAGATCCTCGTCCGCGATGCCGGGGCCGGTGTCGTGCACCTCGAACCAGACGCGCTCGGCGTGTTCGTCGTCGCGCCACACGTGCAACCCGATGTGGCCGCGCTCGGTGAACTTCAGCGCGTTGCCCAGCAGGTTGGCGACGATCTGCCCGAGCTTGTTGCGGTCGCCCTCCACCACCGTCGGCGCCGCGAGCGCGAGCTCGCTCTGCAACGCCAGCCCCTTGGCGCGGGCGTGCGTGCCGTACAGCGAGTCGATGTCGCGCAGCTCCTGCAGCAGGTCGAACGGCGCGCAGAGCACCTGCAGGCCGCCGGATTCGATCTTGGCCAGGTCGAGCACGTCGTTGATCAGGCTCAGCAGCCGGTTGCCGGCGCTGTGGATGACGCGCAGGCGCGACTGCGTCTCGTCCGGCAGCTTGCGGTCCGCCATCAGCAGCTGCGTGAAGCCCAGCACCGCGTTCAGCGGCGTGCGGATCTCGTGGCTCATGTTGGCCAGGAACACGCTCTTGCTGCGGTTGGCGCGCTCGGCCTCCTCCTTCGCGGCCTCGAGCGAGGCCACCATGCGGCGGCGCTCGCTGACGTCGCGCAGCACCGCCTGCAGCAGGTTGTGGCCGTTGTGGCGGAACAGGCTGATGGTGATCTCGGCGTCGAACTGGGTGCCGTCGAGGCGGCGGCAGCGCCAGTCGAAGGTCTTGGTGCCGCCGCTCTTGACGTCGGCCAGGTGCAGCGCGGCCATCTTCACGGACGGCGCGCCGTCGGGCTGGATGTCGGGCGCGAACAGGTCCATGGCCTGGCCCAGCAGGCTGCCGCGCGTGCCGGTGCCCAGCAGCTCGGCGGCGCGGCGATTGCAGTCGATGATCACGGCATGCCGGATGATCAGGATCGCGTCGCCGGCGGTCTCGAACGTCGCGCGGAAGCGCGCCTCGCTGGTCTTCAGCGCGACGTTGGCGGCGTGGATCTCGGTCATGTCGCGCGCGATGCCCACGACGCCGATGACCTCGCCGCGCTCGTCGCGCACCGCCGTCTTCGTGACCTCCAGCTGGCGCTCGCCGCCATCGCTCGCCGAGCGCTCGGTCTCCTGGAACACCAGCGGCTCGGCCGCCGCCAGCGTGGCCTGGTCCTGCGCGGCGTAGTGCTCGGAGCGATCCACGGAGCCCAACTCGAAGTCGCTCTTGCCCAGCACCTCGGCCTCGCTGACGCCCTGGAAGCGCTCGAATTCGACGTTGACGGCCAGGTAGGCGCCGGCGCGATCCTTCATCCACACCTGCTCGGGCAGGCTGCGCAGCAGCGCGCGCAGCCGCGCCTCGTGCACGACCAGGTACTCGCGCGATTCGCGCAGCAAGGCCTCGGTGCGCTGGCGCTCGGCCACTTCCACCGACAGCTTGCGGTTGGCGTGGCCGATGCGCTGCATCGCGTCGATCACGCTGCGGCGCGAACGCCAGCTGCCGAGGCCGGCCGCCACCAGCGCGATCGCGCCGGCGCCGGCCAGCGCCATCAGCACGAAGTTGAAGCCGCGCTCGCGCACCAGGCTCTCGACCTCGGGCACGCGCTGGGCCACGTAGACGTCGAGCCCTTCGTGGTCCATGTGCGTCTTGACCAGCACCTGCGGCACGGGCTCCTGGTCGATGCGGTGCAGCGCCGGCGTCTCCCCGTCGTCCCATGGCTCGATGTGCAGCACCGGCAGCGCGTCCGAGCGATAGCGCGCCGCCCGCTCGCGCGGCGTCAGCCCGAACACGCTGGCGCCGTCGAGCGCCTCCAGCAGCAGGTGCGGATCCTGCGACATGATCACCACGCCCAGCGAGTCGACGACGAACGCGCCCTCGTGGCCCACCATCGCGGCCAGCGAGCGCGTGTTGCGCTTGACGACGATGGCGCCGACGAAGCGGTCCTCCTCGTAGATCGAGGCCGAGAAGTACATGCCCGGGATGCCCGTGGCCTTGCCCACCGCGAACAGCCGCGCGCCGTGCTGCACGCGCGTCAGTTCGAAGAACGTGGGGTCGGTGAGATGCTGGCCGATCACGCTGCCCTGCGTCCCGGCGTCGCTGGCGGCGATGCAGTTGCCGGCGTCGTCGAGCAGGTAGATGAGGTCGGCGCCGAGCTCCTCCGACGACGCGGCGAGGAAGTCGTTCAGCGCGGCCAGTTCCGGCTGTGCCTGCAGCATGCTGCGCAATTGCGGCACGGGCTCGTCGACGAGCAGGCGTCCCGGCCCGGCGGCGGTGACGGCCTGGCGCACCGCCGGCAGGCGCGTGAGCATGTGGGCGACGCCGTCCAGCTGCGCGAGGCCCTGGCGCAGTCCGTCCTCGACCAGCGTGTCGCTGGCGTGCGCCTGCGCGGTGGCGCCGGCCACGGCGACGGCCACGCGCTCGTGCAGGTGGCGGGTATCGAGCCACCAGGCCACGGCCGTCCACGCGAGCATCAGCATCAGCACGACCAGCGCCCAGCGCCGCGCCCACGGCGTGCGCAGCACCGCGCGCACGTCGCCGTTCGCTTCCGGCGGCACGTAGGGCGGGATCGACGAGTCGGGCGTCGCGGCGGGCTGCGCCGGGTCGGTCATGCGGTCGCCCCCTTGATGGCGAGGTCGTCGTCGTCATCCGACGCCTGCGACTGGGCCAGCGCGTCGCGCACGCGCGCCTCCAGCGTCGTGAAGTCGTATTGGCGCAGGTCGGCCTCGAGCTGCGCGAGCAGCCCGACCGGCAGCATCTGCGGCGGCGCGGCCGCCAGCGCCGCGAGCTGTTCGCGCACCTGCGTCATCGAGCCGGCCGCGGCGCTGTCGGCCAGGCCCCCGAGCTGCGCTCGCACCACGCTGCGCCGCACGACGCCCGCCGCCGCGATCGCGTCGCGCTGCAGCCGGTCGCACACCTCCATCGCCTGGCCGAGCCCGGAGCCGGACGGCGGCGCGGCATCCGCTGCATCGGCGTCCGCCGCGGATTCGGCCGGCGCGGCCACCAGCCGTGCGCCGGCGTGCAACACCAGCATCTCGTGGATCGCGCCGAAGTCGTAGGGCTTGCCGACGAAGTCCTGGAAGCCGTGTTCGACGTAATAGCGCCGCTCGTGCTCGAGGCTGGACGCCGAGACCGCGATCAGGGGCAGCGCGCACGTGCGCGCGTCGGCGCGCAGCGCCTGCAGCATCTGCAGGCCGTCCAGCCGCGGCATGCGGATGTCGCTGAACACGATGTCGAACGGCGCGCCGTCCGGCCGCGCGCGACACGCGGCCAGGCCGGCCTCGCCGTCGACGGCCGCCTCGACCGCGCAGCCGATGCCGCGCAACAGCTCGACCAGCACGTCGCGGCTGTGCGGATCGTCCTCCACCACCAGCGCGCGCAGCGCGGTGCCCGGCGCGAGGCGCTGGCCGCCGACGAAGGCGAACGACTGCACGGCCGCATGCGCCGCCTCGGCCATCGGCAGCCGCAGCCGCACGGTGGTGCCGCGGCCCTTCTCGCTGGCCAGCGTCAGCTCGCCGCCGAGCGCCTGCGCGATGTGCTGCGACAGGTTCAGGCCGAGGCCGGTGCCGCCCTTGTCGATGCCGGCCGTGCCCTGGCGGAACGGCGTGAAGATGCCGGCCATCTCGTCGGCGTCCATGCCGGGGCCGGTGTCCTCGACCTCCACCACCGTGTCGCCCGCCACGCGCCAAGCACGCAGTGCGATGTGTCCCGAATCGGTGAACTTCAGCGCGTTGCCCAGCAGGTTGAGCACCACCTGGCCGAACTTCGCGCGGTCGGTGACGAGGCCGCCGTCGCCATCGATGTCGACGTCCAGGCGCAGCAGCAGTCCCTTGGCCTCGGCGCGCGGCTCGAACATCGAGAAGATCTCGCCCAGCTCGTGGCGCAGGTCGATCGGCGCGAGATGCACCTGCAGCGCGCCGGCCTCGATCTTGGCGAGGTCGAGCACGTCGTTGATCAGCCCCAGCAGCCGCTGGCCGGCGCCGTAGATCACGCGCAGGCGGTCGCGCGCCTCGGGCGCCTGGCGCCGGTCCTCGATCAGCAGCTGCGTGTAGCCCAGCACCGCGTTGAGCGGCGTGCGGATCTCGTGGCTCATGTTGGCGAGGAACTGCGACTTGGCGCGGCTCGCCGACTCGGCGTGCTGGCGGGCGTCCTGCAGCAGCGCCTCGGTGCGGCGATGGCCGTCGATCTCGTCGCGCAGCCGCGCGTTGGTGCCAGCGAGGTCGCGCGTGCGCGCCTGCACCTGGATCTCGAGCTGCTCGTGCGAATCCTGCAGCAGCTCGTCGCGGCGCCGGCGCGCGGCGAGCAGCGCGGTGAGCAGCGCCGTGAAGGCCAGGCCGCTCGCCAGCACCGACACCTGCAGCCACCCCGGCCGCGGCATCACGCCGGCCCACGCCGGGCGCGCCAGCATGGCCCAGCGGCGGTCGGCCACGCGCAGGTCGTGGCGCATCGAGACGCCCTCGGCGAGCTGCCCGGCAAGACGCGCCCGCTCCGCCGGTTCGGCGACGCGCAGCGGCTGGCCGTCGATCCACACCAGCGCCGCGCTGTCCGGCGCATCCGGGTCGAACAGCAGCAGCGTCTCGTCGCGCGTGCCCATCTGCGCGACCGACGCCTGCAGCAGCGCCGCGAGATCCAGCGTGGCCGCGACCATGCCGCGCACGTGGCCCGGGTCGCTGGGCCACAGCTTCGAGACGGCCTCGTTGTCGACCGGCGCGTAGAGCGTCTGCACCAGCCGCCCCTCGGGGCTGTCGGCGACGCTCGACAACGGCGGCGTCGCCGACATCGCGTGCCCGGCGATCGCGCGCGCCAGCGCGGTGCCACGTCGCGCGTCGCGCGAATGATCGAGACCGAGCAGGGCCTCGCGGCCGGCCTCGGGGGCGGTCCACTGCACCGGGAAGTAGTCGTCGTGCGCGCCGGCCGGCACGACCCGGTCCTGCGGGTCGACCTCGCGGATCGACATCCCGTCCAGGCCGTTCGGCGAGCTCTCGAAGGCGTCGCGCAGCGGATTCGTCACGCGCGGCAACCAGGCGAACGTCGACTGCCACGAACTGCGCGCCAGCAGCGGCGCGGCGACGGCGCGGAAGCCGTCCGCGTCGACGTCGATCTTGTAGAAATACTGCTGCAGCGTCTCGAGGTCGCGCGCCGTGAGCTCGACGTGCGTCTGCAGCGTCATCGCGAGCCGGCTCGCGTCGGCCTTGAAGCGCTCGGTCTGCGCATCGCGCACGCCCAGGCCCACGGCGAACGTGCAGAACGCGGTCAGGCCCAGGCCCAGGCAGATCAGCGGGAAGGGCTGGGCGGTGAGGCGATCCTCGCGCAGCCGCGGATGGAACAGCAACAGCAGGCCCGGCGTGACCACCAGCATGCCGGTGACGTCGCCGAGCCAGCCCGAGATCCAGCCGAACGACGCCTCCGAATCCGCGGCGGCCGGCAACAGGCGCCACGCGAGCGTGCCCACCGACGCGGCGACCAGTCCGCACAGGGCCACGATGAGCGCGAAGCGCAGCGTCTGGCGAACCGGGTTGCGCCGCAGTTCATGCGGGAACGACCTCAGCGCCCACGCCGCCAACCCGGCCTGCGCCAGCTCGCCGAGCGTGACCAGCAGCGCAACGCCCGCGGCCGTCGCGTCGAAGCCCGCGACCGCGCCGGCGCCCTCCAGCCAGTTGGCGACGAACAGCCCCGCCGCGACGCCGGCCAGGGCGCGCCGGCCGAACACCATCAGCGCGGCGAGCGCGACGCCCGCGGCGAGCCAGTCGGCCGCCATGGGACCGGGCACGATGGACAGCCACAGCCCGAGCCGCGCGATGGCGCAGGTCGCCCAGGCGAGGCTGATCGTGAGCAGCAGGTTTCGTCGCACCGGCAACAGCATCACCGCGCGTTTCCTCCCGGGAACGAGGCAGGAATGCCTGCGCGGATGATAGCGCCGGGAGTCGTCGCTGATGAGTCGCTGGACGCCGCGGCGCGCGCACGCGCGGCTTATTGCCGATTCGGCGGCGCACGCGCGCCGGCGCGAACCGCCGCGAATCTGCTAACTTGCCGCCCATCGCCTCACGAGAACTGCCATGCCAGACGATCCCGCCGACTTCTTCGCCCCGCCGCCGTTCGATCCGGCCACTGCCCGCGCGACGCTCGCGCGCGCGCTGCGCGACCTGAAGCTCGCCGAGCGCAATGGCGCGTTCGAGCTGAACGGTCAGCCGGTGGTCAAGGCGCGGATCGAGGGCGCGGCGCTGAAGCTGGACGTCGCGAAGCGCCCGTCGCGCTCGCCCGACTGGGAACACGCCCAGGCCGCCGACCACGCGCAGCTGCGCCGTTTCATCGACGACGTGAAGCGGCGCGTGTCGCGCTGGAACGAGGGCCGCGACGCCGACTAGGCGGCCGCGGTTTCCGGGCCGACCACGATCACGAAGTGCTTGCGCAGCGTCTCCAACACCTCGAACGACCCCGCGAACCCGGCCGGGATCACCCGCGCCTCGCCCGGGCCGGCCTCGGTGAACGTGCCGCCGGTCGCGTGCAGCCGGCAGCGGCCGGACAGCACCACCATGTATTCGTGCTCGGTCGGATCCATCTGGATGCGCCAGCGGCCCACTTCGCATTCCCAGATGCCGGCGACGAGGCCGGCCGGGCCGCTCTCGTAGAGCACCCAGGTGCGGCGCTCGGGCGCGCCGATCTCGCGGCGCTCCGCGCGCGGGAAGTCGATCTCGGGCGGCGTGGCGGGTGGGTCGAACTTGACGATGGAAGCCATGGGAAGTCTCAGCGAATGGTCATGGGAATCGTGACGGGCCCGTCGTTGACGAGATGCACCTGCATGTCGGCGCCGAAGCGCCCGCTGGCCACGCGCGGGTGGCGCTCGGCGGCCAGCCGCAGCACGATGTCGTAGAGGCGGCGGCCCTGTTCCGGCGCCGCCGCGCCGGTGAAGCTCGGGCGATTGCCGCCGCTGACGTCGGCCGCCAGCGTGAACTGGCTGACGACCAGCAGCCCCGCGCCGGGCACGTCCTGCACGCTTCGGTTCATCTTGCCGGCGTCGTCGGAGAAGATGCGCAGCTTCAGCAGCTTGGCGACGAGCTTGTCGGCCTGCGCTTCGGTGTCGCCGGGCTCGGCGCACACCAGCACGAGCAGGCCGGCCTCGATCGCGCCGACGGTCGCGCCGGCGATGTCGACGCGCGCCTCGCGCACGCGCTGGATGACGGCCAACACGTCGGGCTCTCCTTCTCAGGAAGACGCCGCCACGCCGTCGGCGACGGGCTCGTCGACGTAGGCCTCGACATCGGTGGGCAGCAGCTGGATCGACGTGCGCAGGCCGGCGACGTCGCGCATCAGCGCACGTTCGACCTCGGCGCGCAGCGCGGCGGCGCGGCCCAGCGTCCAGGCCGCGGGCACGTGCATGTGCAGGTCGACGAAGCGGCGCTGGCCGGCGCGCCGCGTCACGACATGGTCGAAGCGGATGGGCTGCGCCTTGAAGGTGGCCAGCGTGCGGTCGATCTGCGCGCGCACCTCGGGCTCGACGGCCATGTCCATCAGCCCGTCGGCCGAGCGCCAGACCAGCGACACGCCCTCGCGCACGATGTTGCCCGCCACGCAGACGGCCACCACCGGATCGAGCCACAGCCAGCCGGTGAAGTGCACGCCGATCAGGCCGACGACTACGCCGACGGACGTCCACACGTCGGTGATCAGGTGCTTCGCGTCGGCCTCCAGCGCGATCGAGCGCACCCGCGCCGCCTTGCGCAGCATCGCGAACGCCAGGCCGCCGTTGAGCGCGGTGGACGCCAGCGACAGCGCGATGCCCAGCCCGACCGCCTGCACCGGCGCCGGATGGAACAGCCGCTCGCCGGCGGCGCCGACGATGGCGATGGCCGCGGCCACGATCAGCACGCCCTCGAAGCCGCTGGAGAAATACTCGGCCTTGTGATGCCCGTACGGATGGCCTTCGTCGGGCGGCTGCGCGGCCCACGCCACCATCAACAGCGCGAACACGGCGCCGACGAGGTTCACGAGGCCCTCGATCGCGTCCGACAACAGGCTCACCGAGCCGCTGACGTACCAGGCACCGGCCTTGAGCGCGATGGTCGCCACCGCGACCGCCGCCGAGACCTTGAGGTACGAACTCACTTGCATGGGCGTATTGTCGCCGGTCGCGCGTCGCGTCCCGCTGCCCCTGGAGGCCGGTCACGTGGCAGGCCGGATCGGGCGATCGTCGCGGCTGCCAATAAAATCGGCGCAGAACCGTCCGGGAGGGACCCAGTGATCTTCGGCATCGACCTCGGCACCACCAACAGCCTCATCGCATGGCTGAAGGATGGCGTTCCCACGACCATCGCCAACGTGCACGGCCAGGTGCTGACGCCGTCGGCCGTCTCGGTCGACGCCGACGGCAGCCTGCTGGTGGGCGCGACGGCGCGCGAACGGCTGGTCACGCATCCGAAGCGCAGCGCCGCGTCGTTCAAGCGGCTGATGGGCAGCGGCCAGAAGGTGACGCTCGGCGGCACGAGCTACCGGCCCGAGGACCTGTCCGCGCTGGTGCTGCGCTCGCTGAAGGCCGACGCGGAGCAGGCCACCGGCGAGAAGGTCGAGGAGGTCATCATCTCGGTGCCGGCCTACTTCAACGACCAGCAGCGCAAGGCCACGCGCCTGGCCGGCGAGCTTGCGGGGCTGAAGGTGCTGCGGCTGGTCAACGAGCCGACCGCCGCGGCGCTGTTCCACGGCATCCACGAGCGCGACGCCGACGCCACCTTCCTCATCATCGACCTCGGCGGCGGCACGTTCGACGTCTCCATCCTCGAACGCTTCTCCGGCGTGATGGAAGTGCGCGCCACCGGCGGCGACTCGTTCCTCGGCGGCGACGACTTCACCGAGGCGATGCTGCAGCTGCTGGCGCGCCGGGCCGGCCTCGACGAGAAGGCGCTCGCCGAGCCCGCGAAGAACGGCGCGCTGCGGCACGCCGCGGAATCGGCCAAGCGCGCGCTGGCGTCGGGCACCAGCTGCGAGGTCGACCTGCAAGGCCTCGGGCTGGACAGGTTCACCGTGACCGCCGCCGAGTTCGAGAAGGCCTGCGAGCCGCTGCTCGAGCGCCTGCGCGCGCCCATCGAGCGCGCGCTGCGCGACGCGCGCCTGCGCGTGGCCGACCTCGACGAGATCGCGCTGGTGGGCGGCGCGAGCCGCATGCCCATGGTGCGCCGCCTCGTCTCGCAGCTGTTCGGCCGCCTGCCCGCGCGCCACCTCGATCCCGACCAGACGATCGCACTCGGCGTGGCCGTCTGCGCCGGCCTCACCAGCCGCGACGAGGCGTTCGAGGAGATGGTGCTCACCGACGTCTGCCCGCACACGCTGGGCATCCGCATCGCCGAGGACGACGGCCGCGGCGGCCACATCGGCGACGTGTTCCTGCCCGTCATCGAACGCAACACCGTCGTGCCGGCCAGCCGCGTCAAGACCGTGCAGACCGTGGTCGACAACCAGACCAAGCTGTCGGTGGCGATCTTCCAGGGCGAGTCGCGCCACTGCAGCCAGAACATCGAGCTGGGCAGCGTCGAGCTGAAGATCCCGCCGTTGAAGGCCGGCGCGGTGAAGGTGGAGGTGCGCTACACGTACGACGTCAACGGCATCCTCGACGTCGACATCGCGGTGGCCGACCACGGCATCGAGAAAAACCTCGTGATCCGCAAGCTGGCCGGCGACGTCAGCGACGAGGAGATCGCGCGCCGCCGCGTCGAGCTCGCCGCGCTGAAGGTGCATCCGCGCGACCAGGACCAGAACCGCCTCGTGCTCGAACGCGCGAACCGGCTCTACGAGCAACTGCTCGGCGACGAGCGCGAGACGGTGGGCCGCTGGCTGGGGCAGTTCGAGGCGGTGCTGTCGCGCCAGGACGGCAAGGAGATCGCCGAGGCCCGCAAGCAGTTCGCCACCGCGCTCGACACCGTCGAACGCGGCCCGATCTGGTAGCGCCCGCATGAACCCGTGGGAAATCCTGGGCGTGGGCCCGGACGCCGGCGTGGCCGAGCTGCGCCGCCGCTACGCCGCGCTGATCAAGGAGTTCCGGCCGGAGACGCATCCGCAGGACTTCGCGCGCATCCGCGAGGCCTACGAGATGGCGCTGCCCATCGTGCGCCGGCGCGAGGCCGCGGCCGCGGAAGAGGCGCTGGACGAACAGCCCGGGGTCGCCGTCGCGACGGCGCCGGACGACCCGCCGCCGGCCGCGCAGGAGGCCGAGGTCCTGGCGCTGTACGAGGAGATCGCGGCGCAGGCCGAGGTGGTCGCCGCGCCGCCCGGCGCGGACGAGGCGTCCGGGCAGGAACAGGAGTCCCGGCTCGCCGCGCACTTCCGCGGCTTCCATGCGATCGCCGGGTCGGCGACGGGCACCGGCGACGAGGCTCACCTGCCGGCGCTGCGCGTGCTGCTGCAGGCGCGGGCGCAGGCCACGCTGGACGACAGCCAGGCGCTCGAGTTCGCGCTGATGCGCTGGTTCATCGAAGGCGAGTCGCCGCCGCTGACGCTGCTGTTCGAGACGGGCCGCGCGTTCGACTGGCATCGCCACGTGGCGCGGCTGTCCAGCTGGCTGTCGCCATGGGCGCTGCGGCAGATGGAGGCGCGGCTCGCGTTGTCGCGCGACCTCGTCTACGCGCGCCACTTCAGCGGCAACCTGCGGCTGCGCCGGCTGCATGAAGCGCGTCCCGGGTCGGGCCTGCTGGTGATGCGGCCCGCGGCGGTCGAGGCGCTGGCCTGGATCGAGCGCTGGCGCCATCTCAGCGAGGACGCCGACGCGATGCCGCTCGCGGCCAGCCTGAACCCGGTGGCGATCCGGCAGTTGCGCGGGCCGGCGAGCACCGAACTGCTGGCGGGACTCGCCGTGTCCGTCTTCGCGCCGGATCTGCCGGCCGCCGCCTGCTGGGCCGTGATCGCGGCGGCGATCGCGTTCGGACTACGCCGCGGCTTGCAGGCGATTCTCGGCCTGCCGGAGACGAACCGCTGGCGCCGCATCGCGCGAACGGTCGCCACCCACAAGTTCGTCGCCGGCGTGCTGATCGCGGTCTGCGCCTGGATCGCGGCGCTGGCGCTCACGTCGCCCGACGCCGGCGACTCGATCGCCAAGATGACGCTGGCCGGCCTGTTGCTCGCGCCACTGGCGCTGGTCGCGACAGCCGCTGCCTGGCGCGTCGCGGCCTTCCTCGAAACGGCGGTCGCCTGGCACTTCCAGTGGCGCGAGGCCGTCGACCGCCTGGAGTTCGACACCTTCCTGCGCAGCAACGCGATGCCGGCGGCGAACCAGCCGTTCGGCCCGCGTCTCGGGTTCGTGCAGCGGTTGAAATCGATTCGCGCCGCACTGCGGCTGCAGACCGTCGAGATCGCGATGCGCGAGCGGCCGCCGCGGGCACAGCCGTTCAAGCGCTGGCGACTCACGGGCCTGCGCTTCGTCGGCCTGAACGGCCAGGGCCGGTGGCGCCTGCTGTGGTTCGGCGCCTGGGTGCTGTTCGCGGTCCTGCGCCTGGTGCACGCCTTCGGCGGCGCGAACTGACTGCCCGGATCAGGGCTTGTCGATCAGCGGCAGCACCGCCGAGATCAGCGCCATCGTCACCGTCACGCCGATGAACAGCGGCAGCAGGCTGCGGAATTCGCCGGGCAGCAGGCGTTCGAACGCGGCGCGCAGGCGGGCCAGGCCCGTCTTGGGCGCGGCGGGCGCCGCATCGTCGGCGGGCGTCGCCTCGGCCTGCTCCTCGGCGCGGCGCTGCGCCGCGATCACCGCGCGGGCCTGGTTCGCCGCCTCGTGCGCCTTGGCTTCCTGCGCCGCGACCCATTGCGACGTCACCCACGACTGCGGGATCAGCGGCTCGTCGGCCGCCGCCGGCACCGGTTCCACCGCGGGCGCCGTGGCCGCGCGCTCGAGCGCGGTCCGCGACGTGGACGCCGCCGCGCGGGCCGCATCGGGGGTCGCGGGCGCGACGCCCGCCGGCCGCGCGGCGATCGGCGCGAGTTCGTCGTCCTCGAACATCTCGGTGGGCGCGAAGCCGCTGTAGTCGTCGTCCTCGGACGTGTGCACGAACATGGTCTCGGCGAAGCCGGCGTTCGGTCGCTGCGGGTTCTTGGCAGAGCGGGTGAGTGGCTTGAACATGTCTCTTTCCTCCGGGGGCCGGTTCGTCGCGGGACTGCACGCCTGGGGCGTCTTCCCGTCACCGAACCTCAGCGCGGCCCGGGCTCGAGACGCCGCACGCGGGTGCGTCGACTGGAGACTGGGTCGGGACGGCTCGTCGGGACGCCCGTCTTTTCTGCGGATTTTCGGCTCTTCGTGCCCGACTCGACTGCGGGCAAAAATGCTGCATTTGCGAGCAGTCCCGCCCTGTGGAGGCGGAAAAGGCGGGTCGAATCGCGCCAAACTGCACCCGGACCTTGAACTAGGGATAGCGCAACGGCCCGATGCATGAAGTTTCGCCGAACTCGGCAGCCGACGCTTCCCCAAAAGGGGGGGCCGACCACCCCCCCGTTGGCGGGGCCCTCAATTTGGCCGCGCCGGTCAGTGGTCCATCGATCCCAAACGGGATGCCCGGCCCGCATCGGCCCGATGCGCATTCCGCATCGTGAATCCAGATGGCGGGCGATACAGTGAATCCATCGCCACCAACCACGCGCCCGCCGCGCCCGGAGCCCCCGCATGAAGCTGCTGATCGGCAACAAGAACTACTCGTCCTGGTCGATGCGTCCGTGGGTGATGCTCACGCAGTTCGACATCCCGTTCGAGGAGGTCATGGCCCGCTTCGACAGCTTCGCGCCCGATTCGAAGTTCAAGGCGACGGTCGCCGCGCTGTCGCCGGCCGGCAAGGTGCCGATCCTGGTGGAGGACGACGGCTTTGCCGTCTGGGACACGCTGGCGATCGCCGAATACGTGGCCGAGAAGTTTCCCGGCAAGGCCTTGTGGCCGCGCGACGCCCGCCGCCGTGCGCGCGCCCGCACCGTCTGCGCCGAGATGCACAGCGGCTTCGGCGCGCTGCGCAGCGCGTTCGGCATGAACATCGAGGCGTCGCTGCCCGCGGTCGGCGCGCGCGTGCTGGCCGAGAACGCGGCGGCCCGCGCCGACCTGGCGCGCATGATCCAGCTCTGGCAGGAGGCGCTCGCCGAGTCGGGCGGCCCGTTCCTGTTCGGCGACTACTCCATCGCCGACGCCTACTTCGCGCCGGTGGTGATGCGCATCCGCACGTACGCGCTGCCGGTGCCCGCGGACCTGGCCGCGTACATCGATCGCGCGGTCGCCGCCAGGGGCACGGCCGCGTGGATCCGCGACGCGCTGGAGGAAAGGGAATTCCTGCAGTTCGAGGAGGACTACCGCACGTCGCGCGACTGACGCGGGCGCGCGACGCGGCCACGCCGGCACGCTCGCACGAGGGGCGTCGCGCAGGCATCCTTTCGGTATATTGGACGAACATGTCCGATGCCCGTCTTTCCGCGCTCGCGCCCCTCGCGCTGGCCGCCCTCGCGCTGCTGACCAGCGGCGCCGCGTTCCCCCAGTCCGCCGCCGAGCCGGCCTCCGCGCCTTCCGCGCCCGCCATCAGGCTGACCCTGTCGACCGAGGCCGACGTGCCGCCGCCGGCGGTCGCGCCCGAAGCCGCCGCGCTGCCGCCGCCGACGCCGGCCGATGCCCCCACGGGCAACGGCACCAACGCGAGCGACGACGTCATCCGCGATGCGCGCGACGCGTTCGCCCACCACGACCGCGTCCGCCTGGCGGAGCTGCGCGCGACGGCGTTCGCCAACCGCCTGGCGCTGGCGCCCTGGGTCGACTACTGGGAGATCGTGAACCGGTTGTCGGAGGTGAGTTCCGACGAGGTCGAGCAGTTCTACGCGCGCTGGCCCAACACCTACGTGGAAGACCGGCTGCGCAACGACTGGCTGCTGGAAGCGGGCCATCGCCACGACTGGGATGCGTTCGGGCGCGACTATCCGCGCTTTCGCATGAACGACGACCGCAGCGTCACGTGCTACGCGAGGCTGGTGGACCACCTCGCCGGCAAGGAGGTGCACGACGCCGCGCTCGCGGCGTGGCTGGCGGTCAGGGACATCGACGGCGGCTGCCAGCTGATGGCGCAGACGCTCTACGACGACCAGGTGTTCGACGACGCCGACGTGTGGCGCCGCATCCGCCAGGCCACGGGCCTGCCGGCCAAGAGCGCCGAGCGCGCGCTGCGCGGCGCGGCGCAGGTCCTCGGCAAGTCTGCGGCCAAGGAGATGAGCACGCTGCTGGACAACCCGGCGCGCTTCATCACGCGCAAGTCCGACATCAGCACATCGCGCCGCAACGACATGATCACGATCGCGCTGGTGCGCATGGCCGCGAACGATCCGGGCGCCGCGGCGCTGCAGCTGCAGGAGCGCTGGCAGTCGACCCTCGGCGCCGACAACACGGCGTGGGCCTGGGCCGAGATCGCGCGGCACGGCGCGCAGTCGCTGCTGCCCGACGCCGTCGAGTGGGCCAACAACGCGTGGGCCGCGCGCAAGCCGCGCAGGAGCGAGAAGCCCGCGCCGCCGGACTGGGGCGACGACGTGCTGGAATGGCATGCGCGCGCCGCGTTGCGCGCGGGCAGCGGTTCGCAACGCTGGAAGGACGTCGAGCGCGCCATCGACGCGATGAGCCCGGGCGTGCGCGCGCAGGACAGCTGGACGTACTGGCGCGCGCAGGCCGAGCTGTCGCTGGCACTCGATGCGCGCGGTGCCGACGGCGAGGCCGCCATCGCCGACGCCAGGCGCCAGTTGAAGGCGCTGTCGGCCAACGTCAGCTTCTACGGCCTGCTCAGCGCCGAGGACCTGGGCGGGCAGTTCGTGCTGCCGCCGCGTCCCGTGCCGCTCACGCCGCTCGAACGCGGCCTGGCGCACGCGAACCCCGGCCTGCAGCGCGCGCTGGCGCTCGGCGCGCTCGACATGCGCGACGAAAGCCGCCGCGAGTGGAACTACACGCTGCGCGGCATGAACGACCGCGAGCTGATGGCCGCCGCGCAGTGGGCCTGCGACCAGAGCGACTGGCAGCTGTGCATCAACACCAGCGAGCGCACGAAGGGCGAGATCGACATCGCGCAGCGATACCCCCTGCCGTTCCGGCGCGACATCGTCGAGGCCGCCACCAACGCCGGGCTCGACCTCGCCTTCGTGTTCGGACTGATCCGGCAGGAGACGCGCTTCATGGGCAACATGCGCTCGGCCGTCGGCGCCAACGGCCTGATGCAGCTGATGCCCGCCACCGCGAAGTGGGCCGCGAAGAAGGCCGGCATCGCGTACCGGCCCGACCTCATCACCGACTCGTCCACCAACCTGCGCATCGGCAGCTTCTACCTGAAGCTGGTGCTCGACAGCTTCGGCGGCTCCGACCCGATGGCCGCGGCCGCCTACAACGCCGGTCCGGCGCGGCCGCGGCGCTGGCGCGGCGGCATGATGCTCACGCCCGAGGTGTGGACCGAGAACGTGCCGTTCTACGAGACGCGCGACTACGTGAAGAAGGTGATGACCAACGCCGCGATCTACGCCGCGCTGCTGGGCGACAAGGGGCCGCAGCTGCGCCCGCGCCTGGGCCCGCAGATCGGCCCGCGCGACGCCGAACAACCCCCTGCGGCGGACATGCCATGAAGACCTACGTCGTCGGCGGCGCGGTGCGCGACGGCCTGCTCGGCGAGCCGGTGAACGACCGCGACTGGGTCGTCACCGGCGCGAGCCCGCAGGACATGATCGACGCCGGCTACCTGCCCGTCGGCAAGGACTTCCCCGTCTTCCTGCATCCGCAGACGCACGAGGAATACGCGCTCGCCCGCACCGAGCGCAAGACCGGGCCGGGCTACCGCGGCTTCGAGGTCTACGCGGCGCCCGACGTCACGCTGGAGGACGACCTGGTGCGCCGCGATCTCACGATCAACGCGATCGCGCAGCAGGACGACGGCACGCTGATCGACCCGTACGGCGGCCAGCGCGACCTGCAGGCGAAGGTGCTGCGCCACGTCTCCGAGGCGTTCGCGGAAGACCCGGTGCGCATCCTGCGCCTGGCGCGCTTCGCCGCGCGCTGGCCGGCATTCGCCGTCGCGCCCGAGACCACCGCGCTGATGCAGCAGATGGTCGCGGCCGGCGAGGCCGATGCGCTCGTCGCGGAGCGCGTGTGGCAGGAGTTGTCGCGCGGGCTGATGGAGCGCGCGCCGGCGCGCATGTTCGAGGTGCTGCGCAGCGTCGGCGCGCTGGCGAGACTGCTCCCCGAAGTCGACGCGCTGTTCGGCGTGCCGCAGCCGCCGCAGCACCATCCCGAGATCGACACCGGCGTGCACACGCTGATGGTGCTGGATCGCTGCGCCGCGACCGCGCAGCCGCTGCCGGTGCGCTACGCCTGCCTGGTGCACGACCTCGGCAAGGGCACGACGCCCGCCGACGTGCTGCCGCGCCACATCGGCCACGAGCAGCGCGGAGAGGGCCTGATCCGCGTCGTCAACGAGCGCCTGCGCGTGCCGGTGGACTGCGGCGAACTCGCGCTGCTGACGGCGCGCGAGCACACCAACGTCCACGCGAGCGCGAAGCTCAACGCCTCCGCCGTCCTGCGGCTGCTCGAACGCTGCGACGCGTTCCGCCGTCCGGAGCGCTTCCTGCAGATGCTGGCCGCGTGCGAGTGCGACGCCACCGGCCGGCTGGGTCTCGAGGACCAGCCGTATCCCCAGCGCGCCCGCCTCGCCGCGGCGCTGAAGACGGCGCAGGACGTCGACGCGCGCGCCGCGTCGTCGCAGGCCATCGAACGCGGCCTGAAGGGCCCGGCGATCGCCGACGCCATCCGCCAGGCGCGCGTGCAGGCGCTGGCCATCGCCTTGAAGACGGAAGCCGACGAACCATGAGGATCCCCGCCAACGAGACCGCGCTGGTCGTCATCGACATGCAGGCCATCCTGTTCGAGCCCGAGCCGCCCGAGGCCGAGGAGGTCGTCGCGCGCATCAACGGCCTCGCGGCGCGCGCGCGTGACGCGGGCGTGCCCGTCGTGTGGGTGCAGCACGAGACCGCGACGGGCGACCTCGTGGCCGACACGCCGGGCTGGCAGCTGCATCCGGGACTCGCCACCGCGCCGCCCGACCTGTTCGTGCGCAAGACGATGTCCGACGCGTTCCTGCGCACCGACCTGCACGCGCTGCTGGCCGACCGCGGCGTGCGCCACGTGACCGTCTGCGGCTATTCGAGCGAGTTCTGCGTCGACTCCAGCGTGCGCGGCGCCGCGTCGCGCGGCTACGCCGTCACGCTGGCCGCCGACGCGCACACCTCGCACGACAAGCCGCACGCGACCGGGCTGCAGATCCGGCTGCACGAGAACGAGACGCTGCGCAACATCGGCAGCTTCCACGTCGCGATCGATGCGGTGCCGGCGGCGGAGATCGCCTTCGGCTGAGCCTGGGCTGCCCGACGGCAGGGGCGCGCCAAGCTGGTCAAGCGGGGCTATCAACCGGCCGGGTCGAAACGCCTCACTTGATCCACGCGATCGCGCTCGCGATCAGCATCAGCACCACGCTGCTGCCCAGCGGCAGGAAGAACTCGCGGCCGGCGATGCGAAAGCGCAGGTCGCCGGGCAGCTTGCCGAAGCCGTGGCGGCTCATCCAGTCGCCGAAGCGGTTGAAGACCAGCAGGCAGATGAGCAGGATGAGCAGCAGGCGCATGGCGGGGAAGCTGTATAGGGCTTCGTTACAGCATGTGCGAGCGATCGCCCGCGTGGAAGCCGATCGGATCCAGCTCGCAGCCGCGCGCCAGCGCGATCACCTTGAACAGCTCGCCCATCTCGTGCTCGTTGACGAGCTTCTGCGCGTTGGCGCGCTCGCCGACGCTGGCCGCGGCCAGCAGGTCGACCAGGCCGC
>Ga0302314_10008396_pt1 | contig 18388 bp, 14 predicted proteins | sample III_Palsa_N2_3_FD_200533 | JGI IMG/M metagenome (GOLD analysis project Ga0302314, IMG submission 200533) | Peat permafrost microbial communities from Stordalen Mire near Abisko, Sweden - III_Palsa_N2_3 | ecosystem: Environmental > Terrestrial > Soil > Palsa > Peat permafrost | place: Sweden...
AGCCGGGTTCGGAGCCGTGCACGAGGTAAGTCGTCTTCGCTGACACGCTCGAGGATACGCGCGCGCCCAGGCTGCGCAGGCGCTCCTGCGCCTCCTCGCGACTCATGCTGGCGAGCGTGCCGGTGACTACGAAGGTCTTGCCGGCGAGCGGCGCCGCCGCGGCCGGCGTGCGCTCGATGTCAGCCCAGTGCACCCCATGCGCGCGCAAGTTTGCAATCACTTTGCGGTGCGCCGCAGAGGCGAGGAACATCGCAACCGAGGCTGCGACGACCGGACCGATATCGGGCACTTCTTGAATCGCCGCGGCATCCGCCGCCATGAGCCGCTCGAGGCTGCCAAAGTGGCGTGCCAGCGCGAGTGCCGTCGCCTCGCCCACGTCGCGGATGCCGAGTGCAAACAGGACCCGCGGCAGACTGGTCTCTTTACTCTTCGCGATCGCCGCAACCAGCTTTGCAGCGGATTTCTCACCCATGCGCGCAAGTCCGGCAAGCTCTTCGGCCGTCAAAGAATAGAGCTCATCGGGAGAGTTGACGAGATCTGCCTCGACGAGCTGCTCGACGATCTTGTCTCCGAGGCCTTCAATATCGAGCGCGCGCCGACTCGCAAAATGCCGCAGCGCTTCCTGGCGCTGCGCGCGGCAGGTGAAGCCGCCGGTGCAGCGCGCCGCGGCTTCGCCGGCCACACGCACCACGGGGGATCCGCAGATCGGGCAGCGGCTGGGGAGCTTGATCGGTTGAGTGCCCTTCTTGGGGCGGCGCTCGAGGACCACCCGCACCACTTCCGGGATGACGTCGCCTGCGCGCCGCACCACCACCGTATCGCCGACGCGGATGTCGTTGCGCTCGATCTCATCCATGTTGTGCAGCGTGACATTGCTCACCGTCGCACCGCCGACGAACACCGGCGTCAGCCGCGCGACCGGCGTGAGAGTACCCGTGCGCCCCACCTGGAATTCGACGTTCTGCACCTGCGTGAGCTCCTCCTCGGCAGGAAATTTGTGCGCCAGCGCCCAGCGCGGCTCGCGCGACACGAAGCCCAACTTTTCCTGGTCCGCGCGTTGATCAACTTTGTAGACGACGCCATCGATTTGATACGGCAGCTTTGCGCGCCGCGCGGCAAGCTTGCGGTAGTACTCAAGACAGCCGGCAAGCCCGTGCACGAGACGCGCCTCGGAGCTCGTGCGCAGGCCGAGGCTGCGCAGGAGCTCCAGGAGCTCGCTCTGCCGTGCGGGCAGCGGCGCGCCTTCGATGGCGCCGGCCGCGTAGAAAATCACCTCCAGCGGCCGCTTGGCGGTGATCTGCGCATCAAGTTGCCGCAGCGCGCCGGCTGCTGCATTCCTCGGATTGACGAAGAGTTTCTCGCCGCGCGCGCGCGCGGCCTCATTCATGGCGCGAAAGCCCGAGAGCGGCATGAACACCTCGCCACGAGCCTCAAAGAGGCGTGGCGCCTCGCCGTGTAAAATAAGCGGCACTGAACGGATGGTGCGCACGTTCGCCGTGACGTCTTCGCCGGTCGCGCCGTCGCCGCGCGTCGCAGCGCGCGCGAGCCTGCCGCGCTCGTAGGAGAGCGTGACCGCCAATCCGTCGAGTTTGGGTTCGGCCATGTAATCGATGTCGGCGCTCGTCCCTAAGCGCTCGTGCGCGCGGCGGTCAAAATCCGCAACTTCCTCATCGGCGAAGGCGTTGCGCAGCGACAGCATCGGCACGCGATGCACGACCGCTCCAAATTGCGCCGCGGCCGCGCCGCTGACGCGCTGCGTCGGCGAGTCGGGCGTGACGATCTCCGGATGCCGGGCCTCGAGGAGACGCAGCTCCTGCATCAGCCGGTCGTACTCCGCATCCGGCACCTCCGGATCATCGAGCACGTAGTAGCGGTAATTCAGAGCTGCGAGCTGCCGGCGCAGCTCGTCGGCCCGCTTCACGGCGGTGGATCCGCGGGCGCCGCCGCCTGCCCCGCAAGCTCGGCGCGCGTGATGGCGATGCGCTCCGCCGTGAGCGCATCGCCGCGCTCATCCTGCAGCGTGCCCTGCAGGCGCTCGTTCAACTGGCGGGCGCTCGCGAGCAATTCCTCAAAGGCCTCGGGCGCCGGCAGCGGCCCCGGCAGCACGGCAAAAACATTGAGACCGCCGTAGCGCTGCGTATCCATGGTCGCAAGCTCGAAGCTGCCGGGCTGCGTCAAACTCGCAGCCGACAGCACGGCGCGCGAGTCGCCGCCCGCCTTGTGAAAGATGGACAGCCGTCCGTGCATGAACCCTTCCGCCGCCAGCGCCTGGCGCAGCGTACGCCCGGCGAAACGCTCGCGCGCCGCGAGGATGCGCACGGTAAGAATGCGGCGCTGATCCTCGGGTGGCCATTCGACGACCGGTTCGACGACTTCCGGCGCGGGAACGATGGTCGCACTCGCAGCCTCCGCCGCGACTGCCGCAGGCTCCGCGGCCTCGCGGATCTGCAGGCTCGGTAGCTCCCGCATCGGCTCGCGCGCGCGCATCTGTGGCAACGGATGCGGCGTCAGTGGAGTATCGCGATGCTCGGGGCCGTCGCGCGGCGCCTGCCGCGGCCGACGCAGCTCCCACCACGCAAGCCCTGCAATAAAGAGCGCCCCCAGGGTTAGGAGTATCCAGCGCAATTCTGACATGGGGCAGCGCCGTCAAACTGCGGCGAGACGCAGCGCCGCATCAATATCCACGCTCACCAGGCGCGATACTCCCGGCTCGCTCATGGTCACCCCGATGAGCTGCGATGCGAGCTCCATCGTCGCCTTGTTATGCGTGATGATGATGAACTGGATACGTGAGGACATGTCGCGGACGATATCGCAAAAACGCCCGACGTTGTGTTCATCGAGCGGCGCGTCCACCTCGTCGAGCAGACAGAAAGGCGCGGGATTCAAGTCAAAGATCGAAAACACGAGGGCCACCGCGGTCAGTGCCTTCTCCCCGCCCGACAAGAGGTGAATAGTGCTGTTGCGCTTGCCCGGCGGGCGCGCCATGACGGCGACTCCTGCCGACAGCACATCCTCGCCAACGAGCTCCAGATACGCATGGCCGCCGCCGAAGAGCTGCGGAAACTTCTCCTTGAGGCCGGTATTGATGCGCTCGAAGGTCTCCTCGAAACGCGCGCGCGTTTCCTTGTCAATGCGGCGCATCGCCTGCTCGAGCGTCGTCAGCGCATCGCTCAAATCTGCGTACTGCCGATCAAGGTATTCCTTTCTGTCCGTCTGCTCCTTCAACTCGTCGATCGCGGCAAGATTGACCTGCCCGAGCTTTTCGACATCCGCGCGCGCCTCGGCCAGGGAGTCTTCCCAAGCCGCGATGCTCGCCTCGGGCTGCAGATTGGCCTCGATCTCGGCGAGCACAAACTGCGTGGCGGCGAACTGCTCGGCGATCGACTCGCGCCGCACGCGCGTTTCGGACGCCGCGAGCCGCGCCTCCTCCATTGCCGTGCGCGCATCCTGCACGCGCTGCTCTGCAGCGGCGCGCCGCTCATCGAGCGCGCGCAACTCGCCATCCGCTTCCTCGAGTGCAGCGCGCGCACCGGCAAGCTCCGCCTCGACATCAAGGCGTCGCGCGAGCGCCTCGGCCAGGCGTGCCTCAAGCTCCAGAATCGGCGCATCGCCGCCTGCGAGTTCGCGTTCAAGCTCGGCGCAGCGCGCAGCCACCTGCGCGCTCTGCTCCGTCATGCGCTTCAAACCGACCGCGAGTGAATTTTCGGCGGTGCGCACCGACTCGCTGCGGATGAGAAGATCGCGCGCCGCCAGTTGCGCCGCCTGCGCCGCGGCGCGCGCCGCGAGCAGCGCCTCGCGGGTCTCGTCCCGGTTGCTGTGCATCTGCGGTTGCTGCGCGTCGAGCTCCCCGAGGACGACGAGGCCGCGCGCAAGCTCGCGCGCGGCACGTGCCAGGACGTCATGCGTGAGCGTGATCTCATCGGCGACGCCTGCGGCCTCCTCTTCGAGGCGCGCCCGGCGCAGGCCCACCTCCTGAGTGCGCGCGCGCATCGCCTCGAGCTGTCCGAGAAGATCCGCATGCGCACGGTGCGCGCCCTGGATCCCGGATTGTGCGGAGTTGCGGGCGATTTCGGCTTCCGCGAGCGACTCGCGTACCGCGTTCAAGTGCGCGTCGATGGCACGCGCGCGCTCCGCGGCGCCTGCAAACTGCCCGCGCAGCTCCTTCAGGCGCTGCTCACGCTCAATGATTCCGGCGTGCGGATCGGCGCCGCGCGTCACCCGCAGCCAGTCGCGCCCCACCCATTCACCGCGCCGCGTCATGAGGGACCAGCCGCTATCCAGAGAACGGCGCCGCGCGAGCGCCTCGGCGAGAGACTCGGCGGTGAGAATGCGCTCGAGCTGCTGCGTGACTGCGGAAGGCCCTGCAAGCTTTGCGGCCAGTGTGTCCGCGCCACCGGTGCCGCCCGCCGCGCCTGCTTCAATCAACGCCAGGCGGCCGGCGGCAAAATTCTCGAGCGCAGCGCCCACCTCATCGAGGCCATCGACGCACACGGCCTCGAGGTAGTCGCCGAGCGCAGTCTCGACCGCACGCTCCCAACCCGCCGCTACTTCGAGCGCCGCTGCAACGCGCGGCCGGCCGGCAAGTCCTGCCGCGCCCAGCCACTCAGCGACGCCGTCCGCGCCATGATTGAAGGCCGCCTGCTGCAGCGCTTCGAGCGACACGAGCTGCGCATGCACCTGTTCACGCTCGGTGCGCGCCGCTTCGAGCCGCGTCTCCACGGCGAGCTGTTCTGCGCGCAGCGCCTGGGTACGATCCAGAGCGGAAGTGAGTGCCTGCGCGAGCTGCTCTCCGGTGGAGCGCGCGAGCGCTTCCTGATCGGCAAGCGTTGCCAGCTGTGCGTCCTGATCCTGCTGGGCGAGCGCGTCGCGCTCGACCGACAGCCGGTCCGCATGGGTTGCTAAGCGCCGCTGCTGGTTCTCGAGCTGCTCGATGCGCGCGCGCTCGACCTGCGTCGTCTGATGTGCGGCGCCCAAGGCGCGGTTGAACTCTTCCCAGCGCGCCTGCCACAGCTGCAAGGCATGCTCGGCGGCGGCGAGTCCCGCCGCGCCCTCCTCCTCCGCGCTCGCCGCCAGAGCGAGCTTCGGAGCAAGCTCGGCAAGCTCCGCGCGCAATACCCCGAGCTCGCGCTCGTCGCGTTCCATGTGCAGCGCAAGGTCGTTGTGCGTGCCGCGCGCCTGCGCCAGATCCGTGCGCTGCCGGTCGCGCAGCTCGCGCGTGTGCTGAATGCTCTGCTCGGTGCGCGAGATCTGCGCGCCGATCTCGTAGTAGCGGCCCTGCACGGCCGCCACGCAATCGCTCTGCTCGGCATGAAAGAGGCGCTGCTTTTCAAGCGCCGCCTCGGCCGCGCGCTGCTCGGCAAGCTGTGCCTGCATGGCAAGCTCGCGCCCGCGCAGCGCGCTGTCGTGCACCTGTGCGCCGCTGTCGAGCTCGCGCAGTCGCAGCGCCAGAAGCTGCGCCGTCAGGAGCCGTTCCTGCTCCTTCAGCGCCCGATAACGCCGCGCGCTCGCGGCCTGGCGCTGCAGATGACGGATCTGCTTGTCGATCTCGTCGCGCACGTCCTGCAGGCGCTCGAGATTCTCGCGCGTCTCGCCGATGCGGCTCTCGGTCTCGCGGCGGCGCTCCTTGTAGCGGGAGATTCCGGCCGCTTCCTCGACGAAGGAGCGCATGTCCTCGGGCTTCGACTCAATGATGCGCGAGATCATGCCCTGCTCGATGATCGCGTAGCTGCGCGAGCCTAAGCCCGTGCCGAGGAAGAGCTGCGTGATGTCCTTCCTGCGGCAGCGCACGCCATTGATGAAGTAGTTGGAGGTGCCGTCGCGCGCCACCTGGCGCCGCAAGGACACCTCGTTGTAGCTTGCGTACGGGCCGCCGATCTTGCCGTCCGCATTGTCAAAAATGAGCTCCACTGAAGCGGTGCCGACCGGCTTGCGCGCGCTCGAGCCGTTGAATACCACGTCCGCCATCGAATCCCCGCGCAGATGGCGCGCGGAAAGTTCTCCCATGACCCAGCGCACGGCATCAATGACGTTGGATTTGCCGCAGCCGTTGGGGCCGACAATGCCGGTGAGGTTGCTGGGAAAGCTGACGAGCGTGGGATCGACGAAGGACTTGAAGCCGGCGAGCTTGATCTTGGTCAGCCGCATCTCAAAGATCTCGTGGCCATGGCTTCTCGCGTGGCGGCGTTGCGTGCATGAGGTAGTGTAAAGTAAACGCGCATGAGTGCACACCCCGCAGCAGCCCTTGAGACCTTCGCAAATCCCTCCTCGGAACGCGACTACACGATCCGGATGCGCATCCCCGAGTTCACCTGCGTGTGTCCGAAGACCGGACAGCCCGACTTCGCGACGCTGTTCCTCGAGTACATTCCGGAGCGTCTGTGCTTGGAGCTCAAGTCTCTGAAGCTCTACATCGTCTCATTTCGCACGCGCGGTGCCTTTCACGAAGCGATCACGAACGAGATTGCCGATGCGCTGGTCGCAGCCCTTGCGCCGCGCTTCCTGCGCCTCACCGCCAAGTTCAACGTGCGCGGCGGCATCTACACCAGCGTCATCGTCGAGCACGGCAAAAACCCCTCCACCGGCTCTTCTGCATAGCGCCCTGTACATAGGGGAGTCGGCCGGTATAATCCCGCGTCCTTCACAGGGCCCATGTTTTTGAGGAGTGCCCGATGTCGGCCAAGAAGCCCGCGCCGAAAGCCACGAAGGTGAGGAAAGCGGTGAGCCGCCCCGCAGCCCGCAAGGAAGTTGCGAGCAAGTCCGTGGACAAAGCCAAGAGCGTGGTTGCGCTGCGCAGAACCGCGCCGCAGGCGAAAAAGCCGACCGCGGCCGAGCCTGCGCGCAAAGCCGCCGAGCCGGCCACCGCGCATGCGAGCCGCCCGAGCTCGCCGCGCGCCGCAGGCGCAGCTCCCGCAGCCGCTCCGGTCATTCCGCTGCGGGTCACCCCGGTCCTCGTGACGCAGGAGGCGGAGGAGTCCGACGGCAGCGAGCCCGGCAGCCTCCTCGCCGGACCGCGCAACGTCCAGCCGTACATATCGAAGCGCGGCGAAGCGTACATGAGCAAGGAGCAGCTCGAGCACTTCCGCCAGATTCTGTTGAGTTGGAAGCGCGATCTCATGGAAGAAGTGGACCGCACCGTTTCTCACATGAAGGACGAGGCGGCGAACTTCCCGGATCCGAACGATCGCGCTACGCAGGAAGAGGAGTTCAGCCTCGAGCTGCGCACACGCGACCGTGAACGCAAGCTTATCCGCAAGATCGACGAGGCTCTGAAGCGGGTCGAGGACGGCAGCTACGGCTACTGTCTGGAAACCGGCGAGGAAATCGGCATCAAGCGCCTCGAGGCGCGACCGGTGGCCACCCTCACCATCGAGGCCCAGGAGCGCCGTGAACGGCGCGAGCGGCAGTACGGCGACCGCGACGACCGCTACCGTTAGGACGGCAAGAAGGGGGCACGGCGCAGCATGGGCTACGTCGGCCGCTTCGCGCCCTCCCCGACAGGTCCCCTGCATCTAGGATCATTGGTTGCCGCACTCGGCAGCTACCTTGATGCGCGCCGCGAGCGCGGCCGCTGGCTGCTGCGAATCGAGGACCTCGACGCGGCGCGTGTACGGCCCGGCTGCGCCGATGACATGCAGCGCACGCTTGAGAATCTGGGCCTCAACTGGGACGGTCCGATCGAGTACCAAAGCCGGCGACGCGCGCTCTACGAAGAGGCCCTCGAGGCATTGGACGGCCGCGCACTCCTTTATGCCTGCCACTGTAGCCGACGAGAGCTTGCCGACAGCGAAGAGCCTGGCTACCCGGGGACCTGTCGCGATCGACCGGCAGCGCCCGGCCCGGCCGCACTGCGCTTCCGTATAGATGAGACCGAAAGCGTCCACTTCGTGGACCGCTTTCAGGGTCCTTCTTCCTTCGCGATGGGTGCGCTCGGCGATGTCATAATCCGCCGCCGCGACGGCGTCATCGCCTATCAGCTGGCGGTGGTGGTGGATGATGCGCAGCAGGGCGTGACCGACGTGGTGCGCGGCGCGGACCTGTTGCCGAGCACACCCTGGCAGCTTCTGCTGCAGCGGGCGCTCGGGGTTGCCACCCCGCGCTACGGCCATCTGCCCCTCGTCGTGGAGCCGGACGGTGCAAAGCTTGCCAAATCCCGCCGTTCGACACCCGTGGACCCACAGCGCGCCACCGAGCAGCTGATTGAGGCGCTGAAACTCCTGCGCCACGCTCCGCCTTCCGACTTATTGGGCGAGAGGCCCGAAGTGGTCCTCGCCTGGGCGCTCAATCATTGGAATCCGGCCAATTTGGAACGTGTCCAAAAGGCAACGGCGCCTGCTTCGTCGCCTTAATTAGGTCCTATCCGGCTGTTGTACTAAGGTATGCATTCGAGCCGACCCTGACGCCATGGGAATGGAGAAGCCGAGGGACTGACTAAAAACCGAGAACACTAAAGGGGGCGTTCAATGAATGAACCGCGGGTCATAAAAAAATATCCCAACCGGCGGCTGTATGACACGGTGGAGAGCCGTTACATCACGCTGGCGGACGTTCGAAAGCTGGTCGTAGAACAAATCGATTTCGTCGTCATCGACAAGAAGTCACAGGAGGACATCACACGCTGCATTCTGTTACAGGTGATCGCTGAGTTGGAGCAGGTGGCCGAGCCGCTCATGAGCCGCGACTTTCTCTCGCAGGTCATTCGTTCCCACGACACTCACTTTCACGACATGATTGGCAGCTATTTGGAGCAGAGCTTCAAATTATTCGCATCCCACCAGCGCGACACGCGCGAGCGCGGCAAAAGCGATGGCGATGCCCTGCAGGTCATGGCGAGCCTTGCGCAAAAAAACTATCAGCGCTGGCGCTCGGTGCAGGAGGAGATCTACCGCACGCTCGTCAATGCCGCCAACGGCAGCCGACGCGACTCGCCAAGCGAAGACAGTTCGGGGCAGGCGCGCCCGCCCTGACGGGCGCTCTCGCGGTCAGTCGATGCGGCTAGGCCGCATCGACACTGCGCATGGTGAGTCGCACCCGCCCTTGCCGGTCGACCTCGAGCACTTTCACGCGCACGACGTCGCCTTCCTTCAGCTTGTCGCTCACCCGCTCGACGCGCTCGTCAGAGATCTGCGAGATATGCACCAGGCCGTCGCGCCCGGGCAGGATGGTGACGAATGCGCCAAAGTCCATCAGGCGCACGACTTTGCCCTCGTAGATACGGCCGACTTCCACATCGGCGGTGATGAGCTCGATGCGCCGCTGCGCCTCGCGCCCAGCGGCGCCGCTCACCGAGGCAATCTTCACCGTGCCGTCGTTTTCAATGTCGATCGTCGTGCCGGTCTCTTCGGTGATCTGGCGGATAACTGCGCCGCCCTTGCCGATGACGTCGCGGATCTTTTCCTGGTCGATCTTGAGCGTGATGATCGAGGGCGCCCAGTCGGACATTTTCGCGCGCGTGCTCGGCAGCACCTTGTTCATTTCACCCAGGATGTGCAGACGCCCATCGCGCGCCTGATCGAGCGCCACGCGCATGATCTCCGGCGTCACGCCCTCAACTTTGATATCCATCTGCAAGGCGGTGACGCCATCCTTGGTGCCGGCCACCTTGAAATCCATGTCGCCCAAGTGATCCTCGTCACCAAGGATGTCGGTCAGCACCTTGAAGCGCCCGCCCTCGAGCACGAGTCCCATGGCGACTCCGGCGACCGGAGCTGCGAGCGGTACGCCTGCGTCCATGAGCGACAGGCTCGTCCCGCACACGCTCGCCATGGAGCTTGAGCCATTGGATTCGAGGATTTCCGAAACCACACGGATGACGTAGGGGAACGTCGCCATGTCCGGCATGACGGCTTTGACGCCGCGCCGCGCAAGATTGCCGTGGCCGATTTCACGGCGCTTCGGCGATCCCATCATGCCCGTCTCGCCGACGGAGAATGGCGGGAAGTTGTAATGCAGCATGAAGGACTCGCGGCGCTCGCCGTCCAAGCCATCGATGATCTGCGAATCACGCCCGGTACCGAGGGTCGTCACCACCAACGCCTGCGTCTCACCGCGGGTGAAGAGCGCTGAGCCATGGGTGCGCGGCAGAACGCCCACCCGCACGGTAATCGGCCGCACCGTCACCGCATCGCGGCCATCGATGCGCGGCTCGCCATTCAGGATGCGCTGCCGCACGATGTTGCTCTCGAGCTTGAAGAGATGATCCTCCACCTGCTCGGCGCTCCACTTGGGAGCATCTCCGGCGCTCAACGCCGCCTGCGTCTGGGTTTTTACTTCTGAGAGCCGATTGCGGCGCTGCAGCTTCTCCGTAATCGCATAGGCCTGGGTGACCGCGGCCTGCGCATGCAGCGCCACGGCGTTGGTCAACTCCGCGTTGTGCGGGTCCGGCTGCCAGGTCCAGCGCGGCTTACCCGCCTGCGCGGCAAGCTCACGGATGGCGCTGATCGCGACCTGCATCTGCTCGTGGCCATAGACGACGGCGCCGAGCATGACCTCCTCGGAGAGGCCGCGGGCCTCGGACTCGACCATGAGCACGGCGGCCTGCGTGCCGGCGACCACCAGATTCAAGGACGAATCGATGAGTTCCTTCGCGGGCGGGTTCAGGAGGTACTTGCCGTCCTTGTAGCCAACGCGCGCTGCGCCGATCGGACCGTTGAACGGTATACCCGAAAGCGCCAGTGCCGCGGAGGCGCCGAGGAGCGCCGGCACATCCGGATCAATCTCAGGATCGACCGACAGCACCGTCGCCACGACCTGCACTTCATTGAGAAAGCCGTCCGGAAAGAGCGGACGGATGGGCCTGTCGATCAGGCGTGAGGTCAGCGTCTCCTTCTCGGTCGGACGGCCCTCGCGTTTGAAGAATCCGCCGGGAATGCGTCCCGCGGCATAGGTCTTCTCGACGTAATTGACGGTCAGGGGAAAGAAGTCACGCCCGGGTTTGGCCGTCTGCTGAGCACAGACCGTGACGAGCACGATGGTGTCGCCCATTGAAACGCGAACCGCAGCGTCCGCCTGACGGGCGAGCTCACCGGTTTCAATAGTGATGTTGTGGGGCCCGTATGCGAAAGATTTACTGGCAGCGCTCACGCTTCATTCCTCGAAGTGAAAACCATGATGGAGAATGCACGGGAACGCGCCGCTCACGGCTGCGCGGCCCGGATGTGGATCAGCGTCGAAGCCCCAGGCGCTCGACGAGCTCCTGGTACTTCTGAGGTTGCGTGGCTTTCAGATAGTCGAGATGTTTGCGGCGTTGATTGACGAGCTTCACCAAGCCGCGACGCGAAGAATGATCCGCCTTGTGCGCCGTGAAATGATCGCTCAGTCCATTGATGCGCTCGGAGAGCAGCGCCACTTGGACTTCGGGCGATCCGGTATCGCGTGGACCGCGGCGGAACTGCTCGAGGATCCCGTCCTTCTTCTCGCTGGTTAAGGTCATTAACTAATCCTGAAACTTGATCTTTAGGGCCATTGCAACCGCGGAATTCTACCTGTCCTTAAGGTCCGGCTACAAGACAAACAGCCTCCGCGGACGCACTTCGCCTGCCGCGTTCGCTTCGCCCATGCCAAAAAAGCGCCCTGCCTCGTCGTAGAGGCGCACGCGGCCGCTCACGCAGTCCTCCACTCGGACCGCCTGCCCGTGCCGCAGGCGCTGTGCGCGCGCGGCATCCAGATGCACCGCTGCGAAGTGGCCGACGCCAAAGTCCGCGGGCAAGAGTGCCGGGAAGTCTCCGGCGGCGCAGGCACTCGCGATCGCAACGAGCGAATGCATGGGCTCGGACACGAAAGGCTCGACGTACGAGCGGTGCAGGCGGGTGACGTAGCCGCAGGTGCCGAGGGCGCGCGCAATATCCTCCGCCAAGGTGCGCACGTAGGTGCCCTTTGAACAAATAACCTCAAGCTCAAGGGCCGTGCCTTCAAAGGACAGGATCTTAAGCTCGCTGATGTGGATGTCGCGTGCCGCGCGCTCCACCACCTGCCCAGCTCGCGCCAGGCGGTAGAGGGGCTGCCCGTCGCGCTTCAAGGCGGAGTACATGGGTGGAATCTGCGCCTGGGGTCCGAGAAACGACTCGAGCGCGCAGCTGATGTCGTCCGCCTGCAAAAGCGGCACCGGCGCTGTCTCGATGACCGCGCCTTCCGCATCGCCCGTGGCCGTGCGCGTGCCCAAGCCGATGCTGAAGCGATAGCACTTGCGCCCCGAGAGGATGTCGCCTGCGATCTTGGTCGCCTCGTCGAGGCAGATCGGCAGCATGCCGGTGGCGAGCGGGTCCAAACTTCCGACGTGCCCCGCCTTCGCCGCCCCCAGCAGGCGCCGCACCCGCTGCAGAGCTGCGTTCGAGGAGAGACCCAGCGGCTTGTCTAACAGCAGGATGCCCGTGCGCACGGGTAAGTTTCAGGGCTCGCCATCGCCGCGATCGCGCGCCACCGCCTGATTGATGAGGCCGGTGAGCTCAGCCGCCTTGTCAAAGGCATCGTCGAACACGAACTGCAGGCGCGGCGCGTACCTCAGGCCCAAGCGGCGGCTCACCGCGCCGCGCAGGAAGCCCGCGGCGCGCGTCAAGCCGGCGCGCACTTCCTCCACCGGATGGGGCGAGGCAAACGGCGTGAAGAACACCCGGGCCAAGCGCTTATCGGGCGACAGATCGACCGCCGAAATCGTGACATTGCCGACCCGCGGATCCTTCAACTCGCGCGCGATGATGTCAGCGAGCGCGCGCTGCAGCTCGGCCTCGATCTTGCGGTTGCGCGGGCGCGGACTGTCCAATAATTGATCCCGCGGCATACATCACTACTGCAGCGTGCGCGCGACCTCGACACGTGCGAAGCATTCGATCTGATCGTTCACGCGCACGTCCTGGTAGTTCTTGACGCCGATGCCGCACTCCGTGCCGGCGCGCACTTCATTGACGTCATCCTTGAAGCGGCGCAGGGATTCGAGCGCACCTTCGAAAATGACGACGTTGTCGCGCAGCACCCGGATCGGATTGTTGCGCCGTACCGTGCCCTCAGTCACGAGGCAGCCGGCGACGACACCGAACTTGCTCGAGCGGAACACGTCGCGCACCTGGGCAATGCCGAGGATCGTCTCCTTGATCTCCGGCTGCAACATGCCGGTCATCATCTGCTTCACATCATCGATGGCCTCATAGATGATGCTGTAGTAGCGCAGCTCCACACCGGTTTCCTTCAGCGCCTCGCGCGCACCGGCATCGGCGCGTACGTTGAAACCGATGATGCGCGCCTTGGAGGCGGAGGCGAGCTGCACGTCGGAGACCGTGATGCCGCCGACACCGCTCGCGATCACCTTGACCTGAATCTCATCGATCGACAGATTCGTGAGCGCATCGCGCAGCGCTTCGGCGCTGCCCTGCACGTCGGCCTTGAGCACTATCGCGATGGTGCCCGTCTTGTCGCCGTCGATCTGCGAGAACACATCTTCGCTGCGCGTCGTTTGCCGCGCGAGCTTCACATCGCGGAACTTGCTCTGCCGATAGACCGCAACCTCGCGTGCCTTGCGCTCATTTTCCACAACCAAGAGGTCATCGCCGGCGTTCGGCGCCCCGGAGAGGCCGAGCACCACGACCGGCATCGACGGCAGTGCCTCCTGCAGCGCCGCGCCGTTCTCATCAAACATGGCGCGCACCCGTCCCTGCTCGGCGCCGGCGAGAATGACGTCGCCCATGCGCAGCGTGCCGCGCTTCACGAGCACCGTCACCACCGCGCCACGTCCCTTCTCCATGCTCGATTCGATGACGACGCCGGAAGCAAGCCCGGCGCGCGGCGCCTGCAGCTCCAGCACCTCGGCCTGCAGCAGAATCGCCTCGAGCAGCTGATCGATGCCCTCGCCGGTGCGCGCCGAGACTTTGACGAAAATATTCTGGCCGCCCCATTCCTCTGGAATGACTTCGTGTTTGGCAAGCTCGGTGCGCACCCGATCCGGATCCGCGTCGCTCTTGTCGATCTTGTTGACGGCCACGACGATCGGCACGCCCGCGGCGCGCGCGTGCTGAATGGCCTCGATGGTCTGCGGCATGACGCCGTCATCCGCCGCCACCACCAGCACCACGACGTCGGTCGCCTTGGCGCCGCGCGCGCGCATGGCGGTGAATGCCGCGTGACCCGGCGTGTCGAGAAAGGTGATGACGCCCTTGGGGGTCTCCACGTGATAGGCGCCGATGTGCTGGGTGATGCCACCCGCCTCGCCGGCGGCGACCTTGGTCGTGCGGATGAAGTCGAGGAGCGAGGTCTTGCCGTGATCCACGTGGCCCATCACGGTCACGACCGGCGGGCGCGGCTCTTCTTCACCGGCCTCGCTCGGCACGCCCTGCAGCTCGTGTTCGATCTGGTTCTCGCGCAGAACCTTGGCCGTGTGCCCCATCTCCTCGACGACCAGCACGGCCGTCTCCGATTCAATCGGCTGATTGATGGTCGCCATGACCCCGAGGTTCATGAGGACTTTGATGACTTCGGTCGCCTTGACCGCCATCTTCTGCGCAAGCTCGGCGACGGTGATCATCTGCCCGATCGCGACTTCGCGGCGCACCGGCGCGGTCGGCATCTCAAAGCCATGCGGGGCATCGGTGCCCACGCCCACCGTGCGTGCTTTCAGGCGGCGCTTCTTCTTGTAGCGGGAGCTCACGTCGCCGGCGACGTGCAGCTCCTGGCGTCCGTAGCGGGTCTGCTTGTCATCGACCTCTTCGGCGGCGACCACCGCCTCCACGACGCGCGGCTTGGCGGGCTCAGGCTGGGCACGGCGCTGCTCGCGCTCGCGCCGTTCGGCCTCTTCGCGCGTGCGCACCTCGGCAAGCCGGCGCGCCTCGTCCTGCGACTTTTTGCGATTCTGCTCTTCCTCGGCGCGTCGCCGGTTTTCCAGGTCGAGGCGTTCGCGCTCGCGGCGCTCGTTCTCGAGGCGATCCTGTTCGCGCCGCTCGGCCTCAAGCGCCTCGCGGCGCTTGACGTCGATCTCTTCCTGCTGGTGGCGCGCCTGCTCTTCGAGCACGTCGCGCTTGATGTAGGTGCGCTTGCGGCGCACCTCGACGTTGACGGTGCGCGCACGCCCCTGGACGCTTGCGAGCTTAAGCTCGCTCTGCGTCTTTCTCTTCAGCGTGATCTTGCGCGGTGAACCGCCGTCCTCTTCGCTGCCATGGCTGCGCCGCAAATGCGTGAGGAGCTCGAGCTTCGCATCGTCGCTGATACGATCGTCCGGGCCGCCGACCTTGATGCCCGCCTGATCAAGCTGCACGAGCAGCCGATCCACCGGCACCTTCAGGACTTCGGCAAATTGCGAAACGGTTACTTCGGCCATGAACTCAAATCCTCGGCCCCCATCAGTGGCTCGCTTCGAACCAGGGCGCGCGTGCTGTCATGATTAGCTTGCCGGCCTCTTCGGCCGCCAGGCCTTCGATATCCGCAAGATCGTCCACCGACTGGTCCGCGAGATCCTCGCGCGTGCGCACGCCGCGGCGTGCCAGCGCGAGCGCAAGATCCGGACTCATTCCCTCGAGCAGCAATAGATCATCCGCCGGCATCGACTGATCGAGGCTCTCCTCGCTCGCGATCGCCTGTGTCAAGAGCACGTCGCGCGCGCGGTTGCGCAATTCCTTCACAATGTTGGCGTCGAACTCCTGAATGGCGATGAGCTCGGCCTGCGGAACGTAGGCCACCTCTTCGATGGTCGAGAAGCCCTCCTGCGCGAGGATCGTCGCCACGTCCTCATCGACATCGAGCTGCTTCATGAAGAGCTCCACGAGACCGCGCGCCTCGCTCTCGCTCTTCGCCTCCGCGTCCGACTCGGTCATGATGTTGAGGTCCCAGCCGGAGAGCTGGCTTGCGAGGCGGATGTTCTGGCCGCCGCGGCCGATCGCTTGGGAGAGCTTCTCCTCGGCGACTGCGATGTCCATGCTGTGCGACTCTTCATCGACAACGATCGACAGCACCTCCGCCGGTGACATCGCATTGATGACGAACTGCGCCGCGTTCGCATCGTGCGGAATGATGTCCACGCGCTCGCCGGCAATTTCATTCGACACCGCCTGGACGCGCGAACCGCGCATGCCCACACACGCGCCCACCGGATCAATGCGTGGATCGTTGCTGCGCACGGCAATCTTGGCGCGCACTCCCGGGTCGCGCGCCGCGCCCAGGATTTGAATCAGGCCCTGGCCCACCTCGGGCACTTCGAGCTTGAAGAGTTCCACCAGAAACTCTGGCGCGGTGCGGGTGAGAAACAGCTGCGGGCCGCGCGGCTCGGAGCGTACATCCTTCAGATACGCCTTGACGCGATCCTGGGGCTTCGCCTGCTCGCGCGGAATCATGTCGGTGCGCGGCACGAAGCCCTCGGCATTGCTGCCGAGATCAACATAGATGCCATTGCGATCGACGCGCTTGACGACGCCGCTCACGAGCTGCCCTACGCGGTCGCGGTATTGTTCGACGACCTGCGCGCGCTCGGCCTCGCGCACCTTCTGCACGATGACCTGCTTCGCCTGCTGCGCGGCGATGCGGCCAAATGCGACCGACTCCATCGGCTGCTCGACGAAGCCACCCGGCTCGACCGTGGGGTCGATATCGCGGCCGTCCTCGAGCCGCAGCTCGCGCTCCGGAACCTCGAGTTCCTTGGAATCGTCAGCAAATACCTTCCAGCGACGGAAGGTGTCGTAGTCCCCCGTCTTGCGGTCAATGGCCACGCGCGCGTCGAACTCCTCGCCGTACTTCTTGCGTGTCGCCGAGGCGAGCGCAGCCTCGAGCGCTTCGAAAATGATCTCTTTATCGACGCCCTTCTCGTTGGAGACGGCATCGACGACCATCAGAATTTCCTTGTTCACAACCTTTTACCTCCACCGCCGGCTCACTAGGCCTGCGGGGCAAGCTTTGCCTTGCCGATTTCGCGAAACAGCACGCTGACCGTCTGGTCATCGACTTCCAGCGTGATACCTTCATCCTCGACTGCAGCCAGCCGTCCCGTATACCGGCGGCGGCCGCCCTCGCGCGGCACCTTCAATTCAACCCACACTCGAGCTCCGACAAAGCGCTCGAAATGCGCGCTCGTGCGCAGCACGCGATCGAGGCCCGGTGAGGACACCTCGAGCCTATAGGCGGTCGGGATCGGGTCCTCGACATCCAGAAGTGCCGACACTTCACGACTCACCCGCTCGCAGTCCTCGATGCGCACACCAGCCGCGCGGTCCACGAAAATACGCACCAAACCCGGGTTCAAGTCGATGTCCACAAGCTCGCAACCAAGGCCGACCACGACAGGTTCAATGAGGGCAAAGAGCCGCTCGCGCAAGGTCCCCGTCATCCCGCCGCCCCAGGCCCAAAAAGCCCCGCACAAAAAATAAAAGCCCCACGGGGGGCTTTCCGCTCGATCACTTGGAGGCGCCCAGCCCGCACCGCCCCGCGCACAGCGCGTGGCTGCCCGAGCATCCCCGCCCGTCCCCCATGCAGGGGACTCTCTCCAATACCCCCGCTAGGGGGCCGCCTATTCTAACCAAACCGAGCTGCCAGCGAAACCCGGAAAGCAACCTAACTGCGCCGCGCTGCGACGGCACCGCACGAACCCCCGAGTGCTGGTAGAGTCGCTAAACCACACCCGAATAGAAGAGGCGAGCTGTGTCTCAAAGCGCCCATAACCACCGCGGCGAACTGCTGCTCTTTGCACGTAACTTCCTGAAGCATCCGCGCATGCTCGGTTCGCTCATCCCCAGCTCGCGCTTTCTGATCGACGAGGTTCTGCAGGCCGTCGACTGGGCCAATGCCCGAGTCATCGTCGAATACGGCCCGGGAGTAGGCACTTTCACCGCTGAGGTGCTGCGGCGGATGCGCCCCGATGCGAGCTTGATCGCGATCGAGACCAATACCGATTTCGTGCGCTTCCTGAAGAGCTCCATCGCCGATTCGCGCCTGCAGGTGGTGCTTGAATCGGCCGAGAATACGGACAAGGTGCTGCGCGATCTGGGGCACGTCAAAGCCGACTATGTGATCTCGGGGGTGCCCCTGGGGTCCATGCACCCGGAGCTGCGCCGCGGCATCCTCAATACGACCCATTCGGTGCTCGATCCGCGCGGCAGCTTTCTCGTGTACCAGTTCACGACGCGCGTGCTGCCCGACCTGCAACGGATCTTCCGCCTGGTGGAGCGGCGCTTCGAACCGCTCAATATTCTTCCCGCGCAGGTGTTCTTCTGCCAGCCGCGCTCCGCCTGATTCGGCGCTGAAAGCCGCCCGCCGGCGCAGCATTCCTCGGGCGCGACGGTCGGATTGATCTGCGTTTATCCCGCCTTAGGCTTCGGCCGGGCAGCCTGTCCGCGTGGCCTGCACAATGGGCGCGGCACGCGTCAAGCAGCGGGGGCTACTGGTCGTGCGCACGCTCGTGCTCATGTCCATGGCCGTGCTCGTC
>Ga0302314_10008398_pt1 | contig 18385 bp, 14 predicted proteins | sample III_Palsa_N2_3_FD_200533 | JGI IMG/M metagenome (GOLD analysis project Ga0302314, IMG submission 200533) | Peat permafrost microbial communities from Stordalen Mire near Abisko, Sweden - III_Palsa_N2_3 | ecosystem: Environmental > Terrestrial > Soil > Palsa > Peat permafrost | place: Sweden...
CCTGGTTCTGGATATCCTGCGTCGCCTGTGCCGTCTGAGTGGCCAGGGCCTTCACCTCGGTGGCCACGACCGCGAAGCCTCTGCCCGCCTCTCCGGCGCGGGCGGCCTCGATCGTCGCATTCAAAGCCAGCAGATTGGTCTGGCTGGCGATGGAGTGGATCATCCGCACGACCGCGCCGATCCGGTCTGCGGCCGTGGCCAGTTCGCGGACGGTCGCACCGGTCTGGTCCGCCTGACCGACGGCTTGGACCGCGATCTGCGACGAGGCCGCGACCTGGCGGCTGATCTCGGTGATCGAGACCGCGAGCTGTTCGGACGCGGCGGCGACCGTCTGTACGTTCGCTGCGGTCTCTTCGACCGCCGCGGCCACGGCGGCACTTTGATGGGTGGTTTCCTTGGCGATGCTCGTCATCGACTGCGCCGCGGCGCGCAACTCGGTCGCGGACGAGGCGACGGCATCGACGATGCCCTTGACGCTGTGTTCGAACTCATTCGCCATGCGGTTCATCAGTGCCTTTTGCGCCTCCGCGGCGACCCGCTTCAGCTCAATCTGCTCGGCCTCGAGGCGACGCACATCCAACAGCTTATCCCGGAAGATGCCCAGCCCGCGGGCAAGGCGACCGACTTCGTCCCGGCGGTCGGCCCCTCGGATTTCGATGGCGAGTTCGCCCGACGCCAGATGATCGATCGCCTGCGTGGCGCCGACCAGCGGCCGCACGACCAGGAACAGGATGATCGAGACGAGCAGGGCGAGCGCCGTTGAAAGGCCGATGATCGCCGTTGTGACCAGGGCTTCGACGGTTTCGTGCTGAGTTCGTGCCGCCCGCTCCGCCAGGGACTGCAAGCTGCGCGCGCTGCTTTGGACGCGCTCGGTTACCTCGGTGGTAATGGCGGAACGCAGGGTCCTGAGTTCCCCGATCGATGTTGCGATGGCCTGCGCCTTGTCGCCCCTGACGCTGCGCTCGAGGTTCGCCCGGGCGGCGGCTCCATAGTCCTGGATCTTTTGTTTCAGGCTTTCGTTCTGCGCCTTGCGCTCGACGGTAGCGGAGAAGGCGATCAGTTCGTCGGTCCGTGTGAAGGCTTGGCCGATCGCTTCCTCGAACCCTGCCTGGTATTTTTGGGCCTCGGCCTGATCGGGCGCGATGATCGCGTTCTTTTCCGCGACGGCCGCCTCGGTGACGCTTTGCGTCAGCCGCAAAGCCGCCACCTGTTGGGGCGCGCCGATGCCGACGATCTGCCGCAGACCGGCTCCGACCGTGTCGATCCCGCGGCTCGCCTGCCAGACGATCGCGATCGTGACCAGGGTCAAAATCGCCGTCGGAATCATCAGTTTGTAAAGCATCTTCAGGTTGATGATTGATTTCATGATTCTGGCGCCCCGACGGTGGTGGATGCCAGTTAATTCTTGCAATATTTCTACAGTATTAACAATAAGTTCTATTTCCGTAAATATAAATGCGTGCCTCGAACGATTTATTATAAACTATAGCGTTGTTTCTGTGCGGAGTTCTCGGTCATGCAGCGACTTCATAGCCTTCCGCGACGATCGCGGCCGCCAATTCCGCGCGGGGCATGTCGCTATCGACCGCGACCCGTCCCGTCGCGAGATCGATATGCACGGCCGCGGCGGCATCGCGGCTGGTGATCGCCGCGGTGACGGCGCGGACGCAATGGCTGCAGGTCATGCCGGTTACAGTGAAAAGCTGCATGGGAAATCTCCTTCGATCTCCAACATGGGGCTTCCCATCATGGCAAGGTCAAGGGCGGTTGCCTTTTTCCGTTTCATGATAGGCTTCGTCCGAAAATCGAAGCACATCGGGGGCAGATCATGAAGATGGCGGTAGCGGGTGTGATGCTGGCGGCGGTCCTGGCCGCGCACGGCGCGGGCAAGAAGCCGGCGGACGACAGCGTGCTGAAGCAGATCCAGAAGGCCGGGGTGCTGAAGATCGGCACGACGGGCGACTATAAGCCGTTCAGCTACAAGACGCCCGACGGCACGTTGGTCGGTGCCGATATCGAGATGGCCAAGGATCTGGCGGCGACGCTGGGCGTGCGCCCGGAATTCGTGCCGACGACCTGGAAGACCATGCTCGATGATTTCAAGGGCGGGAAATTCGACATCGCGCTGGGCGGCATCACGGTCAATCCGGACCGGTCGGCGGTCGGCGATTTCTCGATCCCGAACGTCAGCGACGGCAAGCGGCCGATCGTGCGCTGCGCCGACAAGGACAAATACGCGACGCTGGACGCGATCGACGTGCCGGCGACTCGGGTCGTGATCAACCCGGGCGGCACGAACGACAAGTTCGCCCACGAGCATTTCACCAAGGCGCAGATCGTGGTCTGGCCCGACAACAAGACCATCTTCGAGCAGTTGGTCGGCCACCAGGCCGATGTGATGGTGACCGACGGGGTCGAGGTCGATCTGCAGGCCAAACTGCATCCGGGCGTGCTGTGCCCGGCCGCTGTCGCCGCGCCCTTCACCCATTTCGACGACGGCTATCTCATGCGCAAGGACAAGGAATTGCGCGCCGTGGTCGATGGCTGGATGTGGCAGGCGATCGCGTCGGGCAAGTGGAAACAGGATTACGACGCGGCGATGAACTAGGCCGTCGGGCCGCGCCGGCGAGTCTACGTTTTCCGGCAGTTGGCCGGCGAATAGCGGGTCATGTCGACCTGGCCGGCCGCATTCGGCAGAGCATAGAGTACGGCCGAGCCGCCGGGATCGCATGTGTCGGGCGGCAAGGCGACGCCGCCTGAACAGGCACCGGTCAGCAGCGGCAGCATCAGCGTTGCGGCGAGCAGGGGCAAGCGAACGTTCATGGTGGTCACCCTTTTGTGGCGTGGCAGGCGTGCCTACCGGGATAGCGCGACTCATGAACGAACGTTGGCGGCGATAGTTCCTGGTCGTGCGGCGGCCGGGATTTGCGATGAATGAGAACGGAGCGGCCGGCGGAGAAATCCGCCGGCCATTCTTCGCTCAAATCGTCGAGGCCCGCAGCTGCCGGCCGACGACGGTCAGCATGGCAAGGTCGGGCGGCGAGACGCGAGCGACTTCGGCCACCATCTCCTGCACCTTGGCCATGGCTTCAGCCCGACCGGCGGCCCAGGCGCCGAGCCGGCCTTCGACCGGCCCGTTGCCGGCGGCGAGCACCCGGCCGACGATCTCGCGCTGCATCGCCGAGAAATCATCGACCAGCGCGCCGATCGCCAGGCGCTGCCAGGGCGTTGACGCGGGCAGGGCATGGGCCTTGTCGCGCAGGACGCCCAGGCCCAGCTGGGCGCCGGTCGCGAAATACAGCCGTCCCAGCTCGACCATGTCGAGCTGGGTGCCCTCGTCGATCCGGACGATGTCCATGGCGGCCGACAGGCTGTCGAGCGCCACGACGCGTTCGGCCAGTTCGATCGACACGCCCTGGGCGACATAGCTCAGCGCGCGATCGGCGTGGGCCGCCCGCTCGCTCTCCGGCAGCAGGCTGGCGAGCTTGGCCGACAGCGCCTTGATGCCGGGGCCGAACTCCTTGATGCGCGGCGTCACGCTCAGGCTTTGGCCCGACTGCAGGAACCAGCGCGCCGCCTGCTCGGCCACATTGCGCACGGCCAGCAGCAGCTTGGTCTGGATCGCGGCCGGGATGATATTGTCCAGCACCTCGATCGAGCGCCACAGGCTGGGCAGGTCGAACACGACGCGGGTGATGCGGTAGGCCCGCGTCACATCCTCGGTCGACCGGCCAGTCTTCGCCTGCATCTCGCTGACGAAGCTGGGTCCCAGGCGATTGATCATCGCGTTGGTGACCACGGTCGCGACGATCTCGCGCCTGAGCCGATGGGCCTTCAGGTCGGCCTTGGACTTCTCGACCATCTGACGCGGGAAATAGGCTAGCAGCTCCTCTTCCAGCTCCGGTTCGTCTGGCAGGTCGGTCGTCAGCAACTCGGCGTAGATCGCGTTCTTGGCATAGGCCAGCAGCACGGCCAGTTCCGGGCGGGTCAGCCCGCGCTTGGCGGCGGCCCGCTGGGCCAGCGCCTCGTCGTCCGGCAGATATTCGATCGCACGATCCAGCTTGCCGGCCCGCTCCAGCGACCGCATCAGCCGGGCATGCTCGTCGAGCAGCGCCGGCGCCTCGGCCTCGGCGATCGAGAGCGCCTGGGTCTGCAGGTAATTATCCTCCAGCACCAGGGATCCCACCTCGTCGGTCATGGTCGCCAGGAACGCGTTGCGCTGGGCGGGCTTCAGCTTGCCCGAACCCAGCATGGCGCCGGCCGCGATCTTGATGTTGACCTCGTGGTCGGAGGTATCGACGCCGGCCGAATTGTCGATCGCGTCGGTGTTGAGCCGGCCGCCATTGAGCGCATATTCGATGCGGCCGCGCTGGGTCAGCGCCAGGTTGGCGCCTTCGCCCACGACCTTGGCACCGATCTCGCGCCCGTCGATCCTGAGCGCGTCGTTCGCCCGGTCGCCGGCCTCGGCCGCACTTTCGGTCGAGGCCTTGACATAGGTGCCGATGCCGCCGAACCACAGCAGGTCGACCGGCAGCTTCAGCAGCACGCGGATCAGATCGTTGGGCGTGATCGTCGCCGACTTCAGCCCCAATCGGGCCTTGGCCTCGTCCGACAGGGTCAGCGACTTGGCCGAGCGTTCGAAGATGGCGCCGCCCTTGGACAGCAGCTTGCGGTCATAGTCGTTCCAGGTCGAGCGCGGCAGGTCGAACAGCCGCTTGCGCTCGGCCCAGCTCGATGCGGCGTCGGGCGCCGGATCGATGAAGATATGCATGTGGTTGAAGGCCGCGACCAGTTGGGTGTGCTGCGACAGCAGCATGCCGTTGCCGAACACGTCGCCCGCCATGTCGCCGATGCCGACGCAGGTGAAGTCCCGGGTCTGGATGTCGGTGCCCAACTCGCGGAAGTGCCGCTTGACCGCCTCCCACGCGCCCCGCGCGGTGATGCCCATGACCTTGTGGTCGTAGCCGATCGAGCCGCCGGAGGCGAAGGCGTCGCCCAGCCAGAAGCCGTATTCGATGGCACAGCCGTTGGCGATGTCGGAGAAGGTCGCCGTGCCCTTGTCGGCGGCCACGACCAGGTACGGATCGTCGCCATCGCGCCGCACGACAAGTTTCGGCGGCACGATGCCGGCGCCCTCGATCGTGTCGGTCAGGTCGAGCAAGCCGTGCATCAGCGTCTTGTAGCAGGCGACGACCTCGGCCATCACCGCCTCGCGCGTCCCGCCGACCGGCGGCCGCTTCACCACGAAGCCGCCCTTGGAGCCCATCGGCACGATGACCGAGTTCTTGACCTGTTGCGCCTTCATCAGGCCCAGGATCTCGGTGCGGAAATCCTCCTTGCGGTCGGACCAGCGGATGCCGCCGCGCGCGACCTTGCTGGCGCGCAGATGGCAGCCTTCCATGCGCGGGCTATAGACGAAGATCTCGACCAGCGGCCGCGGCTGCGGCAGCAGATCGATCTCCTGGCTGGCCAGCTTGATCGACAGGTACGGCTTCGGCTGGCCGTCGGCGCCCAGTTGGTAGAAATTGGTGCGCAGCGACTTGCGGACCAGCAGCAGGAAGCTCCGGAGGATGCGATCCTCGTCCAGATTCGTGACCTGGTCGAGATCCCGCTCGATCCCGCCGGCGATCCTGTCGGCGGCTTCGTCGCGACCTTTGGCCTTCACCGCCGGGTCGAACTGGGCCTCGAACAAGCGGACCAGCTGATGCGCGATCACCGGATGGGCGCTGACCGTATCTTCCATATAGGCCTGGCTGAAGGCCGAACCGGCCTGGCGCAGGATCTTGCAATAGGTTCGGATGACGACGATCTCACGCGCGGCCAGACCGGCCAATGCCACCAGGCGGTTGAAGCCGTCATCCTCGACCGCACCGGCATAGACCGCGGGGAACGCCTCTTCGAAGCGCGGGCCGATCTCGGCCAGGTCGATCGCCATTTGGCCGCGGGTGATCAGCTCGAATTCCTGCACCCAGAATTTCGACGCGGCGTCACGCGGCTTCACCTTGAACGGATTCTCGGTGATGACTTTCATGCCCAGGTTCTCGAGCATGGGCAGCACGTCCGACAAGGGCACGGGCTTGCCGGTCGAGAAAGTCTTCAGTCGCAATTCCGACGGTGCCGCGCCGGGCGTGCGATAGAGCGCCAGCGCGATCGGCGCGCCGGCCTCCAGCGTCGCGATCTCCTTGATGTCCTCGACCGCCGAGCGGGCGCTGAACCGCTCGGTATAGTTGGTCGGGAAGGCGTCGGCATAGCGGCGCAGCAGGCTGTGCGCCACGTCCTCGCCGAACGCGATGCCGAGCGCTTCGCCCAGCTTGTCGGCCCAGACCCGGCCTGCCTCGACCAGCTTCTGCTCCAGCGCCGTGGGATCGACGTCCGGGACCTGGCCCGGGTTGGTATTGACGATGAAATGGATGCGCGCCAGCACGCTCTCGTCCAACTGGACCGCATCGGACGCGAGCTTGCCGTTGAATGCGGTCTCCAGGATCTCCGACATGCGTCGGCGGACGGTGGAATTGTAGCGGTCGCGCGGGACATAGACGAGGCAGCTGACGAAACGCTCGAACGGATCGCGCCGGGTGAAGGCGGCGATGCGCTGGCGTTCCTGCAGATGCATGATGCCGACCGCGGTCGAGAACAGTTCGGCCTCGGTCGTCTGGAACAGCTCGTCGCGCGGGAAACTGTCGAGGATGTGCTGCAGCGCCTTGCCGTCATGGCTGTCGGGCGCGAAACCGGACCGCTCGATCGTGCGCTGGACCTTGCGGCGCAGCACCGGGATCGACCGGGGCGGCTTGGCATAGGACGACGAGGTGAACAATCCCACCAACAGCTTCTGGCCGACGACTTCGCCCTTGGCATCGAACGTCTTGATGCCGATCGTGTCGAGCTGCACCGGGCGATGCACGGTCGAGCGCCGGTTCGACTTCGAGATCATCATCAACTGCGGCGAGCGCAGGAACTGCTGCACGTCGGGCGACAGCGTGGTGAAGTTGCGCAGCCCGTCGAACACCAGATAGGCATCGTCGCGCAGCACGCCGCGTCCGACGCCCGGGATGACCTTCAGGCCATCATGGTCGAAGGCATATTCGCGATAGCCCAGGAACGTGAAGTTCCGATCGGCGAGCCAGCTCAGGAAGGCCGAGACCTCGACCGCCTCGGATGCCGGCACGGGCAGGGCGGCATTGCCGATGTCGTCGGCGATCTGGCCGACCTTCTTGATCATGGTCTCCCAGTCGAGCACGGCGGCGCGCACGTCGCCCAATACCGCTTCCAGGTCGGTCGTGATCTTCTGCTGCAAAGTGGCGTCGGCCCGGCCGGAGATCTCGATCTGCATGATCGATTCGCGCAGCGCGTCCGGGCTGGCGGCATCGATCGCGATCAGCTTGCCGCCGGCGGCGCGCACGGTCGGCACGACCGGGTGGATCACCAGATGGACGACCAGTTCCAGCGCGTTCAGGCACGCGGTCACGCTATCGACCAGAAACGGCATGTCATCGTTGACGATCTGCACGATGGTCCGGCCGGCGGTCCAGCCATTGGCCTTATCGACCGGCGACAGCACCTGGATCTTGGCCTTGCCCGGCCGCCGCTCGGCCATGAACCGCCACAGCGCCTCGGCTGCCGAAACCAACGCCTCCGGCGGCCGCGGCAGAATATCGTCGGGTGGCACGTTTTTGTAGAACGTCCGGACGAAGGTTTCGTCCACGCCGATTTTCGCCTTGGCAGCGGCGGTTGCGACCTTGTCGATCAGGGCCAATTTCTCGGTTTCCGCGTGCAGCGGCATGGGTCTCTCCCGGGGTGACGGCTCGGCCTGGCGCCTCTGTTGCGTCTATTGGTCCTCGACATAACGACGCCGGGGCCTCGCTTAGGCTTCGCCTTCTCGTACTTCTCTATTACAACGACAGGCGCAAAGCGATTGGCGGTTTTAAGTCTGGGTCAAATGCCTCAAAAAGAAGCACCAATTGCCTATGCGGGCGGCAAACTAACCGATCAGGGGCTGGCGACAACCCCCAATCTCGTTAGTTTCCCCTAGCGATGGAGAGAAAAACGGAGCGCGTGACCCTGAAGCCGACCCTCAAATCCTCGCTGAGCCGCGTCCGGCGCGATCGCCTGCAATCCGCCGCGGCGCGTTTGAAGCGCGGCAATTCCGCGACGCTGTTTTTTCTGCAATGGCTCCGTGCGCCCGGTCGCATGGGCGCGGTCGTGCCGTCGAGCCGCCGGCTGGCCGATGCCATGGCCCGGCAGATCCCGCCCGAGGCGCGCCAGGATTCGGCCCCGGTGGTCGAGCTGGGCGGCGGTACCGGCAGCATCACGCGCGGCATCCTGGATGTCGGTATCGCGCCCCATCGCCTGATCGTGCTGGAGCGGGACCCGCGCTTGGCCGACCTGCTGGGCCAGCGCTTTCCGGGCATTACCGTGCTGTGCGGCGACGCGCAGAACCTGCAGGCGCTGCTGGCCGAGCGCGGCATCACTCGGGTCGCCGCCGTGCTGTCGGGCCTGCCGTTGCTGCTGTTTCCGGAACAGGCACGCTGCCGCGTGGTCGATGCCTGCTTCACCGTGCTGCCCGTCGGCCGCCCGTTGATCCAGTTCACCTACGGCTTCGCCGCCCCGCTGCCGCCGCACGAGCATCTGCTGCACGCCCGCCGGGTCGCCCGCGTGTTCCGCAACGTGCCGCCGGCGTTCGTCTGGACGTTCAAGAAGGCGGGGTAGCGTCTACTGCATCTGATGCAGCACCAGCAGCTTCTGATAGCTGCCGTCGGCGCGCATCCGGGCGAGGCCGGCGTTGAAGTCGCTCAGCAGCTTGGCCGCGTCCGGGCGTTGCTTGGAAAAGGCGACGAACAGTCCCTGTTCCGACAGCACGCCCCGGGTCAATGCCAGCACGGGCGCCAGTTCCGGCACGCGGCTGCGGATAATGAAGCGCAGGGTCAATTCATCGTCGAGCGTCAGATCGATGTGGCCGGTCGCGACCCGCCGCAGGTTCATCAGCACATCGGCGACCTCCTGGCGTCGGAACAGGGGCGAGGCCTGAAAGTCCGGCTCGTAGGTATAGCCCGACACGGTGCCGATCCTGAGACCGGTCAGATCCTTCAGCGAGCGGAATTCGAATTTCGAAGCCGCCGGCTTCACGAACACCAGGCGGGACCGGGCGATCGGCATGCTGAACAGCAGCGCCTGGGCGCGTTCTTCGGTGTACCAGGCCGAGGGCAGGATATCGAACGCGCCGCTCTCGGTCCCCTCCAGCGCCCGGACCCAGGGCAGCACCGCGACGGAAACCTGGTAGCCGGCCTGCTGCAGGATCCGCGCGGTCAGATCGTTGGCGAAGCCGTTGCCCGGCAAGGCCGCGTCGGAATAGGGCGCGTAATTCTCGCAGGCGGCGATGGTCAGGCTCTCCGCCCGCGCTGGCGGTGCCAGCGCCAGCGCGATCAGAATGGCGAGATAGAACGGCGGTTTCGTCATGGGGGGCAGGGCTCCCGGGCACCCGATCGGGGTCGGGCGGTACCAGAGTGATCCTGCCGGGATGAAGGAAAGATTTTCAAACGGCTCGGATCGGCAAGCTGGCGGTTACCAGGCTCGGATCCTCCACATCCGTGCGGATGCTGAAGCCCAAACGTCGAACCAGATCGATCATGCCGGTATTCTCGCGGAGAATGGTGCCCCAGACCTCGTCCAGCCCGCGCGCCCGGGCATAGTCGACGATCAAATTCATCATGTGCTTGCCCAGGCCGCGGCCTTGCCAGTCGCTGCGCACGATGATGGCGAACTCGGCCCGCTCATTATCCGGATCGGCCGCGATGCGCACGACGCCATAGCCGTCGTCGGCATCGCCACTCTCGGGCGGCGGCACGGCGACGAAGGCCATTTCGCGGTCGTAGTCGATCTGGGTCAGGCGGGCCAGCAACTGCACCGGCAGCGCCTTCATGGCGGCGAAGAAGCGGTGCTGGATGTCCTCCGGCCGCATTTTCTGGAAATTGCGCTCGAAGCCCGGCGCGTCTTCCGGCTTGACCGGGCGGATCAGCACGATCGTGCCGTCGCCCAGCGTGATGCGCCGTTCCAGCGCCGACGGATAGGGCAGGATCGAGAAGGGCGTCGCGTGGCCCAGCCGAATGCGGGCGTCGAGCGCCATCACCCCGTCCGGGTCCGCCAATAACGGGTTGATATCGACCTCGACGATCTCGGGCAGGTCGGCCGCCAGTTGCGACAGCTTGACCAGACTCAAGGCGATCGCGTCGAGATCGGCCGGCGGCACGTTGCGAAAGCCCGCCAGCCGGCGCGCCACACGGGTCGATCCGATCAGGTCGCGCGCAAGCATCATGTCGAGCGGCGCCAGCGCCAGCGCCATGTCGCCGATGACCTCGACCGCGGTGCCGCCGCGGCCGAACAGCAGCACCGGCCCGAAGGTCGGGTCGGAGGTCAGGCCGATGATCAGCTCCAGCGCGCCCGGCCGCGTCACCATTTCCTGCACCGCGAAGCCGTCGATCCGGATATCCGGCTTGGCGGCGCGGATGCGGGCGAGCATGGCATGGGCGGCGATACCGGCGGCCTCCGGCGTCGTCAGGCCGAGCGCCACGCCGCCCATGTCGGATTTATGCGCTAGGTCGGGCGAGACGATCTTGACCGCGACCGGACGGCCGATCGCGCGCGCCGCATCGGCGACGTCGTCGGCCTGGGCCACGCGCAGGACGGTCGCGACCGGAATGCCATAGGCCGCGAGCAGGGCCTTGGAATCCGCCTCGTCGAGCCATTCCCGGCCGGCTGCCGTCGTGGCCGCGACGATCGATTTGGCCAGCGCCAGGTCGGGTGAGAATTCGGTCGGCAGCGCCGGTGGCACCCGGATCAGCAACTGCTGGTTCCGGCGGAATTCCCGGAGATGCATGAAGCCGGTCACCGCCCGCTCCGGCGTGTCGTAGCTGGGCAATCCTGCGGTCGCGAAATGGCCTCGCGCCTCGCGGGCGGCACCCTCGCCCAGCCAACTGACCATCACCTTGGACTGCGCCCGGAGACCGAGCCGGCCGAGCGTCGCGATCACCGCGTCGGCGGATGACACGGTGGAGGTCACCGCCTGCGGGCAATTCAGCACCAGGCAGGCGTCGGTCTGCGGATCGGCCAGCACGATCTCCAGGGCCGCGGCATAGCGGGCGCCGTCCGCGTCGCCGATGATATCGACCGGATTGCCGTGCGACCAGGCTGCCGGCAGCACTTGGTCGAGGGCGGCGAGCGTCGCCGGCGCCAGATCGGCGAGCGTGCCGCCCAGCTCCATCAGCGCGTCGGTCGCCAGCACGCCGACGCCGCCGCCGTTGGTCACGATGGTCAGCCGCTCGCCCGGCATCAGCCGGGCGTGGCTCAGGGTTTCGAGTGCCTGGAACATTTCGTCGAGCGAGCGCACCCGCAGGGTTCCGGCCCGCCGGAACGCGGCGTCATAGACCGCGTCGGCGCCGGTCATGGCGCCGGTGTGGGAGCCCGCGGCCTTGGCGCTGGCGGCATAGCGGCCGGCCTTCAGGATGATGACCGGCTTGGTCCGGGCGGCGGCGCGGGCGGCCGACATGAACTTGCGCGCCTCGGTCACGCCTTCGACATAGACCAGAATGGCGCGGACATGGCCGTCATGGGCCAGGTAGTCCAGCATGTCGCCGACATCGACGTCGGCCATGTCGCCGAGCGAGACCATGTGGCTGAAGCCGATGCCGCGGCTGGCGGCCCAATCGATCAGGGTCGTCGCGATGGCACCGGACTGGGCCAGGCAGGCGACGTCGCCCGCGAGTGGCTGGATGTGGGAGAAGGTCGCGTTGAGTCCGATGCCCGGCACGGCCAGGCCCAGGCAGTTCGGCCCGACGATGCGCAGCAGATACGGCTTGGCGGCATCGAGCATCGCCTGGCGCAGATCGGCGCCGCCCGCGACGCCCCGGCCGAAATCGGCGCTGAGGACGATCGCGGCGCGGCAGCCGCGCGCGCCCAGCTCGGCGATCATCGCCGGGATGCCGACCGGCGGCGTCGCGATCACCGCCAGATCGGGCACCACCGGCAAGTGCGCGATGTCGGGATAGCACAGCACGCTCTCGATCGCGGCGTGGCGCGGGTTGACCGGCATGATCGGCCCGCCGAAGCCGCCGCGCAGCAGATTGCGCGCCACGACAGCGCCGACCGACTGCGGCCGATCGCTGGCGCCGATCAGGGCGACCGACCGCGGCGCGAACATCCGGTTCAGATTGCGGATCGACATGAGCGCGGCGTCTCCTGGGATCGGGCGGTGCGGTGGCAGGATAGGCGCCTCGACCGGCAAACTCCATCGCGCTTGCACCGGCGCCGCTTCGGTCTAACTTGTCTCCCCTGGAGGACACGTCATGGTCGAGCGCATCGAGCGACTGCGTACATTCGTCGCCGACTTCACCCGTCTGATCGAGACCGCGTCGGCCGAGCCGCGTATCCTCGATGAGGGCGGCGGATTGTTGGCGGATCTTGTGGCCAACGATGACTGGCTGCCGGACGATTATAGCGCGGCCGATCGCGAGCGTTACCAGCAGTACCTGCTGCATTGCGATCCGCTGGAGCGATTCTCCGTCGTCAGCTTCGTCTGGGGCCCCGGCCAGTCGACGCCGATCCACGATCATTGCACCTGGGGTCTGATCGGCATGCTGCGTGGGGCGGAGCTGTCCCATGACTGGGACCTGGCCGCCGGCCGCAAGACGCGCACGACCCGGCTCGAACCGGGCGCGGTCGTGGCTGTCTCGCCGACGATCGGCGACGTGCACAAGGTCGAGAACGCGTTCGGCGACCGCATCTCGATCAGCATCCATGTCTATGGCGCCAACATCGGCGCCGTCGCGCGCCATGTCTATCGCGAGACCGGCGAGCCGTTGCCCTTCGTCTCGGGCTATAGCAATGCCGCCGTGCCCAACCTGTGGGACCGGTCGGCCAGCGTACGGGCGGGCCTCACGCCCCGATGACGGCCCCGGTCTATCTCGACCATCACGCGACCACGCCGGTCGATCCGCGCGTGCTGGCCCGGATGCTGCCCTGGTTCACCGAACAGTTCGGCAATCCCCATTCGGTCGATCATGCCTATGGCTGGGCGGCGGAGGAGGCGATCGAGGCGGGCCGGCGCGAAGTTGCCGCCCTCATCCAGGCCGATCCGCGCGAGATCATCTTCACCTCCGGCGCGACCGAGGCGAACAATCTGGCGCTGCGCGGTTTGGCGCCGGCGCTGGCGGCGGCCGGCCGGTGGGAAATCATCGCCTCGCCGCTCGAACATCCCTGCGTCATGGCCTGCCTGGCGGCGCTCGCGGCCGACGGCTTCACGGTGCGCTTTCTCACTGTCGGCGCCGCCGGTCTGGTCGATCCGACCGAGGTCGCGCGGCTGATCGGGCCGGCGACCGGGCTCGTCACAATCATGGCGGCCAATCATGAGATCGGGACGGTGCAGCCGATCGAGCAGATCGGCCGGCTGGCCCGCGCCGCCGGTGCCCTGTTCCATGTCGACGCGGCCCAGGCCGCCGGCAAGATCCCGCTCGCCCTGGCCGGGATCGACCTGATGACGCTGTCGGCGCACAAGCTCTATGGCCCGAAGGGCATCGGCGCGCTGGTGATCCGTCGCCCGGTCCGCTCGATGGTGACACCGTTGATCCTGGGCGGCGGACAGGAGCAGGGCCTGCGTTCCGGCACCGTGCCGGTACCGCTGGCCGTGGGGTTCGGCGCCGCCGCCGCTTTGGCGATGGCCGAGATGGCGGGGGAGGCGGTGCGGCTGGCGCGGTTGCGCGACCGGTTGCTGGATCGGCTGCGCGCTGCCGGCCTGCCATTGCAGTTGCATGGCGACCCGGTCCGACGCCTGGCCGGCAATCTCAATTTCCGCATCGGCGATGTCGATGCCGAGGCGATCATCCAGCGGGTCCGCGACCGGGTGGCGCTGTCGAGCGGGGCCGCCTGCGCCTCGGCCCAGCGGACGCCCTCGCCGGTGCTGCGCGCGATCGGCCTGGGCGAGATCGAGGCGCTGGCGGCGCTCCGCATCGGGCTCGGCCGGGGCACGCGCGAGGCCGACATCGATGTCGCGGCGACTGCGCTCATCGAGGCCTGTCGGGATCTGGGCACTTGAGGTAGTTTCCGGCCTATGGTCATCAAACAACTGGTCTATCTGCTGGCGCTGGCGCGCGAAAAGCATTTTGGTCTCGCGGCCGAGCGCAGCCATATCAGCCAGCCGACCCTGTCGGCGGCGATCCGCCAGCTCGAGGACGAGCTGCAGGTGCCGATCGTCGAGCGCGGCAACCGCTTCATCGGCTTCACGCCCGAGGGCGAGCGGGTGCTGGAATATGCCCGCCGCATCGTTGCCGACTGCGACGCGCTCCGGCAGGATCTGTCCGAATTGCGCCAGGGTCTGACCGGGCATCTCCGGATCGGCGTGGTGCCGTCGGCGCTGCCGATCGTCTCGCGCATCACTGGGCCGTTCGCGCTCGGCCATCCGCGCGTCTCGGTCTCGATCCAGTCGCTGACCTCGGCCGAGATCCAAAAGCAGATCGACGAATTCACCCTCGATATCGGGCTGACCTATCTGGATAACGAGCCGGTGACGCGCATGCGCACGCTGCCGCTCTATCGCGAGCATTACATCCTGCTGACGCCGGAACATGGGCCCTTCGCGGGGCGCGACAGCGTCACCTGGGCGGAAGCCGCCGATGTTCCGCTGTGTTTGCTGAGCCCGGACATGCAGAACCGGCGGATCGTCGATCGCATCTTCCAGTCGGTCGGCAAGACGCCGCAGCCGAGGCTCGAGACCAACTCGATCGTGACGCTGTGCCTGCATGTCAGCGCCGGGCAATTGTCGAGCGTCATGCCGCACACGCTGCTGGACATGCCGGGCCTGCCCAGCGGCACCATCGCGCTGCAGTTGATCGAGCCGGAAGTCTCCTACGCCATGGGCATCGTCATGCCCGACCGCCAGCCAGCGCAACCGCTCGCCCGTGCCCTGTTCGCCCTGGCGCCGACGCTCGGCCTCGAACAGGCCATGCGCTGGCCTCCCGTCCCCTCACGGTAGAAAAACATGGAAACCACCGAAGTGTCCGATCACATCGCCGAGGCCGGCGAGCATCACCCCGAACATTCGGTCAGCGATACCACCTTCCGCAAGCGGGTCGGGTTGTTCATCAGCCTGCTGGCGGTGCTGCTCGCCATCACCGGCACCGGCGGCAGCAACGCCATGAAGACCGCGATCAACGCCAATATCGAGCGGTCGGACGCCTGGAATTTCTATCAGGCCCGCAACATCCGCGAGACCGCGACCAAGCTGTCGCGCGATCAGCTGGAGCTGATGCAGGCCGGCGCGTCGGACGCCACGCGCGCGGCGATCGCCACCCGCTTGGACGAGTACAAGACGGCGATCCAGCACTACGAAAGCGACCCGACGAACGACGGCAAGGCCGAGCTGAAAACCAAGGCCGAGGCGGCCGAAGCCAAGCGCGATAGCGCTCAGGCGCGGGGCGAAAGCTTCGAGCTGGCCGAGGCGTTGCTGCAGATCGCCATCGTGCTGGCCTCGACCTGCATCCTGACCGCGTCGCGCCAACTGCTGCTGGTCTCGGCCCTGTTCGCGGCCTGCGGCGTGATCCTGTCGGTCAACGGCTTCGCGCCGTTCATCGAATGGCCGTTCGGGCATTGAGGATGTGCAAGCGACGGCCCTTTCTGACATCAGCGAGACTATGATTAGCCTAACGCGGCGGCGGACCGCCGTGCGCCTTCAGGGCCGCCTCCTGGTCGTCGTGCAGCCGCTCGTAGCAGGCGAGGCGGCGCATCAGATCGACGTTCAGATGGCATTGCGTCCAGGCCGCCTCGTAGGCCGTGTGATCGAGCGCGACGGTCTCTGGGACCGGGGGCTTCGGTGGCTTGTCGCCATCGCTACTGCCTTTGTTGCCGCCGCCACGATGGCCGCCGCCGGGCGGGGCGCCACCCATGCCGCCGCCGGGCGGACTCTCCTGGGCCATGGCGGTGGCGGCAGCGATCAGCGTCAAGGCGCAGGCAAAAAACCAAGGCTTCATGGTGAGGACATCGCCATTGCTGCGGAAAAGCACCGCCGCGGAGTGTTCCGCCTGTCGAGCGGAACTGTCACCCGCTAAATCGTTTCATCGGATGCCACTTCGGTATCAGTCGGTGACGCCGGGCCGCGGGACGGGGCCAATCCGACTCTTGATGACAGTCGGGAGGTCGATGATTCTGGCTCTGATGAGGCGCCTTGCCCGATCGCGTTCGCCCCTAAGGCAGCAGCACACCCGCCCGATAGGCTTCGACGATCTGATCATAGACGGCGACGTCGCCCCGGCTGCGGGATACGAGTTGCGCGCCCTCGATCGCGGCGAAGATGGCGAGCGCCCGGCGCTGGATCGTCTCCGGTGGCACGCCTGCGCCGCTTCCGAGCGACAGCACCTGCGCCAGCCAGCGCACGTTCATTTCCGAGAATTTCACCACTTCGGCCCTGACCTCGACCGGCAGCTCCCTATGCTCGGCGGCCATGATGCCGCCCAGGCACATCCGGTTCTCGTTCAACAGCGTGTTGCGGAACACGTCGGTATAGTTCCGGATGCAGCCGTCCTGGTCGGGCGATGCCGCCAGCAGCCCGTCAAGATACGCGGCGAAGTCGGCGGTATATTGCGCCGCGAGCGCGCCGCCGAGTTCGCCCTTGGTCGGGAAATAATAATGGATGCTGGCGCTCTTGATGCCGACGTCCTTAGCCAGCTCGCGAAAGCTGAGGCCGCCATAGCCGCGATCCTGCACGGTCAGGCGCGCCACACGCATGATTTTCTGTTTCGTGTCGTTGGTCGTCACGGCCTCAACTCCCTCTACCTGCCTGCAGGTAGAGATTGACATCGCAAAAGGAAAGGCCCAAGTAGCGGCCATCGCAATTATCTACCTGTCGTCAGGTAGATTTAAGGGCCAAACCATGACCGACACATCGACGCGCGGCGCAGAGCCGATCCACTATCTGGATGCGACGAGCCTGGCGGCACTCATCCGCGCCAAGCAGTTGTCGTCACGGGAGGTCGTCCAGGCCCACTTGGATCGCATCGGCGCCGTCAACCCCGCGATCAATGCGGTCGTCACCTTGATGGCCGAAGACGCGTTGAAGGCAGCCGACGCCGCAGACCGGGCGGTTACGAGCGGTGCGGCCCTGGGCCCGCTGCATGGCGTGCCGTTCTCGATCAAGGATGCGTTGGACACGGCCGGCGTGCTGACCCAGCGCGGCTCGAAGCTGTTCGCCGGCAACATTCCGGGCCAGGACGCGACCGCCGTCGCGCGCTTCAAGGCTGCCGGCGGCATTGCCCTGATGAAGACCAATCTCCCGGAGTTTTCCGCCTGGACGGAAACCGACAATCTCGTCACCGGCCGCACCAACAATCCGTGGAATCTCGAGCGCACGCCGGGCGGCTCGTCCGGCGGAGAATCGGCGGCTATCGCGGTCGGCCTGTCGCCGATCGGCATCGGCAGCGACGTCGCGATCTCGGTACGCGGTCCGGCCGCCTTCACCGGCATCGCCGCGCTGAAGGCGACGCATGGCCGTATTCCCTATACCGGCCATTTCCCGACCGTCATTTCGCGCTGGTGGCACGTCGGCGCGATGGCCCGTACCGTGCGGGATGTGGCACTCGGCTACTCGATCCTGAAAGGACCGGACGGGATCGACGGCTATGCGATCCACGCCCGTGAGGCGGAGCCGGGCGACGGCAGGATCGCGGGTCAGCCGATCCGCGTCGGCTGGGTCACGGATGCGGCGTTCGGACCGGTCGATCCCGAGATCACCGCTGCCGTCGCCGCTGCCGCGGCGCAGTTGGCCGATCTCGGCTGCGAGGTGGAGCGGGTCCGCCTGCCGTTCCTCGGCGACCCGCTATCGGCGCTGATGACGGTCGTCTTCGGCGAGATCGTGCCCTACGTGAAATCGCTCGCGGCCGGCCGAGAGGCCGACCTGCATGCGATCGGCAAAGGTATCATCGAGCGGTCGGATCCCGCCTTTGCCGATTTCATCGCGGCGGAGGCGCAGGCCGAAGCGCTGCGGTCGGCCTTTGCCGGCTATTTCCAGCAATATGACGTGCTGCTTTGCCCGGTCAATCCGATGACCGCCACGCCGCACGGCGCCCAGGAACTGGTCGTCAATGGCGTGACGGTGCCCTGGACTCACGTAATGAGTGCCACCTCGCCGTTCAATCTGACCGGCCTGCCAGCGCTGTCGGTGCCCTATGGCTTCAGTTCGGAACGGCTGCCGATCGGCATCCAGCTCGTCGCCAAATGGACGGACGAGGCGACCATCCTGCGCCTCGGCGCCCTGCTCGAACGCCGGGGTGGCCTGGGCACGCGTCGCCCGTTGCTGTAGCTGACGGGGACACTCGGTCCGGGGAAAGACTTAACGCTGGCACTCGATGAA
>Ga0302314_10008403_pt1 | contig 18368 bp, 15 predicted proteins | sample III_Palsa_N2_3_FD_200533 | JGI IMG/M metagenome (GOLD analysis project Ga0302314, IMG submission 200533) | Peat permafrost microbial communities from Stordalen Mire near Abisko, Sweden - III_Palsa_N2_3 | ecosystem: Environmental > Terrestrial > Soil > Palsa > Peat permafrost | place: Sweden...
GTGGCTCACCCAGCGGCGACGCGCTGCGCAGGCTGATGGCTACGCGCCTCGCCGCTGATCCACGGACTGGAACAGGGGGTCCCCATTGGGCGCCGATAGGGGGTCCCGATTGCATGCCGTTTGACAGGCGTAAGGTGCGTTCGCGCCTTTTATCGCCCCGCGAGGCCGCACGGCTGATGGGCTTGCCGGAGTCCTACAAGCTTCCGGCGCGTTACAACGATGCCTATCACGTCGCCGGCGACGGCGTCGCTGTGCCCGTCGTGCGCCACCTGGCTGCCGAAATCCTCGAACCACTTGCAAAGGCCGCCCGCCGGACCGGCGCGGCGGCGATCGCCGCAGAGTGAGCGACGCCCCTGCGCCGCTGGCGGAGGCGCTGGCCGCCTTTGCGGAATTGCATGGCATCAAGTCGAAGGGCGCACTCTGCCTGCCGCTTGTGGTCACCGACCACGCCCGGACGATGGGGCTTCCACTGGATCCCAGCCGGCTACGCACGGACAAGGAGGGCCAGGTCCTTGGCCTTGGTAAGGGCAAGGTGCAGCAAATTCTGGCCCGTCACGGCATCGATCGCGTGCTGGCGGAGGAGGGGGGCCGCACCAGCCGTGGGTCGCTCGGCAAGATGAGCGCCTATGTGGCGTTTCTGAACGACCGAAGCCAAGGCGGCGCGCTCGACCTGGACAGCGTCGAAGCTTTTTGGATTGCCCGTGTGCGGGAGTTCTTCGCCGCCAAGCCGTTCGTGCTGCGGGTTGATCCAACCCTCAGTCTTCGCGCCACCTTCCGGCATCTCTTCGCCCAGGCCGAGGCCCGGCAGAAGGAGATGCAGGGCACCATGGTCGTGGGCACGGTCATGCAGCATCTGGTCGGCGCCAAACTCGAGGGGGTGTTTCCCGGCGCCTTCGCCCACAACTCGTCATCGACGAAGGACGAGGGCCAGCAGCGCCCCGGCGACTTTTCGGTCGGCGATCTGGCCATCCATGTCTCAACGGCGCCTGGTGAGGCCCTGATCCGTAAGTGCCAGGCTAATCTCGCGGCCGGCCAGCGGCCTATCATTGTCACCGCCGGCCGCGGTGTCGGATTGGCGGTCGGTCTGGCTGAGAACGCGGGCATCGCCGAACGTCTGGACGTCTTCGACGTAGAGCAGTGGCTTGCGGCCGACATCCTCGATCGCGCCGGCGATCGTCCCGCCGCTCGGGCCGAGGCGTTGGAGGCGCTGCTGATCCGCTACAACGCGATTGTTGAAACTGTGGAGACTGATCCGTCGTTGCGGATCGAGGCGGCGGCGGCGCGGTGATGGTGTGGTCGGCAACCGAAGCTTTGGGCGTCGGGTAACCACGACGCTTGCCAAACACGCGGCCGGACAAGTCGCCCGCAGGCCTTCCCTGCGCACCTACTTTAGCCAAAATGGGATGTGTTGGCGACACCAGAAGCGTTGGCGCGGCCTCAGCCTAGAGCTTAGGCGCCCACTGGGCGATCTCGGCCAGGATATCCTCAAAGGCAGGTTGGCCCCGGAAATAGAGCGCGCTCGACGCGGCATAGGCCTTCTGCAGAGTGGCGCGGGTCGCGCCGTCACTGAGCACGAAGGCCTCGTTCGCGGCGATCACCGGGTTGTCGGCCTTCGGGAACCGCTTGGCCTTGTGGTCGAGGTAGCCCTGCGTGCCGACGAACCCCTGCATCTTCGGATCCCGGAGCAGGGAATAGACGTCGTAGTAGTGACGCATGAAGTTGGGCGGGAACGCGCCGGTCTCTTGCTGCTGGCGGAACTTGGTCGAGATCGCCTGCAGCTTTTCGACCAGCGTATGGCCCGGATGATAGCAGGCGACGCCCAGGGCGCGGTTATCGATGATCTCAACCCGGCTGGCGGCGAAGTCATGGGCCCATGAGCTGATGTCCCGCGCTTCGTTGGGCGCGACATCGTCGAAGCCGACCTCCAGCAAGACCCCGTCCTTCAAGCCTTCGACCGATCCGTTGATGCTGGCGTAGGTCAGGCGAATGCCGGCGCTACGATATTGGCGAGGGTCATCGAACGCTGTGTCGCGCTCGACGGAAGTGATGCCGTCGATAACGATGGTCTGCGCTAACCGATCGTAGAAATCCTTGCGGCCTTGGACGTGGGCCCGCTTGTCGTGGTTGCGGCCGGTCATCACCGGCGGATCGGCGGGCGGTTCGATGCGGATATCGATGTCTTCCGAGAACCGGCTGATCAGGCCGTAGCCCTTGGACAGCGATGTGCCGCCCTTCAGCTCGAAGGTCAGGCCCAGCTGCTGCAGGCCGTAAAGGCTCTGCATGATCCAATAGTCCTTCTCAACCAGCGCCGGCGCGATGCCCTGCTCCTCGGCGACGATCCGGATCAGATCGGCGAACTGAGGATGGTTGTGCAGGAACTCACGCGGCATCCTGGGTCCCGACCTCGGCCAGAGCGCGGGCGAAGAACTTCTTCGCCCGCTCGGAGCCGTAGGACTGGGCCGCCTTCTTCACGCGCGCCCGGTCACTGGCGGCCAGGCGCGCCTTGACACGATCGAGCACGTCTTCGGCGCTCTCGCCGAGCTGGTCGAGGTTGTTGACCAGATCGACCATCAGAAACTCAGCGGTGAGCTTCTTCGGGAAGGCGGGCTTCATCCGGAAGTCATAGGTGCGGCCGCCGAGCGCGAACTTGCCATGGCGCTTGTGGTTATAGACCACGGTCTTGTTGTGCATCTGGGTCGTGCCGACACCAAGCGCATTGTAGGCGTTCGGCGAGGCCAGCAGGAACGGACCGCCCTTCAGGAACGTCGCCACGAGGGTGTCATCCTGCGGCGGCGCCTTGCCGAACGCGGTCTGTTTGGGCGCATAGTAGAGGCCGCCGGCCAGCTTGGTCAGCACGCCCGCCTGCACAGCCTCCTTGAGGTGGCGATCGACCGCCGTCGACCACTGGGCCAAATCCGCCCGGCGATAGGTCTGCCCGGGCCGCAGCTTGGCCTTGAACTCGTCGAACTTGCCCATGGGTCCTATCTAGTCCTCCGGGAGCATTTTGCAAGGAATGTCATTAAGAATCCATGCAAACTGAGCATGGGGCGGGGTGATGTAGGGGTGGGGCCTATTGGGGGGAAGGGTTCCCCTGCCGCCGAGCCCCGGTCTCGGCCGACCCCTTCGAGCGGGGATACCCCCGCAACGCCCCGGATTCGGAGAGCGGCCGGCGGGCGTGCTCGGTCCCGCCGCTTTGCGGCTCGTGCGGGTCCGCCCCTGGCGGGCGCCCTTGGGGCGCCGCCGGCCGCTCGACGGCGCGTCCCGCCACGCGCGATGCGCGGGCTCCTTGCAGCCTTCATTCTGGGTAGGCGCCAGTTCAAGCCTGGCGCGCCTGGACTCCACCTAGTGAAAGTCGCGGGTCTTTTGCCGAATGGACTCGATGCGCTGACCGGGGAGGTAGACGTCGGCGGCCATTGGACCCCTGGGCGGCCCATGGCGGGGATCTGGCGCCGACGGTCCCCGATGGAATTCATCGCCGCGGCCGTGGGGAAGCGGGAAGGGGGCTTCGCGTCCACCGACGCTGGCAAGCTCGGCCGACAGATCGATGAGCTTGTAGGCGACCACATGGACGACGTCGCCTTCGCGCTGGATACGGCCGACGACGCCAAGCATCGAACTCGTCAGCACGGTGCGTCGGTGCTTTTCGTAGACGGCCTCCCAGACCACGAGGTTGGCCACCCCAGTCTCGTCCTCCAGGGTGATGAAGGTGACGTTCTTCGCCGATCCGGTACACAGGTATCCGCCTTGTAGGGGTAACCCTGTCGAACTTCGGCGCCCGCCGGGACAGCTCACCGCCAGGAGCCGTCCTGCTTCCAGTGTCAGATACGGCCGCCTAGCCAAAGTGAGCCTTCAGAGGGCCGCAACAACCTTGGCAATTGCCTCTCCTAAATTCTTGCGCACCAAGAGTTCGTCGACGAGCGTGAGATGGCGGACGTCGGTGGCGTAGAGCGCGTTGGTGGGTGCGACCGGTGAATGCAGATCGATCGAGGTGGCTTTTCCGGTGGCCCTTCTGGTCATGACGATTGGGGGCTGCATCGACGACCCGACGGGCGTCGCGATATCGAACTCATCGGAGAACTGGCGTTCGAGGTCTGCCGCGAGCAGATCAATCGACGACCGAGCCCGATCGGCTGCGTAGGGTGGGGTGACGCCCGTCATGACCTGCCTGAGGACCTGCGCCCCCAGCTTGCGATCCAAAAGATTGTGGTCGAGCCGATTGCGGAAATTGCGAAGGCATCGGTAGCACGAGGCGTCGCACTGGTCCGGGCAGGTTTCCAAGATCTCGAGCGCCTTGCAAAACAGCTCCGAGCCGCGAGACGCCATCTGGGGAGAAAAGCCCGCCCCGCCAGCCAACGTGTCGTAGAGGAAGACCTCGACGATGGATCCAGCCGCTCCGCTATCGCTCAATGCTGGCCGATGTTCGGCGAGGATTTCTCCCGGTTCGATCTCAAGCAGCTGGCTGGCCGCCTTGGCGACCGCTTCGCAGATCGTCCGCATGGCCGATGAGGTCTCGGCGTTCGGCGGCGGGAGGCGGATCGGGTTGGAAAGTCCCAGCGAGAATAGGGCTATGTCGGTCATGAACTCGACCCCCAACACCACGCCAGGCGACACGGCCCCCGGACAATCCGGATCGTTGTTGTTGGGATAGGGGAGGGGGTGAGGCTGCCGAAGATTCACCTCCGGCGACGCCGCTGACTCGATCCGCCCACATCGAGAACAATAGGCGTAGCCGTCACCGCCCGGGCCCGAATTGGACACCAGCAGGTGTTGGCGCGTCGCCAGACCTCGCAAGCGGGGGTTTATTTCATGGTCAAAATCCTGGGCTCCCGCCGACATCACCAACTTCGCGCGGGTCGCGTAGGCGGTCTCGTTCGGCTCGTCTGGCGTCGTGACGGCCGGCTGGTCCCATAGGTGAGCGAAACCAGGCGGGCGAAACCAGGGCTTGCTTGGCCCGAAGGTCGCCGGGGTCTGGCACGCCTCGCAGGTTAGGGTCTCACCCTGATGCGCGCGGTCGAAATCTTCAGTCTTCGCGTGACCGCATCGCGAGCATTCGTAGTAAAGTTTCCGCCGGCCCCAAGCATTCTTTCGGTCGTATCGAAAGGGTGAATAGATGGCCCTTGACGTGTACTGCTTGCCCGAAATCCAGATTTGCTTGTTGGGCGCATATTGCGACAAGGCGACGTTCAGGCCCTGGCTGGGGGCGAACTCCAGCTCATGCCGGAAACCGGTGGCGTGGGGGCTGAAGACGTAAAACGGCGCGACGTCGGTTGGGAAGGCGTATCGCGGCAAGACGCCCCAATAGAGCAGCCGATCAAGCAGGTTGTCTGACGCTACATCGACCAGTTCCTCAGCTTCCGGCTGAGGGTCATGCTCCGCGCCTCCGTCATCGTCACCAGCGCCCGGTTCGGGCGGGCCACCTACTACTGCCGCGATTTCAAGTTCAGCCGGGTCCTCGCCATCGATGGGCGGCGCTTCGGGCTGTCCGCCGATCGCCAGGTCAATGGCGCCAAGCAGGTCCGGAACGAAGTCGGCGATCAGCATCGCCCGGTCTGCAGGATCAAGCTGGTGGGGAAGCCATCGATCCAGTGAGGCCGCGAGGTGAGCGTGCGCTCCGTGCAACCACTCCGCCAGGTCAACGCGGTTGAGAATGCCGGTCGAGTCCCGGAAATCACGCACGCTGCCCAGGACGGAGAAGAGATTGGCGACAGCGTCGGTCGCCTGGTCGAGGTCAGGCAGCCGGGCCTCATGATACCGCTGCAGGACGAACGCCCGGATGTGCCGACGGGCGATGTCTGGGTTCTCCAAGGTCAAACGAGGATCGATCACCTGGCCGCGGATCATTTCCTGCGGCTTGGTGAAGTAGTGGTCATCATGGCTGTCCGCACTGCCGAACGCGACGACCGTGGCCACCGCGTTGCCTCGCCGGCCGGCGCGCCCCGCCCTCTGCTGATAGTTGGCGCGCCCGGGCGGCATGTTGCGCAGCGCCACCCCGGACAACTCGCCGATGTCGATCCCAACCTCCATAGTCGTCGTGCTGGAGAGAACATCGATCGCGGTGTCGGGGACCTCGGTGGTGCGCCAAGCCAGGTCGATGTCTTGGAAGCGCATCTCGTGACGCTCGGCCCTGGAAAAGGCCTCGTCCGCGCGGGCGGCGTTGAGCTGGGCGGTGTGCTCTGCGGCGATCAACGACATCAAGGCCGGTTCGTCCGAGGACAAGGCGTCGATGACCGGCACACGGTAGAAGCCCTTTCGGGCGTTGAACACCGCGTCAGAGTCTGGATCGAACTCGTGAACGTCGGAGGAATTGCAGTCGATGCAGACTGCGAGCGCGGCGATCGGTCGATGGACCGAAGTGCACCGATTGCAACGTCGCCAGGCGCCGCCGATGTCCAGCGCAAGATTGCGGGCGACCAGGCGGTGCTTGCCACTGATGTTCTCCGTCAGCATCGGCAGCAGGATAGGCAGCCAGGATTTTCGAAAGGCTGATTTCAACGCCGGGGTGCTGAAGACATATCGGAGCGGCTGGAATTCGCCGCGGTGCGGCCGAACAAAGCCCCCGGTGCCCCACCAGGCATCGGGCATGTCCTTGAACCACACGCCGGGCTTTCGTGACCAGGCGCGAAGCCAAACGCGGACGACCGCCAGCTTGGCTTCCGGCGTTTCCGCAAGGCCGACCAAGTCCGGCAGGGACTCCGCGAGCTTGGCGGCATGCTTGGGGGCCTCGCGAATCGACGCCACCGCTAGGGCCTCGAGGCCGAGAATATTGTCTCGGAGTGTCTCGGCGATCGCGCGGGTGAGGTTGATCGGCGGTTTGGTGCCGAAGAGGTCCATCAAAGCTGCGGCGTCAGGCAGGCTGCCGGGGGCGGTGTCAGACAGGGTCGGCATCACCTCGGACGCTTCCAGGCCCGGTCGGAGCCGAACACCGAAACGATGGGCGGCGACGATGACCGTGATGTAGGCCTGGTCGAGCACGACTGTGGGCATATCGGCCGCGACCATCTGATAGCCTCGCGGAAGCAAGGCGCGGATGGTGTCCTTGAAGGAGAAGTTCTGCAGCGTCGGCGCAAGCCGTGCCGCCACCTGGCGCGAATCTGAAAACACCAGAACCTTCCGGCCGCGAAGGGGAGCAAACTCTGTGGCGGGCTTGGGACTTGGTGGTTGGACGCGGATTTGCGCGCTGAGCAACGCCTGGAAAGGCTGATCGCCCTTGGTCACATGGTCCTGGACACTGGACTGGTTGCCGCGAGCGAACTTCTGACAGCACCCACAGGGCGCAAACTGGCCCGCGCCAACGGCGCCGCCGTCGCCGTTTACATCGCCGTCGTCGTCATCTTCGTCGCCATCGTCGACTTGACCGGCCATCGTCGCGGTCGATGGCGCAAGATAGACCGTTCGAATGCGGTCGCTCGGATGCGGCGGGTCGAGCCGACCGGTCACGAGATCGTAGAAGGCAGCCACCCCTTGGGCGGGAGTCGCTGGGTCCTCGAGCAATAGGTCGAGCGGCTCCAGGGTCTCGGCGAACCCATCCGATGTCAGGAGTTGGTGGCCCTTCTCGGCGAAGATCTGCCGAGGTTGGGAGACGTCCTTCGTGTAGGCCCGGGCGTAGGATGTCCCGCAGTATCTGCAGGTGAAATATTCAAGGACGGGCGCGTTACAACCGCAGCGCTCCCTGGGCTGGCTATAGAGGCGGCCGATCGGGCCGCCGCGCTCCGGCTCCGGCAGGGCTGTGCAGCCTGGGTCCATGCAAGCCCAGAGGCCTGGCAACCCGCGATAAAAGGCGTGAATCCGACAAGGCAGGAGGCTCGCATCGTCGGGTTTGAGCCGTGCGCGGCTGCCGAGCGCCAACAAGGCATTGATCGCGCGATCGCCCGCGACTGTCTCGGCGCCGGGGAAGACTTTTGCCCGAACTTCATCGAAAGACAGCGCCGCGACCATGGTGGCGTTCACTAGGCGGCTGAATGGACCCCACCCTTGCAGGGCGGCATGGAGGTCGGGTCCGTGCGCGGTGCCGACTGGAATGTTGCGATGGGCGAGGAACGGGGCGATGGCCTCATCTCGAAGCCCGTCGTCTTCGGCGTAGAATTTCGCCATATCGACGCTGCAGAGGGCGGCGATGTCCGCTGCACCGCCGTCAGCTTCGCCCGGCTGCAGCTTCAGGGCGCCGGTGACGGGCCGAAAGCTCGACGCGTCCGCACCGGACAATTGGCTCCCGAACTGGCCCGCGTTCCTCTTTCCCTCTTCGCTGAAGCTGGCGGTCGCACAGATGACCTGAAAGCGTTCGACGGGGATGTCGAGACGCTCCCGCAGGCGGCGTAGCAGTAACCCGACCTCTGCCCCCTGGGCACCCCGATAGAGGTGGGCTTCGTCCAGAACGATCAGGAATTTTTCATCGGGACAGGCCTGAAGCCAAGCCTTGGTCCTATCAAAGATCGGACGCTCAATGGGCCGGAGCATCATGTATTCGAGCATCGAATAGTTGGTGATCAGGAGGTCCGGCGGGCTGGTCTGAGCTTCATTGCGGGTGAGCAATTCCGCTTCTTCGGGCCGGGTGATCGCCCGTCGAAACTGCCCGTTGGAATCCTGCCAGTTGCCGGTCCCAAACCAGTCCGAGACGCTCGGTTTGGCCGGCCATTTCCCTTTTTCATGCAGCTTGGCGTACAGGGCAGCCGCCTTGGCGGCCTCCGACTGCGGCGAGCTTTCGGGGCCGAGTTGATTGCGGCTGGCCTCGATGTCCACGAAGAAGTCGCCGATGGATCGCAGGCGCCGCGAGTCCTTCTGTCGCGTGCGAACGCCGGCATACGGTGTTCGGCTAGTGTAGCGCGCGAAGAGGGCGGCGCGGCCGGACCATTGCTCGAAGAGTTCGACCACGCGCGGATCACCGAACAGCAGTCGAAGGCGTCCCAGTTGGTCGTTGACGAGGGCGTTCATCGGATAGAGTACCATCGCCCGGACGGCATGGTGCTTGGCGAACTGCCCGGACTTGTCCCTCGCCTCGATCGCCAGCTTTCCCAAGATTGGCAGGAGAAAGGACTCGGTCTTGCCGGAACCCGTCCCCGTCATGATCATGAGGTTGCGACGCTCGATCAGAATCGCCTCGATCGCCTCGGCCTGGTGGACATAGGGCGGGTCGAACAGCAGCGGCTTGCCAGACTTTGGCTGCGATAGGCGGCTGTAGATCTCGCGAGCCGCATCTGGCAGTCCGGGGATGGCCGCATACCCTTGGCCGGTTTGATAACGCGGCGTGGACTCCAGGAAGGGGTCTTGAAAGATGCCGCCGACCTCGTCGAGGAGCCGGCGGCGCTGACCCACCACCAACGGATCCGCGACATGGTAGGTCGCCTCGATGTAGCCCAGCAGTGTCCGTTGCAAGGCCTCGATAGTCTCTTGGATGGTGGCGGTCATGACAGGTCCATCGGATGGGTCAGGTGAATGCCGCCAGCCACAGCTTGTCGGCGAGCTCGGCGAGTTCCAGGGCGACTTGGGAGGCGGGGAGGGTGTAGGCGAACAGGCACCTCGGCCGCACCGCCTTGTCGCCTTTGACGGCGAGCCGGCGCTCGGCGAACGCTGGGATCGGCGAGAAAAATTCCAGGTCGACGGACGCCCCCGCTGCGACGGTGCGGAGTCGCTGGGGGGCGCCGGCGGCGGCGTCAAACGCCGTTTGGATGCGCCAGGCGAGATCGCAGGGACGTTGGCGATCGTCAGACGCAATCAGGTCTTGCATGCGGCGGGGTGCGCCGCCGGCGAGTTCGACCAGACACCAGGGGCGCTGGCTGAAAGCCTGTTGGCGCCTAGCGACGAAGATGCCCGCGTCTCGTTTGTCGGGTGGCCGCCAGCGGCCGCTGTAAAAGTCGACAGGCCTCGATGGGTCCAGGATCGCGAGGCCATCAAGCGGGGCCGTCGATACGTCTGTCGCGAGCAGCTGGTTGCGCGTCGCGTCGGCGAAGGTCTGCGCAGCCGTTGTGGCGGGCGCGCGGAGCCAGGTCGCCTCCGGCAACTCCACAAGGCCGAGCGACCGCAACAGATCGAGCGTCCCTTCCGGCAAGGGATGGACGAGCGTCCGCAGCGGTCCTCGATAGAGGACTCTTTCGGCCAGGGCCCCGAGCACCGCCGTTGGCTGATCTCCAGCGACACCCAGCAGGATCACATCGCCATTGTCGCGCTTCACGAAGCTCGGCGGCGCCGGTCGCAGCACGAGCCGCGACGTGCGCCAGGCATCCGGATCTTGCGGCGTCACTTCTAGAACGTCGCCATAGGCGATCAAACCATCCAGGATCGCCTCGAACCACTCATCTTCCCTGAGCATGAGACCCGCCAGCGGCTCGCGCGCAAACCGGAGCGCCTCCGCGCGAGAACACGGAGCGAGGGCGGACACCGCCCTACGGAGGACCTGCGCCGCAATCGCCTCTTCGGAGCGCTGGTCATCCCCGAGCGCCAACGAGCGCGCGGTCGCGCCTAGCACCGCGACAGGAGTGAGGGACCGGATCATGCCGCCACGGCCTCCCGCCGTGCGGCGACAGACGCCCGCGCCAGGAAGGCGCCTCGAACCAAGGCGCGATTGGCGAGCAGGCCCTTAATAGCCTCTTCGGGCTTTTGATTCTCGATCCGGACAGCGTGCGGCTGAAACGCCAGGATGATCGCCAGATCGGATAAGGATCGATCACGAGTGATCTTGTAGCGCTCGGCGTAGAAGAAGAATCCCGCGCGGAGACGGCCCGCATTCGCCGGCTCCCAGGCGGTCGTCCGCATGCGTGAGGCAAACCCCGGAGATCCGCCGACACCCTGCTGAGCCGTCTCCACGAGGCCAGGCTTCGCGTCGCTGTCGTCAAGCAGGGCCGCCCAGTCGACTCCACACGCCTGCCGGCGAAGTTCCCGCTCAAGCCCGTCAATGGTCGGCGGCTTGCGCAGCAGCGCCAGCCGTCCAATCGGCCGCGCGCGCTGCCACAGCCGAAGGACCCGCAACACCTCGACCACGGCTCGGGCCGGGTCTTCGATCCCGGATCGAAAATCCTGCGCCAGGCCGAGCTCTGAAAACGCACTTAACCGGTCGGACGGCGGCACGGAGGCGAAGGCGATGTAGTTCTGCCCCCTATATCGGGCGCTGACGAGGGCGCCCGGCGGGCTGACGTCGACGCCAGCCACGAACGCTTCCGCCGCTTCCCGATGCCGCGCGGACGGCGTCTGCAGGTTTATCCGGGTAATGGCGATCACCTCGTCGTGGGAGGTCTCGTCGACGAGCCGCAGGTGACCGGTTTGCGGATCCAGCACCCAGCGGAGGGGATCGACGCGGTGTGGGAATCGCAGCGCCTGGCGCCCCAGATCCTCGAGATCGGCGATCAGATCGACGCGGTGGGCGACGTCGATAGCGTCCGAGTGGTCCCGCAGCCGCTTAAGCACCGCCCCAAAGGCTGTGGCGGTCATCGGAAGTCCGGCCTGCCCGAGTTGAGCCGCAGTCGCCACCTGACCGCTCGCGTCGATGGTTTCCAGTCGCCAAGTCACGCGCCGGCCCGGCGGACCGTAAAGATCGACCGTCGCCTGGCCGGTGAGCAGCGCCTCCAGGCTTGCCTTGACGGGATCCAAGACCGCGCGAAACCCAGCACGCTCGCTCGCCACTTCTGGCCATGGGCGCGGCTCGAAGATCTGAAACTCGACCACGATTGGGTCGCTGCCGGCGGCCATTCCCGGGCCGCCGGCCGTCGCCGCGACGGCCATGACGCTCAAGCTGTGGCGCCCGACAGCGATGGGGCCGAGGGCGACAAAGGTCGGCGCCGGGGATGCCGCGACCCGGACCCTGGGTCCGGCGTCCAAACTGAGAATGAACTCGTTTGCTTCGAAGTCCGCCGATAGACGAAAGGCCACGACTTCGCCGGCCGGCCAACTGGGCCCGGCGAAGTCGGCGCACCGAACCGGCCCCAGGCCCGCTGGGTCGACACGAGCGCGCAGGGAGAAACCGAGACCCAGGCTCTGAAGCGCGGCGCTGTAGTTGGCTGAGACCGAAGTTGGCGACCGGAATCCATAGGCCTTGAGCTCTGGCGCGGCCACAGTCATAGGGCGCATGGCCAGCCGGGTGGTGATCTGCGGCGGCAAGTCCGAACGGGACAGCAGGAAGTAGCTCTGTCCGGGTCGGACCTGCCGACCTGCGACCTGCCGGTAGGCGCCGTCCAATTCACGGCGCAGCAGCCAGACCGGCCGCTCCTCCAAGACCGCGAGGGGCCTGATGATGCCCGAGAGCGCCGAGCTCGCGCCTTCCAGATCGATGATGGGGGTGTTTGGCGCGGGAAAGGCGCGCAAGGGCCGGTCAAGATTCGACCAGCTCAAAAGGGCGACGCCGGGCGACGCCCGATCGACATCACCGATGAGGCGGAGCTTGACGCGCGCCAGCGTCGCCGAGGAAAGTCCAGCCTGCTCCAGGGCTTTGACGAAGTCCGGCATCTGCACGCCGATCAGGACGGTCTCATCGCCGCCGGCCCTCGCGACCAACCTCGGCGCGCCGATGATGTCGGCGGCGCGGGGTTGCCCGGTCCGCGCGTCCGTTGGCGTCCTCAGGCCAGGGCCCGTCACCCCTCGCGTTGATCGAAGGACCTGCCGCGCCGCCCGAAGAAATTCGGCTGCGTCCCGGCGGGCTTCGAGATCCGCGACCAGGCGGGCGAGGGTCGTCGGATTTATCCGCGGAACCGCCTCCTGGAGATCCTCGTCGCGGAGCGCCAACACGATGCGGCCGGTTAGGTCGGTCTGCTGGAGAAAATCACCGTAGCGGGCTGACCGCTCGTCGTGCGTGGCCGAAAGGTAGGTCCCGATTTCGCCGGCGCTCGCATTGGCGAGCCGACTTAGACCGTACCGAGCATTGAAGAGGTGGCGGGCGAAATGGCTCTGCAGATAGCGAGGCAAGATCGCCCCGGTGATCGGCCAGGCAATGATGTTGAAGTGGTTGGCCCAACGCCCTTCGGGCACCGGCCCGCAAAGCTGCTCATGAAATCGCCCGTACCACCCTTTCAGGGTTTGACGGTCCTGCTGAGGCCGCCATTCCCCAGCGACCCGTTCCAGCGAGGGCCAGTATTCCTCGCCGTCGTAGCCGTAGCCGGCTTCGGCGGCCAGAATGACCCACACCAGCCAATGCTTGCGGCTCAGGCCGACCTGGCGATGCTCGCGCGCGGCCGCGGCCCAGGCCTCGCGGACGGTCTCCTGCGCCAGGCCATGTTCAATCGGGTAGACCGGATAGCCGGCTGGCCGGCGAGTGTTCGCGAGCGCCGCGAAATGCGCCTCGAGCTGGACCTGCAGAGCGTCCAGCATACTGCGCTCAGCCCGATTTTCGGAGATCGGCCCTCGGCAGGTCGACCAGACCGCGAATGAGCCGCGGGATCTTGGCGCGCGTCCAACTTCGGTAGTCGATCTCGCCGCGTGCCGCTCTTGGCGCAATCCATCGATCTAGCGCCAAATCGGAGATCTCGGCGACGGTCAAAAGTCCGGCAAGATCAGGTTCGGCCTCGCCGGTCCGAAGCACATCGAAGGCGTTCGACGCGAGCTTGGCGATGAAGACCTCGCGCTGGATGCCGTGCTTCAGCACGGACTCGTTGATGTGCAGGGCCTTGAGCGAGGCGCGAATGGTGCGCAGGCGCCAATTGGGGCCCTCGCCGAACTTATGGTGGTCGGCATAGGCGTGGTCGCGGTCTCGCAGGTAATCCCGCATCTGCTCGAATAAGGCATCGGTAATATGGAAATGACCCCAGCCGATCGTGTAGCCAATCCGCTCGAAATAATCGTCATCCCCCAACCGCAGCCGGTTGTAGACGGACGAGCGTCCCATCGACGAGGTGGTCGTGACCGCGAGGAGACTGGCGTTCTTGGATGCTTTTGAAATGACGCCGACGGTCGAGCCGTAGTTGGCTTTGAAGTCGTCGAAGACGTCTCTCGATCGTATCAGGCAGGCGATCGCCTTACCGCCCAAGAGGAAGCTGTAGGGCGGGACGGCGCCGAGCACATAGGCGTCAAGGAGCCCTACCAGGCGCTTGGCGCGATCGTGCACCGTCCAGCCGATCTGGTTGTCACGGACAGAGAGGTTATAGACCGGGTCGCCAAGGGCGATCACGCCGGCTAGCCGATCGTGGCCTTCATCCCAAACGAGGTATCGCATCCGACGGCCGAAACCTGCCGACACAGGGACAGACCAAGTCAGCGTTGCGACCCGGAAGAGGTCGGCCTCGCGCGTGTCCGACTTCACCGGACGAAGACGAAGTTTTATCCGGTCGACATCAAGTTCGGCGCCGTTCGCAAACGAGGGCAGAGCGCGGGGGAGGGCGCGCTCCAGGAACGTCTGCGCGGACTGAAGCTTCGACCGGCGCTGGCCGCGATGAAGCTGACGGACCACGGCCTTGCCCTCGCCGGGGAGGACCAATTCCCCGTCGGCATTCTTTGTGAAGCCCAGGGTCTTGAAGTGTCGGCGGATCGCCCGCTTCAGCGCGGCCTCGCGATCAAAGGCGCGCGCAACGATTCCCGCCTGACTGCCCACCCTAAATCCCACGAATCAACGAGCGAGAACCGATCGCCGTCCCCTGGGCGCCACTTTGCACCACGCTATTGCTGCGGCACAACTAGCAATAGTGAAGGTTGCCGCGATGCCGGTGAACCAGGCGATCGACGTAATGGCCCGGGAGCGCGAGCGCCTACTTTGCGCGGCCAGTCGTAGTCACGGCGTGCTTTTCGGCCAGATGGGTCAACCAACGCGGTTGTCCAGCTCCAGCGAGTAGGCGCGAGATCACTCGCACGGCCGCGACGGGGTATTGCCGCGGGTCAGTGTTCAGAAGCAGGTAGTAGAGCGAACCGTTCGAGGCCGTTCCGTTGCTCGGGTACTGATCGCCGCTCTTGAAGTGAGTTGAGGCGTCGCGAACATCCTTCAGCTTCTTGAAAAGCTCCCACTCAGCTTGCCCTTTTATCGGAGCTAGGTTCAGCAATTTGGGCAGAACGGTTCCTAGCTTCTCGTCAGTGGCTACGGTCCGTTCTATTTGCTCTGCAGTCATCAGCTCTGGGCCGTTTCTTCGCGGAAGCTCCATCGTCCCCGTGAGCAGGCGTGCAATGGTTTCGTTTGCGAAAGCCTCGATGGCTTGGAAGCTTGAGTTCGCGGCGGCGATGCAGGCTTCAAAGTAGGCGAACAGGGTCCCGACATGCTCCGCGGCAACGGCTTCGCCAGGACCTTCAGGTGTAAGGGTCTGACTGAAGGTAACCTGCGGCCAAAGCTGAGCGGCCAACTCTGCCGAGCGAAAGCCGGCGCTGAGCGCCAGCGCGGGTGCGCTTGGTGTCGGAAAGGCAAGCCGAGCGTGCCCGGGCGCGTCGGCCATCATCGTGAGGATGAGCGCCGTACCGGCCTTGTGGGCCGGACCGCCCACGTATGCCGCAGGTAGGTCAGCCGCCAGGCGCGTTGCCGCCTGTAGCCGCCAGTCGCCTAGTCCATCTCCCTCAACGCCGGTCTTGTGCGAACCCATTCAGACCCGAACCGCCACATAATCGTACTCGGGTGGCGTGAACTCCGGTTGCGTGATTGTGTAGCCGGGGATGACGATCTTCGGGCGTCTGGGAACCGCCCCCACGCCGCGACGGGCGGCGCGCATGTACTGCGGTGGTATCTCGGTCTCTGTGACCTCGATCTCGCGGATTTCGTTGGTGTCGTCCAGGAGGACGCGGACGGTCAGCATGACGGCTCCCTGAGGCCACAGCCCCATATAGCACGTCGCCGTGGTACGATCGTTGACTCTGGAGCGATTCGATGACCGGCACCCGCAACATCGTCCACGTCGCGCCGAACGGGCGCGTTGACGAGCTCAGTTTCGAGGGCGCGGTCACGTATCTGGCGAGGACCCGCAATCCGGCGCATCGGCGGCGCTTCTCCACTCGCGAGGCGGCCGTCGCCCATCTTCGCGCGATGCACCTGGCGCACCCCCCGGAGGGCTTCCTGGCCATCATCGAGGACAGCGTGCGCGAGATGGAGGGCGTGATCGAAGTTGAACGCGGGCACGGGACGCGCCCGGACGACGGGACCAGCGCCGGCCGGATCATGGCCAAGGAGCTGCAATGGGTGGCCTACCACCGCGCCCAGCTCGCCAACGCGAGCCGCGAGGCGCATTCGTGGTACGACCCGAAGGGCGGCGGGGATGTGCGCGGCTGAGCTTCCCCGCATCGGCGAGCTGCGCGCCTATTCCATCGCGCTCGCCTCGCCCGACGCCTACTTCCAGCCCGGCGACACCAAGTTCAGCGACCCGGCGAAGCGCCGGTTCTTCGCGGACACCGAGGCCGACCTACATAGCCTCGACGCCGAGGCCTGGGCGGCGCTGAAAGCCGAGGCGTTGCCCCGGATTACGGCCAACGCGCCCGGCCGCGGGCATGCGGAATTGTTCGCCATCCTCAATCAGGCGCGCGCCTACAACCACCTGACCGCCATCGGCTGTGCGGGCGTCCGGTTCGTCCCCGGCTCCAATGGCAAGACGCCCGACCTGGCAGCCACCTTGGGAAACGTCGCCGTCCTTTGCGAGGTCAAGACCATCAACGTCTCCGAGCGCGAGGTCGAGCGGCGGCAGAGCGGGGGCGTCGGGACATCGCAGGGGCGGGTCGAGCCCGGTTTCCTAGCCAAGCTGCGCAGCGATATCGGCCGGGCGTCGACGCAGATGTCGGCGTTCGACCCTGACCCCGCCGCGCGTCGGATCGTCTACGTCGTGGTCAACTTCGATGACCTTTTGCACGAATACGGCCCCGAGTGCCGGGCGCACATCGAAGCCGAGCTGGCGGCTTCTCCACCGGCCGGCGTGGAGGTCGTGCTCGACATCAAGCCGCCGTTCTACTGGGCGACGCGCGCCGCTTAGGCCTGCCCGGATCGTTCCGCGAAGCGCTGGCGGCGATAGTCCGAGTAGGGCTGCGCGGGCGGCGTCGGCTGAGGGCCGAAGAACCGCAGCACCTTGTCGCGCTCGATGGCGTCTCCGCCGAAGATGCGGCTGAGCGGTCGGCGGGAAGCTCCGATCAACGCGCGCTGGATTGGATGCTCGGGTCCGGCCGGCTTGATGCGCGTGGTCCGATCCCGGAAGAGGTCAGGCGCATCAGCGCCGGCAGGATCGATGATGAACGCTTTGAGGCTTCCGGTCTCGGCGGCCGTCCTGAGGGCGGTGTTAATGTGATCGTCCCGGAAGCCGTAGCCGATTATCATCACGTGCGTGTCCGGCTCCCTAAGACGCCGCTCAAACTCCAGCATGTAGAGCGAGAGGACCTTGGAGCCCTTGATCGAACTGGGCTTGTCGCCGCCCATGATAAGCAGGTGGTTGCCCGTCTCATCTACCCAATTGCTGGAGCCATGCAGCTTGTAGATCGGCTGGGTGCTGGCGTTAGCGGGCGCGACCGACCGCACGCTTGGCGTCGGACAGCGCGACCCCACCCATGCACCGGCTGGTGACAGCGGAGTCGGCTGGACCCTCGTCTGCATCCCGGGGAAATCGAGGGCGGTCCAGCGCGGGTTGAGGGCCTGCGGGATTGGACCGGCGCGCTGGCAGTAGCCGATCTCCAAGAGCAAGTCCTGATTGAGGGTGAAGATCGCGTCGAAGCGCGCCAGGAACTCGGCGACGCTGCTGGCGCCGGTCTCCGGTGGGCGCATGAACTCCAGCTCAAAGCCGTCCCTGAAGAAGCCCCGGTTCATGGCGTCGAACATGGCGCGGATCGCGGCTTCCATCTGCCGAAGAGGGGAGCCCCCTACCGGGTTCGGGTTGCCCGTTTGCAGGACGCTCAACGCCTTCTCGAACCCACCTGAGTCCTTGTGCACCCAAAGGAGATCGCGGCAGTAATCGTCCAGCTCCGGCGCGCCAAGAAGATATTCAAAGGCCTCGCTGGCCAGCCATCCGCCCCAATTGTAGCTGAAGCCCGCGCCGGTCAGGAGGAGGTGGCTCATGCCCGCATTCTCGCGCTAGAACGAAACGAGATACAACCGCCAGCCGTCGTCGCCAGTTGCGCAGCGGGTGATTCACGCCCAGCCTACGGCTGGTCAAGGCAGAGGAAAACACTATGGCCACCGGCAAGAAGGCCGCCTCGGCGGCAGGCAAGACGCTGGGCAAGAAGGGCGAGCCCAAGCTTGAGAAGACGGCCGAGGCGTCGGCGCTAGCCCAAGCGAAGAAAAAGCCGAATCCGAAGAAGAAGTGACCAGGATTGACGGTGCTACCACCAATGCAAGTATTGCAGTCGGCGGCACACCCGGAGCCATGATTGTTTCGCGCCTAATATATCTTCTAAGAAATCCAATGACTAAGAATGACCCGCGTAGCTCTGGTCCTGACGAACGTCCATGTACATTTCCGACGCAACCAACCAACGCCCGTCAGCCTGTTTTTGAAGCACGCGCAGAGAGT
>Ga0302314_10008404_pt1 | contig 18366 bp, 12 predicted proteins | sample III_Palsa_N2_3_FD_200533 | JGI IMG/M metagenome (GOLD analysis project Ga0302314, IMG submission 200533) | Peat permafrost microbial communities from Stordalen Mire near Abisko, Sweden - III_Palsa_N2_3 | ecosystem: Environmental > Terrestrial > Soil > Palsa > Peat permafrost | place: Sweden...
GCACCCAACCGGCAGCTGACACCGCCAGTGCCCGCAGGCCGGCTCATCGTCGCCGCCGAAGCGCACACGGGCCCCGTATCCCAGCCCGGTCCGAGGTTGCTGCGTCTGCGTCTGCGTCTGCGCCGACCCCGGCCGAGCGGCCGGAAGAGAAACTCAACGAAGAGAAACTCAACAACGAGAAAGGGATGGCAATGAGGCACTTCCCCGCACTGCGCTCGATCGCGCCGGCGCGCAACAAACCGGATCGCACCAGATCCCGTCCCAGGGGCCGGGCGGTCGTGGCCGTCATAGCCCTGGTTCTGTCCACTTTGACGGTGGCCAGTGCGCATTCCACGGCTTACGCCGCCACCGAAGCCCCGTTCGGTGGCACCGCAGCCGCAGTACCGGGCACCGTGTACGCGGCCAACTACGACACCGGCGGCCAGGGCGTGGCCTACAACGTCACCTCCACCAACGGCAGCGCCAACAGCTACCGCTCCGACGGAGTCGACCTCGAAGACACCGCCGACACCTCAAACAACACCGGCGCAGGACTCTACGACCTGGGCTGGACCACCGGCGGACAATGGTTCAAGTACACCGTCAACGTCGCCACCGCCGGCACGTACACGCTCTCCGTCCGAGCCTCCTCCCCATACGGGATCACCGACGCGCTCCACATCGACAACTCCGCCGGCACCAACCTCACCGGCTCCATCGCCGTGCCGAACACCGGCGGATACCAGACTTGGACCACCGTCACCGCCACCCTCACCCTGCCGGCCGGTACCCAGACCCTCACCGTCGACCAAGACGACAACGGCTTCAACCTGCACTACCTCACCTTCGCCTCCAGCGGCGGCACTACTCCGCCGCCGCCTCCGAGCGGTGACCAGCCCTACGGCGGCACCGCGGCAGCTGTTCCGGGCACCGTGTACGCGGCCAACTACGACACCGGCGGCCAGGGCGTGGCCTACAACGTCACCTCCACCAACGGCAGCGCCAACAGCTACCGCTCCGACGGAGTCGACCTCGAAGACACCGCCGACACCACGAACAACACCGGCGCAGGACTCTACGACCTGGGCTGGACCGCAGCAGGACAGTGGTTCCACTACACCGTCAACGTCGCCACCGCCGGCAGCTACACCGTCAGCCTGCGCCTGGCCGCCCCGGGTGCGGTGACCGACGCCCTGCACATCGCCAACTCCTCCGGCACCAACCTGTCCGGCAGCGTCGCCGCCCCGGCCACCGGCGGATATCAGAACTGGACCACGGTGACGGCCACCGTCACCCTTCCGGCCGGCACCCAGACCCTGACCATCGCCCAGGACGCGGGCGGCTGGAACATCCACTACCTCACCTTCGCCCTGAGCAGTGGCGGCGGTGGCGGCACTCCCCCGCCGCCCACCGGTGGCAGCCTGGGTTCGAACGTGATCGTGTTCACCCCGGGCGAGTCGGAGGCCACGATCCAGAGCGAGGTCAACTCCCTGGGTACCCAGCAGAACCCGAACCAGTTCGGCACCCAGCGCTATGCGTTGCTGTTCGAACCGGGAACCTACGGCACGACGGCTGACCCGCTGGACTTCCAGGTCGGCTACTACGAAGAGGTCGCAGGCCTGGGCCAGAACCCCAGCCAGACCGTGATCAACGGCACCATCGACTCCTACAACCAGTGCCCCGGCGGAGTGCAGACCAACTGCAACGCCACCGACAACTTCTGGCGCTCCGTCTCCAACCTCACCATCAACGTCGCCGGCCTCACCGGCTGCTTCGCCGGCGAAGAAGTCTGGGCCTCCTCCCAAGCCTCCCCACTACGCCGCGTCGACATCAACGGCAACGTCACCCTGATGGACTACTGCGACGGCTCCCCCGACTACGCCAGCGGCGGATTCATCGCCGACTCCGAGCTCAACGGCACCGTCACCAACGGTTCACAGCAGCAGTACATCGCCCGCAACACCAACATCGGAAGCTGGAGCAACGGCGTCTGGAACCAGGTGTTCGTCGGCGACAACGGCGCCCCGGCGCAGAGCTTCACCGGCACCTCCGGCGACAGCGGCGGCCCGAACCCCTACACCACCGTAGCCACCACCCCGGTCAGCCAGGAAGAGCCATACCTGTACCAGGACTCCTCAGGCAACTACAACGTGTTCGTGCCCTCGGTCCGCACCAACTCCACCGGCCCCAGCTGGGCCAACGGCAACACCCCCGGCACCTCCCTGTCGCTGAACACGTTCTACGTGGTCAACTCCTCGAGCACGATCGCGCAGATCAACGCCGCCCTGGCGAACAGCGACAACCTGCTGTTCACCCCCGGCGTGTACAGCTACGCGTCGACCATCAACGTCACCAGCCCGGACACCAAGATCATCGGCCTGGGCTTCCCGACCCTGGTCCCGTCCGCGGGCCAGACCACGATGAACGTGGCCGACGTCAACGGCGTGAACATCTCCGGCATCATCTTCGACGCCGGACCGACCAACTCGCCCTCCCTGCTCACCGTGGGCGTCGCCGGCTCCACGGTCAGCCACGCGGCCGACCCGGTGAGCATCGATGACGTCTTCTTCCGCATCGGCGGCGCCACCGCCGGCGAAGCAACCAGCAGCCTCATCGACAACAGCAACAACTCCCTGATCGACGACGTGTGGGCCTGGCGGGCCGACCACGGCGCCGGCGGCGGCTCCTGGACCTCGGACCAGGCGGCCAACGGCGTGACCGTCAACGGCAACAACGTGACGGCCTACGGTCTGGCAGTCGAGCACTACCAGCAGTACGAGACGGTCTGGAACGGCCAGGGCGGCGCGGTCTACTTCTTCCAGAACGAGAACCCGTACGAGGTGCCCAGCCAGGCCTCCTGGATGGAAAGCGCCACCCAGGACGGCTACCCCGCGTTCTACCTCCCGAACAGCGTCACGACGTTCCAGGGATACGGCATGGGCAGCTACTCGTACTTCGACCAAGGCGTGGCCATCGAGAACGCCGAGGCCTTCCAGGCACCGACCACGTCAGGTGTGGTGTTCCACGACATCCTCACCGTGTTCCTCACCGGTTCAGGCGGCATCGAATCCGTGATCGACGGCACCGGCGCTCCCGTGAGCTCCACCTTCGGCGGGCCGAGTGATGTAGTGACTTACAACTAGTGAGTCAGTTCGTCTCCTGAGGTTCGGGTGACAGCCCGATCCTGGTAGGTCGAGTAGCGCGAAAAGGCCTGTCCGTCTGAATTAGGCGGTCAGGCCTTTTCGTGTGCGTCACGTACGTTGCGCTGCGTGCCTCGCGCCGCGTTGGGACGGTGGCGGTGGGGGGGTGCGGTGAGGTGGTTAGCTGGCGGTTTACGGCGAACCGCAGGCCTCCGGCGGGCCGGGCTCCGAGGGGAAAGGGCCTGGTAGGGCGTGTTACGGAAGGTGGGTGGTGGGGTTTCGCTGTGGGGTCGGAGTCGGCCTGCGGCAGCGCGGGGCGAAAGCAGGTTGTAGGCATTCTCATGCCATGTCGGCCCAACCGACCAGTCGCAACAGCAACAGCGATAAGCATGGCGAGGGCAATATTTGCAGCAACCGCATCACTCTCGCCGGTCGCGCCGACCGGTCCGCGCCACTGAAAGAACTTACCGCGCATTAGGCCGGTAAGTGCGATGAAAATTGTCGCAGTTGAGCCGACGAAACCGGGTCCGGCACAGGCAGGTGAGCACCCGCCCGGCCGCAGGCAGACCTCGGGCCGGAGGAGTCGGCCTCCCTCGTCACCCAGGCGGGGCGAAGCCAGCCGGGCCGGACGGGGTATGTCAACTCCCAGATCCCACCAGCCCAAAGCAACCCACCACACACGGATCTGGGAGTTGACATACCCCGTCCGGTCTGGCTCCCTTGGGCCGACTGGGGGACGAGGGAGGCCGACTCCGACCCCACAGCAAAACCCCACCACCCACCCACCGCAACACGCCCTACCAGGCCCCTTACCCTCGGAGCCCGGCCCGCCGGAGGCCGGCGGTTCGCCGTAAACCGCCAGCGACCCACCTCACCGCACCCACCACCCACCACCCCCCACCAGCCACCAGCCACCAGCCACCAGCCAGCCACCGTCCTGAACCGCCCGAGAGAGAGGTCATCTTCCCGGCAAAGTGCTTCACCCCGTCGCCAGCACCTGCTGCGTCTTGGCTCAGCAGGCTTTAGCATTGTTGGAAGGCGGCATCCGAGCGGCGGGGATGCTGCTTTTGCCCATGCCCAGACCATGGAGTGTGCCATGCCCTCGATCGGCCGGTTGGGTGACCGGCTGCGGTCGCCTAGGGCAAAGTGGAGTGCGGCCGGAGCGACGTCGGTCGGGCTGGTGGTGCTGTATTACGTGCTTCCGCTGTGGCTCTTCGGCGCGGGCAGGCCGGTGCTGAGTTGGTTCATCTTCGGCGTGGCCCTGGTGCTCCTGGCCACATTGGTGATCAACCAGATCCGGATCGTCGTGCGGGCCTCCGCTGAGGACGCCACGCCGGGAATCATGGTCGCGCTGGTCCTGGTCATGGTCGTGTTCGCGACGGAGTACCTGGTTCTCGACAGCAGGCCGGGCAGCTTCTCCGGGCTGCATACGCATACCGATGCGCTCTACTTCACCGTCACCACGCTCGCCACGGTCGGGTTCGGGGACATCTACCCGGTCAGCCAGCCGGCTCGGGCCGCCGTGATGTTGCAGATCCTGTTCAACCTCGCCTTTGTCGGCACGGCGGTCTCGGCCTTCGGGGCACACGCGCGCAAGCGGGCGGACCGGATCCAATCTCGCTGATCGGCCGCCATCGGCCGCATACTTCTCGCATGACGCTGCGATGAGGGCCTCGATGTCTGGCATCCCGCACAGATCATGGAGGCCCTCCCCCGCTCTACGGCTCAGTCGGTGTCTACTAGCTGTTTATTGCTACTGCTACTGCTACTGCTACTGCCCGCGGATCCGGCGGATCGTGTCGGTGTACCAGTGGGCGCTCTGCTTGGGCACGCGCTGCTGGGTTTCGAAGTCGACCCGGATGATACCGAAGCGCTTGTCGTAGCCGTAGGCCCATTCGAAGTTGTCGAACAGCGACCAGGCGAAGTAGCCGCGCACGTCCGCGCCCTGCTGGCGGGCCGCGGCCACGGCCGCGAGGTGCTGCGCGATGTACTCGGTGCGGCCGTGGTCGAGGACGTAGCCGGTCTCGTCCGGCTCGTCCTTGAACGCGGCGCCGTTCTCGGTGACGTAGATCGGCGTGCCGGGGTAGTCCGTGCTGACCCGCACCAGCAGCTCGGTGAAGCTGTCCGGGGTGATCTCCCAGTCCATCGCGGTGCGCGGCAGGCCGAAGGACACCGGGCGGGAGACCGCGTGGCCCTTCTCGTCGTGGGTACGGCCCTCCGCGTCGGTACCCGCGAACCGCTGGGCGAAGTAGAAGTTCACGCCGAGGGTGTCGATCGGGGTGCTGATGATCTCCAGGTCGCCGTCCTCGACCGGGAGGCCGATGCCGATCTCGGCGAGGTCGCCGACCAGGTCCTGCGGGTAGCTGGCGCGGAAGAGCGGGTCGAGGAAGGCGCGGTTGCCGATCGCGTCGGCGCGGCGGGCCGCGTCGAGGTCCTCGGACGAGTCGCTGGCCGGGTAGGCCGGGGCCAGGTTGAGCACGATGCCCAGGTCGACCGAGTCGCCGCCCTCCTCGCGCATCCGCTGGGTGGCCAGGCCGTGGCCGAGCAGCAGGTGGTGGGTCGCGGCGAAGCCGTCGGCCAGGTTCTTGCGGCCCGGGGCGTGCAGCCCGTGGGCGTAGCCGTGCATCGCGGAGACCGAGGGCTCGTTCAGGGTGGCCCAGTGGTTCACCCGGTCGCGCAGCCGGTCGAACACCAGCATGCTGAAGTCGGCGAACCGGTAGGCGGTGTCCCGGACCGGCCAGCCGCCCGCGTCCTCCAGTTCCTGCGGCAGGTCCCAGTGGTAGAGCGTGAGCCAGGGGTCCAGGCCCGCGCCCAGCAGCCGGTCGACCAGGCGGTCGTAGAAGGCCAGGCCGGCCGGGTTCGCCGGGCCGCGCCCGCCCGGCTGGATCCTGGGCCAGGCCACCGAGAAGCGGTAGGCGTCCACGCCCAGCCCTTTGATCAGCTCCACGTCCTCGGGCATCCGGTGGAAGTGATCGCAGGCCACGTCGCCGGTGTCGCCGTTGTCGATCGCGCCGGGCGTCCGACTGTAGGTGTCCCAGATAGAGGGCGTGCGACCGTCCTCGGTGACGGCCCCCTCGATCTGGTACGCGGAGGTCGCCACCCCCCAGCGGAACTCTTTCGGCAGGCTGCTGATCAACTCGATGGTCGCGGGTGCGACGTTCGGAGTGGTGGTCGTGGTAGGCATGTCTCTCCCGGGGCGGTTTCAGTGCAGCGTCAGGCACACGGGTGGCCTGAGCCGAGGTTTGACGTGTGGTCGATGTGGATGGTGGCGGTGTCCGGCGGTCCGGCCCGCACCAGGCCGGACCGAGCCGGGCTATCAGACTTCTGCGTCGGTCGCCGGATGGAGCCAACAGGCGACGGTGCGCTGCGATCCCGGCTGCTCTGCCGGGGTGATGAGCAGCGGCCGCCGCTGCGAACAGGGTTCGAAGGCGTGCGGACAGCGGGGGTGGAACGTGCAGCCGGTCGGCATTGACCGGAGGTCGGGGGGCGAGCCGGGGATGCCGGCCAGCTCGCGCCGGGGGCCGCGCAGCGCCGGGAAGGAGCCGAGCAGGCCCTGGCTGTACGGGTGCAGCGGTTCGCGGTAGATCAGCTCGCTGTTCGCGGCCTCCACGATCCGCCCGCCGTACATGATGGCGATCCGGTCGGAGAACTCGGCCAGGAGGGACAGGTCGTGCGTGATGAAGAGCACTGCGAAGTCGAACTGCTCGCGCAGCTTCACCAGCCGGCTCAGGATCTGCCGCTGCATCACCACGTCGAGCGCCGTGGTGGGCTCGTCCATGATCACCACCTGCGGCTGCAGCGCCATCGCCATGCCGATCATCACCCGCTGGCGCATCCCGCCGGAGAGCTGGTGCGGGTAGCTGTCGAGCCGGTCCTCCGGGATGCCCACGAGCTTGAGCAGCTCCTTGGCCCGGGCCAGCCTGGCCGCGCTGCCGCCCTTCGGCTCGTGCGCCTTGAGCACGTCCATCAGCTGGGTGCGCACCCGGTGCACCGGGTTGAGCGAGTTCATCGCGCTCTGGAACACGATCGCGGTCTGCGCCCAGCGGAACTTTCGCAGCTCGTCCTTGTCCAGCCGCAGCACGTCTGTGCGCTCGCCGTCCGGTCCGTAGTAGAGCACGCTCCCACCGGCCACCACGCCGGGCGGCGGCAGGAGCCTGGTCATCCCGTACGCCAGGGTCGACTTGCCGCTGCCGCTCTCCCCGGCCAGGCCCAGCACCTCGCCGCGGTGCAGGGTCAGGTCGACCCCGCGCACGGCGTGCACAGCCTTGTCGCCGATGCCGTAGTCGACGCTCAGATTCCTGATCTCCAGCACCGGCTCCCGGTGCAACCGCGGGCGCAGGGCCGCGGCCGCCGCCGGATCCGTCGCCCACTGCTTCACAGTTGCCACTGTTCGCCTCCTTCTGCTTCGTCGTCGGTCAGGACCGGGGTGAAGCCCACCCGCATCCGCAGCCTGCGGCCGGCGGGGGTCTTGATCCGGGTGGGTCCGCTGCTGCGCAGCCGGGGGTTGACGAACTCGTCGATGCCGAAGCTCATCAGCCCGAGCGCCGTGCCCAGCAGCGCGATGGCCAGACCGGCCGGGACGAACCACCACCAGGCGTCCTGGCCCAGCGCGTCCTGGCTCTGGGCCCAGTAGAGCACCGTGCCCCAGTTCCAGTCGGAGACGTTGGAGACTCCGATGAAGGCCAGGGTGATCTCCATCAACACGGCGAAGATCACGGTTCCGATGAACCCGGAGGCGATGATCGCCGTCAGGTTGGGCAGGATCTCGAAGCCGATGATCCGCCAGGTCGACTCCCCGCTCGCCCGGGCCGCCTCGACGAAGTCGCGCCGGCGCAGGGAGAGGGTCTGCGCCCGCAGCAGCCTCGCGTTCCAGGCCCAGGAGGTCAATCCGATCACCAGGATCACCGTCCAGCCGCCGGAGTTCGGCAGCGAGGCGGCGATGATGATGATCAGGGGCAGCGCGGGGAGCACCAGGAACACGTTCGAGAGCGCGGACAGGGCCTCCCCGGTGCGGCCGGGCAGATATCCCGAGGCGATCCCGATCAGCACCGAGAGCACGCTGGCGATCACGCCGGCCGAGAAACCGACGATCATCACCCCGCGCGTGCCGACCAGCACCTGGCTGAAGATGTCCCGGCCGAGCTGGTCGGTGCCGAACCAGTGCTGGCCCGAGGGGCCGACCACGATGTCGGGGCCGCCCACGTTCGGGTCGTAGGGGGCGATCCAGGGCCCGATCACCGCGAAAACGACGAAGATGAGCAGGATCACCGCTCCGGTCGCGCTCTTGCCGTTGCTCAGGAACCGCGGCTTGGGCAGCCGGGAGCGCCGGCGGCTGGACGGGGGGATCCCGGGCACCAGCTCGCCGGACCCGATCGGGTCCACCGGGTCGGTGGTGTTCGTACTGGCCACGAAGGCGGACATCGGCTCAGCCTTCCTTGCGGGTGCGCGGGTCGAGGAAGAGGTAGACCAGGTCGGCCAGGAAGTTCGCGGCCAGCACCGCCAGGGTGATGACCAGGAAGACGCCTTCCATCAGCGGGTAGTCGTTGGTGCCGATGGCCTGGTAAAGCAGGTAGCCCAGTCCCTGGTAGGAGAAGACGATCTCGACCAGCAGCGTGCCGCCGACGATGAACCCCAGGGAGAGGGCGAAGCCCGACACGCTCGGCAGCAGGGCGTTGCGCGCCGCGTAGTTGAGCATCACCCGGCGGTCGGACAGGCCCTTGGCGTGCGCGACGGTGATGTAGTCCTCTGAGGAAACAGTGACCATCATGTTGCGCATTCCCAGCAGCCAGCCGCTCATCGAGGTGATCACGATGGTCGCGGCAGGCAGCAGCGCGTGCACGATCGCGGACCAGACGAACTGTGTGTTCCAGACCGGGATCAGGCCGACCGAGTAGCTACCGGAGGCGGGGAAGAAGCTGCCCGGGCCGGCCAGTACGGTAATCGCGATCAGCCCGAGCCAGAAGTAGGGGATCGAGGAGAGGAAGGAGGTCACCGGCAGCAGCGCGTCGGCCCAGGAGCCGCGGCGCCAGCCGGCGAAGACGCCTAGCGAGGTGCCGAGGATGAAGCTGATCACGGTGGCCGTGCCGACCAGGAAGAGCGTCCAGGGCAGGTTCTGCCCGATCACGGTGGAGACCGGAGTCGGGAAGTCGGTGAAGGAGATGCCCAGGTCGCCGTGGAAGAGCTGGCTCCAGTACTGGGTGTACTGCGCCCACAGACTCTGGTGCTTGTTCAGTCCGAACAGCGCGGTCAGCGAAGCCACCGCCTGGGAGCTGATCTGCCCGTGGTACTTGGAGATCAGGGAGCTGACCGGGTTGCCGGGCAGCAGGCGCGGGATGATGAAGTTGATGGTGATCGCGGCCCACGCGGTGAAGAGATAGAAGAGCACGCGGCTGGCCATGCGTTTCATTCGGCGGCCCCCTCGGTCTCGGCGGTGACTGCGGTGACGGCGGCTGCGGTGGTAGCGGCCGCGGTAGTGGCGGAGTCGTAGAGCCAGCAGGCCGCCCAGTGCAGCGAGGGCGCCTTGGCCGGCTTGGGCTGAGACTCGGCCTCAGCCTCGGACTGGGACACGGGCTGGGACACGGAATCCGGCCCGGATTCGGAGGCTGATTCAGGGGCTGACTCGAACTCCAGTTCCGCTTCCGGCGCCGGCGCGGCGACCGCGCCCACGCCGGGCACTTCGAGGGTGTACACCTCGAACCTGGGCGGCAGTTCGGTGCGGCAGCGGTCCATCACGTGCGGGCAGCGCGGGTGGAAGCGGCAGCCGGCCGGCGGGGTGATCAGGCTCGGCGGTTCGCCGAGGTCCTCCGCGTCGGCGGGACCGGCGGGCCGGCCGGGATCGTCAGACCCCGAAGTCCCGGCGGTCTCCTCCCAGACCGTGGTCAGCGCGGAGCCGGTGGCCCCGCCGATCCGGTCCGGGTCCGGCGCCGAATCGATCAGGAGCCTGGTATAGGGGTGCGCGGGAGTCTGGGTGACGGTCTCGCTGTCCCCGCCCTCGACCATCCGGCCCGCGTACATCACCAGGGTCTCGTCGGCGAAGTACCGGGCCGAGGCGATGTCGTGGGTGATGTAGAGGATGGCCAGGTCGAGCCGCTCCTTCAGGTCCCGCAGCAGGTTGAGCACGCCCAGCCGGATGGAGACGTCGAGCATGGAGACCGGCTCGTCGGCCAGCAGCGCCTCCGGCTGCGCGGCCAGGGCCCGGGCGATGGCCACGCGCTGGCGCTGCCCGCCGGAGAGTTCGTGCGGGAATTTCGGCAGGTATTGTTCGGCCGGGGTCAGCTGGACCTTGCCGAGCAGTTCCGCGAGCGCGGCCTGCAGTTCCTCGTCGTTGCGGCCCGCGTACCCGTGGATCCGCAGCGCGCGGGTGAGGTGGTACCCGACCGTGTGCACCGGGTTGAGCGAGGCGAACGGGTCCTGGAGGATCATCTGCACGCTGCGACAGTAGGCCCGGAACTTGCGGCCTCCGCTGGCCGAGACGCTCTGCCCGTGCAGTTTGATCTCTCCGCCGGTGTGCGGCTGGAGCTGGGCCAGCAGGCGCGCCACGGTGGACTTGCCCGAGCCGGACTCCCCCACCAGCGCGGTGACGCTGCCGCGGACCAGGATCAGGCGTACGTCGTCGACCGCGTGCACGACCCGCTTCTCGCGGCTCAGCGCCTCGCGTCCCCGGCGCTGCACGGGGAAGTGCTTGGTCAGGCCTTCTGCCTCCAGCACCACCCGGTCCGGCGAGCGCGAGGCTGTTGCTTCTTGTGTCACGCCAACATTTCCCATCTGGATCGTCCCTCTTGATACCGGCGGGTGCGCGGCGGCCCGGCGGGGCGGCCGCGGCGGCCGGGACTCGATGAACCGCCTGTGCCATCGGGTCCCGGCCGCCGGGCCGGGCCTGCTGCCGCCGCATCGGCCGGACCGGCCGGCCGGGCTCGCTGGCCCGGGCGGCCGGTCCGATCGTCCGCGGTGTCACCCGGTCAGGAGGAGGCGGGCTTCAGGTTCAGAACCACCTGCAGGTCGTTGAGCAGGGTGGGCTGCGGCGGGGCGTACGGGTTCGAAGCGGAGGGCCAGCCGACCCAGTTCTTCGTGCTGTACTCGGCGCCGGCGTTGCCCGCCATGATCGGGACCATCGGGACCTGCTGCACCATGATCTGCTCGATCGTGTTGAGCGCCGCGGTGCGGGCGGAGGCCGAGCTGGCGTTGGCGTACTGCTGCAGCGCCGCGGTCGCGGCCGGGTCCGAGAAGCGGCCGAAGTTGCCGTTCGCGCTGGTGCCGATCGGCTCCAGCAGCGCGCCGTCCATGATCTGCTCGTACAGCGAGTACGGGGTGGCGCCGCTGTTGGTCCAGCGCAGGGCGGCCTGGAAGTCGCCGTCCGCGATGTCGGTGGACCAGGTGTTGGCGTCGTCCTCGTTGATCGTGGTGGCGATGCCGATCGACTGGAAGTCGCTCTGGATCAGGGTCAGGTCGGTGTCGAAGTCCGACCAGCCGGCCGGGTCGGTCACGGTGATGGTCACCGGCTTGCCGGCCGCGGTCTCCAGGGTGCTGCCGCTGTACTTGAAGCCGGCCTGGGTGAGCACGCTCTTGGCCTGCGTGACGCTGTTGGGCTCGTTCTGGCCGGAGTACTGGCTGGCCAGGAACGGGGTGCCGGCGGGCGCGGGCAGACCGGTGACGCTGGTCACCAGCGGGTAGAAGTAGCCGTCCTCGCCCTCCGTCACGATGGTCTGGCGGTTGATCACCAGGTCCATCGCCTGCCGCAGCGCGGGGCTGTTGAACGGGGCCTGCGCGTCATTGATCCAGAGTCCGTCAATGCCGAGGGTGCTGGGGAACCACAGCTGGAGGTCGGCCGGGTCCTTCGCGGTGTAGGTGACCTTGGGGTTCGGGATGAACACGTAGCTCCAGTCACACGCGCCGCTGGTCAGCGCGGTGGTCTGGCTGTTGTTGTCGCTGTAGGAGGTGTAGTGGATGGTGCTCACGGCCGGGAGCGCCTGCCAGTACGAGGTGCGCCGGCTCAGCGTGATCGTCTGCGGCGTGAACGACTTGAGCGTGTACGGGCCGGTGCCGACCGGGTCGGCGATCGTGTTGGTGGTCGGGTTCGAGATCCCGGACCAGATGTGCTGCGGCACGATGAACTGGCTCAGGATGTCGTCCTGGTACACGTACTGCGAGGTCGGGAAGGTCAGCGTGACCGTGTTGCCGCTGGCGGTGGCCGAACCGATGTTGATGGCGAAGTTGTTCAGCGCCGCGTTGGACTTCATCAGGTTGAACGTGTAGGCCACGTCCGCACCGGTCAGCGGGGTGCCATCGGACCAGGTCACACCGTTGCGGATGTTCAGGGTGAGGGTCTGGTAGTTGTTCGTCCAGGTCCACTTGGTGGCCAGCCACGGCGTGCCGGGGCCCGAGGGGTCGATCGAACTGGTCATCACCAGCGGTTCGTAGATCATGTAGCGGTATCCGAGGTTCGCCGCGGCGGACGAGCTCAGGAATGGGTTGTTGTTATCCGTTTGCGGCCCGTCGGGCATGCCCACGTTGAGCACTCCGGAAGAAGTGCTGCCAGTGGTCTTGGTGGTGGCCGAACTGCTACAGGCGGTCAGCGCCGTCGCGGCAAGAACGCCCGCCACCGCGGCAGCTATAGTTCTACTAGTACGCATGTATCCTCACTTGAGTCTGTGGCTCACGGATGCTGTGCGGTGAAGCGGTCCCGCTGGAACGGGAGCCGATTCGGGGTGCCCGGCACGCCGGGGGTACGGCGTACCGGGCTCACCTGAACCTTTACCGGAGTGCGGCCGGCTCGGGCCCAGATCTTTTTTCTCAGCACCGGACCCTTCGGTCGCCGCCGTCGCGCCGCCGGGGAAGTGGCGGTTCTCGCGCGGTGCGGCCGGTCCGGCCGATCGGGGTGGTGCGGGTGGGGCCAGTGCGATCAGGATATTGCGATCAGGGTGCTGCTGTGGAGCGCTCGGAGCGGTTCGGCCGCGGCGCCGGTCGCCGACGGTCAGGGGTCTGCCGATCCGCCGTGCACCTGCGGATCGGTGGATCCGCGGATAACCAGCTCGGTCGGCACAATATGGGGTTCCTCAGGCAGCGCGGCGCCCTCGAAGTGGGCGATCAGCAGCCTGGCCGCCGCCTGGCCCATGCCGCGCATCGGCTGGCGGACAGTGGTCAGCGTCGGGGTGGTGTGCTGGGCGAGCGGCACGTCGTCGAACCCGACGACGGCCACGTCCTGCGGCACCCTCAGCCCGGCCTCGCCGAGCGCCTTGAGCGCTCCCGCGGCCGAGAGGTCGTTGTGGGCGAACACCGCGTCGAACTGTGCCCCGGACTCGATCAGCCCGGCCACGGCGCTCAGTCCGCCCTCGAACATGAAGTCCCCGGGCACCACCAGCGCCGGGTCGACCGGGTAGCCGGCCTCGGCGAAGCGGCTGCTGAAACCGACCAGCCGCTCCATGGTGCAGCCGAACCTCTCCTCACCGGTGACCACGACGGGCCTGCGCCGGCCGAGGGCGAGCAGGTGCTCGGCCGCGGCCTCGCCGCCTGCGCGATTGGTGGTGGCCACCGAGGGGAACAGCGGGCGGTGGCCCCGGTCGTCGATCAGGATGACCGGCAGGCCCTGCTCGTGCAGCCCGGTGATGTAGTCGAGGGTGCCCTCGGGCTCCACCACCAGCAGCCCGTCGAAGGCCTTGGCCGAGACGTGGGTCGCGAACTGACGCATCGACTCGTCACCCCGGTTGCAGGTGAACAGCAGCAGGCCGAAACCGGCCGACTCGACCACGTCCACCGTGCCCTGGAGCACCTCGCCCATCCACGGCCAGGTGAGCGCCGGGAGCAGCATGCCGATCACCCGGGTGCGGCCGCGGGCCAGGCCCACCGCGCCGGCGCTGGGCACGTATCCGAGCTCTTCGATCACCTGGCGGACCCGGGCCGCGGTCGCGGCGTCGAGTTCGCCCTTGCCGTTGAGCACCCGGGACACCGTGGTCTTGCTCACCCCGGCGCGTACCGCCACATCGGTGATCGTGATCGGCATCGGGATTCTCCATCGGCAGGCGTGGCGGGGTCGTCGGGTCCGGGATCGGGGGCTGGATCTGAGGTTGGAAAGCAGGTCGCGCAGTGAATCTGTATACTGAGGAAGTGCGGTGGAACTTTGCGGAAAGCTTTGGAAGAACCGCTTCCGGAACCGTTTGCGGTACCGCTTCCGGAACCGGTTCCGTGCGATAAGTAAAGCGTCGGGCTCGTTTCGCGTCAATGAACCATCCGTAACGATTAGACAACGCACAGCAACCCTTTTTGACCTATAAATCACTGCTTTGCGGTGGCTTGCCTAGGCGTGAAAATCACCGGCAGGTAACCGGGATTTGTTGTGGGAGCGCTCCCATCTATGCATGATTGTCAGCATGACTCTTCGCCCCATGATCCGCCCCTACCGAGACGGCGACCGCGACGCCGTTTTCGACATCTGTGTGCGCACCGCGAAGGAGGGCGGCGACTCCCGGGAGCTCTATCCTGATCTGGAGTTGATGCCGAGCATCTTTGCCGCCCCATATACCCTGCTGGAGCCGGATCTCGCCTTCGTGGTCGACGACGGCGAGCGCGCCGTGGGCTACATCGTCGGCACCGCCGACACCCGGGCCTTCATCGAGCGCTTCCGGACCGAGTGGCTGCCGACGCTCACGGACCGCTTCCCCGCCATCGACGGCGAACCCTCGACCCCCAGCGAGCAGATGATCGACCTGATGCATCACCCCGAGCGGATGTGGATACCGGAAGTCGACGCGTATCCCGCACATCTCCACATCGATCTGCTGCCTGGGCATCAGCGGTCCGGCCATGGACGAGCCCTGATGGAGACCTTCCTGGGCGCGCTGCGCGACAAGGGAGTACCGGCCGTGCATCTGACCATGGTGACCGCCAATACCCCGGCGAGAGCCTTCTACGACCGGCTGGGCTTCAAGGAGATACCTGTTCCCGATCCGGGACCCCTCACCCGGCTTGGCCTACTCGTGGGATAGATACGTTGCTTGAGGTGTTTTGTCGCTTATGAGCTACGCCCTACGATGACGGTCATGGCAACGATTCTGATTCTTGGCGGGACCGGCAAGGTCGGCCGCAGAGTGGCGCGCATCCTCGAACGCGACGGACACATCGCCAGGGCTGTCGGGCGCTCGACACCGGTGCGCTTCGACTGGAACGACCCTGAGACCTGGGAACCTGCCGTCCACGGCGCCGACGGCGTCTTCATCGTCGGCCCCGGCTCCGCCACCGACTGGAGCCCGAAGCTGTCCACTCTGCTGGAGACCGCCTCCGCCGCCGGGGTCCGGCACGCGGTCCTGCTCTCCGCCCGCGGCGTCGAGTTCCTGCCGGACGGCAACGTGGCCCGTGCCGAGCAGGCGCTGAGCGCCGGGCCGCTGCCGTGGACGATCCTGCGTCCGAGCCACTTCGCGCAGAACTTCACCGAGGCCATGTTCGCCCCCGTCGACGGCCGCATCACCACCCCGGTCGGCAAGGGCGCCGAACCGTTCATCGACGTGGAGGACATCGCCGAGGCCGCCGCGCACGTGCTCGCCGGCGGGACGGCGGCCGGCGAGACGCTGGCGCTCTCCGGCCCCGCCGCGCTCACCTTCGATCAGGCCGCCGAGGTCCTGTCCGAGGCGACCGGACAGCGCGTGGAGTTCCACGACCAGGACGAGGCCGAGCACGTCGCGGAACTGCGCGCCGCCGGGACCCCGGAGGAGTACATCCGCTGGCGCATGGCCATGCTCGGCGGCATCCGCCGCGGAGAGGATGCCTACCTCAGCGACGGCATCCAGCACATCCTCGGCCGGCCCGCGACGGACTTCACCACGTGGGCGCGCCGCGAAGCCTCCGGCTCCGCGGTTCAGTCGTAGTCGGCCATCATCAGCCATCGTCGGCCTGTTGCGGCTCAAGCGCCGGCGGCTCAGGCGGATTCGCGGACGATGAGTTCGGGCTCGAAGATGATCGAGGTGACCCGGTGGTCCGGCTCGTCGATGTGGGTCAGCAGCAGTCGCGCCATCTCCCCGGCCATGTCCTCGACCGGTTGGCGGATCGTGGTCAGCGCCGGGCGGCTGGAGCGCGCGGCGGCGCTGTCGTCGAATCCGATCACGGCCACGTCCTCGGGCACGCCGATGCCGCGGTCGCGCAGGGCCAGCAGGGCGCCTTGAGCCATCAGGTCGTTGGCGGCGAAGACACCGTCCAGCCCCGGGTGCTTGTCCAGCAGCGCCACCATGGCGCGTTCGCCGCTCTCCTGGGTGAAGTTGCCCTCGACCAGGGGGACGAAGGCCTGGCCGTGCCGGGCCATGCCCTCGCGGAAGCCGGCCAGGCGGTCCTGTCCGGCGGGCATGTCCAGCGGGCCGCAGATGGTCGCCACCCGGCGGCAGCCGCGCGCGGCGAGGTGGTCGGCGGCCAGGATCGCCCCGGTGTGCTGGGCCAGGTCCACGTAGCTGATCGGGATCGCCTGGGTGGGCCGCCGGGAGAGGACGGCCGGCATGCTGGACTCGGCCAGCAGCTTGGGCAGCGGGTCCTGCACGTGGTTGGAGATCAGGATGGCGCCGTCGACGTGGCCCTGCCGCAGGTACCGGACCAGCTGGGTGCGGGCCGTGTCGTCCTCCGCGAGCATCAGCACCAGGTTCACCGCGTGCGGGCGCAGCACGCCGAGCAGGCCGCTGACGACGCGGCCGAAGAACGGGTCGGTGAAGACCCGGCCGCGGAACGGATCGTCCAGCGCGTGCTCCTGCGTCTCGGACACGATCAGCGCGATCGACCCGGTGCGCCGGGTGACCAGCGAGCGCGCCGCCTGGTTGGGCACGTACCCGGTGGCCGCCACGGCTGCCTCAACCGTCTCCCGCAGCTGCGGGTCGACGTTGCGGATGCCGTTGACGACTCGCGACACCGTGGCCCGGGACACACCGGCCACCCGCGCGACGTGTTCCAGGGTCGGCGTCTCACCCTTCTTGGAGTGCTGGTTACCCATAGTGGGTTTATATCATGGCAGAGAGCGCTCTCCGGCTAGAATCGGCCGTATCCAACAAATTCTCAGCCGGGGGCGGCGGAAATCCGCCCGCGGCGGTTCAGCCAGGGAGTTTCAGGCCGTTCCAAGGGTCGCCGACCGACCATACGCGATCGGCCCTGCGCGGTCGGCACGGCGCCGGTCGGCACGGCGCACTGTCTTTCAGGACCGCCGGCCGAAGAGCCGTCGGCGCGGGCCGAGTTGCGGCGGCACCTGAGGCGGCACCTGAGTCTGGGCGGTTTGCGGGGCCTGGGCAGACGCGCGGGCCAGGTCGATCATCTCCTGGCCGCGTTCCTCCGCGTCCTCGGGCTGCTGTGCGTCCCGCGCCTTGATCGCGTCGAGCATTTTCTGCGCCGTCGAGGTGAAGGTCTCCGGGAGCCAGGGGCAGGCGAGGGTCAGCGCGCACAGGGAGCCGAGGATCGTCACCTCCCTGGTCTGGTACGCCTTGGCGCCGGCCAGCATCCGGTCCGTGATCCGCATCCCGATGTCCTCGCGCGCGTCCGGGTCGACCCAGGCCACGGCCACCAGGGCCATCCCGGCCGCCTCGCTGACCCAGTCCTCCGGGCCGGAGAGCAGGCTGAACAGGACGCTGCGGCGCTCGGACTCCAGCCAGGGCTCGTCCGCCCGGTGATGGGTGATGCCCAGGCAGGCGAAGGTCTGCACCGCCCTGATCCACAGGTCGGGCATGGTCGCGGCCAGGAAGCGCCCCTGCTCGTCGTCCCGCGGACGCGGCGGGTGGACCAGCGCGCCGAGCAGGTCGGGCAGGCTCAGTCCGGACAGGCGCACCGCGTGGTCGTACGCCGCGGGCGGGTGCGGCCAGCTCAGCCGGGCGACCGCCCGGATCAGTTCGGACGCCTCGGCCGAGGGCTCGGCCACGGCCGCCCGCGCGGTCAGCCCGTCGAACTCCCAGGCCTGGAAGGACACCGGGTGCGACGGGACTCGCGGATCCGGTTCGCCCACGGCGTTGTAGACGGCTTCGGCCAGCGGGAAGACGGACTTGAACGCCATCAGCGAGCTCGGCGGTTCGAGGGCTGATATGGCTAGCTGGATCTCGTGATCGGGCTTGGAGCTGCCGGCCTCCAGGACCTGGTGCAGCACGTTCATGGTCGCCTCGGTGGCGGGGTGCACCCGGCCCAGCCAGCGCTGGTCGCGGCACAGCTTGGCCAGCACCGTCTCGGCGTAGTTGTGCTCGGGGTGCGCGCGCAGGTGGTCGGCCAGGGCGACCAGGTGCGCCGTGCTGCCGTCGATGGCGTG
>Ga0302314_10008406_pt1 | contig 18364 bp, 19 predicted proteins | sample III_Palsa_N2_3_FD_200533 | JGI IMG/M metagenome (GOLD analysis project Ga0302314, IMG submission 200533) | Peat permafrost microbial communities from Stordalen Mire near Abisko, Sweden - III_Palsa_N2_3 | ecosystem: Environmental > Terrestrial > Soil > Palsa > Peat permafrost | place: Sweden...
CCCTCGAGCAGAGCCATCTTGACCTCGTCCAGCACATCCAGAATCCGGCCAGCCCGGCGGACGGCCCGGCGCCGACGCTCCAACGGCCCCGCCACTTCCTGCAAGGCCAGCAGGGCGTCAAGCGAGGTGACGCCGGTTGGTCCGGCGGCGGTGGCGACGGGAGCGGCGTCGGCCGAGCCGCCGGCGCTGGCGAGCGAAAACCCGCCCGCCGCTGGCCGCGAAGGCGAATAGGCCCCGCTGGGGCCGCCCACTCCGCTTGAACTACCAACCTTCATGCACGCCACACGCCATGGTTAAGCCGTCTTAACACCCGGCCAGTTTTGCCTGCGTCCCTTGCCGGTTCGTTAAGGCCCGGCAGAATTTGCCCCCAGGAGGATAAATAGCGCGTTAACTTTTTAACGAACTGTTTTTACTGGATATTTTAAAGGCCAAGTTGGCACGAAGATCGCATGGACGCGAGCAGGGGTCCGGGTGGCGATCCCCACAGTCGTTAAGGGGTCCCATGCGGTCTCGGTTTCTTGTCTGGGTGATGGCGATCGCGGCGATGACCTTCATGGCGTCGCAGGCCTTCGCCGGCTCGCGCATCAAGGACATCGTCCAGTTCGAAGGCGTGCGCGAGAACAAGCTGGTGGGCTACGGCTTGGTGGTCGGCCTGGCCGGCACCGGCGATTCCCTGCGCAACGCGCCGATGACCAAGCAGAGCCTGGAGGCGATGCTGGAGCGGCTGGGGGTCAACACCCGCGACGCCACCATGGACACCAAGAATGTCGCCGCGGTGATGGTCACCGCCAGCCTGCCGGCCTTCGCCGCCGCCGGCTCCCACATCGATGTCACCGTCTCGGCCATGGCCGACGCCAAGAGCCTGATGGGCGGCACCCTGCTGGTCACCCCGTTGCTGGGCGCCGACGGCGAGGCCTATGCGGTGGCGCAAGGGTCGGTGCAGACCGGCTCGGTTCAGGCCAGCGGCGCCTCGGGCTCGTCGGTGAGCAAGGGCGTGCCGACCTCCGGCCGCATCGCCGACGGGGCCAGCGTGGAACGGGAGGTCGCCTTCTCCCTCGACAACATGTCCAAGATGCGCCTGACCCTGCGCAATCCGGACTTCACCACCGCCAGCCGGGTCGCGGACGCGATCAATCAGCATTTCGAAGGCACTGCGGTCGCCGACAACCCCACCATTGTCACCATCATTCCCCCGGCCGGTCAGGACATGCAGCGGTTTGTGACCAGCGTCGAAGAGCTTGAGGTGGACCCGGACGAGCCGGCCAAGGTGGTGATCGACGAGGTGTCGGGGGTCATCGTCATGGGCGACAAGGTGCGGCTGTCCACCGTGGCGATCGCCCAGGGTAATCTCACCATCTCCGTGCAGGAGACTCCGCAGGTCAGCCAGCCCGGCCCCCTGTCCTCCGGCACGACCACCGTCGTCTCCCAGTCCCAGATCAAGGTGGACGAGGAGAAGGGCAAGAAGCTGATCATCCTGCAGAAGTCGGCGTCGCTGTCTTCGTTGGTCGCCGGACTGAACGCCCTTGGCGTCACGCCCCGCGACATGATCTCCATCCTCCAGGCGATCAAGGCCGAAGGCGCCTTGCAAGCCGACATTCAGGTGATGTGATGACCGACCTGTCCGCCGCCATGGTCCCGCTCGCCAGCCTGAAGCCGGCCGCGCCCGCCCCGCTCACCTCCGCCCAGCTGGCCAACAAGGCGCAGATCCACAAGACCGCCCAAGCCTTCGAAAGTCAGTTCCTGTCGCAGATGCTGGGAACCATGTTCGAGGGCGTCACCACCTCGGCGCCCTTCGGCGGCGGCCAGGGCGAGGAGGCGTTTAAATCTTTCCTTATGGACGCCTTCGCTAAGCAGATGACCAAGGCGGGGGGCGTCGGCATCACCGCCTCGGTTCAACGCGAAATGTTGAAGATGCAGGGCTTGCACTAGGGCGGATCGACCATGACCACGACATCAAACCCGACGATCGACCGGATCGAAAATCTGATCGCCCTGACCGAGCGGCTGACCAGCCTGATCTCCGACCAGGCCCAGGCGTTCGAGGCGCGCCGTCCGCACGACGCGGCTCTGAACATGGAAGAGACCAGCCGGCTGGCCAATCTCTATCGCCAGGAAGCCCAGCGGGCGCGGAACGAAGCCAAGCCGTTCGCCGATGCACCCCTGGCCCTGCGCGCCAAGCTGGTCCGCGCCACGGAAGCGTTCGATGCGGTGATCGCCCGCCAGGGCCGCGCCCTGGGCGCCGCCATGAAGGTGACCGAAGGCCTGGTGCACGCCATCGCCGAGGAAGTCTCCAACCAGCGCTCCGCCGGCGCCGGCTATGGTCCCGGCGGCGTCAAACCCCGCCCGAACGCAGCCACGGCGGTGACGCTGAACCGACGGGCCTAGTCGTCGGAATCCTTGTCGCTATCCTTGCCTTTGTCCTTGTCGCCGACGTTCTTATCCCCCGCCTGGGTGACATCGCCCGAGCCGGAGATTTGCGAATGAAGCACTGGCGGGTGGGTCATCAGATGGACGTCGCCTGAGCCGGAGACCTGGATGTCGGCCTGTTTGGTCGGGGCGATGGTGGCGTCGCCGGAGCCGGAGATATCCACCTTCACATCATCGCCGGTCAGCCCGCCCAGGTCAGCGTCGCCGGAGCCGGCGATGTCCAGGGAGGCGTGGTTGGCCTTGCCCTTGGCGGTGACGTCGCCGGAGCCGGATACCTGCAGCTTCAACTGGTCCTGGTCATAGTCGAGGATCGAGATCGACTGCGAGCCGTTGGCCTCGAACTTGGTGATGTTGGGCGCGGTCATGACGATCTTGAGGCCGCGGTCATCCAGCCAGACCCCGTCCAGATCGATGTGGCCATCATGGATGGTCAGCTTGTCGAGAGCGTCCTTAGGCCCGGTGACGGTGATCTTGGTGTTCGGGCCCTGGGTATATTCCAGGTCGGCCGGGGCGTTCAGATCCAGGCTATCGCCGCCGCTCCAGGCGAAGTCGCGGGTGGTCATCGGTCCGGAGGCCTTGTCGCCGTCCCCGAAATCGACGTGGATCAGATGGTGGCCCCAGTGGTCACCCATCCGCCAGTTCGGGCCGTTCGGACCCCAGTTGAAGCCGCCCAGCCCGCCGGCTACGGCGAAACAGAACACGGCCAGAGCCAGACCGACCGCAACGGTCATTACCAGTACGCGAGTCATTCCCGTCCTCCCCTCAAGATTCGATCGCCGGCTTCAAAAGTCGGAAGTGAAGTCGCCCGTACCAGACCAGGCCGTTGACCAACCAGATGGTCGCCAGGATCGTCAGCGCGCCCAGCGAGACCGAAATAGCTATGACCCCGAGTCCGGCCAACATTAGGGCGGCGATCCCGCCCGGACCGTCATAGAAGGGGCCGCCTACAAGCATGGCCCCGCCGCAGATAATCCCGACAATGTCGGAGATGTAGAGAGCCAGCAGCGCCGAGGCGACGCCGATCAGGATCGGAAACAGGAACAGGAAATCCAGCGCCCCCAGACCCAGGACCGCGAACACCGCGGTCACTGCGGTGGAGGGGTTGCGGGTCTCCCGCCAGGCCTTCAGACCCTGTTCGGCGCGCAGCTCCCGCGCCAAGCGGGTGGGATCGCCCAGGGCCGCCGCGACCTCTTCCTCGCTGCGTCCGGCCGCCTGGCCGTCGGCGAAATGGGTCTCATAGTCGGAGACGATGTCGGTGATCGCCGTGGCGGGCATGCCGGCCAGGCCGTTGCGTAGCCGGGTAAGGAATTCTTGCCGGGTCATGCGGCTTCCCCAAGAATGGTGTCGACGGCGGCGACAAATGCCGCCCATTCCGTCCGTTGCGACGCGAAGCTGGAACGCCCCTGCTCGGTAAGACGGTAGTATTTCCTGGGCGGTCCACTCGGGGACTCCTGCAGGTAGGCAGCGACCAGGCCATCGGCCTGCATGCGACGCATCAGCGGGTAGATGGTGCCTTCCCCCATATCCACTCCCTTGGCCAGACGGCTGGCGATGTCATAGGCGTAGCCGTCCCCCTTGGAGAGCAGGGCCAGAACACACAGTTCCAACACCCCCTTCTTCAGCTGCACCTGGATGGTTTCGTTCACGAGGTCGAACTCCGATTTCGTGGAGTGGTGTATCACCAGCTATTGTGTGACGCAAGGTACTATTTTTCGCACGGTATTGGGCGGCGATGGCTACCTTGCGCTGCGGCCTAGCGGGCGAGGCGCCGATGCAGCTCGGCCATGTCCTGAACGAACCATACGTGGTCGCCACGGTTGGATTCATTGATAAAATCCCGCAGTGCGTGGCTGTCGGCGGTGAAGGTCGAGAGGTCGCCGACAACGGACAGGCGAATGCGGTAGTTGACGAATTTCTGGATCGCTTCCCCCGCCAGTCCCGTGCGCAGCCGGAAAAAATCGTCGGCAAGGCGGTCCAGCGGTATGGCGACCAGGGTCGCCTGATGTTCCCAAGCGGCGCTGATGAAGTCCGAAACGTCGCCGGGGCGGGCGAGTTTGGCGCCGTCGGGGGCGCACTCCAGGATGCGGACGCCGCCGAACTCATAAACTCTGTCAGTCATGACGCGGGTCCGAGCGCCCGGCGCAGGAAGTCGAGCACCGGACCGATCTGGCTGGGCAGCAGATGATAGGCGTCCGGCAGGAGGCGGACCTCGGCGCCCGGAACCTGGCGCTCAAGCCGCCGCCGGGTCCCGGCGGAGTCGATCAGCGCGTCCTTGCCGCCCACCACCGCCATCACGGGCACGGCGAGGCTGGCCAGGGCCGCGCGGGTGAGACCCAAGCCCGCCAGGACGTCGTCCAGCCACAGGGCATAGCCTTCCGTGTCGAGCTTTGGACGCGACGGGGCGCTGAGGCCGACGTCGCCGATCACGTCGATGGCGTAGACGCGGAAAGACCCGGACCAGGCGGCGACATCCCCCATCCAGCAGATGACGTTGGACTGGGCGCCGTGCAGCAGAATCAGCGCCGGGGCGCCGACCGGGCCGCTGGCGACGATGAAGGTTTCGCCCTCGCCGGTGGGCAGGCGCAACTGCTCATTCGCGGTCGGCCAATAGGCCAGCAGTTCGCGATAGCGGGCATGGACGGCGCGCTCGCCGTCTTCGGTCTTGAAGATCTCACTCATGGGTCAGCCCTTCCCCAGCAGCTCGACCAGGGCGAAGGCCTGCGAGACAGCGGCGAGGTCGCCGACCAGGATCAGCTTCAGCCGGCCCAGTTCGTCGAAATAGAGCGACTCCACGCGCAGCCCATCGGCGCGGCCCTCGGCGGCGGCGGCCAGGGTCTTGACCATGCGGTCGGCGGCTTCCGGGGAGATGGCGTCGATCTGGACGATGCTGGTGACTTCCACATGGCGTTGCCGGCGCACGGTTTCGCGCTCGGTCGGGCCCACCGGATGGCCGGTGAAGGCCTCCAGGTCTTCGCGGCCGATGCGATACTGTTTGCCGATCCGCGTGGCCTTGAGCCGGCCGTCGCGGACATAGGCGCGCACGGTGCGCACATGCAGACCCAGCCGTTCGGCCACTTGGTCCACCGAATAGAGTTCCTGGGGGCTTTCACCAGAGAGCTGGGCGCGCATGTCGCGATCCTTCCGCAAACGACGAGCTTTAGCAGCGATATATTCCCCATACATCCCCATTTCAACCCTTTGTTCGGACGATAGGGAGCGTTACGGTACATTCATGCGCTGCAGGCGGGATACGCCTGACAGCTGCCTGCGCCGCCGCCCCCACCGACCGCCCTCGCTCGCTCGCGTACCAAGCACTTGAAAATTCGGGTTCTCCGGGGCGTTCATGAACGTTAGACTGGCCGCAGGGGCTTTCCGAAAACTCAAGGGATAACCAACCGGGCATGTCGCACGCGGCGCTGCAGGCCGAGGCGGACCAGATCCGCGAAACCGGCGCCCTGGGCCGGTCCGAGCCCGTGCGCCGGCTGTTCGACTATCTGGTGCAGTCGTCGCTGGAGGACCGCTCACCGAAGGAGGCCGAGGTGGCCAGCACGGTGTTCAACCGCCGGGCCGATTTCGACACCAGCCAGGACGCCGTCGTCCGCGTTTATGTGCACAAACTCAGGCGGAAGCTGGAGGCCATCTACGCCGGACCACGGGCCACGAGCGTCCATCGGCTGGCCATTCCGCGCGGGGAATATCGGCTGGTAGTGGAACATCAGCCCGAAGCCGCCGTCGCCGCGCCGGTGATCATTCAGGCCGCGCGCCGGCCCTGGTTGCTGGCCCTTGCCGCCGTGGCGCTGGTGATCCTGTCCTCCGGCGCCACCTGGCTGGCGGTTCAGGCCGCCCGGCCGCCGGCCGTGAAGGAGTTGGAGAAGGTCCGCGCCGGGCCAGTCTGGGCGCCGCTGCTGTCCAACCGCTTTCCGACCCTGGTGGTGGTGGGCGACTACTACATCTTTGGGGAAAGCGACGACGGCATGCAGGTGAACCGCCTGGTGCGGGAATATTCCGTCAACTCGGACACCGAACTCGATGACTTCCTGATGGCCCACCCGGACAAGGTCTCGCACTACGTCGACCTGGACCTGCGCTACCTGCCAGTGGGGGCGGCCTATGCGTTGCGGGACGTGCTGCCGGTGGTGGCGACGGCGGCCAAGGCGGGGCCGGTGAAGGTGATCCTGGCGTCAGACCTGACGCCGGGCATGCTGAAGACCAACAACATCGTCTACGTCGGCTATTTCAGCGCCATGGGGGTGCTGCGGGACGCGGTGTTCGCCGGATCGCGGTTCTCGGTGGGTGAAACCTACGACGATCTGATCGATGGCCGCACCCGGACCCACTATTCCAGCCAGGGCGGCGGGCCGGACAGCAATGGCGCCATGTATGTCGACTATGGCTATGTCTCGACCTTCAAGGGACCGGCCGGCAATCGGATCGTGGTGGTGGCGGGCACCCGCGACGTGGCGCTGATGCAGGCGGCCGATGCGGCGACGGGCTCGACCAGCGTCCGGCAGATGGTGCGCGGCAGCCAGACCCCGGACGCCTTCGAGGCCCTGTACGAAGCCGAAGGCATGAGCCGGCTGAACGTGGCGGGGAAGTTGCTGACCGCCTCCCCACTGGACGCCGGCAAGATCTGGAACGGCGCGGGCGGGAAGGTTTATCCGGCGGGTTGAAGTAAGAAATATCACCACGAAGGGCGCGAAGAACGCCATCAGGCGCGAAGCGCGATCTAGGCCGACGGGCGTCCAAGCATGATCGTCGCGGGCTGCGCCCGCCTCGCCGCCTCAAACGCTGAGCCACATCCACCCGCCCCTTCGCGCCCTTCGTGCGCTTCGTGGTGAAATCCTGCTGGAACGGCTCGCTGATCAGATGGCGCGCGACAACACCACTCGCCGCTCGATGCCGACCGCGTCCAGGAAGTCCTCGTCGTGGCTGACGACGATCAGGGCGCCGTCGTAGCCGAGCAGGGCCTGTTCGATGGCGGCGATGGAGTCCAGGTCCAGGTGGTTGGTGGGCTCGTCCAGGATCAGGCACTGCGGTGGCGCTGTCGACATCAGTACGCAGGCCAGGGCCGCGCGCAGGGTCTCGCCGCCGCTCAACTGGCCGACCAGGGCGTCGGCGGCGGCGTTGCGGAACAGGAAGCGCGCCAGGGCCGCCTGGGCGGCGTTGCGGCTGGCGTCCGGATTGAGGCGCTGGAAGTTGGCCACCAGGGTCTGCTCCAGATCGAGGATCGAGGCGCGCTGATCCAGCACGGCCATCGGGACGGCCCGTGTCACCCGCCCCTCGGCCGGCTCGATCTCGCCGGCCATCAGCCGGATCAGGGTGGTCTTGCCGGCGCCATTGGGGCCTGTGATAGCGATCCGCTCCGGGCCTGAGAGGCTGAAGGCCTGATGGCGCAGTATCCATCGACCCGCCGCCGCATAGCCGACGCCGTCCAGGGTCAGCACCCGGCGCGAGGCCGGCAGGTTTGACGGCGGCAGCTCGAACGCCAGGCGGCGGACGCGCTCGACCTTGGCCTGGGCGGCTTCCAGGGTCTGCTGAACCTCGGTCCGGCGGCGGTCGGCCAGATGGCCCAGCCGGGCGCCGGAGTTTTGAGCGCGCTCGGCCCGGGCGTCGAGGAGGATCCTCGGCGCGTCGCCCTTGGCCCGGGCGCGTTTGCCGGCGGCGTCCTTGCGCGCCTTGCGCTCCCGCTCGCGCTGGATGTCCGCCTGGGCGCGGCGTTCCTCCTGCTCGGCGCTGTCCAGGTCCCGCGCCGCCGCCTGCTCTATCGCCGCCTTGCGCTCGGCGTAGAGGTCGTATCCCCCGCCGAAGCTGGCGGCGCCCAGGCTGGTCAGCTCGACGATCCGATCCATGCCCCGCAGCAGGGCGCGGTCGTGGCTGACCACCAGGGCCCCGCCGCGCCAGCCGGCCAGCAAGCGGCCGACAATCGCCCGCGCCGCGGCGTCGAGGTTGTTGGTGGGCTCGTCGAGCAGGATCACGTCCGGCCGGTCGATCAGCAATGCGGCCAGGCTGGCGCGGGTGGCTTCGCCGCCGCTCAGGCTTCGGGCCGGGCGGGCAAGGTCGGCGCCGGCAAGTCCCACCTCGGCGAGGGCGATTTCGATCCGTTGCGGCAGATCCCAGTCCGCGAGGTCGAAGTCCGCGTCCATCCCCTCCCCGCCCTCGATCCGATCCAGGCGCGCCAAAGCCACCCGGACGCCGAGCAGGTCAGCCAGGGTCGAGCTTTCCGACGGCGGCGACTGCCGGAGGGTTCCCAGGCGGCCATTGATGGCGACCGACCCGGCGGCCGGGGCCAGTTCACCCAGGATCAGGCGCAGCAGGCTGGTCTTGCCGACGCCATTGCGTCCGACAAGGCCGACGCGTTCGGCGCCGATGGCGAGATCGAGATTGCTGAAAAGCTCGCGGCCGTCAGGCGTGCGGCAGGCGAGCGCCGAAAGGGTGATGAAGGCGGTCAAGGGACACCAGGGCAGGAGGAACGGCGAGGGCGAAATCGGGGCGCGTCGCGTATTCCATCGTGGTCTCCCTGGGTGTGAGGTCGTCGCGGGCCGAGGACATCCTCGGGTCTCGACGGGCTCAGCATGAGGATTTCTCGGCGGAGCTCAAGGGGCGATTCACGCGTCCACCATCACCCCGTTTCCCAGGCCTTGTGCCGGGGATCCATTGAGCGCCGTGGTCGGACGAAAGGCGCCGGTCGTTCCGTTTTCAGGAAGCCGCCGACGGTTCGCGTTCAATGGGCCCAGGCACAAGGCCTGGGGAACGGAGTTTCGGTGCGGCGCCGCGACGTCCGGAAACGGCCAGACGCCAGCGCGTCCGACATGGTCATTGCCGCTCCAGCACCCTTGGAGCCCAACATGACCTATTCGATTTCCGGCCTGCCGCTCGAGACCTTCCAGCCCTTGTTCGGCCTGGACGATGCCGCCCTCGCCGTCCACGGCGCCGTGCGCACCACCGCCGGCGAGACCGGCCGCTATCCCTGTCGCGTGACCCTGGAGGACGCCAAGCCTGGCGAGACCCTGCTGCTAGTCAACTACCAGCACCAGGACGCCGACACCCCCTATCGCTCCAACTACGCAATCTATGTGCGCGAGACGGCGACTGCGCCCCGGAGCTTCACCGGCGCGCTGCCGCCGGTGCTTCGCGACCGCCCCATCGCGCTGCGGGCCTTCGATGCGTCCGGCATGCTGATCAGCGCCGAACTCGCCCTCGCAGACGATGTGGACGCCGCCATCGGCCGCCAGTTCGCCAACCCCGAGGCCGCCTATCTGCACGCCCACAACGCCGCCTACGGCTGCTTCGCCGCGCGAATCAATCGAGCGTAAAGGTTGAATCCGGCCGAGCGCCGGGGCAGCTTGGCCGGATGAAACACCTTGCTCTCGCTGTCGTGGCGCTCGCCGCCCTCCCCGCCGCCGCCCAGGCGGAACAGCTGCCGATTGCGCGAGTGTTTGCGGCGCCAGCGTTGAACGGTGCGGCGCCGCATGGGGTGCGGATTTCGCCGGACGGGACGCTGGTCACCTACCTCAAGCCCGAGGCCAACGACCAGACCACCTATGACCTCTGGGCGCAGCCGATTGGCGGCGGCGCGCCCCGGCGGCTGATCGACGGCGCGGCGGTCGAGCCCAGCACCGCCGTCCTCAGCGAAGCCGAGAAGGGCCGGCGCGAGCGGGAGCGCGTGGGCGGCCAGCATGGGGTCATCGACTATGAATGGGACGAGAGCGGCAAGGCGATCCTGATCCCCGCCGCCGGCAACCTCTATCTGGCGGACCCCAAGACCGGCGTGGTGCGCAAGCTGGACGCGGCTGGCGCGACGGACGCCAGGATCAGCCCCGCTGGCGGCTATGTCGCCTATGTGCGCGACCAGAACCTGCACGCGGTCGACCTGAAGACCGGCGCGGATCGGGCCCTCACCAGCGAGGGCGCGGGAACGCTGTCGTTCGGGACCGCCGAGTTCGTCGCCCAGGAGGAGATGGACCGCTACACCGGTTATTGGATCGCGCCGGGGGACCGGTTTGTCGCCTTCACCCGGGTCGACGAATCGCCGGTGGATGTGGTCCCGCGCTTCGACATCGGCGCCAGCGGGGCGACGGTGGTGAACCAGCGCTATCCCCGCGCCGGGCGGCCGAATGCGGTCGTCGAGCTTTATGTCTCGGGGCTGGGGGGCGGGCCGCGCACCAAGGTCGACCTGGGCGCCGACACCGACATCTATCTGGCGCGCGTGAATTGGTCGGCGGACGGCAAGACCCTCTATGTGCAACGGGAGGGCCGCGACCAGCAACGGCTGGACCTGTTGGCGGTGGACCCGGCGACGGGCGCGGCCAAGGTGATCCTGACCGAACAGCAGAAGCCGTGGGTCGACCTGAACGACGACTTCACCCCCCTGAAGGACGGGGACTTCATCTGGGGCTCGCAGCGGACCGGCTACCAGCACCTCTATCTCTACAAGGCGGACGGAACCCTGGTCCGCGCCATCACCCAGGGGGATTGGCCGATCGCCTCCAGCGCGGGCGCCGGGCGCCATCCGTCGGCGATCGCTGGCGTCGACCAGGCCAGGGGCTTGGTCTATTTCGCCGCCGGCAAGGACAGCCCGCTGGAGCAGCACCTTTATGTGACCAGCTATCGCCACACCGACGCGCCGCGGCAGATCACCACCGGCGGCGGGTGGTGGACGATCGACATGGCTGGAGACAACCGGTCCTTCGTCGGAACCTTCACCGACCCGCACACCCCGACCCAGACGGGGCTCTACGGGATAGACGGCAAACGGCTGGCCTGGATCGATGAGAACAGGCTGGCGCCGGGCCATCCCTATTTCCCCTACCTCGATCACAAGAGCTTCCCGGAATACGGAACCCTGACCGCCGAGGACGGCCAGACCCTCTACTATTCGATCACCAAACCCTATGGCTTCGACCCGGCCAAACACTACCCGGCGATCGTCAACGTCTATGGCGGGCCGGGGGTGGGCGGTCTGGTGCGCAAATCATGGCCATCGGCCACCGACCAGCTGCTGACCCAGGAAGGCTTCGTCATCTTCCGCATCGACAACCGCGGCACGGCCGGGCGAGGCTTGAAGTTCGCCGCCCCGATCTACCAGGCCATGGGCGGGGTCGAGGTGAAGGACCAAATCAAGGGCGAGCGCTTCCTGGCTTCGCTGCCCTATGTGGACCCCAAGCGGATCGGGGTGATGGGCTGGTCCTACGGCGGCTACATGACCATCCGCCTGCTGACGGAGCCGGGGACGCCGTTCGCGGCGGGCGCGGCGGGCGGACCGCCGGCGGACTGGCGGCTCTATGACACCCACTACACCGAACACTATATGGGCGATCCGCGCACCGCCAAGACCGCCTATGACGCCTCGGCCATTCTGCCGCGCTTGTCCGAGCTGGCCAAGCCGGGCGCGCCGCGCTTGCTGCTGCTGCACGGCATGGCCGACGACAACGTGGTGTTTGAGAACTCCACCCGGATCATGGCGACCCTGCAGGACAATTCCGTACCGTTCGACCTGATGCTCTATCCGGGCCAGAGGCACGGGGTGTCGACCCCGACCAAGCAAGCGCAGCTGTGGAAGACCTATCTGGCGTTTTTCAAGCGGACCCTGGGCGGGGGGACGTAGGGGCCATCGCTCGGGCGGCGGGTCCGAAACCCTGGTGCTTCGACAAGGCGATTATACCTTTTGCAAATGCAGTTGCGCGGGTCGCCCGAAACGGTCGAGCCCCCTTGCACGCATAGGGGTGTATGTGCGCCGCTGGCGGGGATGGGCAAGAGCCGGAATGGCGGGTATCGGCGCGGATTGTGCCGAAACCCTCACTCAATCGATCGCCAACGCTCTTGGTCTTGTCCCTGTCAGCGGTCGCGCGGCGGCATAGGCCCACCCTGCCCCCCCCTCTACGCGGCGGAGGAGAGAGGCCGGGGGCGCGATCACGAGGGGCCAATAGACGATGGATCCAAGACGGCGTAATCGCCTGCGAATACGAATTTTTTGACGTCTGCGGCTTCCGAGCTTTGGATTACCAGGGGCGCGCGCCAAGGTTTCTTCGGGCTAGTTGGGGCGACGAAGCCGTCCGAAGGGGGGCCTGAAGAACCGTGGAGCGTGACAGGGGCGTCTGACATGGTTGTCTTGCTCCGGTCCTGGCTACGACGGGTACGCCGGAGGTCGGACCAGAACCCTGGGGCGCACAGCGCCGAAACCTAACAGCCGTGGCCGTCGGGGTCCATCGTCAGGGCGGAGCAAGGAAAGCTGTTCTAGCGCGACGGCTTGGTCGGCTGCGGTTTGGGGTGTTTCGCGATCTTGACCAGTTTGGCTTTGAACGCGGCTTCGTCTTCGTCGCACTCCAGCTCACGGGCTAGGTCGCGGAATTTGTCGATCTGGGGTTTGGGCGTTGGTGTGTTCATAGGAGCCTTCCTTGCGGCGCAGCAATCGGTCGGCGGATCACAAGCGCTGGCGTTCCCAGCCGCCCAGACTTTTTCAGCAGGCCGGTATCGAAGGTCTCTAGGCACGGAACCTTGAGGGCTAGAGCGGTAGCCACGTGAATGGCGTCCTTCGGCTTAATCTTGTGGTTCCAGACCACATCCTGCGCTCCCTCGGCGACATTTCGCGTGACGTTGTAGACGCGTTCGACAAGCTCAGCATGAGGGTTTCTATTGAGGCGTATCATTCGCTCTCATCCTGAGCTTGTCGAAGGAGAGGGCGTACTCAGTCGAGCCACATCGACTTTACGCCCGTCCCCCCTTGCGCGACATTGGCCCCAGCGGAGGACACATCCGCGCCCTCAGGGAGGCCCGGCCGTGGGCGATTTCGACACCATCCTCTATGACAAGACCGGCCACCGGGCGACGGTGACCCTGAACCGGCCGGAGGCGCGCAACGGCATCACCCAGCTGATGCTGGACGAGTTGCTGATCGCCCTGGAAGACGCCGCGGCGGACACGAACCTGCGGGTGCTGATCCTGCGCGGCGCCGGCAAGGACTTCTGCCCCGGCGCGGACGTGAAGGCCTATGCGGCCGGGACCGGCGGGGTGTCGAACCCCAAGACCTTCCATGTTTCATCGATCCTGCACGAGGCGCCGATCGTGACGGTGGCGGCGATCAGGGGCGCCTGCGCGGGGGCGGCGATCGGCTGGGCGGCGGCGTGCGACTTCCGCGTCTGCGACGACACCGCCAAGTTCAACACCGCCTTCCTGGGCGTGGGCCTGTCCGGCGACATGGGCGGGCCGTGGTTCCTGCCGCGCATCCTGGGGGCGGCCAAGGCGCGGGAGCTTTATATGCTCACCGGCCGCTTCGGCGCCGCCGAGGCCCACCGCATTGGCCTGGTCAGCCGCCTGTTTCCCGAGGCCGAGTTCGAGGATGGCGTCGATGAGATCGCGACGAAGCTGGTCAACACCGCCCCCATCGCCCTGCGCTCCATGAAGGCCAACTTCCTGGACGCCGAACGCCTGCCCCTGCGCGAATTCATCGACCTGGAGACCAGCCGCCACATCGCCTCCGGCCGCAGCGAGGATTCCCGCGAGGCCTTCCGCGCCTTTGTCGAAAAGCGTACCCCCACCTTTCAAGGCCGCTGAATCCAGGCGGTTCTAAGGGGAACACATGGGCCGGCTGATCGGACTTGTGGCGGCGCTAATCGCCGGCTTCGCCATCTTCTATTCCGGCAGTGTCACGCCCGGGCCGGCGCCCGCCGATGCGCCGGCGGCGGACTTCTCCGCCGGACGCGCCTTCGCCGACGTTCAGGCCATGGGAGCGGTTCCCCATCCGCTCGGCTCCCCCGCCAACGCCAAAGTCCGCGATATCCTGGTGGGCCGGATGCAGGCGCTTGGCCTGAAGCCGCAGATCCAGCGCGGGCCGGCCATTGAGGCCAACGGTGCGCTGATCAGCGGCGGGACGGTGGAGAATGTGATCGGCGTCCTGCCCGGCCGCGACCGCACGGCCCCAGCCCTGGCGATCATGGCCCACCACGACAGCGTATCCGGCTCCCCCGGCGCGGCGGACGACACCACCGGGGTGGCCTCGGCGCTGGAAGTCGTCCGGGCGCTCAAGACCCACGGGCAGCCCGCCCGCGACGTCATGATCGTGATCACCGATGGCGAAGAAGTCGGCCTGCTGGGCGCCCATGTCTTCTTCGACAGTCCGCTGGCGGCCCACGTGGGCTATGTGATCAATCTGGAGACCCGGGGCGGAGGCGGGCGGGCGATCATGTTCGAGACCGCCGCGCACAATGGCGGCGACATCGCGCTCTATCGCCACACGGCGATGACCCCGGAGAGCAACGCCCTCACCGTCTTCGTCTATCAGAACCTGCCCAATGACACCGACTTCACCGTCGCCAAGCAGCACGGCAAGGTCGGGCTGAACTATGCCTTCATCGGCCGACAGTTCGACTATCACTCGCCCAGCTCGACCCCCGCGGCCCTGGACATCGGCTCATTGCAGCACATGGGCCAGCAGGTCCTGCCCACCGCCGTGGCGCTGGCCTTCGGACCGCTGCCGGGCCGGGCGCCCGATGTGGTCTATGGCAACCTGCTGTTCGGCCTCACCGCCGCCTATCCGCCCTGGGTCGGCTGGCTGATCCTGGCCGGCTGCGCGGCGCTGATCGGCGCGGGCGTGGTCCAGGCGCGAAAGCGCCGGGCGTTCAGCTGGATCGATGCGGCGCGGGGCGCGGGCGCGGGCCTTTATCTGATCGCCACCAGCGGCGCGGCGTTCGAGCTGGTGCGCCGGGCCACGGGAGCTGGAACCGGACCCTTCACCGGCTATCGCCCGCTGCTGGCGAGGTTTCCGGTCTTCGAACTGATGATGCTGGCCGCCGCGCTGGCGGCGCTGTTCGCCGCCTCCGCCCTGATCAGCCGAACACGCAGCCGCTGGATCGCGGCCCTGGCGCCTTTGGTTTGCGGAACGGCGGCCTGCTTGTTCGGCGGGTTCGATGGGTTGGCCCTGGGGTTCGGCGTCGCCGGCGCCGTGATCGGCGTGGTCGCCTTTGGAGGCCCGGCGAGCCTGGGCGGCGCCTGGGCGGGCCTGTTGCTGCTGTTCCTGGTAATCTCGGCGCCGCTGCACGCCCTGGCGCCGACCGCGGCCTATGTGATCGTCTGGCCCCTCGCCGCCGCCTGCATCGGCTTCGCGGCCAGCCTGGGCGGCGCGGACGTTTCTCTGCGGGGTCGGACGATCCAGACCCTGGTCGCCGCCCTCGCCCTGGCCTGGGTCGGATACCTGTTCCACAGCCTGATGGTCGGGCTGGATATGGCCGCGCTGGAGATCTTGCCGACCCTGATGGCGGCGTTCGTGCTCTGGCCGTTGCTCATGCCTGAGACGCCGGATCGTGCACCGCTTTGGCCGGCGGGGGTGCTGCTGGCGGTCAGCCTGGGCGTCGCGGCCTTCCTGCATCTGACCTCGCCGTGGACCCCGCGCCACCCCAACAACGCCGAGCCCATCTTCGTGATCGATCCGGCCGCCCACCAAGCCTGGCGGACCAGCCTGACGCCATTGGACGGCTGGACGCGCGGGCTGCTCACGGCCGAGGGCGGCGCGATCAAGCCGCAAAGGTTCGCCTTCTCGGCCGATCCCCTCGACGCCGCGCCAGCGGCCTATGAGCCGGTCGATCCGCCGGCCGTCACGGCCGTCACTGGACCGGATGGGAAGGTGACGATCACCGTGACGCCGCACGCGGGCGCGGCGCGGATCATTGTCCGCCTGCGGTCGCCGACCGGGATCGATGGGATTTCTGTGGACGGCGCCCAGGCGATCGAGCAGCGGCGCGGGCGCGCGCCCAAGCCCTTCGCCTTAGGGCCTGATCAATGGGGCGCGGTGCTGTGGACCGCGCCGGACGCGATGACCATGACGTTGCACACCACCGACGCGGCCCAGCTGGAGGTCAACGCCACCGAAATCTACGACCGCTGGATGTCAGCCAAATCCCTGCCGGCCACGCCTCCCAAGGAGCAGATGTGGAGCCAGGCGGGATCGACCTATGTGGTGGGCAGTCCCAAGCCTTAGCCGGCGTCGGGACGGTTGGATCAAGGACACAACTCGCCCGCGAGCGCAGCGAAGACGGTTGGGGCGACCCGGCGTCCGCGTTACAGACTTTGACGGAAGTGATTCAACAGCGACCGGCGCTGGCCCCCACCGTCACGTCGCTCCGTTTCACTTCGCGCCGCGCCACCTCCCCCTGTCTTCGCATCGCTCGCGGGGGAGTAGAAAGGACCTTAGTTCCCCAATCCGCTATCCACACACCCGATCGGCGCCGTCACGGGGTTGCACCTCACCACCGCCTTGCCGGGCAGGCTGACGGAATAGCCGGTCCAGCGGGCGGGCTCGAAGGCCGGGTAGTCGGTGGAGATGATCTGGGCGCCGTCGCTGAGGGCGGCGTCGCGGTGGGTGACATCGCCGCTGCGGCCTTCATGAGTATCGGCGTCGGAGCGGGTGCGGACCAGGTAGCCTTGTTTCACCAGCTTGGTGATCAGGTCGGGCGGGCCGCTGTTTTCTTCCACGAAGGCCGCGTCCGGGGCGCCGGGTTCGCCATTGGTGAACAGCACCCGGCCCGCCAGAGCCGGATGATTGGCGACATAGGTCGCGGTGACATTGGTCTGGTCCAGCAGCATCACCACCTTCCCCTTCGCCGCCCGCACGGTGGGCCAGCCGCCGTGGGCGATGGCTTCGGGCAGGGTGGCGTAGTGGCCGCGCACCTGATCCGGCGTGATCCGTTCATTCTCCGGGAAGACCGAGCGGATTTCGGCGTCCAGGGCGTCCAGCACCTCGGCGGTGAAGGGTTCGGGCGCGACCATGGGCACGCCGGGGATCGGCGCCTGGGTTTTGGTCTCCACCAGGATGAACAGCGGCGTGTGGTCCGGGTGGGCCGTGGACCAGGCGCGCAGCTCGCTCAGGCAGGCGATGAAGGGCTGGCAGTTGCTGACATAATCCAGGTCCTGCAGGTGCATGACTTTGAAGCCGGGCTTCTTCATCACCCCATCGGGGTCGAACGCCGCCTGGCCGCCGGGGCTGAAGTTGGCGCCGAAGGGATGGGCGAACCGGCCGCCCTTCATGTCGGCATAAACGTCGAGCTCCACCTGGCGGATGCCGTGATCCAGCTGGGTGGTCAGGGTCCCATGCTGATAATCCAGTTCGTCGAAGGCCTTGGGATTCTGCGCCTTGATCAGCTTGGCGACGCCAGGGGTCAGGCCGGCGTGATAGCTGTTGTGGCTACCGATCACCTGAATCTGATTGATGCGAACATCGGCGTCCGACGCGGCCATGACAGGCGCCGCGGCCGCCAGCGTAAGACCTAAGGCGAGCGCCGCTCTATGTTGCCCTGTCGTCATCAAATCCCCCTGTCTGGGTCGCTGCTCGCGCCAGATCGTCCTGCCCCGACAATACGTCGAGTTCGCGCGGATGGTTAACTTGCTCGCATATCGGCGTTCAATGTGAAGTTATCACGACCATCGATCGCGCCAGAGCGCCGCCTGCGCGCGTCCGCTCTGGAACCGGTTGTGGTGTTCTGCATTTGGTTAACACGCCAGCAATGGCGAAGCTTAGGGCTGCGCGCCGGGGCGTCCCCCGGTCTGGGAGGGAAACTCGCCATGAAAACTTTGGTCACAGCGTTCGCTTGTGCGGCCCTGGCCGCGGGATCGATGATCACCGCCCCGGCCGCCTTTGCTCAAACCACCACCAGCCAGGCCGTCGTCACGACGACGACCCACACCAGCCACTACGGCTATGGCTATGCCCGCCGGACCTATGGCTACCGGCGCCACGTCGCCTACAAGCCCTGCGGGACCGGCTATGGCTCCTGCGGCCCCTACCTTGCGGGCCGCTCCGCCGAGACCGGCGAGCCGGTGGATATGGACTACCAGGCGCCGATCGGCGAACCGATCTACGCCAACGGCGATGTGGCCATCAACTGCAGCTGCGACCGCCGCTAAGGCGGTCTGTCGCGCCGCGCGGTGGTCGACGAGCGTCGCCTTACCG
>Ga0302314_10008408_pt1 | contig 18363 bp, 15 predicted proteins | sample III_Palsa_N2_3_FD_200533 | JGI IMG/M metagenome (GOLD analysis project Ga0302314, IMG submission 200533) | Peat permafrost microbial communities from Stordalen Mire near Abisko, Sweden - III_Palsa_N2_3 | ecosystem: Environmental > Terrestrial > Soil > Palsa > Peat permafrost | place: Sweden...
TACGTCGCAATACGTGAATTTCATTTGCGGTATTGGCCACGGCAATCCGGAAAAGGTATTCGGCCGTTCCCCGCGACTTGATTTCGACGAGACGGCCAAACTGCTCTGATAAACAACGGGAGAAGGCATATGTCCGCACGCACGTATAAAGTGGTCGAGGTCGTAGGTTCGTCCGAGGCCTCGATCGATGACGCGATCCGGGGCGCGGTCGCGAAAGCCGCCGAGACGATCCGGCATCTCGACTGGTTTCAGGTCGTCGAAACCCGCGGGCATATCGTCGATGGAAAGGTCGCGCATTTCCAGGTGACGCTGAAGCTCGGCTTTACGCTGGAATAGCGCAAAAATCGGGCGATTCTTATCCACTTGGCCCATCCGCTTCGCAAGGACAAGAACAATGGCTGTACTGGGTGCCCTGTCGCTTACGCTCGAAGTGCCGGAGATCGATGCGGGCGTCGAATTCTACACCGATGCGGGTCTGGTCGCGGATGTCGAAGGCAATACCGCGCGTCTGCGTTGCCCGGGGCAGGATCGGGATGCGATCGTGCTGCTGGGCGGCTTTGCCAAACGGCGATTGCACCACATCGCGTTGCGCGCGGACGACCTGGACGACATCGCGGCAAAGGTTTCCGTGCACGGCGGCGCGGTCGTGCCGGCGCCTGGCGGGTTTACCGGCGACGGGTTGTGGGTCACCGATCCAAACGGCATGCTGATCCATCTGAGCGAGCATCCTGCCGAGGCTGAATTGGCGGCGGTGCACCCGTTCGAGATCAACGCGCCGGGCCGGGTGGTCCGGACGCGCCGCTCTGCGATCCTGCCGCAGAAAACCTACCCGCCCGCCAGGCCGCTGCGCCTGGGGCATATCCTGGTGTTCAGCCCCGACGTGATGAAAAGCGTCGCCTTTGTCACCGGCGCACTGGGCATGGGGCTGGCCGATCGGGCGCAGGATATCATCGCGTTCACGTGCGCGCAAAAAGACAGCGATCACCACGTCGTTGCCTTTGCCAAGTCGCCCGGCATCGGGTTCCACCACGCCAGTTTTCATGTCAGTGATCCCGACGAAGTGGGGCGCGGGGGCCGTGCGTTGCTGGCCAAAGCAAAGCGCGGAGACTGGGGTTTTGGCCGTCACACGATCGGGTCGAATTTCTTCCATTATATTCAGGACCCGTGGGGCTCGTGGTTCGAATACTATTCGGACATGGATTATATCGATGATTACGCGCTGTGGACACCGACCAATTACGACATGGAAGACAGCCTGGCGAGCTGGGGCCCGGAAGTGCCGCATGACTTCGTGCACAATTACGAGGTCGAACCTGCGGTCCCGGCCCATCCATGATATTCAGGCCAAGCTGTACGGTTTAGCTTGACTCACGGTTTTCACGACCTAATATCACACCATACAGTACGGTTATAAATGGTCATCAAAAACGACCATGATGGAGAGAGCGAGGCGTAACATGGACCCGCAAAGCTATCGCGAATTCTTTGGCCAATTGCCCACCGGCGTAACCGCGATCGTGGCCACGTCCGCAACCGGGCCGGTCGGACTGGTTGTCGGCACATTTTCCTCGGTATCGCTCGATCCCCCACTGGTCAGTTTCATGGTCACGCACGGATCCCGGTCATGGATGGCGGTCAAGGAGGTCGGGCGTTTCACCGCCAATATCCTGGCCAGCGATCAACGCCGGCTCAGCCTGACTTTGTCTGGCTGGTCACCGAGCAAGTTCCGCAACGTCGAATTCGATGCCGATCGGGCCAATGTCCTGAGCGGGGCGCTCGCCTGGGCCGATTGCGTGATCGACCGCGAAGTGGAGGCCGGCGATCATATCATCGTCCTGGCTACCCCGTGCGAACTGACCGTGGTCCGCCCTGCCCGGCCGCTCATATTCTTTCAACGCGCCTATCACCGCACGCTTCCGGTCGAGGATTTTCGCGCGCCAGGCTGGGGCTGATCCGGTGAGCAACCCGCCTTTTCAGACACGCGCGATCGAGCGCATTCCAGGAGGATCCCCCCTGCCCGCGCATCTGCGCGGCGCGGTGATCGCACTGGGCAATTTCGACGGGTTTCACCGGGGTCACCAGGCGGTTGTCGCCCATGCCGTCGAAATGGCACGCGCGCGCGGTGTTGCCGCGATCGTCGCCACATTCGATCCGCATCCGGTTCGCCATTTTCGCGCGGACGCCTTGCCGTTCCGGCTGTCCACGCTCGATCAGCGCCAGCGGCTGTTTGCCGGCGCCGGCGTCGATGCGATGATGGTGTTCGAATTCAATGGCGCGCTTGCGGGCGTGACGCCTGAAGAATTCGTGTGCCGCTGGCTCGATGGCGCCGGCGGGGTGGTTACCGGCGACCGGTTCACCTTTGGTCGGAACCGTGCGGGCAATGTCGATGTGCTGGCAAAGCTGGCACATGCACAGGGGCTTGCCTACACTGCGGTGAAGGCCATCCACGAAGAGGGTGAAATCGCTTCGTCCAGCGGTGTTCGTGCGGCGCTCAAGTCCGGTGACTGCGTGGCCGCAGCCCGTATTCTCAGCCGGCCTTTCACGATCGAAGGCATTCTGCGCGGCGATGAAGCCACCGATGCCGCATTGCCGCTACATGTCGCCAATCTTGGCCTCGGCGATTTTCTGCGTCCGCGCTCTGGCGTCTATGCTGTGCGCGGCAAGCTTGCCGATGGTCGCATCCTCGGCGGCTCTGCTTATCTCGCCGGATCACCCGATGCATCGTTGCGATTGTTTCTGGTCGATCTGGCGAAGAACGATATCGGCCAGCACATCGATATCCAATTGATCGCGCATCTGCACGATGCGCAGCAAGTCTATGATCGGCCCGCGCTGCGCCAGCGTATCGTGCTCGATCGTTCGGAAGGCCGCAAAATCGTCTTTGGCGGCTGAACCATCCATAACAGGAGCCGAAAATGGCTGAAAAACGCATTGCACTGGTGACCGGAGCAAACCGGGGCATCGGATACGAAACCGTTCGGCAACTCGCCGGGCTGGGCCATACTGTCTGGTTCGGCGCGCGCGATGCCGAACGCGGCCAGGCGGCCGAGCGCGCGCTTCGTGCCGATGGCGCCGATGTCCGGTTTCTGGTCCTGGACGTGCTGAACGACGAAAGTGTCGCCGGTGCCGCCAAACAGGTCGAGCAAGTCTCGGGCAAGCTGGATATTCTGGTCAACAATGCCGGCGTCGCGCTGGACAGCAATATTCCACCCAGCGAAGTGCCGTTGCCGATGGTCGAGGCGACATTCGACGTCAATGTGTTCGGATGCATCCGCACGACCCAGGCGTTTCTGCCCCTGCTGCATAAATCGGCGGCGGGCCGCGTGGTGATGGTCAGCAGCGATATGGGCTCGCACGCGCACCAGACAAATCCGGCGTTTCCCTATTATCCGTTCAATCCGATGGCCTATATCGCTTCAAAGGCGGCGCTGAACGCCATCACGATCGCTTTTGCCAAGGAACTGCGCGGAAGCCCGATCAAGGTCAATGCCGCCAATCCCGGCTTTACTGCGACCGACCTGAACGATCATCGCGGGGTTTACACGGCAGAGCAGGGCGCCACGCCGATCGTCAAACTCGCTACGCTGCCCGATGACGGTCCGACCGGCGTGTTTATCGGCCCCGAAGGTCCAGAACCCTGGTGATCGCCCCGAACCCATATTGCAAAAGGCCCTGAACATGGCGCGATGGTTGAAAAAAGGTATGGGCTCGCAGGAACGCACTTCGATTGCGAGCGGTGTCCGCGATACGGTCGAGGGCATCCTGGCCGATGTCGAGGCGCGCGGCGATGCCGCCGTGCGCGAATTGAGCAACCGCTTCGATGCGTGGGACCGCGACGATTACCGGCTGAGCCCCGCCGAAATCCAGGATTGCCTCGACCAGTTGAGCGGCCAGGATCTGAAGGACATCGAATTCGCCCAGACGCAAGTGCGCAACTTTGCACAAGTGCAGCGCGATTCGATGCGCGACGTCGAAGTTGAAACATTGCCGGGCGTCGTGCTCGGCCACCGCAACATCCCCCTGAATGCGGCGGGTTGTTACGTGCCGGGCGGCAAATATCCGCTGCTGGCCTCGGCGCATATGAGCGTCATTACCGCGAAAGTCGCCGGCGTGCCGCGCGTCGTCACATGCGCGCCACCGTTTCGTGGCAAGCCGGCACCGGCGATCGTTGCGGCGCAGTCCATGGCCGGCGCGGACGAGATCTATTGCCTCGGCGGGATCCAGGCTGTGGCCGCGATGGGGCTTGGCACCCAATCGATGGCGCCGGTCGATATCCTGGTCGGGCCGGGCAATGCGTTCGTCGCAGAGGCGAAGCGCCAGTTGTTCGGCCGTGTCGGCATCGACCTGTTCGCGGGGCCGACCGAGACACTGGTCATCGCCGACGAATACACCGCCGATGGCGAGCTGTGCGCGACCGACTTGCTTGGCCAGGCCGAGCATGGGCCGGATTCGCCGGCGATCCTGCTGACCACATCCGAAAAACTGGCGCGCGATACGATGGTCCAGATCGAACGCCTGCTCGCGATCCTGCCGACCGCCGATTACGCCCGCCGCGCATGGGAAACCTATGGCGAAGTGATCATTGCCGACGACGATGCCGAAATGGTTCGCATCGCCGACGACATTGCCAGCGAACATGTCCAGGTCATGACCCGCGACCCCGATTATTTTCTGAACACCATGACCAATTATGGCGCGCTGTTCCTGGGGCCGCGCACCAATGTGGCATTCGGCGACAAAGTAATCGGCACCAATCACACGCTGCCAACGCGCAAGGCAGCGCGCTATACCGGCGGCCTGTGGGTCGGTAAATTCGTCAAGACCTGCACGTACCAGCGCGTGACGACTGACGCGGCCTCGGCGATGATCGGCGAATACTGCAGCCGGCTTTGCGCGCTGGAAGGGTTTGCCGGGCATGGCGAGCAGGCCAATATCCGGGTGCGGCGCTATGGCGGGCGCGAGGTGGCTTATGCCTCCGCCGCAGAACCGACGTTGGCCAGTGCCTGAACGCCTGCCCCGCACGCCATCGTTCCGCCTCGATGGCCGCCGCGCGCTGGTCACCGGGGCCGGGCGCGGCATCGGCCTGGCGCTGGCGGCTGCGTTGGCCGAAGCTGGCGCAAGCGTCACGCTGGTCGCGCGATCCGAACACGAAATCGCCGACGGGGCCGCGGCGATCCGGGCGGCAGGTGGACAGGCCGGACACGCGGTGCTTGATGTGTCCAACCTGGCGGCGGTGGCCGCGTTTTTTGAAACGCGTGCGCCTTTCGATGTGATGGTCAACAACGCCGGCACCAACCGCCCCAAACCGGTCTGGGACGTGACCGAGGCCGACTATGACGCGGTGCTCGACCTCAATCTGAAATCTGCCTTTTTCGTGGCCCAGGCGGCGGCGCGGGGGATGGTTGCAGCGGGTGTCCGGGGCAGCCTGATCCATATCGGCAGCCAGATGGGCCATGTCGGCGGACCGAACCGCACGCTGTATTGCGCGTCGAAATGGGCGCTGGAGGGAATGAGCAAGGCGATGGCGCTCGATCTGGCGCCGCATGGCATCCGCTCGAACACCATTGCCCCGACATTTATCGAGACGCCGATGACCAAGCCATTTTTCGAAGATGCAACGTTCCTCGCATCGGTGCTCGCCAAGATCAAACTCGGCCGTATCGGCACGGTCGAGGATCTGATGGGTGCGGCCCTGTTCCTGGCCTGCGATGCGTCGGCGCTGGTCACGGGCACCAGTCTGGTCGTAGATGGCGGCTGGACCGCAGAATGACCCGGATCGAGCGCTTATGAAAAACATCGGTTTTCTGTCCTTTGGTCACTGGGGCCCCTCGGCCGGTTCGCAGACACGCTCTGCAGGTGACGTGCTGTTGCAATCGATCGACCTGGCAGTGGCGGCCGAACAGCTCGGCGCCGACGGCGCCTATTTCCGGGTCCATCATTTCGCCCGGCAACTGGCCTCGCCGTTTCCGCTGCTGGCGGCGGTCGGCGCCAGAACGAACCGCATCGAGATCGGCACCGGCGTGATCGACATGCGATATGAAAATCCGTTCTACATGGTCGAGGATGCGGGCGCGGCCGACCTAATCAGCGGTGGCCGGCTGCAGCTAGGCATCAGTCGCGGCTCGCCCGAACAGGTGATCGACGGCTGGCGCCATTTCGGCCATGGGCCGGCGCCATGCGCAGATTTTCCTCGAACTGGTGCGCGGGCAAGGTGTCGCGCAACCCGATCCGCGCCGCACCCCGCCCGATCAGCGCGGCCTGGTGCGCCTGGAACCCCATTCGGCCGGCTTGCGGCAGCGCATCTGGTGGGGATCGAGTTCGGACAACACCGCAATCTGGGCAGCCCGGATGGGCATGAACCTGCAAAGCTCGACGTTGAAGGCGGACGAGAGCGGTGAGCCGCTGCACATCCAGCAGGCGAGGCAGATCCGCTGTTATCGCGAGGCGTGGAAAGAGGCCGGTCATGCTCACGCGCCGCGCGCATCGGTATCGCGTTCGATCTTCGCGCTGATGAACGATCGTGATCGCGCGTATTTCGGGGGCAGCGGCGACAGCGACCAGACCGGGATCATCGACGACATGCGCGCGGTGTTCGGCCGGTCATACGCCGCCGAACCCGACGTCCTGATCGAACAGTTGCGCGCCGATGAAGCCATTGCCGAAGCGGATACGCTGCTGCTGACGATCCCCAATCAGCTGGGCGTTGACTATAACGCGCACGTCCTTGAATCGATCCTGACCCACGTCGCCCCGGCGCTTGGCTGGCGTTAGAGTCAGACCCCTATTCGATCGAAACGACAATCAACCGCTTGCGCAAATCCTGCTTGAGGACTTTGCCGGCGGCGTTGCGCGGCAGCGCGTCGGGCACCACGGTTACCGAGACCGGAATCTTGTAGCGGGCAACCCGGTTCGCCACATGGTCCTGCAATTCGCGTTCGCCAGCCACATGCCCCGGCGCGAGCACAACAAAGGCGGCAGGTTCTTCGCCCAGTGTCGGATGTGGCAAGCCGACGATGGCGGCCTCCACGACCGCAGGATGGTCGCACAATGCGTCTTCGATTTCGATGCAGGCAATGTTTTCGCCGCCGCGAATGATCATGTCTTTCTGCCGATCGACGATCGTCACGAAACCATCGGCGTCGATCCTGGCCACATCGCCGGTACGGAACCATCCATCGGCGGTAAATGCGCGATCGGTTTCGTCCGGCCGACCCCAATAGCCCCGGGTGACGTTGAGCCCGCGAACCTGGAGTTCGCCCGCTTCGCCGACGGGCAGGCCCGCATCCTGTGCATCCGCGATGCGCACATCGTTGACGAAATTGGTGACCCCGCAGCTATCGGGGCGCAGGCGATACGCAGGTCCGCCATTTTGCAACACGGTCGACGCGGTTTCGGTCATGCCCCAGCCCGTCGACGCTTCGGCCGCCAAAGTGCCAGCGATCGCATCGGGCAAAGTGCTGGGTGGCGGGGCACCCCCGTAGATCACGCTGGCGAGCGACGAGATATCGTAGTCCTCGTGCCTTGGGTCGGCGATGATCTGCAGCGGCATCGTCGGTACGCCGCCCAGAACGGTGACGCGTTCCCGTTCAATCAGACGCAATGCATCCAGAACGTCCCATTTCTTCATGAAAATCAGCTTCGCGCCGACTGCAGATGTCGCGATCAGGCCCGGTATCGCACCGGTCACATGAAATAGCGGAACCGGGAAAAGTGCGACAGGCGGCGCAGCGGTAGGGTTTGGCGATCGGCCAAAGCGAATTCTGGTCCGCTCTGCGTTGAACTCCGAATTCTTGATTGTCGCGGTCAGCGCGCGATGGGTGACCGTGGCGCCTTTGGGCCGGGACGTCGTGCCCGAAGTGAAAAAGATCGCCGCGACCGCATCGGGCGATGCCACCGGCAAATCGCCCTTGCGCTCTGGAAGACTGCCCCAGGTTGCGGGCGCGCCGACGATCGCATTGAGCGTATCCCCGCCATGCCCTTCGATCGTCAGCACCAGCTCTACCGCGGCGGGGACGGTTATGTCGGCCCGGTCACTGAACAGGTAACGCGCGCCACAATCGGCCAGCATCGTCTCGATTTCGCCCGGCAGTGCCCAGCCGTTGATCGGAACGACGATGCCCTGTGCACGCATCGCGCCCAGGAAGCAGACGGGCCATTCGGTGCGATTGCGCATCAGCAGGGCGACGCGGTCACCCGGCAGCAACCCTCTGGCGACCAGCGCGCGCGCAATCGTGTCCGCCGCTTGCACCGCGCCTGCATAAGTGCAGCGATCATTTTCAAAGACCATGAACTCGCGGTCGCCATGCGCCCTGTGTAGCGCGACAACGTCGTCGATCGTCTTGGGGCCCGTGACCCAATGCCGGACCGGGCGCCCCTCGATCAGGACGGTCTCGACGGCAAATCGTGCATCGGCCGCCATCTGGTGATCTGCTTCGGCCAGTGAGCACAACGGCAGCGCAATTTGCCCCGCATCGGTTGTTACCCGCATGATTACACTCTCCTGAGAATGGTCGGCTTTGGCCGTCCCAAGGCAGGAAGCATATCAGATCAAATCGAGCTGGCCATAGGTTTTCTAGTCTGTACTAGAAAATATGAACGCCGATTGTCTATCCGGTCTCGTCGCGCTCGGCCCGGGTCACGATGCCTTGCAGGCAGAACGCATCGATCGCGTGCATGAGCCGCTCTACCGTCAGGTTCTTTACCCCCGGCACCCATTTGGCCAGCCAGATCAACATGCCGAGATAGAGCTGGACGACGAGCAAAGGCTCGCACGGGACAACCGAGCCGTCGCTCATGCCGGCCTCCAGAAAGCGTTCGAGCGTGAGTTTCAACCGATCCGCCCATGCGTCGATCGCTTCGCGCTGGGCGGTATCCAGGTACGAATGTTCGCCGAAATACAGTTGCGATCCGTTTTCCGACGAATCGTCGAGCATGTTGCGCGTAAACCGGGTCAGCTTTTGCGCGCCCGTTCCGCCAGCGGCATCGGCCTCTTCCAGCAGGCGTTCAAACCGTTCGAGCGATTGCACGTGCGCAGCATAAGCCAGCGCCTGTTTGGTCGGGAAATAATAATAAAGCGCCGCATCGCTGAGATCGAGGCTCGCCGCGATTTCGGTCATGGTCGCCAGCGCAAAGCTCTTGGCATTGATGATTTCGATCGCGGCATGGATGATGACATCGCGCTTGCCCGCAGATTTCCTGCTTTTCGAGCGGGGAACCCCCTCGCGCATCGTTATCGCAACCAAAGCTTTCGCACGTTTCAACGACATCTCCCGTTCCCGCCCATTCCATGCACCCGACACACCGCACAGGGCAAGGGCCGCAGCGTTTGAAAAATATTGTTCTAGATTGACCTAGAAAAATGAGTATTACCTAGAGTTCCAGACAGTCGATCGATTCCGGACAAGGAATGGACGCGAGGGGGAGGAATATATGCGACTAATTGGTCTCTTGGGTGTGTCGGTCATTGCGCTTGCTTCGGGCAATCCGGCGATGGCGCAAGTCGCAGCAAGCCCACCCCAACCTGCAACGTCAGCACCCGCTTCCGACGAAATAGTCGTGACGGCGACCAAGCGCACCCAGTCGCTCGAGGCAGTGCCGATTTCGGTTGCGGTAACCAGTGCGATCACGATCCATGAAGCGCATATCACCGACCTGATCGATCTCCAGGCGGTTGTCCCTTCGCTCAAGGTCCAGCAGTTCAGCACTGTCGGGCAGACCAATTTCACCATTCGCGGGTTTGGCAACGGCGCGGGCAACGACGGGATCGAAACCTCGGTCGGCGTGTTTATCGACGGCGTCTACCGGTCGCGTGCCGCCACCGCACTCAACGACCTGCCCGATATCGACCGGATCGAGGTTCTGCGCGGGCCGCAGTCGACGCTGTTCGGCAAGAACGTTTCGGCCGGCGCGATCAGCCTCGTCACCGCCCGCCCCAGTTTCGACCTGGGCGGAAAGGCCGAAATCAGCGTCGGCAACTACGGCCTCGTCGAAACGCGCTCGAACATCAATGTACCGCTCAGCGACACGCTCGCGATCAAACTGTCCGAAAGCACCGACAATCGGGGCGGCACCTATCTCAATTCGACAACCGGCACAAAACTCAACAACCGCGATCGCTATTCGCTGCGCGGCGACCTGTTGTGGAAACCCACCGACACGCTGTCGGTGCGGATCATCGGCGATTACAACCAGATCGACGAAGTCTGCTGCGCGGTCGTCTCGGTCCTGAACGGCCCGGCCACACAATTCATCGGCGCGCCGGCGCCCTATGGACTGGGCAAGCCGATCAGCATTCCCCAGCGCGACAACCGTGATGTCCAGCTCAATACCGATCCGGTCAACCGCCTTAACGACGAAGGCGTTTCGGGCCAGATCGACTGGGATCTGGGCCGGAACAAACTGACCTCGATCACGTCCTACCGGCACTCCGCCGACCAGGCTAATACCGACGTCGATTTCACCGGCGCAGACCTGGCCAGCAGCAATCGCCGCAACAGTTACAACACATTTACCCAGGAAATCCGCCTGGCGTCGGACGGCAAAGGCCGTTTCAATTATCTGATCGGTGCGTTCTACGATCACGAAACGCTGAATTCAGGGGTCGATACCACGTACGGCACCGACATTCGCGCTTATGCCGATGGCCTGTCGGGCCAGGTTCCGGCGGCACTGGTGGGCGCCCTGCCCCCTACCCTACAACCGCTGTTCGCGGGCCATTCCAACCTTTATGCGCTGGAGCAGTTGCAAGCGCTGGTCACGCCTTCGATTGTTCCGGGAAAGACCTATTTCCAGGCCGGACAGGGTATCCACGATTTCTACCATCAGACCCAGAACAGCTATTCTGTGTTTGGCCAGGCCGATTACAAGGTCACCGATCGCCTGGTCGTTACGGGCGGCCTCGCGTTCCTCGCCGATCGCAAGCAGGATGCGTCCGATGTCGTGCTCAACGATCCGTTCTCCTCGCTCAATCTGCAGAACGTACCGCAGTTCGCCGCACTCGGCCTGCCCGGGAACCTGTACGGGGCCTTGGGCGGGCTCCAGTTCTTTTACGGCAACGATCCCAATCACGCGCCGGTAAACTATCCCAACGCCAATGAATCGGGAAAGCTCAACGGCAGCAAAGTCACGTATACCGCGCACGCCGACTATAATTTCGGAGTCGCGCATGGTTATCTGACATACTCGACCGGCTGGAAGGCCGGGGCATTCAACTTGTCGTCCGACAGCCGGCCACCCGATGTCAACGGCGTCGGACGCAGCGTGCAGCCCGAAAATGTCACGCTGTACGAGGCGGGGCTCAAGAGCCGCTTCCATGGCGGCTACCTGAACCTGGCGGCGTTCTACCAAGCGGTGAAGGGGTTCCAGGACAACGCCTATACCGGCACCGGCTATGCGCTGGTCAATGCCGGCAAGGAGTCGGTTTACGGGTTCGAGGCCGAGACTTCGTACCGGCCGATCGACTGGCTGTCGCTCGACGGCGCGGTCACGTATCTGCACCCGAAATACAATTCGTTCACAATGGCCCCATGCGTCAGCTATGACACGGTCCGTTGTCCGGTGAACCCGTCCACCGGGCTGACCCCGAATTTCCGCGATCTTTCGGGCACCCGGCCGGCGACGATCCCGACTTGGACGGCGAGTGCAGCGGCAACTGTCACCCACCGGTTCAGCGAGGATCTGCACGGCACGCTGCGCGGTGAATACGACTATACCAGCAAGGCGCAGTTGATCGAAACGACCCCGCCCGATATTTCGACGTATGGCAACCAGTCGCTCAACGCGAGCGTGATGATCGCCAGCGTGAAGTTTAAGGCAGAGATCATGTTGTGGGCCCGCAACCTGACCAATTATTACACGCTGATCACGACGTTCCCCTCGGTTGCGCAGACCGGCAGCTATAGCGGCATCCCCAACGAACCGCGAACCTGGGGCGTGACCATCCGGAAATCATTCTGACCCGATCAGGCCCAGGAAACCACAATGCCCAGCGAACCTGAAGACACGTCCGATCTCGCCGCGCTGCGCGAGCGCTATCGGATCGAGCGCGAACGGCGCAGCCCGACCGAGACCGCGCGCGCCTATCGTGATGTCGCCGACGGGTTCGGCCATTTGCTGGCCGACCCTTACGGCACTGTCGCCGATCGCGCACCGCTGACCGATACGGTCGAGGTTGCGATTGTCGGCGGCGGGTTCGGCGGCTTGCTGACCGGCGCGCAACTGCGTCAGGCCGGCATCGAGGACATCCGCATCATCGAGGCGGGTAGCGACATCGGCGGCGCGTGGTACTGGAACCGCTATCCGGGCGCGGCCTGTGATGTCGAATCCTACATCTACATGCCGCTGCTCGAAGAGACCAACTACATGCCGGTCGAGCGCTACTCCAAAGCCGCGGAAATCCGCGCGCATTGCCAGCGCATTGCGAACCATTTCGGGCTTTATGAGCGCGTGTGCCTGTCGACGCAGGTGATCGCGCTCGACTGGAACGCAAAAGAGGCCCTCTGGGATATCTCCACGGATCGCGGCGACCGGATGCGCGCGCAGTTTGTCGTGCTGACCACGGGTCCGCTCAACCGGCCAAAACTGCCCGCCATTCCCGGCATTGAAACGTTTCAGGGTCATCACTTCCACACCAGCCGCTGGAACTATGACTATACCGGCGGCAGTGCCACGACGCCGATGGACGGATTGGCCGACAAGCGCGTCGGCATCATTGGAACCGGCGCCACTGCGATCCAGTGCATTCCGCCCCTCGCCGCGTCCGCGGGCAGTCTGTTCGTGTTCCAGCGCACGCCGTCATCGGTCGATGCCAGGAACAATGCGCCAACCGACCCGGCATGGGCCGAAGCTCTCGAACCGGGGTGGCAGAAACGCCGGATCGAAAGCTTTACGCATCAGCTCGCCGGCAACTTGGCCGAACCCGATCTGGTGGCTGACGGATGGACAGTGCTGGCACAGGCGGTGCGCGAGAAACTGGCCGCGGGCGCGTCTGTCGCCGACGCGGCCAGCCTGCTTGAACAGGCCGATTTCGAAAAGATGGTGCAAGTCCGAGAACGGATCGATGCAATCGTCGAGGATCGCGCCACCGCCGAAGCGCTCAAGCCGTGGTTCAGCCTGTTCTGCAAGCGGCCCTGCTTCCACGACGAATACCTCGGCGTGTTCAATCGGCCGAATGTCACGCTGATCGATACCCAGGGTCGCGGCGTCGAAGCGGTGACCCCGACCGGCGTTATCGTTGGCGGCGTCGAATATCCGCTCGACTGCCTGATCTTTGCGACCGGGTTCGAAACCGCGACCGATTATTCGAAGCGTTCCGGGTTTGCGATCCGCGGGGTCGACGGCGTTACGCTCACCGAAAAATGGGCGGACGGCATGTCGAGCCTGCACGGCATGCACACCCGCGGTTTCCCCAACTGTTTCGTCGTCGGGTCTGCGCAAGCGGGCATGTCGGCCAACTTTCCGCACATGATCGACGAACAGGCGCGGCATATCGCCTGGCTTGTCCGGCTCGCCCGCGACGAAGGCGTGGCGACGATCGAGGCGACCGAATCCGCCGAGCGCGAATGGACGCAAGCCATCGTTACAAATGGCGAACGGCGCAGGCGTTTCCTGGAGGCCTGCACCCCGGGCTATTACAACAACGAGGGGCAACCTTCCGATGTTTCCGCGCGCAATGCGCCGTTTGCGCCCGGACCGACGGTGTTCATCGATCTGCTGCGCGCCTGGCGCGATGACGGCAAGCTCGAGGGCCTGGAGCGCAATGGGGCACATGCCCGTCAAACCGAGAAAAACCTATGACCCGCAGCGCTGGACGCAAATCGATTTTCATAACCGGCGCAGCCTCGGGAATGGGGCGCGAAACCGCGCTGCTGTTCGCGAAAAAGGGGTGGTTCGTCGGCGCATTTGATCTGAACGCCAAGGCGCTGGCGACGCTCGCCAGTGAAATTGGGGAGGCGAACTGCGTCGTTGGTACGCTCGATGTCACCGACCGCGATGGCTTTGCCGCCGCGATGGCAACATTCGAGGGCGCCACGGGCGGAACGCTCGATGTGATGTTCAACAATGCCGGTATCGCCATGGGCGGCATGATCGATGAACAACCGTGGGAAGCGATTACCCGGATCGTCGAGATAAACCTGATGGGCGTGGTCATCGGCGTTCGAGCCGCACTGCCGCTGCTCAGGAAAACGCCGGGATCGCTGTGCCTCAACACATCATCGTCCTCGGCGATTTTCGGCACCGCCGGAATTGCGATGTATTCTGCCACCAAACATGCGGTGCGGGGCCTGACCGAAGCGCTGTCGATCGAATTCAAACGCTATGGCGTGCGTGCAGCGGATCTGCTGCCGGGCCTGATCGACACACCGCTGCTCGGCGATGCGATGCGCGCGATGGCGCCTGCCGAGGGGATGTGGCGGCTGGTCAAGCCGCGCGAAGTCGCCGAAACCGTGCTTGCAGCCTATGAACGGGACCAGTTGCACTGGTACGTACCTGCCGAATTGCGCGATTTTCACATGCAGGTCGTGACCGAGCCCGAAGTCGTTCGCGAAGAGCGCACCGCATTGCTCGCCAGTATGTCCCAGGGAGCGCAGTAATCATGGCGATCGTCGAACACACCCAGGCTGACAACAACACCGACACGCAGGCGATCGCGCAACTGCGCGCCGCATTCGACAACCAGCGCGCAGCCTTTGCGTCCGACCGCGACCCGTCTCTGGCGGAGCGCCGCACGCGTATCGAAACGCTGATGGGCATGATGGCCACCAACCGCGAGCGGATCAGCGCTGCGCTTGCGGCCGATTTCGGCTCGCATCCAAAAGGCGCGGCCGAACTGATCGAAGTGCTGGGCGTGCTCGGCCGCGCGGGCTATGTCCTGGAAAATCTTGAGGCGTGGATGGCGCCCTCGGTGCGCGCGACCGATCCGGCATTGCTGGGCACTACGACGGCCTCTGTGCGCTATCAGCCCAAGGGCGTCATTGGCAATATCGTGCCGTGGAATTTCCCGTTCGATATTGGCGTTGGCCCCGCGATCGAAATGCTGGCGGCGGGCAACCGCGTGATTCTGAAACCTTCGGACTACACACCGGCTTGCGGCGCGTTGCTTGCGGAAATGGTGGCCGCAGCGTTCGATCCGGCGGTGATGCATGTCGCGGTGGGCGGTGTCGATCTGGCGCGCGCCTTTGCGGCGCTGCCCTGGGATCACTTGCTCTATACTGGCAGCCCGAATGTCGGTCGCGAAGTGATGGCTGCGGCCGCCGCCAATCTGACGCCTGTAACGCTCGAACTCGGCGGCAAATGCCCCGCGATCCTGACGTCAGGTTCGGTCACGGCCAGCGCAGTTCAATCCATCATCGGCACCAAGACGATCAAGAACGGTCAGATGTGCGTTTCGGTCGATTATTGCCTGGTGCCGCGCGCCGACCTCGAAACGTTCGTCGATCTGGCGCGGATGCATATGGCATCGGCCGCGCCGGAGTATTCGCGCAGCACGGACTGCACCGGCATCATTTCGCTGCGCCATCTCGACCGGCTCGAGGATATGCTGGACGAAGCGAAAAGCCGTCAGACGCGGATCGTACCCCTGGAAGATGGGGGCGTTGTCGATCGCGCAACCCGCCGCATGCCGATTGCGCTGGTGATCGACCCCGCCGCCGATCTTGCGCTGATGCAGGAAGAGATTTTCGGTCCGATCCTGCCCGTGCTCCCGTATGACGATCTCGCCGGGGCCATCGCTTTGGTCAACGCCGGCGACCGTCCGCTCGGACTTTATGTATTCGGCGACGATGCATCGACGATTGAGCATGTGCTGGCGACGACAACATCCGGCGGTGCCTCCGTCAATGCGTGCGCTTTGCAGGGCGCCTTGCCTTCGCTCGGTTTTGGCGGCAGCGGCACCAGTGGCATGGGCCGGCACCATGGCATCGAGGGTTTCCGTGAATTCTCCAACCAGCGCGGCGTTGTCGTCCGGGGCATCGGCGATCAGATCGACGCCTTTTATGCGCCTTATGCCAAAGCCGAAGGTCTGGTCCAGATGGTCTTCGGGGGCGGCTGAGTGTGAGCGACCTTGATGAGGGTAAACTGGCTGACTGGCTCGCCACCGTCCTGCCGTACGGTGGAAGCCCTCTGCTGATCGACAAATTTGCCGGGGGCCAGTCGAACCCCACTTACAAAGTCACGCAAGGTCGGCGCGTGATGGTGCTACGGCGCAAACCGTTTGGAACGCTGCTACCCTCGGCCCACGCGATCGAGCGCGAATACCGCCTGATCGCCGCGTTGCATTCGACCGGATTTCCGGTGCCGCGTGCGATTGCACTATGCGAGGACGCGTCGGTGATCGGCGCGCCGTTTTACCTGATGACCATGGTCGAAGGCCGCAATTTGTGGGAGGGCGCATTGCCGGACACGCCGCGCAACGAGCGCCGCGCGCATTACGAGGCGATGATCGACACATTGGCGGCGCTCCACACGCTCAACCCGCAAGCGCTCGGGCTTGGCGATTTTGGCCGTCCGGGCAATTATTTCGCGCGCCAGATCGAACGCTGGACCAGCCAGTATCGCAGCGCCCAGACCGAAGACATTGCCGAAGCTGAGCACCTGATCGAATGGTTACCAGCCACATTGCCCGCGCAAGACCGCACATCGATCATCCATGGCGATTACCGCATCGACAATCTGATTTTCGCGTCCGGGGCGCCGGAAGTCGCTGCCGTGCTCGACTGGGAACTGGCGACGATCGGCGATCCGCTCGCCGACTTCGCATATCTGGCGATGAACTGGATCATGCCCGCAGACGGCCGCTCGGGGCTGGCGGGGATCGATCTTGCGGCGGCGGGATTACCGACGCTTGACGGGGCCATAGCGCGGTATTGCGCGGCGACAGGGCGCGAGGGCTTGCCCGATCTGCACTGGTATTTTGCTTATAATCTGTTTCGGCTCACGGCTATCGTCCAGGGCATCAAAAAGCGCCTGATCGAAGGCAATGCCTCCAACGCACAAGCCGAAGTGACCGTCGCGCGGCTTGTGCCGCTCGCTCAGGCAGCATGGGTACAAGCTCGCCTTGCTGGGGCAATCGCCTAACGCTGGTTCAGAGCGAACGGTCACGGAGCACCCGCCATTCGCACACTTCTGCGGCCGGAACTTCCATTTTTTTAAATATACCGCGCTGTGCGATTTCCACGACATTTGCGCATTGCCCGGATCGATCGGCGCCCGCTTTTCGCGGTGGAGGCCCTTCAGGGTTTCGCGCAACCATGCCCACCGGGGGGCTTCCTCGCCGACAGGTATGGTTGCGGTGACCAAGGTTCCCGGGAAGGCCGGAATAGCAACCGCCATCGGCCTCTGTTTTGCACACCAAGTAAGATAGCATTTGAAATCAGAAAAGCCATCAATCCCTCAATTCGGTGCAAATGATCCTGCCAGCAATCCCTGAGCATGCCGGTCGCGTGGCAGGGATCAAAGCGCCCCTGACGTGATGGCTTGGACGACTCCTGCATCAGCGTAGCTGTGTCATGATGCGGTCCTTGTAGGTCCACGTCTAAGGGTCGGCAGATGAAGCAGGAGGTTGTTACCGTCGGATTGGATCTGGCGAAGAGCGTTTTCCAGATTCACGCAATAGGTGAGACGGCACCGTTCTGGTCCGGCGCAAACTTCGGCGGGCAGAGGTGGTCGGCTTCTTCACCGATCTTCCGGCCTGCCTCATCGGCATGGAGGCATGCGCGTCGGCGCACCATTGCGCTCGGGAGTTGATAGCGTTGGGGACGAGGTCCGGCTGATGCCACCCGCCCACGTGAAGCCTACGTGAAGCGCGGGAAGACCGACGCGTCAGACGCAGAAGCGATATGCGAGGCGGTGACACGCCCAACGATGCGGTTCGTCGCTGTTAAGACTGTCGAACAGCACGCAGTGTTGATGCTCCATAAGAGCCGCGACCTGATGGTGCGGCAGCGGACCATGCTCATCAATGCCTTGTGCGGGCATCTGGCGGAGTACGGTATCATAACCGGCATTGGCACTGGCGGCGTAACCACGATGCTCAAGGCGTTGCATGAACGCCAGGAAGAGCTGCCCGTTCATGCCCGGTCAGCGTTGCATGGCTTGGCGGCTCAATTGAGGGCACTCAAAAGCGAAGTCGACAGATTGGAAGCGCAGATACTTGCGTGGCACCGCGCCGACGAGACGAGCCGGCGGCTCGCCACGATCCCGGGAATCGGCCCGATCACCGCGTCGGCTATATCCGCAGCGGTGCCCGATGCGTCCCTGTTCCGATCCGGTCGGCAGTTCGCAGCCTGGCTTGGGCTCACCCCTCGACCGAACAGTCCCGGCGGCAAGGAACGGCTAGGCGGGATCACGAAGCAGGGCGATGGCTAC
>Ga0302314_10008410_pt1 | contig 18361 bp, 15 predicted proteins | sample III_Palsa_N2_3_FD_200533 | JGI IMG/M metagenome (GOLD analysis project Ga0302314, IMG submission 200533) | Peat permafrost microbial communities from Stordalen Mire near Abisko, Sweden - III_Palsa_N2_3 | ecosystem: Environmental > Terrestrial > Soil > Palsa > Peat permafrost | place: Sweden...
GTGCGCGTGACCTTGGTGGGGTCGATGACGCCGGCCGCAACCAGGTCCTCGTACTTGTCGGTGCCTGCGTTGTAGCCGAAGTTGGTCTCCTTCGACTCGTGGATCTTGCCGATGACGACTGCGCCCTCTTCGCCAGCGTTGGAGACGATCATGCGGAGCGGCTCTTCGATCGCGCGGCGAATGATGTTTGCGCCGATCTTCTCGTCGCCCTCAAGCTCCTTGATGACCTTCTCGACTGCCGATGCGCAACGCACCAGCGCTACGCCGCCGCCGGGGACAATGCCCTCTTCGACAGCCGCACGGGTTGCGTGCATCGCGTCTTCAACGCGCGCCTTCTTCTCCTTCATCTCGGTTTCGGTAGCTGCACCGACCTTGATGACGGCGACTCCGCCGACCAGCTTGGCGAGGCGTTCCTGGAGCTTCTCGCGGTCGTAGTCGGAGGTGGTCTTCTCGACCTGAGCGCGAATCTCCTTGACGCGGGCCTCAACCTCGCCGCCCTTGCCGCCACCGTCGATGATGGTGGTGTTGTCCTTGTCGATGGTGACGCGCTTGGCAGTGCCGAGGTCCTCGATCTTGACACCCTCGAGCTTGATGCCGAGGTCTTCGGTGATCGCCTTGCCGCCGGTGAGGATTGCGATATCCTGCAGCATGGCCTTGCGGCGGTCGCCGAAGCCGGGAGCCTTCACTGCGGCGACGTTCAACGTCCCGCGCAGCTTGTTGACTACCAGGGTTGCGAGTGCCTCGCCGTCCACGTCCTCAGCGATGATGACGAGCGGCTTGGCGGTACGGGCAATGGACTCGAGCAGCGGGAGCAGGTCCTTCATCGAGGAGATTTTCTTCTCGTAGATGAGGATGTAGGGGTTCTCAAGGGCAGCTTCCATGCGTTCCGCGTCGGTGACGAAGTAGGGCGAGAGGTAGCCACGGTCGAACTGCATACCCTCGACTACTTCAAGCTGCGTCTCCATGGTGCGCGATTCTTCGACGGTGATGACGCCGTCCTTGCCGACCTTCTTCATCGCCTCGGCGATGATGGAGCCGATCTGCTCGTCCGAGTTGGCCGAGATGGTGCCGACCTGCGCAATCATGTCGCCGGTGACAGGCTTGGAGAGCTTGGAGAGCGCTCCGCCAACCACGACGCCATCCTTGTCACGCTTGCCGATGATGGCCTCGACGGCCTTGTCGATGCCACGCTTGAGGGCCATGGGGTTGGCTCCGGCGGCAACGGTCTTGACGCCTTCGCGGTAGATTGCCTGGGCGAGAACGGTTGCGGTTGTGGTACCGTCGCCGGCTACATCGGAGGTCTTCGAAGCTACTTCGCGGACCATCTGCGCGCCCATGTTCTCAAGCGCATTGCTGAGCTCGATTTCCTTGGCTACGGTGACGCCGTCCTTGGTGATGGTGGGCGAGCCGAATTTCTTCTCGATGACGACGTTGCGTCCCTTGGGGCCGAGGGTAACCTTCACCGCGTCGGCCAGAATGTTGACTCCGCGCAGAATTGCCTGACGGGAATCTTCTCCATGCAGAATTTGCTTTGCCATTTGTGTATCTCCTCGCAGCTGGTATGGCCGCGTTGAATTGTGACCTCAGGGGCTAAAGCCCGTTTGAGGGAAGTTCTTTACGGCACGGCTGAAGCCGTACCCTTAACGAAACTGCTGGCGGATGGTGTCTTTGCGGCGAAGCCGCTATCCGCTGTGACGCGAAGTCACTTCTTGACGATGCCGAGGACTTCTTCTTCGCGCATGATGAGGAACTCTTCGCCGTCCAGCTTGATCTCGGTGCCGGAGTACTTGCCGAAGAGGATGGTGTCGCCGGCTTTGACGTCGAGCGGGAAGACCTTGCCCTCGTCGTTGGACTTGCCTTTGCCGACTGCGATGACTTCGCCTTGCTGGGGTTTTTCTTTGGCTGAATCGGGGATGATGATGCCGCCGCGGATGCTCTCGCCCTCTTCCACGCGACGGACGAGAATCCGGTCATGCAGGGGGGTAAACTTTGTTGTTGCCATTGCGCATGTCTCCTTGTTGCAAGAAATAGTTAGTTGCGGTGTGAGGTACGGGCTATGGGCGCCTTCGGCACCTGGCCGGGCGAACATGGACCGCAGGATCAAGGATCCTGAGGCGTCATTAGCACTCAAGCCCTTCGATTGCTAACAATAGGACAGGTGGGGTCTCGCTGTCAACCGGGGGCATGTGAAATATGAGTGAATGCGACGCAGATTCTGGCGGCTGATCGGCCATGGCGTCCCAGCGTTCGTCGATGGGGGAACATGTCTATCATAATCAATGACTTAATGGAGCTCCGTGAACGTCCTTGCGGTCGAGAGACTGTTCGACGCGGAACCACACCGCTCCCCCTGTTGACTGAGTGGAAGCTGGCGATGGGAGCCCGTTACCGAGGCTAGCTCTAGTCTTTGACTTCGACCGAGCAGAAGATCGCGTCCGAGCCGGTGCAGGCAAAGGTGGCCTTGCCCGCCTCCGAGACCGTCAGTGAGTCGCCCGGCTTGAGGTTCTTCGGGTCTCCGGAGGTGTCTCGTACGTAGCATCCCCCGTCTCCGTCCCGGTTCTGCGCAGCGGCGCAGGTGATGGTACCGCTGGCGTTGACGTCGAAGGTCTCGGGATGCCGCCGGCCATCGGGTTCGGAGTGGGTTTTGATGATGCGATCCCGAGCGGGGGCACAACCGGCAACAAAGGCGAGCAGGCACCCAACGGCCAAAAGTCGGCGAACAGTGGTGTTCATGGAACCTCTCAGCAAGATTGTGGAGTTTTGAGGGGAAGAACTGATCCGTAGCATATCGTATCTGTCTGCCAGGGGACAGCTTTGACGGGGCGAAAACTACTTGCAGGCTGGCTGACCCCTGGCAGTATTGCAGCGACGGCGACGCAGGAGTGGCGTAAAATCAGCGGATGCCGTTCTGTTCCCGTAGCCGTCGTACTCTCATCCTCGGTCTTTTTGCGTCGCTTGCCGTTGTGGCGTCGCTTGCTCCCATGCACCTGCGCGCGCAGGACGAAGACACTTCCAAACCTGAGCAGCATGGCCGCAAGTACAAGGCGCCGCCGGTGACGTCGCACATTGAAGTGACGGTGGTGAAGGGCTTCAACAAGAAGCCGATCGACGGCGCGCACGTGGTGTTCAATCCGTCCAAGGACGGCGTGGAGGAAGGCAGCCTGGAAGTAAAGACGCATCCTGACGGGAAGGCTATGATCGACGTGATTCCGACCGGGAGCAAGGTACGGATTCAGGTGATTGCGGACGGATTCGCGACGTACGCGGACGATTACGTGGTGACCGAGGCGACCCGCGAAATCACAGTCGAGATGAAGCGGCCGCAGGCGCAGATTTCGACCTACATGGACAATTCAGGCAAGCCCTCGCAGATGGCGCCGGGAGTGCAGGAGCCGGTTCGCCCGAAGAAGACCACGCCGGCGACAGCGCCGGCCGGATCTTCGACCACTCCGGCTACGTCGACACCGCCGGCTGCATCGGCACCGCCGGATTCCTCGTCCAACTCCGGCAGCAAGCCGCAGCAGTAGCGGTAGCGATGGCCCAGCCGAAAAACAACGAAGCTAGAATCGCGTCCCGTGGCGGGCTTCGACCGCTTGCCGGCAAGACCGCGCTGGTGACCGGAGGGGCCAAACGCATTGGCCGGGCGATTGCGCTGAAGCTGGCGGCGGGCGGGGCCAGCGTGGCGATTACGTATCGCGGCTCGCAAGTGGAGGCGGAACAGACGGTGCGCGACCTGGCGCGGCTGGATGTGGATGCTCTGGCGGTGCGGACCGACCTGACCGACGCGGTCAGTATTCGCGAGACTGTGGGTGCGGTACTTGCCGAGTTTGGGAGGCTGGATCTCCTGGTGAACAACGCGGGCGTGTTTGAGTCGGCGGCGCTGGAGAGTATTTCGGTGGAGCAGTGGGACAAGATGTTCGCTACGAATACGCGCGCGCCCTTTCTGGTGGCGCAGGCAGCGTTTCCGCACCTGCGCGCGGCGTGCGGCCGGATTATCAACATCGGCTCGCTGGGCGGAACGCATCCGTGGGCGACTCACGCGCACTACTGCACGTCGAAGGCGGCACTGCATATGCTGTCGCAGACGATGGCGAAGGCGTGGGCACCGGAGATCAGTGTGAATTGCGTGGCGCCGGGGATGATCGTGCAGGGCGAGGTGGGCGAGGCCTATGTGCACTTCGCCGCGCGCACGCCAATGAAGCGCAACGGGACGGCGGAGGATGTGGCCGAGGCGGTGCTGTTCTTCGCGACGGGACCGCACTTTATTACGGGCCAGTTGATGATGGTGGATGGCGGGCTGGGACTGTAGGCGTTCACACGCCCTTTTACTGCTTCGCTCGGTCCTCCCGATGGTCGGCGCGAAAATCTCTTGCGACAGTCGGAGCACCACGCACAGCCCATTACGTCAGGAAGTGACCGCTGCCCCCCCCGGGGGCGCACGTCCGAGTATTCGATCTGCTTCAACGGCGGCTGAGCGCTGAGGTGACACGCTGCCACCAGTTGGGCTCCTTAACGTCGCCGAAGAGGCCGCGTGGTTCCTCGGCGACGTCGAACGACTTGCCGAGAAAGACGGCGAGCGGGTGGATGACGCAGATGCAGTGGGCGTAGCTGGCGCCGAACTTAGTGGCGACCAGGTCGTGGGCCTCGCGCATGCGGGGCGGGCGCGAGGTGGTGTTGTGCGCGTCGGTGGCGAGGAAGTGGACCCAGCGTTTTTCGAGCAGGTCGTGGGCCATGCGCTGCGCATGCTTGCCCTTGTGCCCGGTCAGCGAGTCGGCCGTGACCTGGATGAGGACGCCGCCACGCAGCCAGTCGGCCAGGCGGGTGGGATCGTTCTGCAAGGTGGGATTGCGCTCGGGATGGGTGAGGATCGGTGTCAGGCCGGCGAGTTGGAGCTCGTAAAAGGTTTCGGTGAGGCCGGGAGGAAGGCCGTAGTCGGGCACTTCGACGAGGAGGTAGCCGAGGCCGTTGATGCTGAAACGCGCGGGGTCGGCTTTGGCCCGCGTCACATTGTCGAAAGAGAGATGAAAATCGCATCCGCTGCCCAGCGTAAGGGCGATGCCTTCGGCTGCGAGACGGGCGCGGAGTTCGTCTGTCTTCGCGGCATTGACGCGCGGACTGTATTCGTAGACACCATTGGCGTGCGGGGTACAGACGACGTGGGTGATGCCGTCGGCGACCGCCATTTTGGCCATCGCGACCGAGGTGTCGATGCTGTTAGAGCCATCGTCGAGCCCGAATAAAAGATGATGATGGATGTCTACCATTTGAGCTTTCGCTGCTGCACGGAAAGAGTACCATCGCTTTCTGAAACGGCAAGGGATTCATCCGCTGGCGTACGTAATTCAATAAGATGCCGAATGGGTGGTAGGGCAATCGGGCCGGTTGGGACCAGTGTGGTGGGCTAGGCTGCGGTGAGGGTGCGGGCCATGGACTGAAAGAGCAGGAGGCCGTCGGACGAGCCAAGCAGCGACTCGCTGGAGCGGTCGGGGTGGGGCATCATGCCAAGCACGTTGCGGCCCTCGCTGAGGATGCCGGCGATGTTGTCCAGCGAGCCGTTGGGGTTGGCTTCGGGAGTGATCTCGCCGGCTGCGGTGGCGTAGCGGAAGGCGATGCGGTCGTCGCGCTTGAGGGTGGCGAGGGTGTCGGCGTCGCAGAAGTAATTGCCCTCCATATGGCCGATGGGCATGCGCAGGATCTGGCTTGGAGTGAGGCCGGTGGTGAAGGGCGAGTTGGCGGTTTCGGCGCGGAGATGGAGCTGGCGGCAGATGTAGCGCTGGGTTGCGTTGCGCATGAGCGCGCCGGGAAGCAGGCCGGCCTCGCAGAGGATCTGGAAGCCGTTGCAGATGCCCAGCACCAGGCCGCCGGAGCCAGCGAAGCGGCGCACCGACTGCATGATGGGAGCAAAGCTGGCGATGGCGCCGGTGCGCAGGTAGTCGCCATAGGCGAATCCGCCGGGAACGAGGATGGCGTCGCAGCCTTCGAGATTATGGGACTCGTGCCAGAGGTAGGTGACGGGCCGGCCCATGACGCCGCCGAGGACGTTGTAGGTGTCGTGGTCGCAGTTGGAGCCAGGGAAGACGAGGACGCCGAACTTCATGAGGTTAGGGTATCAGTTGCGGGATGCGGGTTTCCAGTTGCGGGGGCGAAGCAAGAGCTTAGCGGTGCAGGCTGACGGTGACGCGGACCACGCCCTGATCGATGCCGGGGTTCTGGTTTCCCTGGCCGGCGTTGGAGACGTGGCGATAGATGTACTCGACGCGCCACGAGGTCTTTCGGTCGACGTAAAACTGGATGCCTGGCCCGAGGGCGAACATGTAGTTAAATTGGTCGGCGTCGTCGATCGGGATGTCGCGCGCGGAGACGACGAAGCCGAGGTCGAGGGCGAAGCTGGGCTGGACGCGCCAGCGCGGCAAGGCGGTGACGCGGGCGCCGATGGGGGCGACGGCGCCACCGTAGGTATCCTCGCGGGCGAAGAGGGCGTAGAGCGGTACGATGGAGCCGTTTGCGGCGAGGATGGTGCCTACCGGCCCGTTGGCTATGTGGAGGACGCGTACCGGGCGCTGCGGAGTGACGATATTCTGTCCGCCAGAGGCGAAGACTGTGCCCGTAACGGTGGGGTCAGTCTCCTCGAAGAGCGGGAGTATTGAGCCTTCGTAGTCGAAGCGGAAGCGCGGACCCTGGCGGAGGAGGTGGGTGTATTCCGCGCCGAGGGTCCAGATGCGGCGCTGGCCAGCCGATCCGATGAGGATGTGGCTGGAATCGGGACTGTAGCTGGAGGAGAAGCCGAAGCTTTGGACGGTTCCGAAGCCGCCGGGCTCCTGGCCGAGGACGGGACGATCGAAAGAAGAGAGGCAGACGAGACCTGCGACGATGGAGACGAGTGCAGCCTTGCGCAATCAGAGACCCTCAGGATGCAGAACCTTTGATCCGTCCGCTGCATCGCTGGAGAGAAGAATACAGGAAGGCTTCGGGTGCAGTCCGCAGGAATAACTAGGCCGGTACGTAGATGCAATAGCCGCGGGGCGGGGCGGGGAATTCGGCGTTGCCGTCGGGGTCAGTAGTACGGGCGTCGGGCCAGGCCTGGTCATGGCCGTCCCATGCTATGGGGACGAATTTTTGGTTGGCCCACTTGGTCTTGACCTGCGTACCCGACCATTTGTCGCCGAGGTTGTTGAGTACGTAGATGAGGCCGGACTGGTCGGCTTTGTCGTCCTTCCAGCCGGCGCGCTGCATGATGTAAAGGTCGGGATCGGCGTGGAGGATTTGTGAGTCCCCGCCGGCGTGTTTGTGGTGCGCCTGGATGAGCGCGTCGATGCCGTTTGGCGTGAGCGGGCGGGCGAGACCATTGTTGTAGTAGTCGTACCAGAAGACGCTGGGGTAGCCCTCGTGCACCATGATGAAGGAGTAGGCCATCAGCTTGTCGTTGACGATGGTGTTGTCGCCCATGTCGTGGTTATCGACGAAGGTGGCGGCGTGCATGGGGCGTTTGGTGACGACCGCGCCGCCGTCGGTGAGGTTGCGCAGGTCGTAGTTGAGGGTGTCGCAGACATCCTTCAGCTTGTAGCGAAGAGGAAAGTCGAAGGCGGCGATCTGGCTATCGGTGAAGCGGTTGACCTGGTCGAGCCAGCTGTCGATGTCCTCAGCTCCGGACCAATATTCGCCGACGACGTACGGCACGAATTCATGGCCGTCCTTCACGTATTGGTACTTGGCAAGGAGACCGATCATCCACGCGCCGAATCCCTTGACGAAATCGAAGCGGAAGCCGTCGAAGTCGAGTTCTTCGATCAGCATGCGCGCGTACTTGTACATCGCTGCATAGACTTCCGGGTTGCGATGGCAGAGGTGAGGAAAGCCGGCAAAGTTCTCGCCTTCGATCATGACGCGCTCATAGCGGCTGGGATGGAAGTGATCGTAGTCGCGGGGAAAGATGCCGCTCTTGGGATTGAACTTGGTCCAGCGCTTCTGGCCGTCGAGCGGGTTTACCTCTTCGGCGTCGGCGCCGGAGTTGTGGTTGATAACCATGTCGGCGTAGAGGCCGATGCCGTGCTCGTGCGCCTTGGCGATGAGGGCTTCGAGTTCGGCACGATTGCCGTAAAGGGTCTTGATGCCGCCCTTCTGGTCGAAGTCGCCGAGGTCGAAGTAGTCGTAGGGGTCGTAGCCCATCGACAGATTACTCGAGGCTTTGCTGACCGGCGGAAGCCAGAGCGCGTTGAAGCCGGCTTTGCCGAGGTCTTCAGCTTTTTCGGCGAGGTGATTCCACCATTCGCCTTCTTTTTTCTCTTGCTGCGGCGCGTCCCAGTAAAAGGCTTGCATCATGACTGCCATCGATCGTCGCTCCTTGCCGCGGGCGAACGGCCCATATATTTGCGCTCCGAAGCAGGAATTTCAGTGCCCGGGGGAATGCATTCGTTACGCTTAGTTTGCGGCTCCTCGGTCGGATGCGGTTGAGGATGGGCAGGTTGGTTGGGAGGTGCGAAAGCGGTCCCGCCGACTTCAACCGTCCAGGCGGTAACGCGTCTCGGCCAGGCGGTAGAGCCGGCGCCAAACGAGGCGATTGGTGGTGACCACCATCAGCGAGATGAGGATGGTTCCGAGCAGGATGATGGGAAATTGACCGTCGGCGGTTGCGGCGTTGATCTGCTCGCCGAGACCGAGGGTGGTGAGCGTTTTGCCGTCGAGAGTGAAGTACTCGGCGAAGATGCTGGCATTCCATGCCCCACCGGAGGCGGTGACCATGCCAGTGACGAGGAAGGGAAAGATGCCGGGGAGGATGAGCTTGCGCCAGCGCTCGATGCTGGAGAAGCGGAAGAGGGTCGCGACTTCCTTGAGGTCGGTGGGGATGGCCATGGCGCCGGCGATGACGTTGAAGAGGATGTACCACTGCGTTCCGAGCAGCATGAGCGCGATGGAACCGATGCCCAACCCACCGCCGAGGCGAATCAACATGAGCAGGACTACGGGAAAGAGCGCGGTGGCGGGGACCGAGGCGGCGATCTGCGCGAGCGGCTGGGCTAGACGGGCCAGGCGCGGATGGGAGCCGATGGCGACGCCGACGGGGATGGTCCACGCGGCGGCGAGGAGGAGTGAGAAGTTGACGCGCAGGAAGGTTGCGCCCGCGCCTTTGAGCAGTTCGAGATACTGCGCGCCGGTGACCGGCCGCACCAGTTCGATCGCGTGGACGGCCGCGATCAGGACCCCGGTGGCCGTGACTGTGAGCAGCGCCCAAGGCAGAATGCGGCCGGTGATGCCCTCGTGTGCCACGGGATGCTGCGCAATCCGCGCGAGCTGCTCGCGGCGGCGGTTGGCGAGCTTGATCTTGATGTAGATGGCTTCGTTGATGGGCTCGGTGGTGTGGCGGGCAATCGCGGACAGGGCGGTGGAATGGGTGAAGAGGTGCAGCAGCGGAGAGCTGACATGCTGCGAGCTTTCCACCTGCTCGAATTTGAACTTGTCGCTCCAGCCGATGAGCGGACGCCAGATAAGCTGATCGATGGCCACGATGATGGCGATCATGGTAAGGAGGCCCCAGGCGATTGCGGTCCCGTTCTTCAGGTCGGCTGCGGTCTGCAGATAGGAGCCGAGGCCGGGCAGGCGGAAGTCCTTGGTGCCGAAGTGGAACATCTCGCAGGCCATCAGCGTGAACCACGCGCCGGCAACGGACATGATGGAGTTCCAGACCAGGCCGATGGCGGCGTAGGGGAGTTCCAGTTGCACGAGGCGCTGCAGCCAGGAGAAGCGGTTGATGTCGGCGGCTTCGCGCAGCTCGCGCGGGATGCTCTTGATGGAGGAGTAGAAGCTGAAGGCCATGTTCCAGACGGCGCCGGTGAAGAGCAGGAGGATCGCGCCCAGTTCTACGCCGAAGTGGCGGGTGGGAAAGAGGGCGATCATGGCGAGCATGACGGGCGGCAGAAAGCTGAGCACCGGGATCGACTGCAGGATGTCGAGCGTGGCGATCATGAAGGATTCGAGATGCTTGTTGTACGCGGCGAGATAGCCGTAGCTGACGGCGAAGATGAGGCTCAACACATAGGCGAGGAAGATGCGGACGACGGAGTAAAAGGCGTACTGCGGCAGGGCGCGCGGGCTCATGGAGACGACCATCTGCTCCGATGGCGGGCCGGCCCAGAACATGGCGATGCGCACGATGGCGTAAAAGATGGCGAGGCCGATGGCGGCGACACACAGGTCCATCACAAGGGGCCAGGTGCGGCGCAGGACCTGCGACCGCGCCAGCGTGTCGCGGCCGCGGGTGTAGCTGAAAGCGCTGTGGAGCGGGTTCACTCGACCATCTCCGCATCAGGATTGTCGACCGATTCGGGCGAGGTTTTCTCGGGCTCGATGAAACGGCGGCGGGAGGCGTCGAAGTCGAACAGCTCGGCGTAGCGGCCCCAGTTGATGGCTGTTTCGAGCTGGCGCAGGGTCACTTCTTCGGTGAACTGCTCGTCGAGCAGATCGTGGAAGAATTCCTCGGGAACGCTGTGATTGCTCTTGGCCTCGATGGCGCGGACGATCTGGCGGAGCAGGAGTACGTTGTTGAGGGCGGCTTTGCGGAAGAGCTCCTTTTGCTTAAGGATCTCGGAGTTGGCGTATTCCGTGCCTTCGGGGGTGATCGCCGCGTCGCCCTCGTTGATGGTAAGAAAGCCAAGCATCTGGGCGGCGTCGACGATGGGAAGAAGGTCGTCGATCTCGAAGCCGAGGTGGTCGGCGAGGCGGTAGATGTCGTCCTTGCCGTTTTGGTCGAGCAGCAGCTCCAGCAAGCCGGCGATGCCGCCAGGGCGCGCGTGGGGGAGTTCCTGGTAGTGGGCGGTGCGCGTGTCGGCGGCTGGTTTTACGGTCGCGCCTTCGGGGGCAGCGGGCAGCGCGGGAGGACGCTCGCCGGGCTGGGTAAGGACTTTGTAGATGTAGTCGACGAGCTGGGTAAAGGCTTCACTCTTGCGGTCGCGGGGGTGGGGCAGGGTGACTTTGAAGTCGGTGCGAACGACGCCGGGGTTGCGGCCGAGGACGATGATGCGATCGGCGAGCAGGACGGCTTCCTCGATGTTGTGGGTGACGATGAAGATGGCCTTGGTGGGGATGGTTTTCTTTTGCCAGAGCTCCAGTAGTTCTGACCGCAGATTTTCCGCGGTCAGTACATCCAGCGCGGAGAAGGGCTCGTCCATGAAGAGGACTTCGGGTTCGACGACCAGGGCTCGGGCGAAGCCGACGCGCTGGCGCATGCCGCCGGAGAGCTCCTTGGGGTATGCGGTCTGGAAGCCGTCGAGGCCGACCGTGTCGAGGATGCGCAGGCCACGCTTGCGCTGCTCGGCTGCGTCCATGCCGCGGGCTTTCAGGGGAGCTTCGACGTTTTCGAGGACAGTAAGCCAGGGGAAGAGGGCGAAGCTCTGGAAAACGATGGAGACGTTGGGCTCGGCTGTGGCGATGGGCTGGTCGTGCCAGAAGACCTGGCCTGCGGAGGGGGTCGAGAGGCCGGTGAGCATGCGCAGGAGGGTGGATTTGCCGGAGCCCGACGGGCCGAGCAGGGCCAGGATCTCGCCCGAGCAGACGGAGAGGTCGGTGGGTGCGATGACCTGGATGCGGTTCGCGCTGGGTTGGGCGTAGTACTTCTCGACGCGTTCGGCACGGATAATTGTTTGCGGCATAAGGGTCTTCTTTTTTAGGACTTCGGGACGGGGTGAGCCAGGAATTTATTGCTCTCGTCCAGCAACCTTCGCTCCGGTCAGCGTATCATTATCAAGTACGCTGGAAACGGGCTGTGGGGTTCGATGACGACCAACCTGCATACTTTTCTCACACCATTAATCTGGGGACCCTCGCATGTCTGATTCGCCAGCCGCAGCCTCGTCCAAACGTAAAGTACTTGTAGCCGACGATGAGCAGGTGATTGCCAACACGCTCGCCATCATTTTGAACCAGGCCGGGTTCGAAGCGCGCGCCGTTTATAGCGGGGAAAAGGCGATCGAGGCTCTGGATGAATTCCAGCCCGACATGCTGATTTCCGACGTGATCATGACCGGGATGACTGGAATTGAAGCGGCGATTGCGACGCGCGAAAAGATGCCGAGCTGCAAGATTCTGCTGTTCTCTGGGCAGGCGGCTACTGCCGATCTGCTGGAAAAGGCGCGGCAGAACGGGCATGAATTCGAGATTCTGGCGAAGCCGGTGCATCCGACTGATCTGCTGGCGAAATTGCGCGGCTAATTTTCAGTGGGCCGCTTGCGGTCCTTCACTTTTATAGCAGGGACTCCTGCATAAATTGTCCAAGGCTCGAGATCGCGGGTGGCGACGGAGCCGAGCCCCAGCACTGCACCTTCGCCCATGCTGACACCCGGACCGACCGAGGCGCGTGCGCAGACCCAGGCGTAGGCGCCAAAGTCCATTGCATAAGCCAGCAGTGGGAAGCGGGGATCGTCGTAGTCGTGGGTAGCGCCGCAGACGAACGCGTCTTGCGAGAGGATAGCGTGCGAGCCGAAGCGCATCGGGGCGGGGTTGTAGATTTCGGCGCCGTCGGCCGCGGCGACATGGTCGGCGCAGACGAGGTTCCACGGCGCCCAGACTTTCGACGCGGGATAGAAGTGGCAGCCGGGCCCCAGGGTGGCGCCGAAGAGCCGCAGCAGGAAGGCGCGCCACGCATGCATGGGACGCGGCGACGGGCGATAGAGCAGGGCGCGGACGATGTTCCAGACGAGGCGGCGGGCGCGATCGCCCGCAGGAAACGCCGGGCGCAGATACGGATCCGCTGCCGTCTCCGGAGATATGCGCTCTGCCGCGTTGTACTGCGCTTGCTTCGCCATCAACGCCTCTGCCTGACAAGTTACAACGGTCTCTCGAAGATGCGGACAACCGTCTTTGCATTCTCGCGCATATCGTAGCGCCGGTGGAAACATTCGCTCGCGCGGGCGGACATTGCCTCGCGTTCGGCGGGTGCGAGGTGGATCCAGCGTTCGAGCAGACGCCGGGTGCCCGCGGCGGTGTCGTCCTCCATCAGCCCTGCGCCGTCGGCTGCGACTTCGGCTGCGATATTCACCTTGTCGGAGAGCAGGACGGGTTTGGAGCAGGCGAGCGCCTCGGCAACTGCGATGCCGAAGTTTTCCTGGTGCGACGGCAGCACGAAGGCCTCCGCAGCATGGAATGCGCCCCATTTCGCGTCTCCCAGCAACATGCCGGGCCAATGGATTCTTGCGGTCATTCCGGCGGCCTCGGCTGTGCGAACGAGTTCTGCACGCCAGTTCTGCGGGTCGGGGCCGGCCATGACCAGGTCGAGTTGCGGGGCATCGCTCCCGGCGGCGAGCTTCGCGAAGGCGTCGACCAGCAGGTCGCAGCCTTTCTTGCGGTCGATCCGACCCAGGAACAGCAGAAACCGCCGTCCCCGCAGGGCCGGGCAGATGGCAAAGAATGCCTCCCGCTGCGTCTCAGGGTCGCCCGCCGGAGGGATCGTGCCAAAGGGCATCACGTCCGGGCTCCATCGGTGCAGCCAGAAGCTCTGCTTCGCCAGCTCCGCTTCCGGGCCACAGGTAAACAGCACGCGAGACGCGCCGCGCAGCACCCAGTACTCGACGGGGAGCCAGTAGAGCCACTTCTTCAGGTGTTTCCGCGGGAAGGCGCGTTTGAAGTATGGGTCGAGCATCCCGTGGGGGAAGACCACGTAGGGAACGCGCCCGCGCATCGTCCGCCAGACCGCATAGCCGGTGTACTGCCACATTCCATGCACGATCACGCCGTCAAAGCGCGCGCGGTTCGCCTTGAGCCAGGGGACCAGCCGGGGCGTGCGGCCGTAGATGGAGTCGGCCGGGCCGAGCGCGTGAAAGGGGAAGGCGAGTTCGCGAAGGAACGGCGCGGCGGGATCGTCCAGTGTGACGACCTCCTGGGTGTAGTCTTGCGGCCCGTGCTGGATGAGCACGCGCACGACCTCCATGGGGCCTCCGGTGGCCGGATCGAGCGACGAAATGACGTGCAGAATGCGCATGGTGTAGGTGTTGCGTAAGCCCGGCGCTATGCCTCGAACCAGGGGACAACCGAGGCCATTGCACGGCGCAGGCCGGCAATGTCCTCGGCGAAACTCCAGCTTTGGATGCGTTCGAACGCGCGCCGGCCCATCTCGCCGGCAACGCCGGGAGTGTCGAGTACTCGGCGCAGCGCGGCTTCGAGCGCGGCGATGTCGCCGGCGGGATAGATGCATCCGTTCACGCCGTCGGCGATCAGGTCGGGCGCGCAGCCAACGTCATCGGAGACGATCGCGGGCCGGGCTGCGTTCATCACCTCGTTGACGATAAGGCCCCACGGTTCATGCCGCGAGGGCAGCACGAAGACGGACGCGAGGTCGAAGAAGCGCGGAAGTTCGGACTGGTTGCGAAAGCCGCAGAAGCGGATGCTTTGGAAGCCGGTTGCGGCGGCCTGGCGCTCCAGCGCGGCGCGCTCCTCGCCGTCGCCGACGATGACCAGATAGGGGTGGGGCTCGCTGCCGGGGGCAGGCGAGAGCCGGGCGTAGGCGGCGACCAGGTGATCGCAGTGCTTGCGCGATTGCAGTTTGGAGGCGAAGAGGATGACGGGACGCGTGGCATCGAGGCCGAGCTCGGCCTGCAGGCTCGAGCGTCCCGCGCAGGCGGCGCGAGCGCGCTCGGAGAAGTACGCATTGTCGACGGCATACGGCATGGGAAACTGCGGGACGCCGTCGCCGAAGTAATGGCGCCAGTATTCGGCGTTCAGCGTGCCGATGGGGAGCACGCCGTCCACCAGTTGCTGCAGGCCGGCAAAAAAGACGTTCTTGAGCGCGAGCTTGAGGCCGCTGCGCCCGCGGTCGCGAAGCCACGACTCCGCACGCAGAAGCACCGGGATGCCCAGCGATTTCGCGGCAATCATTCCGTGGAGGGAGTTCACCGTGGCGTATCCGTGCACCCACAGGGTATCGAAGGCGGCCGCGCCGCCAAGGCCGCGGAGGTGACTTGCGATGGCGCGGTTCATTGGAGTTGCGAAGCTGATGTCCTGGCCGTCGCGGAGCTTCGGCAGGAAGACGTGCTTGTACCCATCGAGCAGGGGCACGTCCCACTTGACGCCGACTCCGAAGCCCTGATCGCGATATCCGCGCACGGAGAAGTCCGATCCGAAGAGCACAGTGAGATCGATGTCCGGCTCCTGGGCGATGCGCCGCAGCAGAGGCGCCTGGTACTGGATGGGGTGGCTGACCAGGTAGGCCAGGCGCGCGCACCGTATAGCGCGGGGCTGCGGCGCATCACGCTCGGATGTCATGCAAATCTCTCCCTTCGGGGGTGGTTCGCATTGAGGGCAGGTGTTTCGCGCTTCCAATCTGAGCACCTAATAGGCGTGTGCCGCGATGAGGATGGAGACAAGTCCCAGGACGCCGCCCGCGCCCGTGCTCTTCAGCGCTGCCTTCATCTGGTCTGTCGGAAGGAAGACGATGTCGTTGGCCTGGAGTACGGGATCGGGCGCTTTGCCGTCGCGCACCTTCTTGATGTCTACCCTGACCACGGTGCGATCGGTCCCGACTGTGCGAATGATCCGGAGGTCGTCGTACCTGGCTTCAAAACCAATGCCTCCGCCCAGCACGGCTACTTGCAGCAGCGTCAGCGGGGCTGCCTGGTCCAGCGGCACCGCGGTCTGGTTCCTGAACGCGCCGAGCAGGTAGACGACGCTGGCACGCGTAATCTGGATGATGTCATGCGGGTGGATGGGTATGTTTGCGGTGGTGCTGGACGCCAGGTCCGTGCCCAGGTTGACGACGATCGGGTCGGCCAGGCCGGGGCGCACGATCTTTACCGTGTGGCTCGCGTTTGCGGGCAGGCCGCCGGCGGTCAACAGCACATCCTTCAGGCTGCGCTCGGTGGCGACCGGCACAACCGCGCGCACTTCCCCGGTGACCTGCACTGAGCCGTTGACGGTGTCCAACACTCGAACGATGACTTCAGGGTTGCGGTAATACTGTCCGGTGCGCAGACGTTCCGCGATCAAAAACTGGGCCGAACGCACGGTGAGCCCCTGCAGAGGAACGCTGCCGATGAAAGGAAGCTGCACTGTGCCGTCCAAGCCCACGCGCACGGTCGCCTGGTACTCCGGCTGCATGAAGACCTGCACCGAGACCAGGTCTCCTGGGTGGAGTTGAAAATCCTCTCCCGGGTACAGCATCGACGGGTTCGTAAGCGGCACGCCGGAGGCCGGCGCGGCCTGCGCGGGGGCCTCGGCAGGCGCGCCGCCGGTTACTACCTGTGCTGACGCGGCCGCGCCTCGAAACCAGCAGGATGCGAGCAGGGCCAGAAGAGCGATCCGGCGCGGAAGCCGCGGAGGCGTGCTGGACGCAGGCGGGGTTGCGCGAGGCGCTGAAGCAGTGGCGGGTGCCGTGGTTGGGAAATCGCGGGTCATCGCTTCTCCTTCCCTCCCGCGCCGGTCGGGGCGGGACGGTCAGGCTGGGTCTCCCAACTGTCGCCGTCCATCGATCCGTAGGAGTATCCCGTGTAGCCGTAGTAGCCGTAGTACTCCGGCGAGTTCAGGTCGACCGCGTTGAGCACCATGCCGGCCATGGGAGCGCCGGAGCGCACCAGCAGATCGCGTGCGCGGCTCATCACATTCTTGCTCGATTTGCCGTGACGGATAACCAGCACGACGGCATCGACCGCGCGTCCCAGGATCGCGGCGTCGGTGACCGAGAGGATGGGCGGGGAATCGATGACGACATGGGTGTAGAGATGTCCCACCTTCTCAAGCAGCGCCATCATCGTCTCCGAACCGAGCATCTCGGTCGGAAATGGCGGTACGGGCCCGCTGGGCATAACGTCCAGGTTGGGCAGCTCCGGAACGCGCTGCAGGGCTTCCTCGAAGGTGGTTGTTCCGGCGAGAACGGTGGTCAGTCCGAGCCTGCCGGTCATGCCGAAGCGGTGATGAACGTTGGGGCGGCGCAGGTCGGCGTCGATGAGCAGAACCCGGGCCTCGCCCTGGGAGAGAACGCACGCCAGGTTGGTGGCGGCGGTGGTCTTGCCCTCCGACGGAGTTGCGCTGGTGAACAGGATGAACTTTGGCGGCTGTCCGGCGGTAGCCAGCATAAGCGAAGTCCGCAGCGACCGGAACGACTCGGTAAACTGCGACTTGGGCTGGGTGAGGACGTTGATGTTGCGCTGCGCGGTCGACATCGACGCCATCTGCTCCGCGCTCGACCGCTTCGACTTGGGGATGACCGCCAGGGAAGGCATTCCCATCACGGCCTCGATCTCCTGGATATTGTGCAGGCCGGTGTCCAGGCTCTCCAGGATGAAGGCGATGACGATGCCGCCGAGGAGGAAGAAGACCGTGGTGGAGATGACGATCGTCGCGGGCGATCGCAGGGTGGGGCTCATGGGTGGCAGCGCCTTGTCGACCTGGTCGACTTCGGTGGCATCGAGGCCCGATTCGAGCTTGGCAGTCTCCAGCCGCTGCTGCAGAGCTTCGTACAACGCGCGGTCCTGCTCGTATTCCCGTTGCACCACGGTCTCCTGCACCATGTCGTTGCCCTGTTTGTAGGCCTCGGCTTTTCTCGCGTCGAGTTCCTGCTCGGTCTTCTGCTCCGTCGCGAGCGCGGCCAGATAGGTCTCCTTGGCCTGCAATTCGAGCCGGCCCTGCTCCGCCGTAAGCTGCTTGGTCATCTCGTCGATCTGGAGCTGAAGCGCCTTGGCCTGAGGATGGTTGGGGCCGAGCGTTTCCATTAGTTGCTGATAGTTGGATTTGGCCGTCGCGAGTTGCCCGCGCAACGCGTTCAATTCGAGGGGCATGGTTCCGGGCGTCGTCTCGATCGATCCCTCAACAGTGCTCGGGTCCATCCCCGCGACCATGCGGTAGCGCGATTCGGCGGTGATGCGTGCAATCTTCGCCGTGCCTTCCGCGGAGACCAGGGCTTCGAGAGACGACTCCAGCACGTTGTGCGACGAATCGTAGCCCAGCGACCCCAGCTTCTGCTGCAGGTCCATCATTTGCTGCTGATACCGGTCAACCTGCAACTTCAGCACATCCAACTGCTGGTCCAGCCAATCCGAGATCGACTTGGTCCGCTCGTAAGGCGCGTTGTACGCCCGGTGGATGTAGTCCTCGACCACCTTGTTGACAATCGTCGCCGACAACTGCGGGCTCAGACTCGAGTAGCTGACCTGCATCATCTCGGTCCGGGGAAGCACGGTAACCACCAGGGTGCCTTTGAGCGCGCCGATAACGGATTCATGCACCGCGGGGTCGTTGAGGGAGAGGCGCGTCTTCGGCGCGGTGCCGCCGTTGAAGTCCGGGTTGTTGGCAAGGTCGAGATCGCGTGCGACGTCGGTCAGCAGCGTGTCGCTCTCCAGGATCAACACTTCGGTGTTCATGTGGGTCTGCGAGTCGTCGCCGAAAT
>Ga0302314_10008412_pt1 | contig 18358 bp, 12 predicted proteins | sample III_Palsa_N2_3_FD_200533 | JGI IMG/M metagenome (GOLD analysis project Ga0302314, IMG submission 200533) | Peat permafrost microbial communities from Stordalen Mire near Abisko, Sweden - III_Palsa_N2_3 | ecosystem: Environmental > Terrestrial > Soil > Palsa > Peat permafrost | place: Sweden...
GTTTGACAGGGGGGTAAGCGTCAAGGATACTTCCATTGGGGGAAACCTTGCTAATTTGCAAGTATTCCTCATGTTGTGGGGCTATCGGTCACGCTAGTGGTCACGTTTTCCAACCTTCAAAAATACTTACTGCCATGTCAAAACTCCTGGATTACCTGAATCATCTCGACAAGAACGCCGACGCGCGCGATGCCCATGCGGCAGACCCGGCTGCAAGCATGACGAATTTTGGATTGTCGCAGGATGAGCAGGATGCGTTGCTGTCGGGCAGCAAACAACGTGTTGCGGATGCCTGTGGAGTTGCTGTACAGGATATGCCTGTCATTCACGTTCCTCAGTCGCCATTCTAGGGATTAGGTAAGGTACCGATGCGGCCATCGAGAAAACGGCTAAAGATAGCAGCTATTTTGCTGACTGTTTTCGCATTGCCTTCATTTGGGCAGAATCAAGATTCTGCCCAAACGGTGGAGCAATTGCTCAATAAAGCCGCATCGGAACTTAAGCTAGGACCTGAAGCAGCAAAATCAACCTTAAATCGCTTGAAGGGGCTTGAGCCAACGCTCACGCGATTGCAGAGGGGGGAGTACCTAAAGCTCCAGTCTTCATCTTATGCCTTTCGTGGCATGTACAGGGACCAAGTCGAGACAGGCAAGTCTGCACTTCAATTTGTTGAGGAGCCTGAACAGAGGGCAGGCGTGTTGTATTTGCTGGCAGACGGTTATGCAAGCTTGGGGGAATACGACAACGCGCTTCAATCGATGACCGAAAGCATCCAACTTTTGCCAAAGATTGTGAACTTGATTCCGAAGGTTGACGTACTCCAGTCTGCGGTTGCACTTTTGGAGTCCATGGGAGCTTATGACGAAGCGCTGGAGTATGCAGAGCGACTTGCTTTGCTCCCGGACGACGGAACTGGTATGGCGTTATGTTTTAGCGTCGCTGACAAAGCTGAGATCGCATTTGCCAGGCGCGATAGGGACAACGCGGAAGCACAATTGCCCAAGGTAGTACAGTATTGCGATGGTGGCGGCTTTAAGGTGGTCACATTGAGCATTCGTGCATTGGATGCTGTTGAGCGTTTAAATTCGTCAAATGGGTCGCAAGCCTTGACCGAAAGCTTGTCCATGCTGACTGAGCTCTCAAAGGTCAATGATCGGTCGGATTACGATATACGGTTGGCTGACGCAATTGCGAACCGCTACCTAGCAATGGGGCAGCCAGCAATTGCGGAACGATATGCAGCGCGCGCGCTGCAGTGGACCAATTCTGGAAGCGCAATCCAGTTACGACAACAAACAAGCGTAACGATGGCGAACGTATTCCAGGCCGAAGGTAAGTTGGAACAAGCGCTTAATTATTTAAATCAGAGCAACAAGCTTTGGACGACTCTACTAGAGGATCGTACCAAAAAAGGCTTGGCCTACGAGCATATGAAATTTCGCGTCCAAGACCAGTCCATGCAACTTAAACTGCTTGGTCAAATAAACCAACTGTTAACCACTGAGCGTGAGCTGCAAAATAGAAACAAGAATATTCTCGAGCTGCTGGTCGTGGTTACGGCTTTGTTGTTGACCTTTGCTTCCATCTGGGGGTTTCGAACTTGGCGGCAAAAGAACGACTACCGTACTTACTCTCAGATAGATGGGTTGACCAAGATTAGCAATCGCACTCATTTCATTGCATGCGCGCACCAGGCGTTTAGAGATGCCCGAGGTAATATTTCCATTGTGTTGTTTGATATGGACGAATTCAAGCTGATCAACGACACTTATAGCCATGCTGCTGGCGATTGGGTTTTGAAGACAGTAAGTTCGGCTATTTCCGCTTGCTTGCGCTCGCAAGACATGTTTGGACGATTGGGTGGCGAGGAATTCGCCATTTGTCTTCCGCGTACTTCGGAACAAGAGGCGATGGCATTGGCGGAACGCTGCCGTAGTGCCATCGAGGGTATCGACTCAACCCCGAGCGGCCATCAATTTTCCCTCTCCGCCAGCTTCGGTATCGCCGTTCGGCCACCAAATGGCATCGCCGGGTTCGAGGAAGTGTTGGCCGCGGCCGATCGCGCCTTGTATCAAGCCAAACACTTTGGCCGCAACCGCATCGTGGCATATGGTGAAGTTTCTGGGCACGTCTCGCAGATGGCTTAGTTCAGCGTTGCAAGCGCAGGATGCTCTTTTTGAGAGTGTAGGAAAAATTTGATGCCAATCAATTTGACAACGATTTGGCACTCGACGATACTGGTTGCGCACCAATTCACCGATGTTGTTTGCAGTACAAAGTCGCTTAACACCGGCCGTTAGCGGTTGGGATATTTAGATTTCGTTCGTGCCTCTTATCCCTAAAGCCAATTTCAATTTTGGAGTGAATTGATTATGTCGAGACTCATGAAATATTTCAACGAGGTGGATATGAATGCCGCTATGCGCATTGCTCATCAAATGACTCCCTTGGCGAGTATGTCAAAATTCGGACTCACGCCGAGCGAGCAGGATGCAGTCATGTCTGGAGAATTGGCGCAGTTGGCCGGCGCGATTGGAATTTCTCAAGACAAATTCGGGCAACTCCCCGCCATGGAGGTGCCGCAATCGCTTGCGGTGCAATAAGTAAGGCGCTAAAGTTTGTGCTTTGCATAGCGAAAATTACTCGACTTGCATGATGCGCTCGATAACGATGACAGAACAAAAAAAAGGCCGCCTGGTCTGCGTAGGAACAGGCATGCGCATGGCGGGCCAGATCACGCCAATTGCCCAGAGTTATATTGAAACATCGGACGTAGTGGTCGGTGCGGCGTCCAACATCTTTCAGCGCAAATGGCTGCAAGATATCGCTCGAGAATATATTTGCCTGGCGAGTCACTACGAAGTGGTGAAGGAAGAAGGTAAAAACCGCGGCAACACCTACCGCAACATGACCGCCACAATCATGGAGCAGGTCCGTGCCGGCAAAACCGTCTGTGCCGCCTTCTACGGCCATCCCGGCGTCTTCGCCTGCATCGCCAACATGGCCATCCGGCAGGCGCGCGCGGAAGGTTTTGATGTCCACATGGAACCCGGTATTTCCGCCGAAGACTGCCTGGTTGCCGACCTTGGCATCGACCCTGGTGAACGCGGCGCGCAATCGATGGAAGCAACACAATTCATGATCTATCAGCGCCCCATCGACCCGAGCGGCTTGCTGATCCTTTGGCAGCCCGGCTTGGCCGGCGACCTGACCCTGAAGCGCTTCGACACCGAACCGGCCCGCCTGCAGATCCTGGTCGACAAGCTGGCGCGGCATTACCCTCTCGACCATGAGGTAATTTTGTACGAGGCGGCAACCAACCCGTTCGAAAAGGCCCGCATCGACCGGCTTGCCTTGCGCGACCTGCCTGCCGCGCCGCTGAAACAGATCACCACGCTTGTCATCCCATCGGCCAAGGCTTTTGTGCGTGATGAGGAAACCATCGCCCGGCTCAGCGCCCTGAGCCCCGACAACCAGTTGGCGGCCTGATTCTTTGCCGATGCACCGGCCCGCTGCGGCCGGCGCGATCTCGCCAGGGGTCGGAAATGGTCGCCCGTTGTTGCAACCTCGCATAACAATCGCGCCAAACTCGCGTCAAAAGTCGCCCCCCGGCCCTGTTTTCGGGCAAAATCAAGCGCTGGAGCCGCGTCGAGACAGCGGCTACGGTGTAACATACGTTTTTTTGCGAAAAAAATACTGATGAAAACTTCGCCCACCCCGCATTCCATGCCCCAATCCGGTTCCGCCCTGCGTTCGTCGCTGCACAAGGCGCTTGCTGTTTCCGGGCTGGTGGCGTCCTTGCTGGCCGCATCGTTCCCGGCGCATGCCGACGATATGGCCGATGTGACCAAGGCGGTGCGGGCGGGGCAGTATGCGGATGCGCTTTCCAAGGCCGATGCCTACCTGGCCAAGCATCCGCGCGATGCGCAAATGCGTTTTCTCAAGGGCGTGATCCTGAACGAGCAAAACAAATCGGCTGAGGCCATCGCCGTGTTCACCAAGCTCACCGAGGATTATCCCGACCTGCCTGAACCGTACAACAACCTGGCCGTGCTGTTTGCCGCCAACGGGCAGTACGACAAGGCTCGCCTCGCACTCGACAACGCCATCCGCACCAATCCGGCTTATGCCACCGCTTACGAAAACCTGGGCGACGTGCATGCCAAACTGGCCAGCCAGGCCTACGACAAGGCGCTGCAGCTCGATTCGAGCAATACGTCGGCCAAGTCCAAGCTGACGATGCTGCGTTCGCTGACCGGTGTCAGCGTCGGCAAGGTGCAGACCGCCGCCGCGCCCGCCGCGCCGACGCCTGCCCCGGTCGCGGCAGCGCCCGCACCGGCCCCGGTATCGAAGCCTGTCGCCGTGGCTGCGGCGCCGGTCCCGACACCGGCTCCGGTATCCAAACCGGCCGCCGTGGCTCCAACACCGGCGTCTGCCGCTGCCGTCAGCAAGCCCGCCGTCGCGGCAGCGCCTACCCCGGTGCCTGCCCCGGCTGCGGTCAAGCCCGAAGCCAAGCCTGACATCAAGCCTGACCAGAAGACCGTAACCAAGCAAGCCCAGGATATCGATACCGATGATATCCTGACGGCCGTACACGGCTGGGCCAAGGCCTGGAGCGATCAGGACACGAAGTCTTACCTGGACTACTACGGCAATGATTTCGAAACGCCCAAGGGCGAATCGCACAAGGACTGGGCCGATGAACGGCGCCAGCGTATCGAGGGCAAGAATCGCATTGAAGTCAAGGTCGATTCGCCGGTGGTCAATATCAACGGCAACACCGCGACGGTGAAATTCCGCCAGATTTATACTTCCGACCGACTCAAGGCGGACAGCCGCAAGGTGCTGACGCTGACCAAGCAAAACGGCAAGTGGCTGATCAAGCAGGAGCATGCAGGTAGCTGATGTTGTTCAAGGTATTCACATCCCGCCCGCGGGGAGCCTCCCTCGGGTGGGCGCGGTTTTCCAGGGCCGCTCTGTTGTTGCCGGCCTTGCTGCTGGCCCTGGCGATTCCCGCCGGTAGCGCCGCAGCCGCGAGCCAGCCGCGCGGCGGCGCCAAGCCCGATCCCGAATTGATGCTGATCGAGGTCTACAAGGCCCTCGGCACCGACAATCTGCATACGGCGCAGGAAAAAGCCGAAGCGCTGGTGACGGACTACCCCAATTTCCGCCTCGGCCAGTTGATCTACGGCGACTTGCTGATGATGAACACCCACGTCGTCACCACGTTGGGCGACGTGCCGAATGCGCCGGAAGACAAATTGAAGAGCCTGCGCGAAGAAGCCGTCGCGCATCTCTACGCCATGCGCGCCAAGCCCGACCCCAATCTGGTGCCGCGCCCGGTGCTGCAATTGCGCGACGATCAAAAGCACGTGTTGCTGGTCGATGCCAGCCTGTCGCGCCTGTTCGTCTATGAGAACGTCAACGGCCAGTTGAAGTTCGTGGACGACTACTACATCAGCCAGGGCAAGCTCGGCGTGAACAAGCAATCCGCCGGCGACCAAAAGACGCCATTGGGCGTGTATTACATCACCGGCCGCCTGCCGGGCGCGCGCCTGCCCGACTTTTACGGCATCGGCGCCTTGCCCATCAACTATCCCAACGAATGGGACCGCGTCAACGGCCGCAGCGGTTCCGGCATCTGGCTGCACGGCACGCCGCACGACAGCTTCATGCGTCCGCCACTGTCGTCGGACGGCTGCGTGGTGCTGGCGAATCCCGACCTGCACAGAATCTATGAATCGATCGAACCCGGCAAGACGCCGGTGGTGATCGCCGACCACGTGCAGTTCGTCAACAAGGAAAAATGGCTCAGCGACCGCAGCGCAGCGGCCAAGCTGGTCGATTCCTGGCGGCGCGACGTGGAAAGCGCCAATCCCGCGCGCATCGTCGCCAATTACTCGCGCAGCTTCAAATCGCCCGCTGGAGAAGACCTCAACACCTGGTTCGGCAAGCAGGCGCAATATGCGCCGGGCACGGGAGCGGCGTCGATTTCGCTCAAGGACACAACCTATTTCCTCTATCCGGGCCCGCAGGAAATGATGGTCAGCACCTTCACCGAAGAGGCTTCCGGCGGCAAGTCGCATCTCTCGGTGCGCAAGCGCCAATACTGGGCGCTCGAAGGCAAAGACTGGAAGATTGTCTCCGAAACCAATCTCTGACCGATGCGGTTGACGCAGCCGGGCGCAGCAGCCCGGCCAGCGCTCGAAGCCGTGCACATCCTGGCAGTTTCAGGGGATACGGCCCTGCGGCTTCGTACAAGCCGCTCACCTGGTGGTGCGACACAATCGGCGCGAATGCATCATGGATATGGCTCTGCTGGCTTGACGACATCGGCGCGGCAAGGGCGTTGCGCAAAGCCGGGATGCACCGGCAAAACCCCGCACCCGCGCACCTGCGCCGTCCAACGGCGCATTTTGATCTTAAGACCACATGACCCTTGCTGGGAAGTGGTCTTAATTATATGGTCGATTTTTTTGCGCCGCACCACACGATTTCGCTCCCTCTCGCATCGACCGCGCGAAGCGGTGCCGGCCGCCCCTGAGACGCCGGTTGCTTCATGGAAAGGCATTCTGCGCTCCGCTCAACCGCGCCATTTCAAGATTCCTTGCGGCGGCTCTTGCATGACTGGTCTGCAATTGGTTTTGGATAGTTAAAACCACTTGACGCTCATTTTTACCGGTCCCATTCTTGATTCAGGCTGACGATCAGTACAGCTGAAAAAAGATCGCTGCGGTTTGAATCAAACCGGCTTGCAGCGGCAACAGAGACCTGGGGCCAGTGGACACAGTTGGGTCAAAACCAACGCCCGTCCGTCCATTCGTTCCCACACGCATAAACCGACTCGAGGAGGGAAACATGAGGATCAAGATAGCAAACAGTTTGGTATTGGGCATGATCGGCAGTGTCTTGGCCGGTTGCGGCGGCGGTTCGAGCGATTCGCTCGACGCCCAGCAAAAGGTGATGACCCGCAGCGTCAAGGCGACGCTGCCTGCCTGTAATGCAGCCTGGGTTTCGAGCACCGCCTACAACGGCGGCGCCAAGGTCAGCTACAACAGCGTGAACTACACGGCCAACTGGTGGACCCAGAACAACAACCCGTCGACCAACAGCGGCGTGTCGGGCAGCGGCGAACCCTGGACCTCGAACGGCGCCTGCGGCAGCGGCACCCCGACGCCGACACCCACTCCGACGCCGACACCAACTCCAACCCCGACGCCAACACCAACACCAACACCCACGCCGACACCAACGCCGACACCAACGCCGACACCAACGCCGACACCAACGCCAACGCCAACGCCGACTCCGGCATGCGCGGCCTATGTCGCCGGCACGTCGTACTCGGCGGGCCAGGTCGTGACCAACGACGGCGGCTATTATCAGTGCACGATCGCCGGCTGGTGCTCGTCGACCGCTGCGTCTTACTATGCTCCGGGAACCGGTTCGGCCTGGACCCAGGCCTGGACTCAGGTGACGGCATCGTCATGCGGCGGTACGCCGACTCCGACTCCGACGCCCACACCGACGCCGACTCCTACACCCACGCCGACGCCAACTCCCACTCCCACGCCGACGCCGACGCCTACTCCGACGCCTGCCAATTCCTTCCCCACGCACGCCACGGTCGGCTACTGGCAAGACTTCGACAACGGCGCAGCGGTGCAGACTTTGGCGCAAACGCAGAGCGGCTATAACGTGGTGGCGGTTGCCTTCGCCGGCGCCGATGCGGCCCAGGATGGCGGCATCACCTTCTCGATCGATTCGGGCCTCGCAGCGGCAATATCGGGCGGCTACACGGCGGCGCAATTCACCGCCGACATCAAGACCCTGCACAGCCAGGGCCGTATCGTCGTCCTCTCGATTGGCGGCCAAAACGGCAGCTTCGAGTTGACCAGCAGCACGATGGCATCGAACTTCGCCACCAGCGCGTATGCCCTGATGCAGCAGTACGGTTTCGACGGCGTCGACATCGACATGGAGAACGTGGTCACCTCGGCCAACTACACCTACTTCGAGGCCGCGCTCAGGCAGTTGAGCACGCTCGCCGGGTCCAAGCTGATCGTCACCATGGCGCCGCAGACCATCGACATGCTGCCTGCCTATCCGACCGACGCCAACTACCTGCATATTGCGGAAGACCTGGGCAGCATCATCACCATGGTCAATACGCAATACTACAACTCGGGCTCGATGCCGGGATTGAACGGCACCAGCTACAGCGAAGGCACGGTGGACTTCATCACCTCGCAAGCCGACGCGGTGCTGCAGCACTTGCCCGCCAACCAGGTCGGTATCGGCCTGCCGGCGTCGAGCGCAGCAGCCGGCAGCGGTTACGTTGCGCCCTCGGTAGTCAACGCGGCGCTCTCGTGCCTGGCAGCGGGTACCAATTGCGGCACTTATATCCCAGTCGCCAAGTATCCGGCGCTGCGCGGCGCAATGACTTGGTCGACCGCATGGGACGCCAGCAATGGCAACAACTGGGTCAACACCGTGGCGCCGTACGTGAAAACAATGCCGTAGTAAGCCGGTTGTTCAGCCTTCAATGGCAAAGCGGGAGGAGCGATCCTCCCGCTTTTTTTGTGCGCACTTTGCGCAGTACATTTTTCAACGGTAGGTTGGCGCTGAGCGCAGCGAAGCCCAACGTCCGCGGGTGGAATCAGCGCTGACGGCGATACGACCTCACAATGTTGGGCTTCGCTGTGCTCAGCACCAACCTGCTGGGCGATGTGCGCCTTACGCTGCCTGAGCCGCAAACCGCTCGAAATCGTCGATCGGCAGCGGGGTGGAGAACAGATAGCCCTGGTAGTCGTGGCAGCCGATTTGCGCCAGGAATTCCCGCTGCGCATGGGTTTCCACGCCTTCGGCGATGACCGAAAGATCAAGGCTCTTTGCCAGCGCCACGATGGTCTTGGCAATGGCCGCGTCGCTCGGGTCGGTCAGCACGTCGCGCACGAAGGATTGGTCGATCTTGAGCTGATCGAGCGGCATGCGCTTCAAGTAAGCCAGCGAAGAATAGCCGGTGCCGAAATCGTCGAGCGAGAAGCCCACGCCGCGGCTCTTGAGGGCATTCATCTTTTCGATCACGGTCGGCATGTCGTCGACCAGCAGGCTCTCGGTCAATTCCAGCTTGAGCCGCGCCGGATTGGCCCCGGTGGATTCGAGCGCCTCGATCACCTGCGCAACGAAGCCGGGCTGGCGGAACTGGCTGACGCTGACGTTGACGGCCACCGTCAGATGCTCACGGTGCGCTTCGCGCGCCCATTGCGCCAGTTGCACGCAGGCTGTTTTCAAGACCCAGAGGCCGAGCGGCACGATCAAGCCGCTTTCCTCGGCCACCCGGATGAAGCCGATCGGCGAAATCAGGCCGCGTTGCGGATGGCGCCAGCGCACCAGCGCCTCGGCGCCGACAAGCCGCCCGGCCCCGGCCACCTGGGGCTGGTAGAACACGGCGAAATTTTCGTGCGCCAGACTGTGGCGCAAATCGCTTTCCAATCGCGCGCGTTCGAGTATTGCCGCTTCCATCGCGGGGTCGAAAAAACGTACCGTATTGCGGCCGACCGCCTTCGATTTGTACATCGCCAGATCGGCCTGCTTCATCAATTCCTCGAACGACCCGCTCTTGTCGCGAAACAGCGTGGCGCCGATGGAAGCCGTAGAGGTATAGGTCACTTCACCGAGGGGATACGGTTCGCGCAGGGCATCGAGCACCTTTTCCGCCACGGTCTCAGCCAGATTTACCGCTTCGCGTTCTTGCTGGCTCAGGTTGTCCAGGATTACGACGAACTCGTCGCCGCCCAGGCGCGCCACGGTGTCGACTTCGCGCACGAACGAAATCAATCGCTTGGCCACCTGGCGCAACAGCTTGTCGCCGATGTCGTGGCCCATCGTATCGTTGAGTTCCTTGAAATTGTCGAGATCGATGAACAGCAGCATGCCGTAGTTGCCGCTGCGGTCGGCGGCGCGGATCGCCTGCTTCAATCGGTCGGCAAACAGCGTGCGGTTGGGCAGGCCGGTCAACTGGTCGAAGAATGCCAGGTCCTTGATCTCGGCCTCGGCCTGCTTGCGTTCGGTGATGTCGGCGTGCGAGCCGACGTAATTGGTGACCTTGCCGTCCTTGTCGCGCACTACGGAAATATTGAGCCAGACCGGGTAGTCTTCGCCGGTCTTGCGCCGGGCCCACATCTCGCCCTGCCAGCCGCCGGTGTCGCGGATGTGCTCGAGAATGGCGCGATAGAACTCCGGATCGTGGCGCGCAGAACGCAGCATGTCGGTGGTGCGGCCGACCAGGTCGGCCAGCATGAAGCCGCTGATGCGCGTGAAGGCCTGGTTGATGCGCTGGACCACGCCCTGGTCGTCGGTCACGACGATGCCGTCGTTCGATTCGAACGCCGTGGCGGAAATGCGCAGCTCGGCGTCGGCGCGGTTGCGTGCGCGGATGTCGCGCAGGGTGCAGGCGATCAGCGGGCCGTGGTCGGTGCGCACCGGCTTGACGTTGATCTCCACGTCGACCTCTTGTCCATCCTTGCGCAGGACCAGGCTTTCCTGCTGCTGGGCCGGGGGCCGTGCGCCCGGTTTTTTCCGCATCGCCGATTGCAGCAGCGCATGGCTGCTGCGCAGGCGATCCGGCACAATAGTTTCGAATTTGCTGCCGTTCAAGCCGCCATGCTCATAGCCCAGGAGGACGGTGGCCTGCCGGTTTGCCATGATGATGATGCGCTCGGCATTGAGGATCAGCAGCGCGTCGGGATTGGACTCGAAGATGGAGTGCAAGAGGCGCCGGCTGGCGCGCGATTGCATCCGGTCGTCCACTGTGCGCCGACGCAGCACGTAGACCACGATGCAGTACAGGAAGAACAGGACCGAGGGCAGTTCCCGGTCGCCGCCAAACCAGAGATGCGGGGGGGCAAAAAAATAGTCTCCCACACACAAGCTGGCGATGGCGGCAAAGACGATCGGGCCGGTACCTGGTAATAGTCCCGCCAGCACCACGGCCAGATAGAACGGCAGATAGCCGAACTCCGGTTCCGGCGGCAGCAGGAACAGCCGCACGCAGCTTGCACACAGGACCAGCAGCAGCACGATGCTATAGCGCAGCCATGGCGCCCAGGCAGCCGTCCCGGCGTTGTCGAGGTCTGCAAAAAGCTGATCGTGCAGGCTAGTGCGTTTCAATCGACACCTTATTTACCGGTAGTTGGTTACATTTTATTTACAAGCTTTCAAGCATCATACTTGCCCGTGCCGCTGCGGGCAATAGAACCGGCACACTGCCGCGCACGGCGGTGCGGGCGTGAGTGCGGGGGAGGGCGATTGACGCAGCCTTCGACATGATTTTGTCATATTGCCAAGGCTTGAGGATAATGGCGTGAAGCGAAGCCACGCTTGTGACGGGCGCGCGAGGCTCAGGCTTCCGCTGCCGAGAGCAGCGATTCCACGGCGCGTTCGAAAATCGGTTCGTTTTCCAGGAAGCGTACGCGGTCGTTCTTCAGCAGGCGCTGGAACATGCGCGCACTGATCATCGACGGTTCGGTCTGGTCGGCCAGGGTCAGGATCATGTTCGAGGCGTTCTGGTTGATCCAGTTGAGCCGTCCGGTGCTGGGCTTGCCACCGAGGTTCACTTCGATAGCCACGCCCACGCGCAGGCGTTCGGCGATATCGGGCTGCGCCTGCGTTACCTCCGCCACGGTGACCGGTTCCGCTTCGGCGTCTTCCTGCTCCTGCAGTTGGGCTTGCAATTCCGGATCATCGTCGAAGAAATGATCGAGCATGTTGATGCGTGCGTCGAGTTCGCGCATCGCTTCTTCCAGATAACCCTTGCGATTCAAGGGCGTAACCTTGCCCGGTACGGCGGGTTGCACGGCTTCCGGGTTGTCGACGAACTTCTTGAAATGCGCGTGGATGGCCGAGAACGTGATCGGCGGCGCGCTCGTGCTGTTGCCGCGCAAGACCAGCGTGTGCGCATCGAACAGCCAATCCATCAGCGTCTGCTTGTTCGCCGAAGGCCAGCCTATCGGGTCCATGCCGCCATGGACGGTCTTCAGGATGGGCGGCAGCAGCGCCAGCAGTTGCTGCCGGTCTTCCTCGCTCACCTTGGGCAGCACGCTCCACAGCAGATCGGGGATCAGCGCGCGGTATTCGGTGGCAATCGCCGGGTTGTTGCGCTCGGCATATTCGATGGCGCGCGCCCAGTCGTTTTCCAGGAAGTCGCGCAAATGCTGGTTGATGTTCAGGCCGCCGAGCGCTTCGCTGACCTGGGCGCAGGTGTGGGCCAGGCGCAGCGTGCGGCTCTCCGCGTGTTCCACCACCTCGGCCGCCGTCGCCACGCCTTTTTCCTGCGTCAGCAGCTCGCGCGCGATGAAGGTGTCGAGATCGTCGAGCATCTTCAGGAACAGGTTGGGGTTTTCCGTTTCGTCGGCCAGGATCGCTTCGACGATGCGGCAGATTTCTTCCGTGACCGCCACGCCGCTCGGATCGACCTGTTTCAGGCCGAGCGAGATCGAACCGATGCGGTTGACCAGCATGCGTGCCGGGTGCGCCTTGGTGGTCAGGAGCGATTCGTCGCGCAGCGCGATCTTGAGCACCAGGAACTGCAGCCGGCCCAACTGCGCGCGCACCTCGGCCGGCACCTGCGTATCGCGCAAAATGAACTCGAAGAGCATCGAGACGATATCGATCGTCATCTGCTCCTTGAGATTGCTCGCCATCTCGTTCAAGCCCGAGCGGCGCTCCATGATCAGATTGCGGATTTCGCCGCTCTCCGCATACATGTCCGACGTCTCCGGCGTGCTATGGCGAATCAGGCGTTGCACCGTGCCGGCGAGCAGGCCGGGCGCCGCGCGCATGGGCGCCGCTTCGCCTTCGCTTGCGTCGTCGAAATCATCAAATTCGTCAGGCGCGCTGCCGCCGGCGAAGAAGCGGCGCAACACGTCGCCGACAGCCTTCTTGCCCGAGAGCCAGCTTGGGCGGGAAGCGTTGGCGTTGCCCGTTTCCGCACCTGATCCTTCGCCAGAGCCTTCGCCGCCATCTTCGCCGCCACCCTGAGCATCGGCCATCGCGCCTGCGGTGCCCCGCGTATCACCCTGTGCGTTGCCTTGTGCTTGACCGGCGCCGCCGGGGCCACCCGATCTACCAGTTCCAGCAGGTCCGCCTGCGTTTCCGGAACCGCCGTTGTTTCCTGCCTGCCCGTCAAAGCTGCCGGCATTGCTTCCACCGGCGTTGCCGCTGCCTGCATTGCTGCCGCCTCCGGCGCCGCTCGCATTTCCGCCAGTTGCCCCATGGGAGCCGCCTCCCGGCGCTATGCCTTCCGTACCCGGCGTACCGCCGCCTGCATGGCCGGTGCCCGCCGCGCCATAACCGCCCGATGCCGCAGCGCCGGCAAATCCACCCGAGGCGCCCGGCTGTCTTGCAGCGCCGCCGGCGGTGCCGACATGTCTTGCATGGCCGTGTCCCTGGGCGCCCGATACATGACCGCCTTGCCCATCGCCGGCAAACGTCCTGCCAACCTGCGCACCGGGTCCGGACGGTGCGCCTTGCGTGCCGCCGTGCGAGCCCGCTGCCTGTCCTGCGCCGGAAGCGTCATGGCCTTGATGCATAGGTTGCGGAAAGCCCGAGGGGTCGACGCCTTGGGGAAACCCGGTATCGATTTCAAGTTCATTTTGCCCATGTCCGGATGAGCCGGGCCTTGCACCACGGAACGGGCGCGACGCCATCGCGCGCACCGAGCTGAACAAACGCTCCACCGGGCTGACTTGCGGTTCACCCTGCTGCCGCCTCGCATCCGCCTGGGTAGCGCCGCCTTGGCGCGGCCAGTTTTGCGCAGCGGCAGGGCCAGACGGCGCCTGGCCCTGGCCCGCTGCGGGATAGGTTTGCGGGCGTGCGACATTCCCCGGCTGCACATGGGCGCCGGAAGCATGAGCACCCGAGGCGTTCGGATTGGCGCCGGCCGGATGCCCCCTGCCGGCTTGCCGTCCCGCAGCGCCGCCGCGCGGCGCGGGTACAGGCGTAACGTCGTCCGCGAATTCGTCCTCGTCATCGTCATAGGCGGAACGCGACTCGGGCGAGCGCTTGGGTTTGAGCGCCAGCTGCGCGGCGATGCCGTTTTCGGCAAGGTGTTTGTTGATGGCGGCGTAAATCAAGGGTACCTGGCCGGTAAAATCCTCCGCCAACTGATCGGTCAGCGTGACGTGCAATTCAGGCGGCGCATCGACATGCTCGACCGCCATGACGATGGCGCGCGAGAACAGGTAGGGACGGAACGGGTTTTCGCGTTCGCGGATATTGTCTTGCTCGAACAGCAGGGCGATGCGGATGTTCAGATCGCGCAATTGCTCGCCGGCTTCATTGCGGAAGCGATCGGTGATGCTGTTGAAGCGCAATTCGTCTTCGAAGGCCGAGGTATCGATCAGCGAGATCGGCCCGTCGAGCATGCTATTGGAAAAGCTCGGGCGATAATTGCTGTACGTGGTCTGGAAGCTGCGATGCAGCAGTTTCTCCATCGCCTTTTTCGTTTGTGCCTTGAGATCGAAACTCTTCTTTTCCAGCACGCCGCGCGCTTCGAGCATGCGTTTTTGCCCCTGCGACGTGCTGGCACGTTCGCCCTTGGCGAAAAGATTCTCGGCGCTCTGCTTGATGACGGACTCCAGTCCGTCGACGAATGTGCGAACGAAGATCGCGCGGGTCGAAGCCAGCAGATCGTTCCGGTCGATTTGTTCGTTCGTCGCTTCCATCTGTGTTTCAGGCATCCGGGTTTTATTCTTCGAATCCAGGCCGACGGCGATCCGTCGGGATTCTGTCGGTCTGGGAATGATCGGCGCAGGGCTTTTCGCCTTGGCGCAACATTCCGCCGAATCTTGTTCTTGGTGCCCTGCGTTCAATCCAGTGTGGCCAACGCGGACAATTTATGGTTCGATTATAAATTGAATTGAATATTGACTTGCTTGAATAGTCAGAGATTTAACAATTGTTCACAGGCATTGTGCTGGACTTTGGTATCTGGCCTTCTGGTATGCAACATTGCAGCGTTTCCTCCAAGAGGTTGAAAGATAAGTGGTATTGCTTTTGCTCCATTTTTCGAACAGCGCCGCAGACCGGATTTTGCATTTGAGTCCGGTAAAATGAGGGTCAGTTCTCGTTTTATTTCTAAGAAAAGCGAAATCGATAAGGCAATGTGTCCGACAATCGCCCGTAATCCACGGACATCATTATGATGAAAAACGACGCCGTATCCGCATTGCATGACGATATCGCCGCATGCAAGTTGTGTGCCGCCCATTTGTCGCTTGGCCCGCGTCCGGTGGTGCGCTTCAGCGCGTCGGCGCGGATTCTGATCATAGGGCAGGCGCCTGGCCTGAAAGTGCATCAGAGCGGCGTGCCCTGGGACGACAATAGCGGCGATCGCCTGCGCGAATGGACCGGGTTGTCGAAAGACGTGTTCTATGACGAATCCAGAGTGGCCCTGGTGCCCATGGGATTTTGTTACCCCGGTAAAGGCAGCAGCGGAGACCTGCCGCCACGCAAGGAATGCGCGCCACAGTGGCACGGCAGCATCATGAAGTTGTTGCCGGCCTCGCGCCTGACACTCCTGGTAGGCAGTTATGCCCAGGCCTACTACCTAAAGGACGACCCGCGCAACATGACCGACAAGGTCAAGGATTTCCAGTCATTCCTGCCGCGTTTTTTGCCATTGCCGCACCCTTCCTGGCGCAGCACGAAATGGATGAAGGATAACGCTTGGTTCGCGTCCGAGGTGCTACCCGTATTGCGCGATGAAGTGCGCAAGTGCCTGACGCGGTGAGTGGCCCCGATCATCCGGCAGGCGAAAAAGAAAAGGGCCGCATTGACATGCAACCTTTTCGATATTTCCGGTATGCCGTGTGGGGCTAGAACCTGCGACCAACCGATTGAAAGTCGCAATGGCTTGGTCATTTATTTTTATTAATCATAGGCTTACAACCGTTGCCGCGGTTTATTGTCAACGGCACACAAGGGGTGGCCAAGCGCAGCGCGTTCAAATTGCGTCGCAAAAGAGGCACAGAGTCCAAGATTCAGGATTGTTGATGTTGTCGGAGTATCAATATAACTAAGCTAGTTGAGCACGCCGTCTTGTGCAAGTGCAAGCAGAGCGGCTCTAGCCTTTTGATTTCCGAATCCACTGGGGATCGCCAGAAAAAAGTGACATTGCCGATATTCTGGTCGAAAAGCAATTTTGTCTGCATTGTGGTGCCAGGGAGAGTCCGCCCCATGTCTCTTCAAACGATCCATACTTACCCCGATAGTGTCATCTTTAAATGCTCGGCCACCCGCAGTGCGTTGGCCATGATCGTCAATGACGGATTGACTGCGCCGCATGAGACGAAAAAGCTGGCATCGACTACGTACAGATTATCGACATCGTGCGCTTTGCAATTGATGTAAAGCACCGAGCTTGCCGGGTCGACGCCGAAGCGGACCGTCCCGTTTTGATGGGCGGTGCCGCCAATCGGAATATCTTTGCCGAGGTACAGATTCCGATCGAGCAAATACGGATGCAAATCCAGGGCATCGAGCATGCCCTCGAGTTTCTTGACGAGGCGATGATGGCCCTCCATATTGCCGACGTTGAGCGTCAATACCACCTGATTGTTTTTGTCGAGCGTTACCCGATTTTCCGGATTCGGCAGATCTTCGGACGTAATCCAGAAATCGACGCTATGCAGGGCAAGATAATCCAAAGCGAAATTCGGTGCGAACGGCAACCACGACGGCAAGTTGGCCTCGACGGTAGGACCATGCGATTTGCCCAGCATCTGGATGTGCCCCAATGGGAAAGCGAAATCCGGTGCGCCGAAATAAAAGTCGTTGATTGCCAGGGTCTTTTGAAAGACCGTCGGATTGGGCTGTCGGCTCAAGGCCATGAATGCAGAATTGTTGTGCCGCATATAGTTGCGTCCAACGAGACCCGAGCTGTTGGCCAGTCCATTCGGATGGAACAGGTTGGCTGAGCGCAGCAACAATGCCGCGGAATTGATTGCCCCACAAGAAATCACGACGGTGTCCGCGCTATAAATTTCCTCCCTGCCGCCGTGCCTCACAATCACGCGATCAACCTTGCGTCCGGTTTTATCGGTATCCAGCTTTTCGACATACGCGTTGGTAAGCAGGGTCACATTGGGATGCTTCAGCGCCGGTTCGATGCAAATGGTCTGCGCATCGGCTTTGCCGTTGACCATGCAGGGAAAACCGTCAAACGCGTCGCAGCGAATGCAGGCGCTATTGCGCTTGGGCTTTCCGTTTTCCTCATCGAGCAAGATGCCCAGCGGCAGCGGAAAGGGATGAAGCCCCTCCGTTTTCAAGGCATCGAATAATTGCTGTATGCGCGGCTCGTGCGATACCGGCGGATGCCGGTAGGGCTGGCTCGACGGCGCTTCGGTAGGGTCGACGCCGTGTTCGCCATGCACATGATACAAATGTTCGGCTTGGCAATAATACGGCTCCATATCGTCGTAAGTCAGAGGCCACGCAGGTGAAATGCCGCCGTGGTGTTTTACTTCGCCGAAATCTTCCCGGCGCAAACGAAACAACGCGGCGCCATAGAACTTCGTATTGCCGCCGACATAATATTGAATGCCCGGGTGGATGACATTGCCATCCTTGTCGTGCCAGGTTTCGTCAGCCTGATATTTGGTTTTCACGAAGACGGCGTTGGCGCTCCAGTTGTCTTGCTCGCGAGGAAGGAAGTCGCCCCGCTCCAATAGCAGGATGCGTTTCCCCGTCGGCGCGAGGCTATACGCCAGCGTGCCGCCGCCGGCACCTGTGCCGATGATGATGATGTCGTAGTGTGAGGTCATATCTTTCCCGTCATGTTTTTACTCCGCGAGATGGACATCCCGGATATCGGAACATCGGTCTGCCGTTACACACGCGTGCGGATCAAATCAGGCACATGGATGCCGCGTGCTTTGAAATTGCAAAGGAACGGACAAGGAGCGCCGGTGTCGTGATTCAATTTTGCGCATTGCACCGGTTCGCGGCCAATCAAGCGAAACGTCAATGCCGCCATCAACATGCCGCCGACCGGGGCAACGAAATAAATCCATGCGCCGGTCCAGATCCCACTCGGCGCCGCAGAGGCAATCGTGCGCGCCGGATTCATGCTCATCCCGGAAAATGGCGCCTCGAACGTGACGAAGGATGCAATCAACACACCACAACACAAGCCGGTATAACGCATCGATGCGGGGCGGCTGCTCACAACCAAGGTCACGCTCATCAAGAGGAACGAAATCAGCATCTCCATCCAGAAAGCCTTCTCCACGCCATCGGCGCCCGGTACCGTGATCACGCTCAGAACCGGCGGCAGCGTAAATGCCTGTCCCAACAG
>Ga0302314_10008413_pt1 | contig 18356 bp, 14 predicted proteins | sample III_Palsa_N2_3_FD_200533 | JGI IMG/M metagenome (GOLD analysis project Ga0302314, IMG submission 200533) | Peat permafrost microbial communities from Stordalen Mire near Abisko, Sweden - III_Palsa_N2_3 | ecosystem: Environmental > Terrestrial > Soil > Palsa > Peat permafrost | place: Sweden...
CGCAGGCCAGCCGTGAGCGCTGCCGCGCCCACCGCAGGCGCCGCCCCGGCTGCGCCAGCCGCCGCGCCGGCGCCGCTCGCCGGCGGCGCCATGATGATCACCGCGCTAGCGCTGGCGCTCGGCACCTTCATGCAGGTGCTGGACACCACCATCGCCAACGTCTCGATCCCGACCATCGCCGGCGACCTCGGCGTCTCGGCCGACCAGGGCACCTGGATCATCACCTCCTTCGCCGTGGCCAACGGCGTGTCGGTGCCGCTGACCGGCTGGCTGATGCAGCGCTACGGCGTGGTGCGCACCTTCGTCTTCTCGGTGATGATGTTCACCATCGCCTCGTTCCTGTGCGGCATCGCCTGGAGCCTGCCCTCGCTGATCGGCTTCCGCGTGCTGCAGGGCGCGGTGTCGGGGCCGATGATTCCCGGCTCGCAGGCGCTGCTGATCTCCTTGTTCCCGCCACACAAAAAAGGCACGGCGCTGGCCATCTGGTCGATGACGACGCTGGTGGCGCCGATCGCCGGGCCGATTCTCGGTGGCTACATTTCCGACAACTATCCCTGGCCGTGGATCTTCCTGATCAACCTGCCGGTGGGCGCGTTCTGTGCCTTCATCTGCTGGCGCTTCCTCAAGGCACGCGAAACGCCGACGCGCAAGTTGGCGATCGACAAGGTGGGCCTGGCGCTGCTGTTCGTCTGGGTCGGCTCGCTGCAGATCATGCTCGACAAGGGCAAAGACCTGGATTGGTTCGCCTCCACCCCGATCGTGGTGCTGACCATCGTCGCGGTGGTCGGCCTGATCGCCTGGATCATCTGGGAACTGGGCGAGAAGCAGCCGATCGTCGACCTGTCGCTGTTCAAGTCGCGCAGCTTCACCATCGGCACGCTGGCGGTATGCCTGGGCTACGCAGTGTTCTTCGGCAACGTGGTGCTGATGCCGCTATGGCTGCAGACCCAGCTCAACTACACCGCCACCTGGGCTGGCCTGGTGGCCGCGCCGAGCGGTGTGGTGGCGGTGCTGATCTCACCACTGGTGGGGCGCTTTATGGGCAAGTACGACGCGCGCTGGTTCGCCAGCGCCTCGTTCCTGTTCTTCGCCATCTCCTACTTCATGCGCGCCGGCTACACCGCCGATTCGAGCTTCTGGGCCTTCGTCATCCCGCTGCTGGTGCAGGGCGTGGCCATGGGCATGTTCTTCGTCGCCATGCTGACCATCTCGCTGGACCGCCTGCCGCCGCAGCGGCTGCCTTCGGCCTCCGGCCTCAACAACTTCCTGCGCATCACCGGCGGCAGCTTCGCCACTTCGCTGACCACGACGTACTGGGATCGGCGCGAGGCGCTGCACCAGTCGCGCCTGGTGGAGTCGGTCACGCCTTACGATCCGGCCTACCAGCTGTCCATGACGCAGCTGCACGGCCTGGGCCTGAGCGACCAGTCGTCCGCCGCGACCCTGATGCGCGGCGTCATCGGCCAGGGCTATCTGCTGTCCAGCCTCGACATCTTCTATTTCTCGGGTTGGGTGGCGCTCCTGCTGATTCCCCTGTGCTGGATCGTGCGCAGGCCGGCCAGTGGTGGCGGCGCGGTCGCGGCAGCGGACTAGTTTCAACTGGTAGTTTCAACAGGCAGTTTTACCGGCGGGCGCTGGTAAAGGTGGAGCGGTCGCGGCGGCGGGTCGGTTTCTGAAGAGCCTGATCCTCCGCCGCGGCCGTTTCCATTTTTGTTGGGGTTCGCTGCGCTCACCCCTACCTACAAAAAATCAATGCAATACAGTCATTTGCACTGATTGCCGAAAAATAACGGCGATCCCCTGTCGATTCGCCGCCGCCTCGCGCGACGTGGTTATAGAGACCGGAATTGAAACCCGGTCCGACCTCAACCACCGCGAGGACATCATGAAAGTTGAAGCCTATCTGTCGTTTGAAGGCCGCGCCAACGAGGCGATCGAGCATTACCGCAAAGCCGTCGGCGCCGAGGTCACCCTGCTGATGCGCTTCAAGGAAGCGCCGCCCGAAGCGCAGAGCTGCGCGGACAGCGCCGAAAAGATCATGCACGCAGCCTTAAGCATCGGCGAAAGCACGGTGCTGGTCTCCGACGGCCAGTGCAGCGGCAAGAGCGCGTTCCAGGGTATCTCGCTGTCGCTGACGGTGAAGGACGAGGCCGAGGCGGAGCGCCGCTACGCCGCGCTGGCCGAGGGCGGCAGGGCCCTGCTGCCGTTGCATAAGCCGTTTTTCGCCAAAAGCTTCGGTATGGTCGCCGACCGCTTCGGGGTACAGTGGATGGTGATCGCACCGGTCTGAAACCATACCAAAAGGAATGATGATTTTTCGCCAACATGGAGCCAAACAATGACCATCACCATTACCGCCTTTGAACGGTCGCCCGATGGCGGCAAGGGACTGGCGCGGGATACGCGCGTTCGCTGGGCACTCGAAGAAACGGGCCAAGCCTACGAGGTTCGCCTTGTTTCGTCCGTTGCGATGAAAGAACCCGCGCATTTGCGCTTTCATCCTTTCGGCCAGATTCCAACCTATGAGGAAGGCGATCTCGCCCTGTTCGAGACCGGCGCGATCGTGTTCCATATTGCCGAGCGCCATGCGGGTCTGCTGCCGGACGATGCCAATGCCCGGGCGCGTGCGGTCACCTGGATATTTGCCGCGCTCAACACCGTGGAGCCGCCGATCCTTGAACTCGTAACGGTCAGGTTTCTGGAGGGCGACAAGCCCTGGAGCAAGGAGCGCCTGCCTCTGGTGGTGGATCGCATCCGCGGTCGGCTGGGCCAGCTTTCCGCCTACCTGGGCGATGCCGACTGGCTTGATGGCGGGTTCAGCGCGGGCGACCTGATCATGGTGTCGGTGCTGCTCAGGCTGAGACCATCGGGCATCCTGGACGAATTTCCGAGCCTGGCTGCCTATGTCGCCCGCGGCGAAGCGCGGCCCGCATACCAACGCGCTTTCGCCGCCCAATTGGCGATCAACGCCGGCAAACCAACAGCCGGCTGATCGAGGGGCCAGTGCGGCGCCGGCCCCTCTCTCGATACGCCCCGCGCAGCGAGAGAGGGGTCAAGAGAAATTGCAGCTAGCCGTCAAGCAGATGCGCCATCGCCGGGTGGTAGCGATGGCCCGAGGCGGCGCCCTGCGGGGCGATCGACTCGATATGCTCCAGTTCCGCGTTGCTCAGCACGATGCCCGGCGCGGCCAGGTTTTCTTCCAGACGAGCCAGGCTGGTGGTGCCGGGGATCGGCACGATGTCCGTGCCCTGTGCCAGCAGCCAGGCCAGGGCCAGCTGCGAAGGGGTGCAGCCCTTCTGCTTGGCGATGGCGTTGATCTGCTCCACCAGCTCCAGGTTCTTGGCGAAGTTCTCCCCCTGGAAACGCGGCGACTCGCGCCGCCAGTCGTCCGGTGCCAGGTCTTCCAGCTTCCTGAAACGCCCGGCGAGAAAACCGCGGCCGAGCGGGCTGTACGGCACGAAGCCGATGCCCAGTTCGCGCAGCGTGGGCAGGATCTCGTCCTCCGGATCACGGCTCCACAGCGAATACTCGGTCTGCAAGGCGCTGATCGGATGCACCTTGTGGGCGCGGCGGATGGTGGAAGGCGCGGCCTCGGACAGGCCGAGATAACGCACCTTGCCCTGCCGCACCAGTTCCGCCATGGCGCCGATGGTGTCCTCGATCGGCACGCTCGGGTCGACGCGGTGCTGGTAGTACAGATCGATGTAATCGACGCCGAGCCTTTGCAGCGAGGCTTCACAGGCGGCGCGCACGTATTCGGGGCTGCCGCTGACGCCGCGATTGCTGCTGCCGGGCTGGCGCACGATGCCGAACTTGGTGGCCAGCACCACCTTGTCGCGCCGGCCCTTCAGCGCCTTGCCGACGGTCTGCTCATTGGTGTGCGGGCCATAGACGTCCGCGGTGTCGAGAAAGCTGACGCCCAGATCGAGAGCGCGATGAATCAGCGCGATGCCTTCGGCCTCGCTGGCGCCGCTGCTGGAATAGAAATCGGACAGGCCCATGCAGCCGAGGCCGAGGGCGGAAACCTGCGGGCCTTCTTTGCCCAGTTGACGTTGCTGTTGCATGACTGCTCCTTGATTGATTGGGATCGACTGGTGGATGCGTTTCCGTACTATCGATTCAATAACGCCGTGCCGGCTACGTTGTAGCGCGCACCGGCGATGGCGGCTTGCGGCGCCGCCGCTTCGATCCTGGCCAGCTCTTCGCGGCTCAGCCGGATGCCGGCCGCGGCCAGGTTCTCTTCCAGGCGTGCGGGGCTGCTGGTTCCGGGAATCGGCACCAGGTCCTCACCCTGCGCCAATACCCAGGCGAGAGCAAGCTGCGAAGGCGTGCAGCCTTTCTCCGCGGCGATGGTCTTGATCTGCTCCAGCACCCGCAGATTCTTGGCAAAGTTCTCACCCTCGAAACGCGGCGAGTTGCGGCGCCAGTCGTCGTCGGCCAGGTCTTCCAGCTTGCTGAAGCGGCCGGCGAGGAAGCCGCGGCCGAGCGGGCTATAGGGGACGAAGCCGATGCCCAGCTCGCGCAGCGTCGGCAGGATCTCGTCCTCCGGCTCGCGGCTCCACAGCGAGTATTCGGTCTGTAGAGCAGAGATCGGATGCACCTTGTGGGCGCGCCGGATGGTGGAGGGCGCGGCCTCCGACAGGCCGAGGTAGCGCACCTTGCCCTGCCGCACCAGGTCCGCCATGGCGCCGACGGTTTCTTCAATCGGCACCTCGGCGTCAACGCGGTGCAGGTAATACAGATCGATGTGGTCCACGCCCAGGCGCTGGAGCGACTGCTCGGCGGATTGGCGCACGTCTTCCGGCCGGGCGCTGACGCCCCGGCCGGCGGCGATGCCGGTGAGCCCGAACTTGGTGGCCAGCACCGCCTGCTCGCGCCGGCCGCGCAGCGCCTTGCCGACCTTCAGCTCCGAATCGCCATAGACATTGGCGGTGTCGAGCAGGGTCGTGCCCAGATCGAGCGCGCGGTGGATCAGGTCCACGGCGGATTGGTCGTCACGCACGCTGCTGGAGTAGATATCGGCGATGCCCAGGCTCATGCAGCCGAGGCCGATGGCGGAGACGGTCAAGCCCTGTGTTCCCAGTTTGCGGGTTTGCATGGTGTTGCTCCTGAATGGTTTGAAAGCTGAAGTTCGAATAAGTGCCTTGAGCGGCCGGACTCAGTGCGCACCGGCGCCGCTGATCCGCACCGGCTGGTGATAGCCCGCCGGCTTGTCGCCGACACTGGCGCCGCCGTGGACCATGCCCTGCAGCTCGGCGCCGAAGAAGTAGTACGGGTACTGCTGCTCGGATGCGCTGACGGCGTCCAGCCTGTCGGCGAGTTCCCGCGGCAGCTGGAAGTCCAGAGCGCCGAGGTTATCGTCCAGCTGCGATAACTTGGTGGCGCCGACAATCACCGAGGCCACGCCGGGGCGGTTGGCGACCCAGTTCAGCGCCACCTGGGCCATGCTGCGGCCGGTCTGCTGCGCGGCCTGCTCCAGCGCCGCCACGATCTTCCAGTTGCGCTCGGTGAATTTCTGGAAAGCGGGATTGGCGCTGTCCTTCATCGCCTGCAGGCGACCCGCGCCGTCCTTGCCGGCCTTGTACTTGCCGGAGAGCAGGCCGCTGGCCAGCGGACTCCACACCATGATGCCCATACCGAGCTGCTGCGCCAGCGCGGTGTATTCGCGTTCGATGTTGCGCTCCACCAGCGAGTATTCGAGTTGCAGCGCCACCGAAGGTTCCCAGCCGCGCAGCTCGGCCAGGGTCTGCGCCCGCGCCGCATACCAGGCAGGGACATTGGAGAAGCCGGCGTGGCGCACCTTGCCGGAGCGGACCAGGTCGTCGAAGGTGCGCATCACTTCTTCCGGCGGCGTCACCTGGTCCCAGGCGTGCAGCAGGTAGAGATCGATGTAATCGGTGCCGAGGCGCTTGAGCGAGCCTTCCACAGCGCGCAACACGTTCTTGCGCTGGTTGCCGCCGCTGTTCGGATTGGGGCGGCCGGCAGCGGAGGCATCGTTGAAGGTGAACTTGCTGGCGATCACCATGCGGTCGCGCGTGCCGGACTCCCGCACAAACTTGCCGAGCATTCGCTCGCTGTTGCCGCCGGTGTAGCCGTCGGCGGTATCGAGAAAGTTGCCGCCGGCTTCTAGGTAGCGGTCGAAAATCGCCCACGCTTCCTTTTCCTCCGAGCCCCAGCCCCAGTCGGTGCCGAAGGTCATAGTGCCCAGGGCCAGGCGGGAAACGCGCAGGCCGCTGCGGCCCAGGGTGTAGTAGTGATCGACTGACATTGCGCTACTCCTTGCTGATCGGGTCTGTGGGGCTGGACGGCGAATCGTTCGCCGCCATGGAGTGCATCCTGAGCCTTGCGACTCTGCGGAAAAAGCGGCACGATCTACATGGTTTATGAAGTTCTACTTCACAATAGAGGCTCGATGAGCCGAACACAGGTCGGACCGGAGCATTTGCCCGCCGTGGCGGCCTTCGCCCGCGTGGCGCAGCACGCCAGCTTCACCCGCGCCGCGGCGGAGCTGGGGGTCAGCCCCTCGGCCCTGTCGCAGACGGTGCGCGCCCTCGAAACCAAGCTGGGCATGCGCCTGCTCAACCGCACCACCCGGCGCGTCGGCGTCACCGAGGCCGGCGCGCAGTTCCTGCAGCGCGTACTGCCGGCGCTGGAACAGCTTGGCACCGCTTTCAGCGAGCTGGACGAATTGCGCGGCAAGCCGACCGGCACCCTGCGCATCAACCTGCCGCGCATGGCCATGGCAACGCTGCTGGCGCCGATGCTGGGCGAGTTCTGCCGCGCCTATCCGGAGATCTGCCTCGACCTGACCGCCGACGACCGCCTCGTCGACCTGGTCGGGGAAGGCTACGACGCCGGCATCCGCCTGGGCGAGCGCCTGGCACAGGACATGATTGCGATCCGCGCCACCCGCGAGCAGCGCTGCGCCGTGGCCGGCTCGCCGGAGTATTTCCGCCGCAATCCCAAACCGGCGGAGCCCGCCGACCTGCACGAGCACCCCTGCTTCCGTTTCCGCTTCAGCAGCGGCGTCATCTACCGCTGGGAGTTCGGCCGCGACGGCAAGGACTTCGAGATCGACGTCGACGGCCCGCTGATCTGCAACGACAACGGCCTGGTCATCGCCGCCGCCAAGCAGGGGCTCGGCCTGGCTCACGTGATGGAAGATCTGATCCAGGACGAGCTGCGCAGCGGCGAGCTGGTGCGCGTGCTGGAAGACTGGTGCCCGCCCTTCCCCGGCCTATACCTGTACTACCCGAGCCGGGCGCAGATGCCACTGAAGCTGCGGGTGTTTATCGATTTTTTGCAGGCGCGGCTGGGGTAGCAGCGAGGGCTTCATCTCGCGATGGATTCGTAGGTCGGATCAAGCGAAGCGGATCCGACAGCGCACTGTCCGATCGCCTAGGTCGGGGTATCCATCAGCTTGCAACGAGCCTAGAGGCAAATCGCAGGCGTCAGGACAGGTGCTTTGCAATTCTGACCACTAACAGCGTGCAAATCTCGTCGAAAATGATATCAACAGTATGCAATTGCCACGGATTCGACCACTGGCCGCTGCGCAACCTAAACTAAGCCCTTGTTTTCGTTAAGCCTCCATCTAGCGGCTGCTCGGAGCGAGGGGAGATCAAAGGGCCCCGGCAATTGCGGACATTCAGCTTTCGAAACTCGCTGGAGAAAAACGGACGCTCATTGCAAGCTCATCTGCTGTGTGCGCGCAAATGAAGTTTGAAACTGTGTTTCAAACTTTGATGATTCTTCAGGATGCTTCAAACAGCAGGCGTGGCGTATGTGCCTTGACATGTATGTACGTCGTGCATACAATTGTTCCGTGAACTACGAATAGGACGAAGCCAAACGCCAGGAGAACATCCGCAAGCACGGCGTGGACTTCGCCGATGCGGTGGGCGTGTTCTTCGACGAATACGCCATTACCGAGCCCGACCCGGACAGTGAGGATGAAACGCGCTTCATCACCTTGGGTATGGGCTTGAATCTGCGTGTGCTATTCGTGATCTGGACGGAGCGGCAGGGCGATACCTACCGCCTCATTTCGGCCCGCAAGGCCAGCCCCGGCGAAATTCGCCAGTATCAGGAGTAATCCCCAATGCGCGACGAATACGATTTCAGCAATGGCAAGCGCGGCGCTCTCATCACCGAACCGGGTAAGGAGCGCATCACCATCCGGCTCGATGCGGCCGTGCTCGCTTGGTTCCGCGATCAGGTGAAGGGCGGCGGCAACTATCAGACCCTCATCAACGATGCGCTCAAGGCGCACATCGGTCTGGCCGGCAAGGAAGATGTCCCGCTCACGGTGCGCAAGCTGCGCGAGGTTCTGCGGCAGGAGTTGCACGCGGCCTAAAATATTGCGGTTTAGCCGCTACCGTTGTTTCAACCTTAGCCGGTTTTCGCGTTTCAATCTTTGATTGCAAGCACAGCTGCCCGACCCGCCCGGCAGCTGCCTTGCAAACTGCCGTGCCCGCACCCTCGACCCTTAACCGCCGAGGTTTGCCAAAACGTACAAAACTAGTAGAATTGAACAACTTTCCGATACCGAAGGTATCAGCCCATGTCCAAGTCCCCCGTCATCGAAGCCAGCACCGCCAGGAACAACTTCTCCCAGCTCGGCGCTCAGGCCAAGCTGGCGCCTGTGCAGGTCACCCGTCACGGCAAGGTAGAGTTCGTCATTATCTCGCCGGATCTGTACGAGGCCGTCAAGGCCACCGGCGCTGCGCCCGCCAGCGAATTGGAGCGCATGCAGTCCTCCTTCGAGCAGTTGTTCCAGGACATGCAGTCGGATCAGTCCAACACCGCGTTCGACGCGCTGGAGGCCCTGTCGGCGGAAGATCTGCCGAGCGCCGTGGCCAAGGCGCACAAGCGCCTGACCAAGCCCGCCGCACCGCGCCCGCGGCTCCGCGTTGTCCGCTAAAGCCGGCCGCATCATCGCGGCCGCTGGGACAAACGGCGCCGGGAAAAGCTCCATCGTCGGCCCGCTCATCCGGGCCGCCGGTGGCGCCTACTACAACCCGGACGAGTACACGCGTGAGTTGGTGGCGATCGGGGTGCCGCTAGACCAAGCGAATGCACTGGCCTGGCGCAAAGGCTACGACGGCCTGCAGCGCGCGATCGACGAGAACCTCAACTTCGCCTTCGAGACCACACTGGGCGGCAGCAGCATTACCGTCGAGTTGCTGCGAGCCCTCGCTGTCGGGCGCCGGGTCACGATTCTCTATGTCGGCCTGGCGTCGCCAGAACTGCACATCCAGCGCGTTGCCGAGCGCGTGGCGCGCGGCGGCCACGACATTCCGGAAGAGAAAATCCGCGAGCGCTTCGACAGCAGCCGCGCCAACCTGCTGAGGTTCATCGGAACGAGGGCCGAGATCCGAGCCTGGGACAACTCCCACCAGACCGCTGACGGATCGGCAGCGCCGGTAGAAATCTTCCGCGTGCAAAACCGGAAGGTCCTGATCCCAAAGGGCCGCCAGGTCAGCCAAACCGCGGGCTGGGCGCAGCCGCTCGTCGCCAAGGCCCTCTCGGTGGTCAAGTAGCCCTCCGGTGCGGCCCAGCGCTATCGCGCCGCCGTCCACCCGCGGCTTTCAGGAATGGTCGACCTTCCTGGATGCCGAAGCATCTTCGTGTTTGGCTCCAACTGGCGCGGCGCTCACCGCTTACTTTGCGAGCGGCAGGTTACAGGAATCTGCTGCCTTCGTCGTCGCTGGGCCAATTGCTGCCGCTCTGCCACTGAAGATCGTCGTCTCAAAGCGGCCAGATAAACGGTGCATGCATCACTAGGCTGAGCAGCGGCCTTGGATCTTTGAGGTAGGTCTCCAGACATACGAGTACATGCACCGTTCGCAAGGTTTATTGGCAATTCCTTGGGTTGGGAGAGAAGCACACGTTAATTTCAGAAACAAACGCCGCCTGAATCCGCGGCATTGGCAGAGGGCTGGCCTTCAATATTGCCTGCATGATCGACTGATCAAAAGCTTGCATGCCGCTGCTGCGTATAATTTCTACTGACGATGCTGTTCCCTGCGAGTCTAGATGATAATGCACCCAGGCTTTCAGGTTCGGATCGCTGCCTGGCGGTCGCACCCATTGCTGGGTTATGGCTGCTACCATTTGAGCTGCCCAATAAGTTTGATCCGATGTCGCGTCATGGCGTGTGCCCTGGCTTGAGCAAGCGGCGATCGCCAGCACTAGCGTAGCCGACAGCGCGCCAGGCAGCAGGTTGAATGAACGACTAGGCATCGCTGCATCCCATCACATCACTCACAACCGCATCTCCATATTCGTCGTATGCCTACGCAGGTGCTCGGAAGCGGGCCGCTGCAGTCGGTCCCCGCACCGCAGCGAGGGTGTAGTATCCCTTCACGCTTCAGGAGACGCCGCCATGCCCAAAAACTACGATATCTGGCTAGTGGCGCTGTCTTATATCGTTGCGGTCATTGCATCCTATGTTGCTCTGGATCTGGCTTCGCGGGTATCCGCCTCGCGCGGACGCCCGGCCGCCAGGTACTGGCTCACCGGCGGCGCCGTGTCGATGGGTGCCGGCATCTGGGCCATGCACTTCATCGGCATGCTCGCGTTCAGCCTGCCGATCGGTGTTTCCTACGCAGTTGGCGTCACCCTGTTGTCGCTGGCCATTGCCATCGGCGCGTCAGCGTTCGCGTTATACACCATCAGCCGTGTGCAGCTGACCTGGCGCCGGCTCGGCCTAGCCGGCATCCTGATGGGGGCAGGCATAGCGGCCATGCACTACGTCGGCATGGCAGCGATGCAGGTCCGCCCGGGACCATCCTACGATCCGCTGCTGTTCGCCGCCTCCTTGGTGGTGGCAATCGGCGCTTCGCTGGCGGCCCTTTGGATCTGCTTCCAGCTTCGCGGCGAAACCATGCTGACCGCATTCTGGCGCCGCGGCGGTGCGGCACTGATCATGGGCGCCGCGATCGTCGGCATGCATTTTATCGGTATGGCGGCGGCGAATTTTGCACCCAACACGATCTGCTACGGCAATCCGCAGGCCCTGCACAGCAACTGGCTGGCGGGACTAATCGGCCTGGTGACCTTCCTATTCCTGGTGACGACGCTGGTCATCTCGATCTTCGACGCGCGGCTGGCCGAACGCACGGCGCGGCTGGCGGCGCAGTCCGATCGCATCAAGAGCGAGTTTCTGGCCAATATGAGCCATGAGATTCGCACACCGATGAATGCCGTCATCGGCATGACCAGCCTGCTGCTCGACACCGAACTGGATGACCGTCAGCGCGATTTCGTCGAGACCATCCGCAACAGTGGCGATCACCTGCTGACGCTCATCAACGACATTCTGGACTACTCCAAGATCGAGAGCAGCAAACTCGACCTGGAGCACCGGCCACTGAATCTGCGTGACTGCGTGGAGGAAGCGTTGGATCTGATCGCGCACAAGGCCGGAGAGAAGGGCATCGATCTGGCCTACTTGCTCGATGACGGTGTTCCGCAGGCCATCGTCGGCGACGTCGTGCGGCTGCGCCAGATACTCCTGAATCTGGCCAGTAACGCCATCAAGTTCACCGCTCAGGGCGAGGTTGTGCTTACCGTCGATGCGCGGCCGCTCGAGGCCGGTCGCGTGGAGCTGCATTTCTCCGTGCGGGACACCGGCATCGGCATTCCGGCCCCGGGCATCGACCGGCTGTTCCAGGCATTCAGTCAGGTCGACGCCTCCACCACCCGCCTCTACGGCGGCACCGGCCTCGGGCTTGCGATCTCTCAGAGATTGGTGCAATTGATGGGCGGCCGCATTGAAGTGCGTAGCGAAGTCGGAAAAGGATCGGTGTTCGAATTCCGCATCGCCGTCGAACCGGCCGCGGCGCCGCCGCGTTCGCGCGTCGCCCACGTACCGGGCCTGCTGCGGGGCAAATGCATCTTTGTCGTGGATGACAATGCGACTAATCGCAGAATCATGGACGGTTATGCACGTTCCTGGGGCATGGAAGTGACGCTCGCCAATAGTCCCGACGATGCGCTGTCACGTTTTCGGGAAAGCGGCCCGTATGCGCTGGCCGTTCTCGACTATCAAATGCCCGGAATGAGTGGTGTTCATCTGGCACGTGAACTGAATATTCTCAGCGGCGGATCGCTGCCTATTGTCATTCTGAGTTCGGTCCCGGACGCAAAGCGGGAGGCCGAACGCGAGGGCGTCAAGATTGCCGGCTATTTAATGAAGCCAATCAAGCCGTCGACGCTGTACAATGCAATTGTCGATATCCTTGCCGACTCGCGTATACATATTGCGCCGCGCCCCGCCGCGAACTTCGATCCTGAAATGGGCCGCAAGCATCCCCTACGCATCCTGGTAGCCGAGGACAATCCTACGAACCAGAAGGTTGCCAAGGCGATCATGGAGCGGCTCGGCTACAGCGCAGACTACGTCGGCGATGGACTCGAGGCCGTCGCAGCGGTCGAGCGTCAGCAATACGACGTCGTGCTGATGGACGTACAGATGCCGGATATGGATGGTATGGAAGCGACGCGCGCGATCAAGTCGCGGATTTCGTTGGAGCACCGGCCGCGCATCGTCGCGCTGACCGCGAATGCCACCGAGGAGGACCGCCAGGCCTGCCTTGCGGCGGGCGTAGACGACTACCTGAGCAAGCCTGTAACTGCCGAAAAGTTGATGGACGCGCTCCTCCGCTGTATGCCAGTCGGTAACCACGCCTCGCCTGGCACAAACGCAGCGGCCCCGCCGCAGTTGCCAGAGGCCGTGACGCCTGTGGAGTTCGATCAGCAGACGATCGACAATCTAGAGGCAAGCATGAACGCCACAGACGTGTTCGATATCATCGGGTCGGTGATCGATGATGCGCCGCGCGTGCTGGGCAAGCTGCGCAAAGCCGTGGACGGAGGCGATGCCAAATCGATGGGCATCTATGCGCACAGCATCAAGTCGACCGCCGCGCTGGTAGGCGCCCGCGACCTCGCCGATCTGTGCCAAATCCTGGAAAACCTGGGGCAGGCGCTGTCGGTTGAGGGAGGTGCGGAGAAGGTTGCCGTGGTCGAGCGGCGTTATATCAAACTGACCGAGGAGCTGCGGGTGCTGCGCTCGCGCTATGCCGCCGCGGGGGGATGAAGCAGGTGTTTCGAAGAGCCGGCTAAAGTGGTTGAACCCGACGCGAGTCTCCGATCCTCCCGCAGTAGTTGCGCAAACTCATCCACCGGCAACCCCTTGCTGAAGAGAAAGCCCTGCATCTCGTCACAGCGCAACAGCCACAGGAACTTGAGCTGTTCCTGCAAGTCCACGCCCTCTGCGACGACTTTCAGCTTCATCGAATGTGCCAGGGAAATGATGGTCGAAACGATATTCATCGTATCGGCACTATCCGCCATCTGCACGATAAAGGAGCGATCGATCTTGACTGCGCTGATCGGTAGCCTGTTGAGGTAGGCCAGCGAGGAATAGCCGGTGCCGAAGTCATCGATGGCAATGGCTACGCCTAGCTCACGAACCGCCCGAAGCTTTTCGATATGCTGCTCGATGTCGGTCATCAACACGGATTCGGTGATTTCCAGGTCGATCCCTGGAACCTCGCCTTTAGCGTCGCAGATGGCGGCACGCAGCGCTTCGACGAAGTCTGGCCGCCGTAGCTGAATGGGCGACAGGTTGACCGCTATCCGGGGCGCCTGCAGACCCTGTGCCCCCCACAACCGATAATCGGCTGCGGCCTGCTGCAGCGCCCAATGGCCGACCTGCAGGATCATGCCGGTTTCCTCCAGCAGGGGAACAAAACGCCCCGGGGGCACCAGGCCCAGTTCCGGGCTGTTCCAGCGAATCAGTGCCTCGGCGCCGCAGATGGCACCCGTGTTCAGCGCCACCTTGGGCTGGTAGTGCAGTACGAACTCCTGTCGTTCGAGCGCTTGCCGCAGCTTGCTCACCAACGACAGCTTTTCGCTGATCGCAGCCCCCATTTCCCGGGTGTAAAACACTACGTCCTGATTGGTCGATTTGGCCATCATCAGTGCCGCCTCCGCATTCCGCAGCAGACCATCCGCATCTTCGGCATCGTCCGGGAACAAGGCGATACCGGCTCTGCCTGCGATGCGCAGCTCCTGACCCGCAACTGGGATCGGGCGACCCAGCGAGGACCAAAGCGGCTCAAGTCGTTCCTGCGTCAACTCTGAAGCGTACTTCAGCTCTGTGAAAACGACGGCGAAGCTTGCGCCGTCCACCCGGGCAACGTGGTTTGGGCTGCCCGTAAATGCCACGATGCGATCTGCCATCAGCTTCAGCACCGCGTCGCCGGCTGCGTGGCCCGCGGTGTCGTTGATCGCTGCGAATCGCGATGGATCGAGCTTTGCCAGTGCCACGACGCTGCGGTTTTGGCGGGCAACATCCAGAAACTGCTCCAGGCGCTGCACAAAGAGCTTGCGGTTGGCCAGTCGCGTGAGCGAGTCGTAGTAAGCCAGATAATCGAGTTGCTCGTCGCGGGCGATGAAATCCAGCGAATGGGAAATGTCTCCGGCCAGTTCGGACAGAAGACTCATCTCTTCCTCGTCGAAGGCGCCAGGTTCGGCGGCGTACAGGTTGACGCAGCCGACGAGCTGCGCATTTTCCAGCAGGGGTAGACTTGCCGACGAGCGATAACCGCGTTTGAGAGCTGCCTCACGCCAGGGTGCCATGTCCGGATTGGTGGCGATATCGTTGCAGGTACAGGCACGCCCTTCACGCAATGCAGTTGCGGTCGGGCCTCGCCCTTCCGGGATTGCGGCGTTCAAGCTCATATGAAGGTTTTGCGCCACATAGCCGTCGTCGACACCGCACACCGCCACTGGCCGCACGCAGTCTTTGTCCACGACGCTGATCACCGCTAGACGGAATCCTCCATCCTCTACCGCGATGCGACAAGCTCCTTCGAACAACTCCTCCCGGCTGCGGGCGCGCACGATGAGGCCGTTGATGCCGGACAACACGGCGCGAATCCGACTTAGCCGGCGTATCCTTGCCTCGCGCTCCATGCGCTCCGAGATGTCGCGCATGAAGGACGCATAAAGCCGTTTTCCATCTAATACGACCTCGCTGAACGCGGCTTCCAGCGGGACGCTGCGACCGTCGCGCGTGAGTCCGAACATTTCAACTGCATTCCAGTTGAAAGTCTTCGTCCCGGTGTCCACGTAGCGTTTGAAGGTATCAAGATAGGCTTGCCGCCAGGGTTTCGGGTACAGCATCCCCACGCCTTTTCCGATCACCTCTTCCGGCGGGTAGCCGAATACCTGGGCCACCGCGGGGTTGGCGAAATGGATGATATTGCCTTCATCCACAAGGATCACCGCATCCGTCATGGTATCCAGCAGAGCCCGGTATTTTCCTTCGCTGGCCCGGAGCTGCTTCAGCATCAGAGCGGTATGGGCCCCCAATCGAGCGTCGAACAGCGAGGCCAGCACCGTTAGCGAGAGGATCACCAGGACCACAATGCCAATGCCGTGTCCGAGGTAAGCGTTGTCGGCGGCAAGCCGGATGGCGGCGGTGCAGACACTGTTGGGGGCGAAGCGCGCCGCTTGCATGCCGGTATAGTGCATCCCGCTGATGGCGATGCCCATGACCACCGCGGCAAACACCCTGTACAGCAACAGCCGCGGCGTGGATGCGGAGCGTAGCGTAAAGGCCAGCCAGAGCGCGGCCAGGGATGCAGCGACGGCGATTAGCACCGAAGCGCAGAACAGCAGCGGATCGTATTGGATGGGCGGAGTCATCTGCATCGCGGCCATGCCGGTGTAGTGCATGCCGCAGATGCCAGCACCCATAAACGCGCCGCCAACTGCCAGAGTGGCTGGACTCAGCGTTTTGCGGCTGACTACGGCCAAGGCAAATCCAGAAGTCACTACGGCGATCAGTAGCGAAACAGCAGTGAGAACAGGGTCATAACCCAGCTGGATCGGCATTTGCACCGACAGCATACCGATGAAGTGCATGGACCAGATGCCGACGCCCATTGCCACGGCGCCTCCGACGAGCCAATAGCGCGTGGCGCGGCCCTCGGCCGAGGAGACACGCCCTGCCAGACTGAGCGCGACGTAGGACGCCATCATCGCGACGATGACAGACATCACCACCAAATCCATGTCGAAGGAGAATTCCAAGCAGCATTCACCCTGCAGAGCTTATGGAGTGTACGCTGCTGCACTTGGCGCCAGTGCAAGTTATTATTAGGCGTTGTGATGCAACGCACAGATGATACTGTGAGGTTCTGATATCCCTTGCTCAAGATCAGATGGGAGTACAGTGGGATAAGGTCTGGCGCTTCAGGTTGTGTGCTGCATCCATACGGCCTTAATCCACGAATCGGCGGAGGAATGCCCGCGCCACCACAAGCCCATTGGATCGCCTTTGAGCAGATGTTCACACCTGGGGTCGTCGTGAAGAGCTGATCAGCTCGTTAACAGAAATGATTGATCATTTGGCGCTGCAGCCACGTGGACCGCCTAGAATTTCGGTTCCCCAAAGCAGCCGTTCGCCACTGACCCCTTTGGCGCCGCCGGTGACGGCGTGAATGTCATAGGAAGAAATTTGCGGACAACCTCGGCATTGTCCGCTTCAGAGAAATTCCAAACTTTGGCGCAACGGGCCAGCAGCAGTCAGTGGAGTCTTCGACCTTACTGCCGCGAAGCAGCCATTAGCGAGCTCTTTGGCGTCCGCTTTAGGTACCCACCTGGCCCTCGCCCGACGAACTCGTCGCTTTCGGCACCGCCCCCGTCAACCAGATTCTCGGATCGGTGCAAGTGCCTTTGCCGCTCTACGGTTTCAACCCCGACTGCTTCGCCGCACCTGCGCCACCGGCACCCGCCATCACCAAGCCGGCGCTGAGCCTCAATTCCGACTACCTGCTGGCACCCGTGGCTTACCTCACGCCACCCAGTCCGCTGGACAAGACCCAGTCCTCCATCATCTATTCCGACGCGGGCGTGGATAGCGGCAACATTGTCATCCGCGGTGGCGCCCATTTCGAATACGACGACGGGCCCGTGCCAGCCATTCCGTCCAGTCTGCGCGGCATCGACTTGGTGACCGGGTACACCGTCGCCTGGTTCGAAAAATACCTGCTGCACGATCCCAACGCCGACGCCAAGCTCCTCACCGCCCGCTGGCGCAACGACCCCACCGCTGCCACCGTTGATCCCGGCAAAGATCCCAACTTATATTCCTGGCACTACAAGTCACGACTCGACGTCACACTCGCCAGCGGGCAACGTTTTGACTGCGAAAACTTGCGCGATGGTTGCGCAGGGCAAACCACCCTAGCCGAAGACTGCGGCGGCTCCACGATTTACAACGTCGTCACCGTCGATACTGCCCCGGACGTCGCCCCCGCACCCTGTTCTCAATAATGCGGAACATCGTCGCCGTTTAAGTGTCGCCCGCCAAGCCGATTTATTGCGGAAAGGTGAACGATTGTTAAGGAACGTCCATTCGTGCTTTTTCGTGCGATATGCTCAATCCGCTTTGAGCGCTACTGCTTTCGCAGAGCATCCATCGTGGATGCGTTCAACGTTGCCCGGATCAGGACGAACCGGGCTGTCACGTTGACTTTCCCCGGGCCGGCGCACTGCCGGCTTCGACACTCATGAGGAGATTCATTCATGAAACGATTCAACTATCTCGCACTGGCCGCCGTTGCCGGAGTCTGCTTCACCGCCACCGCACCCAGCACCCAAGCCCAGGTCAGCGTCAACATCGGCGTCGCGCCCGACTGCCCTTACGGCTACTACGACGTGGCGCCCTACTCCTGCGCCCCTTACGGATACTACGGCCCCGAGTGGTTCACCGGTGGCGTCTTCATCGGCGCCGGCCAATGGTTCCACGGCCCCGCCAACTTCCACGGCCACGTCAACAACCGCCTCGACGTCGCCCACGGCTACAAAGGCCCGGTACCCAACCACGGCGACAAGCCCGAGCCGTCCAAGCCGCTCGACCACGTAGCCGCATTTAAGGGCAACGAAGAACGCGACGGTCGCGGTAACAAGCGCTAACAAAACCGGCGTGATACTTGTCGGCTGCGGCGGAGGTTCCAAGATCCGCCGCAGTCCGCTGTATCAATTTGACTCGAAAGGATTTCTACTATTTAAGGGGCCTGTATCTAGGATACGTACCAGCGATAAGGGCGAGAAATCGCGACTACGCCCTCCAGTGCCTCCGGGTTTACAGCAATTCGCCGCAGTGGGCCAGTTGCGGCCACTCAAATCTGGAATCTTGGGGCACAACTGCGGACGGTCGTCATCTTGACTTCGCCGCCAGGAAGCGGTCTGTCGCGACTGGCAGCTTTCTGGCTCTCAGATGTGAGTGATATTGTTCCAGAGCATGGAAAGCGTGGGCATCGCTTGGGCTAAAG
>Ga0302314_10008414_pt1 | contig 18356 bp, 18 predicted proteins | sample III_Palsa_N2_3_FD_200533 | JGI IMG/M metagenome (GOLD analysis project Ga0302314, IMG submission 200533) | Peat permafrost microbial communities from Stordalen Mire near Abisko, Sweden - III_Palsa_N2_3 | ecosystem: Environmental > Terrestrial > Soil > Palsa > Peat permafrost | place: Sweden...
GGCCGCTGCCGGTCATGCTCTTGAGCATGATCTGGGCGAGGACGTTGACGAAGATCGTCACGGCGAGCAGCACGAGGCCGAGTTCGAAGAGCGAGTTGAGATAGAGGTCGCTCGTCGCCTCCGCGAACTCGTTGGCGATGACGCTGGCCAGCGTGTAGCCCGGGGCGAACAGCGAGGCGCTTATCTGGGGCCTGTTGCCGATCACCATCGTCACGGCCATGGTCTCGCCGAGAGCGCGGCCGAGGCCCAGGATGGAGGCGCCGAACAACCCACGCCGCGCATAGCTCAGGACGGCGATCCTGAGGACCTCGAGGCGGGTGGCCCCGAGGGCGTAGGCCGCCTCGCGCTGCAGGTTCGGCACCGAGCGCAGGATCTCTCGGGAGATCGAGGTGATGATCGGCAGGATCATGATCGCGATGACGATCCCGGCCGCGAGCATGCTGACGCCGTAGATCGGCCCCTGGAACAGGGGCAGGAACCCCAGCGTGTGCTTCAACCAGACGAACAGGTGGTCCCGCAGCCAGGGAATGAGGATGAAGATCCCCCAGAGGCCGAAGATGACGCTTGGGACGGCCGCGAGCATCTCGATGGCCATGACGATCGGCTGGCGCAGCCTCATCGGCGCGAGCTCCGTGAGGAAGAGCGCCGTGGCGACCCCGAGGGGCACGGCGATCAGGAGCGCGAGCAGCGACGAGACGAGCGTCCCGAAGATGAAGGGAAGCGCGCCGTAGGTGTCGGTCACCGGGTCCCATGCGGTGCTCCAGAGGAACCCGGCCCCGAACTTGGAGATGGAAAGCCTGGAGCCGGCGTAGAGCTGCCAGCCCACCAGCACGATCAGCGCGACGACGGTCAGCGCCGCCATCGTGGCGAGCCACTTGAACGCGATGTCGGGCTTGCGCGAGGCCGGGGGCGGCAGGACCGGTGAGGGGGCGGGCGCGAGGCTCATCAGGGATGTCGAGGGCGCGAAGGGACGCACGCCCGCTTCGTGTCCGAATCAGTACTTTATGGCCCCGACCTTCGCAAGGGCGCGCTTGACCAGGTCGTCCGGAAGCGGGGCGTAGTCCAGGCCCGGGGCGAGCTTCTCGCCGTCCGAGTAGGCCCATTTCAGGAACTGGACGAGCTTCTCGCCCTTGTCGTGGTCCTTCTGCTCGGCGTAGACGAGCAGCCACGTCGTGCCCGCGATCGGGTAGGCCGTCGTGCCGGGCGAGTTGACCATCGAGAACCGGAAGTCGTCGGGAATCGTCGCCGAGGCCAGGGCTGCGGTCACCGAGTCGACGGTGGGCGTGATGAAGAGGCCCGCCGCGTTCTTCAGGTTGGCGAACGGGAGCTTGTTCTGGTGGGCGTAGGCAAGCTCAACGTAACCGATGGCGCCGGGTGTCTGCTTCACCTGGCCGGCGACGCCGGCGTTGCCCTTGCCCCCGAGGCCGACGGGCCAGCTGACCGAGACGCCCTTGCCGACCTTCGCCTTCCAGTCGGGGCTCACCTTGCTGAGGTAGTCGGTGAAGATGAAGCTGGTGCCGCTGCCGTCGGAGCGGTGCACGACGACGATGTCGAGGTCGGGCAGCTTGACGTCCGGGTTCAGGGCGGCGATCGCCGGGTCGTTCCACTTCGTGACGGTGCCGAGGAAGATGCCGGCCAGCGCGGGGCCGTCCAGGTTCAGCTGGGGATTGCCGTCGACATTGTAGCTGATGGCGACCGCTCCGGCGACCGTCGGGATGTGCCAGAGGGCCCGGGGCGCCTTCGCGAGGTTCTCGTCGGACATCGGGCCGTCCGAGGCGCCGAAGTCGACCGTCTCCGCCAGGATCTGCTTCTGGCCGCCGCCCGAGCCGATGCCCTGGTAGTTGAACCGCACCGAGGGGTCGACTTTCTGGTACTCGTCAAACCACTTGGTGTAGATCTGCTGGGGAAACGTGGCGCCGGCTCCGTTGATGAGCATCTGGGCCGGGGAGGTGGCGGCCGTGCAGGCCGCCAGGGCGATAAGGGCGATGAAATTTTTCAAGGTGAGGGTGGTTGAGGAGTGGATAGGGTGCGAAAAGCCGGTCTGGATCGGGTTCCTTGCGGGTGGGCGGGCGTTGAAGGCTGGGCGCGGGTGGATCGGGCCAAGGTTAAACCCGCCGTGTTACGAACGTGTGACGCCGGGGTAACAGTAGCGTTAAAGGCCCAAGGGAACCGGGGTTTGTGGAAAAGATCGCGCTTGCAGGCCATTGGGGGCGATAAGAGACCTTGCCCATGGACAGTGTTACCGAGCTCACGGAGGAGGTGGCGGCGATGGGGAAGGACATGTTCCGGGTGCGCCTGCCGTTCCTGGCCGAGCTTCGCACCTACAGCTGGACCAAGTTCCGGGAGGACCTTGTCGCGGGGTCGACCGTCACGCTGGTTTCCATCCCCCAGGCCATCGGCTTCTCCCTGATCCTGAACCTGCCGCCGACCCCGGTGATCGTCTCCGTCATCATCGGCGGGTTTGTCGGCTCGCTCTTCTTCTCCTCGCGGCACCACGTTTTCGGACCCACGAGCTCCATCAGCCTCATCATCGCCGCGACGATCGCCTCGCATGCGTCCTTCGGCTTCGCCCCCCTGGAACTCGCGGTCTACCTCGGGTTCCTGATCGGCGTGATCCAGCTTTTTGCGGGACTGCTCAATTTCGGCGAGATCACAAAGTTCATCTCCCGGTCCGTGGTCGTGGCGTACAGCACGGGGATCGGCATCCTCCTCATAGCCAGCCAGCTCCATAACCTGATGGGGTACAATGTCGGCAACGGCCAGAACTTCTCGATGAACATGCTGCAGGCCCTGTACGACCTGGGCACCGCGAGGGTCGAGCCGTGGGCCATAGGCATCGGCGCCCTCACCTTCCTCATATTCTGGACGGTCCGCCGCTTCCGGCCCCGGTGGCCCGAGCCGCTGATCGGGCTGGCCGTCCTCGCCATCGCGGCGAAGATCGCCACCGCCTACTTCCATTCGGTCCCCTTCAAGTTGGTGCAGGACGAGGGCTCGCTGATGGCGGTGCTCCCGAGCTTCGCCGGGTACCCGTTCGGGCCCCGCCGCCTGCACGCCCTCCCCGAGGTGGCGGGGACGGCCATTGCCATCGCCATCCTGGGGATGCTCGAGGCCGTCTCGATCACGAAGGGCCTCGCGGCCAAGAGCGGCCAGAAGATCGAGCCCAACCAGGAGCTGATCGGAATGGGGGCGGCGAACATCGCCTGCTCCTTCTTCGGCGCCGTGCCTGGCTCGTCGTCCTTCGCGCGCTCCGCTGTCAATTACCAGAGCGGGGCGGCGACCCAGATGTCGTCGATGATCAGCAGCGTCGTCGTCCTCCTTGTCCTCGGCTTCGTCACGCCCATTTTCAACTTCATCCCCGTGGCGGCGCTCGCCGCCCACCTGATCCGGGTCGGCATCAAGATGATCAACTGGCACCAGATCCGCATCTCGTGCCGCTCGACGCCCTCGGACCTTGTCGTGTTTGTCGTCACGCTGGGCTCTTGCCTTTTCCTCCAGCTCGACACGGCCATCTATGTGGGCATCGGCGTCTCGCTGGCCCTGTTCCTCAGGAAGACGAGCACCCCCACCCTCGTCGAGTACGCCATCAACGAGACCGGCAACCTCGCGGAATTGAACGACCCGAAGCAGAGGCCGCACCCGCAGATCTCGATCATCCACGTCGAGGGGGAGCTTTTCTTCGGCGCCGCCGACCTTTTCCAGGAGCAGATCCGCAGCCTGGCCGAGAACCAGAATATCCGCGTCTTCATCCTGCGCATGAAGAACGCCCGCCACCTCGACGCCTCCACGGTCATGGCCATGGAGAACCTGCACGATTACCTCCGGCAGACGGGCCGCTTCCTTCTCATCAGCGGCAGCAACCCGGATGTGACGCGCGTCCTGGAGAACAGCGGCCTCCTCGCCAAGATCGGCCGCGAGAATATCTTCCCCGGCGAGGCGAATCCGACGGTGTCGACGAGCAAGGCGCTGAAGCGCGCCAAGGAGATCATCCCCGGCGAGGCGCCCGACCTGCGCGTCTTCTACGACAAGAAGCCGACCTAGTAGGTCCTTACGCGCACGCGCAGGGCGACCGGAAGGGAGCTGAAGTTCAGGCCGTAGTCGGTCTCGTCGCCGTTCCAGATCCGGGTCGGCGTGAAGACCCCGTCCTGGTAGGCCCCCTCCTCCACCCGGAGGAATTCGCGCTGGAGCTTCGACGCCGCATCCAACGGCTGGAAGTCGACCCGGCACGCGCGCGCGGCGACGAGGAACTCGTCCTGCCCCGTCGCGCCGACAATCGCCCCGCCGATGGGCTGCGGGTTGCCCTTGGGCACGGAATCCGCCCCGAAGCGGGGGACGCCGTAGGAGACCACGGCCTTCCACGGCCCGAATGCCATCGTCTGCACGTGGACGTCCGAGTCCTCGGCAACCGCCTGGAGCTTTCCCTCAAAATTGAGCCGCGCAACCTCGCGCACGATCGGCCCCACGATCCGGAAGTTGATGCCGACCGGAAGCAGCCTGTCCTCGGCGGGCCTGTCCTGGACGGGCGCGTTGGGATCGCCCACGTGGTTGATGCCGAAGGGCGACCACCCCACGGCGCCCTGGCCGATGGCCGCAAAGAGCATGTGGGCGTACCAGGGCGATCCGCCCGTCTCGGGCACGAAGAGCGGGTTGTCGGGGCGCGCGTAGAGCTCGAGCACCTTCCGGTACTTCGCGTTGTCGTTCAGGTAGATGTCCGGCGCAAGGACGTCCAGGGCCGGCGCCGCCGCCTTCCAGATCCCGAGCACGTTGTCGGTGGGGCCGCCGCTCTCGTAGGTCCCCGCCGGACCGTGGGCCAGGGGATCGCGCAGCGCCGCATTGGTGTACAGGGGAAGCGGGTATTCCTCCTTGCCGGCCGCGGCGACCTGGCCGACGAACCGGGCCACGGACCACGCATGGAAAAATTCATCGGCATCCGTGCCGAACACCGCCGTCCAGCTGCCGCCCGCCTTGGCGGAAAGGCCCAGGGCGCCGAGGAGCTCCGCAGGCACCGGCTGCTCGAAGATCGCCTGGGCCGTCGGCGAATAATCCCTGATGGTGTTCCAGGCCCCGGACTCGTTCTCGACCTGGACCATGATCACCGTGTGGGCCGGGTCGATCGCCCTGAGGCGGCGCATCAGCGCCCGGAAGGCGCTCTTGTCGGCCTCGAGGACCGCCGGAAAATGCGGCGATGGCGTGTCCACGGGCCGTCCATTCTTGCCGACGGCCTTCGGGCAGAGCTCAGGGTGCTCCTTGAGCCAGAGCGGCAGGTAGTGCGAGCTGCCGTTCTTCCACGTGCCGAACCACAGAAGCACCAGGTGCACATGGTGCTCGCGCGCCTCCTTGACGAGCGTGTCGACGAGCGACGTGTCAAAGCTGCCCTCCTTCGGCTCAAACTGCTCCCAGTAGACCGGGGCCTCCAGCGTGTTGGCACCCATCCGCTCCACGGCGGACCATACCCCGGGCAACTGGGAGGGCCACGCGCTCGAGTTGCCGCACTGGCCGCCGAGGACGAGGTAGGGGGACCCGTCGACGAGGAGTGCATGCCGGCCGGCCTTCTGGACAAAATGGGGCATGTCGTCCTGCTGGCCGGACACGGGCCTGGCGAAGGCCAGGGAAACGAAGGCTGCGGCCAGGAGGGAAAGACGGGGCAAAGTCATGGGGGTGCGGGGGTTGTCGAGGAGGGCATGAGAACCGATTTCCGGCCGGTTGTCACGGCCACCCCGGACCATTCCCCAGCGAATATTTGAAGGACTTTGGCCGGCCCAGGTGTTATGCCGGATGCCGCTGGCCCCTCCCTACGCCCATGAACACTCCATCCGATCCCCTGGACCCCCTGCTCGACCGCTGGAAAGGTCCAGCCGAGCCGAACCCGAACCTCACGCCGGAGATCTGGCGCCGCATCGCGCTCTCCGAGAGCAGCCGCCGCGATGGGTTGTGGGCTGACATCGACGCGTGGCTCTCGAAGCCCCCTTTCGCGGCGCTCTTCGTCGCCACCTGCGCCATCATGGGCCTCTTCCTCGCCGAGGTGCGCGTCAACAACGAGCAGCGCGAGCACAGCGCCCAGCTCGCACGCAGCTATCTCCAGCTCATCGATCCCCTCATGAAGACCGACACGGTCGCCAGGCTCCCATGAGACGCGGCGCCCTCGTCCTCCTCCTCGGCCTCGTGGTCGGCGTCGCGACCCACGTGGTGTATTTCAGGATCCACCGTCCCTTCAATCCGAGCACGCTCGACGGCGAGCTCTCCTGGATGAAGTCCGAGCTGCAGCTGAGCGACGCCCAGTACGAACGCATCAGGGAGCTCCACCAGGAGTCCAGCCCGAAGCTGCGCGCCCTCGCGGCCCAGGTCTCCCAGATGCAGGCGGAATTCGCGGCGTTCGAGAACACGCGGCGCACATCGGACAAGGTCGACTTCGTCGAGTTCGCCCAGTTCGTGCAGGCGCGCCGGAACATCAATGAGGAATGCCTCGCGTCCACCCGCCAGCTTGTCCTCGCGGCCGCCGGCCAGATGAACCCGAGCCAGCGCGAGCACTATTTCGGGCTCGTCGCCGCCGCGACGCCTCAAATCCCCTCCCTGAGCAACTGAGCGCAGCCCCGCGCCCGTGTCCAACGACCCCGCCACCGACCGCGCGAACCTGCAGGAACTGCAGCGCGGCGACACCTCGGCGCTCAACAGGATGATCGCGCGATGGCAGAGGCCGCTTCTGGCCTTCGCCTACCGCTATGTCCAGAACTCCTCGGACTCCCAGGACCTCGTGGCCGAGGCGTTCGTCCGCCTCTACCAAAGGCGCGCGCAGCTGCGGGCGGACACGAACCTGTCGGCGTGGCTCTTCACGACGCTGACGAATCTCTGCCACAATCACCACCGCTGGAAGCGCCGGCATCCGACCGTGGCCTTCGGGCCAGGGACCGACGCCGACCCCGCGGGCGACCAGGCCCTCTCTGCGATGGATCCGGCCTCGGGGGACGCGACTCCCGACGTCGCTCTCGCCCGGGATGAGTCGCTCGACGCGCTCAGGAATGCCGTCGACGCCCTCCCCCACGACCTCAAGGTCACCGTCCTCTTGCACCACTATGAGCGGCTCTCCTACAAGGAGATCGCGCTGATCACGCACTGCTCGGAGCGCGGGGTCGAGACCCGCCTCTACCGCGCCCGGCTCCAGCTGAAGGAGGAGCTCGCGGGCTTTTTCCAGGAGGCCCCCCTCTGATCTGGCTGCGTCCTGCACGCAGCCATGATGACCAGGGGGTCCTTTCCTTACGGGGCCGGCGGGTCGAAGGTAAAGACCTGCTCCGCGCGGACGAGGACCGGCCTGCCCCTGCGGAGGGGCGGGTCGAACTGCCACTGGCTCACGGCGCCGACCGCGATGGCGGCCAGCTCCTCGTTCTCCTCGACCTGAGCGCTGCTGACCGAGGGCATTCTCACGTGTCCCTGCTCATCGATGTAGAATTGGACGGACACCCGGCCGCCGCGGCTGCTGCGGGCGACCTGCGGGGGATAGACGGGATTCACGATCTTGTTCGGCGTCGGGATGCGGTCGAGCTCCGCCAGCGTGCAGGCGGCATAGGCCTGGCTCAGCGGCGCCAGCTTGTACTCGATGATCTCCGCGCCAGAGAGGGCCGAGACACTGACCACGACGACGCCCTCGACCTGGAACTTGAAGGTGAGGTCCGCCTTGGAATTGCGCGCATAACCGTGGATCTGCGCCGGCTCGAACTTCCACTTCTTGAGCGCGGCCACGGCGCTCTCGGCGAACGCCGGGTGCGAGTAGGCCGTCACCAGGTAGTCCGTGAGCTGGCCCTTGTCGTCGACGGCAATGGCGATGCTCGCCGCGCCGCTCCTTATCCCGAGGCCCACGAGGCTCTGCGGGAAGACGGCCTCCTCGGTCTGGTCCATGCTCACGGGCACGTACGGGCTGTTGAAACCGCCCTGCGCGGTGAGATGGGAGGCGCCGCCGAGAACAAGGAGCGCCAGAAGCGAGGATTTCACATTTTTCATGGTGTGGGGGGGTCTGCGGGGTATAACACCAGGCGGCGCCAATTCCCTTCAACTCTCCTCCCTTTCTTCCCGAACGAGGGAATCGACGGAAAGGATGAAGGGAATGGGTCCCGGCCGGTGTTCTTATTCCGGATGCACCGGATCCCCGATACCCTGCCGCCGCCCCCGGGCGCCAGCCCAAAGGTCGTCGCCTTCCCCACCCCCCTGATGAGTCCCTCCTCTGACGGAACCATCCAATGGGGCCGCGTATGCTACGGAGCGGGGATGGCGGGCATTGGCATCCAGCACTATATCAACGGCAAGTTCGTGGCCGTCATCCTCTCGCCGAGCCCAGGCTCCCAGGCGCTGGCGCTGTTTGGCGGCATCGCGCTCGTCGCCTTGGGCGCCGCCGTCGCCCTCGGCCTCGCGGCCCGGGCCTCGGCGCTTGTCCTGGGGACGGCGCTCCTCGCGGCCCTGGTCCTCCACAATATCCCCGCCCAGGCGAAGGCCGTGACTTGGCCGATCTACGTATGGAATAATGAGTTTAAGCTCATGACGCTTTCCAGCGGCGCATTCGCCGTCGCGGCTTCGCTTGGGTCCGGGGGCCCGGAGGACCGCCTCTTGACGAACTTCGCGTGCTACGGGATCGCCCTCACGTGCGCCACCTTCGGCTCGGAACACTACATGGCCACGCAGTTCTGCGCCGACCTCGTGCCGGCCTGGATCCCCGCCCACATGTTCTGGGCTTACTTCGGAGGGACGGCGCTGATCGCCGCGGGGGTCGGCATGATGCTGAACATCCTCGCCAGACCGGCCGCGTGGCTCCTCGGCCTCATGATCTTCATCTGGTTCCTGATCCTGCACATCCCGAGGGCGGTCGCCGACCTCCACGGCAATGATGGCAACGAGCTTACGAGCGTCTTTGAGGCGCTCTCCTTCAGCGGGATCGCGTTCATCCTATCGAAGACGCTTCCCAAGAAGAAGTCCCGGCTCGGGATCAGCCCGTTACCCATCAACCTATGAAAAAGAACCAAATATTTGCTACCCTCCTCATGTTATGGACTACCCTGTCGCCCAATGTATGTATCGCCCAGAAATCATCGGACCCTGCAATGAACGATAAGATCATTCGCGAATATTACACCGCTTACGAAACAAAGGATTGGCACATGCTGGAGGCAATCCTCGCTGATGGATTCACTTTCACGAGCCCGGCCGGCGATGATCATATTGATTTGAAGCAATACAAGGAGCGGTGCTGGCCAAATGCCATCAACACCAAGAAGTTCGATTTGGAATTGGTGCTAATCGCCGGGGATGATGCCCTCGTGACCTACAATGGCTGGACCAACGACGGCAGGTTATTTCGGAACACCGAGCGCTTTAAATTAAAAGACGGAAAAATAATGTCGAATGAGTGCTTTTTCGGAACGGGTGTGAGCTTCCCCAACAATCAACCGAAGAAATAACTCCTGCGTCCAGCGGAAGAAGTCGGGGCCCAAGCGACAAAGGCCGCGCGGGCGGGACCCTGGATGCGTTCCGGGGAAGCGAGGGTCCAGATAGGGGGCTTGCCGCTGAGCTGGCCTCTTCAGTGAAATTATTACATCTGGAATCCCGGCGTGGACTGCGAAAGTTGCGTCTCCTCGGGGCTCATGCCTTCGGCGATACCTTCGAAAAGCGGCGACGACAGGTAGCGTTCTGCGGTGTCGGGAAGCATGCAGAGCAGCACCGAGCCGGCGGCCGCCTTCTCGGCGACATGCATCGTCGCGGCAAAGGTCGCTCCTCCGGAGATCCCGGTGAAGATTCCCTCCCCCGCCGCCAGTTTGCGCGACCATTCGATGGCGACGGGGCCGGCGATCGGGACGACTTGGTCGTAATATTTCTTGTCAATGGCCTCCTGCAGCACGAATGGAATGAAATCGGGCGTCCAACCCTGGATGGGATGGGGAGTCCATGCTGGGTGGCTCGCGGCGGGGGCGTTGGCTGCGCCTCGCGATTGGGGGGTCCCGCTGCTCACCAAGCTGGCGGTCGCGGGCTCGCAAAGGATGATCTTCGTTTCAGGCCGCTCCTTGCGCAGGACGCGTCCGACTCCGGTGACCGTGCCGCCGGTGCCGTAGCCGGTGACCCAGTAATCGAGCTGCGATCCCCCGAAGTCGGCGATGATCTCGCGCGCCGTGGTGTTCTCGTGGATCTTGGCGTTGTCCGCCGTCTCAAATTGCCTGGCGAGGAACCATCCGTTGGCGTCGGCGAGTTCCTTCGCCTTTTGATACATGCCGAGTCCCTTCGCGGCGCGGGGCGTGAGCACGACCTTCGCGCCGAGGAAACGCATCAGCTTGCGCCGCTCGATCGAGAAACTGTCCGCCATGGTCACGACGAGTCGATAACCCTTGGCGGCGCAAACGAGCGCGAGCCCGATGCCAGTGTTGCCGCTCGTGGCCTCGACGACGGTCTGTCCAGGCGTCAATTCGCCGCGCCGCTCGGCTTCCTCGATGATGCTGACCGCGAGGCGGTCTTTGACTGAGGAAGCGGGGTTGAAGAACTCGGCCTTGACGTAGATCGTGACGTGCGATGGTGCCAGGTGGTTGATGCGCACACAGGGGGTGTCGCCGATCGTTTCAATGATACTGTCATAACGGCGTCCGCGTCCGGCGGTGGTGCGAGAGGATTTAGTGCTCATGGGACAAGAGACCGGCGCAGGTGCTGCGCCAACAGTTGAACTGGAAGGACGCTAGAAGCGTTGTCGGAGCGAGCGCAACGCTAAGAAAGAAGCCGCAATGCAAGCGGGAACGGACGTGAACCATTCCGGGATTGATCCCGCCGAAGACCACCGCAAGCTTCTCGATGATTAGATTTGGAAGCGCGTGAGCGATGGCGTGCCTCGAAATTCAGCGAAATCCAAAAACCGAGGAGCATAGGCATGACAAGTCCCGATACATTGCGCTGCACGAAGGTCCCCCTCGCCCACGGAACCGGCGCGATTCCTGCCGCTGGGTTCGGCACGCTCATTCCCACCCCCCTCGCAACCAGACAGGCGACCAAGACCGCCTTGGAGGTGGGATTTCGCCATTTCGATTGCGCGGAACGATACCGCAATGAGGAAGCTGTGGGAGAGGCGATGCGGGAGGTTTTCGAAGCAGGTGCAGTTCGGCGGGAAGACGTGTTCGTCACCACGAAGCTCTGGAACAGCAATCATCGTCCCGAGCGGGTCAAACCCGCTTTCGAGGCGAGTCTTAGGCGACTACAAGTTGATTATGCCGATGGCTATCTCATCCATACCCCCTTCGCCTTCCGGCCCGGCGACGAGCAGGATCCGAGGGATGAGCATGGCCAAGTCATCTATGATCCCGGGGTGACGCTGGTGGAGACGTGGCGGGCGTTGGAAGGATTGGTCGACGAAGGTCGATGCCGGTCAATCGGCTTATCGAATGTCAATTTGGAGAAACTGCGAGAGATCGTGGAAGCCGCACGAATCAAGCCGGCAGTCGTGGAGGTTGAATCCCATCCTTATCTCCCGGAAAGCGCCCTGCTCGAATATTGCCAGAAGCATGGCATCGTGCTGCTCGCGTTTGCGCCGTTGGGGCACGGGATGGAGCCCAGGTTGACCGACCATCCGGTGATCGTCGCCATCGCGCAACGTCTCGGGAAAACACCCGCCCAAGTCCTGTTAGCCTGGGCGATTCAACGGGGCACGGCGTTCCTCACCACCTCGGTGACGCCCGGCCGCATCAAGGAGAACCTCGAGCTCTCGACCTTGCCTGAAGACGCCATGCAGGAAATTCGAGACGGGTTTAAGACGACCATACGGTTCAACTCCGTGGTGCAGACCGGGGTCCCTGGTTTCATTCCCCGGGTTAAGTGAACTGAGCGTTACGCCTCGGCATAGGCGAGGAGCGGAAAGTCTTTCCGAATGCATTTCCCCTCGATACTGGCGAGGAGACGGGAGACGATCTCCATGGCGGGATAGTGAATTCTGAGGTGACAAACGGACGAGCCCGTTTCACGTCCGATTCAGCCGGCCAACGAACAAATCGGTTCTCGAGAAAATAACTCGTTGGTCTAGAACGAGAAAATTGGCGGAGAGGGAGGGATTCGAACCCCCGGTACCTTGCGGCACACCTGATTTCGAGTCAGGCGCATTCGACCACTCTGCCACCTCTCCTTGAGGTTTCCGTCGAGCGGAAAGTTGACCTGAATGCCCCGATTCCAGCGCGAGGTCAAGAGGATGGTTGAAGCCTCAGGTGTTGTCGTCCCCGCCGTGCCCCTTGCCGGAATTCGCGGGCAGGTGCAGCGGGAAAAGCAGGTAATACTGCATGAGCCACCAGCTTCGGGACGACCGGTAGAACAGGGCCGGGAAGACGATGGAGCCGACGCCGGCGAGGACGATCGCCAACGTCGTCCCGACCACGCCCTTGTAGGCGAGGACCATCAGCGGCAGCAGGTAGAGGACAAGAGTCACGCCGTAGTTCAGCGACATGGAGCCGATGAAGAACCCCTCGTCGCGCTCGAGCTGGAGGCCGCAATCGCGGCACACCTTGTTGACCTCGAATGGCGACCCCTTCCGGAAGATCGTGGCGCCCCCGCAGTTGGGGCACCGGTTCCGGAGCCCGCGGGAGACCACCTGCATGCGGGTGACCTTCATGCGCGCCCCACCTGACTTCAGGACCCGAGCTGGTAGCGGATGAACCTGCGGATCTGGATGTTCTCGCCGGTCTTCGCGATCGTCTCGGTGATCACATCCTTGACCGTCTTCTGCTGGTCCTTGACGTACGACTGGTCGACGAGACAGACGGCCGAGTAGTACTTCTCGAGCTTGCCATCGACGATCTTCTGGACTGCCGCCGGGGGCTTGCCCTGGACCTGGGCCGCGGCGATGTCGCGCTCCTGCGCGAGCTCCGCCTCGGGGACCTGGTCCCGCGTGACGTACAGGGGGTTGAAGGCGGCGATCTGCAGGCAGAGGTCGCGGACGAAGGCCTTGAACTCGTCGTTGCGCGCGACGAAGTCGGTCTCGCAGTTCACCTCGATCATGACGCCGATCTTGCCGGGGCCGTGGATGTAGGACTCGATGAGGCCCTCCTTCGTCGTGCGCTCGGCCTTCTTGGCGGCCGAGGCTGCGCCCTTCTTGCGAAGGATCGTGACGGCCTCGTCGATGTTCCCGTTGGACTCGGTGAGGGCCTTCTTGCAGTCGAGGAGACCCGCGCCCGTCTGGACGCGGAGGTCATTGACCATTTTTGCGGTGATCGGATTGCTCATTGTCATTCTGCCTTGACCGGGACCTTGCGCGGGCGGACCAGCTTGCGCTTGGCGGCTGCTTCGGCCTCGGCGGCCGTGAGGTCAACCGGGATCTCGACCTTGGAGAGGTCGACCTCTCCGGCGACCGGCGCCGGGGCGGCGGTCTCCTCGGCGGCCTGCGCGGGGGCGCCGCGCTGGGCCTTGCGCGAGTCGCGCTGGGCGAGGCCGGACTGGATCGCGGCGACAATCGTCTCCACGATGATCCGGACGGACTTCACGGCGTCGTCGTTGCCGGGGATCGGGTAGGTGACCAGGGATGGGTCGGAATTCGTGTCGACCAGGGCGACCGACGGGATGCCGCACCGGGCGGCCTCGGCGACGGCGATCTTCTCGTGGCCAACGTCGACGATGAACAGGGCCGTGGGCAGGCCGCCCATGTCCGCGATGCCGTTGAAGTTGCGCTGCATGCGGCTCATCTCGCGCTTGATGGCGGACTCCTCCTTGCGGGGGAGCTTCGACATCTCGCCGCTCGTCTCCATCTGCTGGTATTTCTTGTACTTGGCGATGGAGCGCTTGACGGTCTCGTAATTGGTGAGGGTGCCACCGAGCCAGCGGTCGACGGAAAAGGGCATTCCGGTCGAGGCGGCGGCCTCGCGGACGATGTCCTTGGCCTGGCGCTTTGTGCCGACGAGCAGGATGTTCCCGCCGTTGGCGACGGCGTTCTCGATGAACGTGCAGGCCTTCTCGAGGGCCTCGTGCGTCTTGGCCAGGTCGATGATCGTGACCCCCTGGCGGTGGTCGAAGATGAAGGGCTTGGAGCGGGGGTTCCAGCGCTTGGTCTGGTGCCCGAAGTGGACTCCTGCATCCAGGAGGTCCTTTGGAGTGATGCTAATGCTCATGGGATCTGATGTATCTTTTACGGTACACAGGCCGGCCGGAAGGGCCGCCTTGCGATCGTGGTTAGAACTGACGTTTAGGTTGTGGGTTTAGACTGACGGAACGTCCAAAACACCGTTTCCGGGGCGCCCTTGCAAGCGCGAACTGTCCGACTCGCCTCCGGGGGCTGGTCTCGGGCAGAATCGGCGTATTTCCGGCCGCGGCCTACGTATTAATACACATTAACTTCAAACCGACTTTCCCCCTTCATCCGGAGCGTGCGAAAAAGTAGCCCAAACATGCGTCCGCCCTCGGGAATCAGCATGATTTGCGCCCGGCAATCCCGGCGCCCCGGGGAAAACATTTCGATTGGCTTCAAAATAGAAGCAAATCAGTTTCACCCTCCGGCTCTGCCGACCCTGAGTGCGGCCGGTGACCCCATTGCCCGAATCACGAAAATTCCAGTCTCCCAGGGCCTTCACCATCATGGAGGTGGCGTTGGCGGCGACCGTATTGGCCCTGACGCTGGTGGGCATGATAGGGGTCGTCGAGTCGGGTTCCCAGATGCTCGACCTGTCGCGCAAGCAGACGATTGCAACCCAGATCCTCCACAGCGAGATCGACCAGCTCCGGACGCAGAGCTGGGCGACGATCACGGGCTTCAGCGGGTTGACCCCGGTGTTGGGACAGGGCTATGCCGCGCTGACCACGCTGACGACGGCGAACGACCCTTCCTTCGCGCTTTTCGCGGCGAACTACCCGAACGCGGCCGCCATCTTCACGCTGACGCGGGCCGTCGCCTGCATAGACCCTTCGCAGTCAAATCCGAACCCGTTTTCGAACTATGGCCAGAGCCCCCTCTTGCTTCAAGTGACCTTCACCATTCAATGGAAGGGCGTTACCGGCCGCAGCTACAGCCGGGCGACGACAACCCTTGTCGGTAAGGATGGTCTCTCGGACGTATACCAGAAATCGTAGCGCGGCGCTCGCGGCGGCGCGCGGGTTCACGCTGCTGGAGGTCATGATGGTGACGTTCATCTCGTCATTCGTCTTCGCCGGCGTGCTGTCGGCCTACATCTTCCTCGGCAGGTCGCTTTCGCGCCAGGTCAACGAGGAGGGCCTCGAGTCGCGCGCGCGCCTCGCGCTCTACTACTTCACGCAGGACGTCTCGAGCGCCACGACGATCAGCGCGACCAACCCCGGCTCCTACACGAGCGGCTCGCAGGTCAGCCTGAGCATCCCGGGCTCCGGGACCGTCACCTACAGCACCGACTGGTCCCAGGGGAACACGTCTGGCGTCCTCACGCGCCAGATCGGATCGAACCCCGCCCTCACGGTGCTGACGAACCTCTCCGCCTTCACCTTGAGCTACTACGACCCGACGGGGAGCCTCGTCAGCGTGCCGGCTTCCACGCCGTCGGAGCCGCAGATCAACATCAAGCAGGTGTGCATGGTCTTCACGTCCATGGCGGGGTACGCGCCCAGCGGTAACCTGTCGCAATTCACCGTCGTATCGCCGAGGCTGATCCTCAAGAATCAGGCCCTCCTGAAGGACCCCAACGACCCGTGAAGCGCCATTGCAGGCAGTCCATACCGAAGAGCGAGCGGGGAGCCGCGATGCTGGCCGCGCTTTGCCTCGCGATGGTGTTCGCGATCAGCCTGTCGAGCTACATCGCCCTTTGCTACGTGTCGCTCGGGGTCAGCACGAGGGCGGTCTCCTCCGCGCACAGCGCCGAGCTGGCTGAGGCGGGCGTCGAGCAGGCGCTCTACGCCTACAACAGCAGTCCCCAGGACCTCACGGGCTGGACGCTGTCCACCGTAGGGTCGACGACCACCTACACGGCCAACATGACGATGACCTCGAGCGGCTTCGTCGCGACGTCCAGCAGCCCGACCGCGTTCAACTACGGCAACGGCGCCATCGGCACGGCCAACATCACGATGACGGCAGTCGGCGGGGCCCTGAACTCGATCAGCTCCCAGGGCGAAATCACGCTCCCGAACGGCAGCACGACAAATGGCTCCGCTGTCACGAACATCACCCGGACGCTCTCGGCCGCCGGGGCGCCCCATTCCGGGGCTTCCCCGCTCTTTGTGAACGCCGTGGCCGCGCTCACGGGGCTCCTCAAGTTCCAATACGCCGGGGCGGTGGACAGCTATGATTCCGGACCGGCCGCCAACCACCAGCTCTACAATGCGGGGCCCGGGGGGAACGCGGGTTGGTCTGCCGTCGTGCTCTCTCAGGATACGTCGACATTCAATTCGACGGTCCGGCTCACCAACGCCGCGATCAACGGCTATGCAGTTGGCTATGATATAGTTAACCCCTCCTCTACGAACTGGCTGTCGTACGGGGGATCGGCGACGATCCAGGGCAAGAACTCAACCTCCTTCATCGACTCGACGCGCCTCTTAACGACGCCCGTTCCCTACCAGCCTGTGTTCCCGGAGCTGACACCCACGACGAACGGCAACCTGCCGCCGGCGGATTGCACCACGCCGACCAGCAATATCCTGGGAAATTCGTGCACCCTAGGTTCAACGTCGACGCCCTACCCGGTCTACTATGCGAACGGGATCAACCTGACATCTGGCATCGTCACGATCACGGGGTCGGCGACGATCGTCGTCTACGGCAACATCTCGATCACCGGAAACGCGGCCATCCAGCTCACGAATGGCTCGTCGCTCGCGATCTTTGTCGAGAACGGCAACGTGAACATCAATTGCACGGGCTCCAACGCGGGAATCGTCAACCTGAGCGCCGTGCCCCTCGCGAAGAACTGCGCCATTCTGGGCACGAACGACACCAACAGCTCGAACCAGATGTACCTCAACCAAACTCCAGCGTTCTACGGAGTCATCTATTTCCCCTACATACCGGTGGTGATCAACAATTCCGGCACCGGCTCAGCCATCTACGGCTCCATCATCGGCCAGTCGGTGACGCTCAACAACTCGCCGGTCATTCACTACGATGTCGAGCTTCGGCAACCCGACTCGACGGTGGGCGACGTCGCGTTCAGCTCGATCAACGCACCGGCGACGGTCACCACCCTCGTTTCGAGCGTTCCGTAGCGTCCGCCCGGCCTAACGCCGATTGACAGCCAAGGGTGGCTTTTGCCTTACTAACCTGCGCATGTTCAAACGCAAGGAACGCCACGGTGTTCTGATCAACCTGACGGACCATTGTGTGCAACTGGCCCGGTTGGGACGCTTGGATGTGCGGCCGCTGGAGGTGGACACCTTCGCGGAGGTGGCTGCGACGGATGCGGGCTCGGTGGCCCGGTGGCTCGACGTCAATTTCAGCGACCGGGCCGGGAGGTTCATCTCGGCCTTTGTCGGTTTCCACCCGGCCGACCGCATATTCCAGAGGGACGTCATCAACGTAAAGCGCCTGGCTGACCGTGAGTTCCTTTACAATGTCGTGGCCGAGCATGCGAAGATCGTGTCGGCGAAGGCGTGGCACGTGGCGGCGCTCAACCCCGGCGACGGGATGCCGCTGACGGTCGACTCCAACGCGAGGATGGCCCTGTTCATGGGCGTGCCGTGGTCGGCCGCGCGCGAGGCCCAGGTGCGCCTTCGCGACTGGGGCGTCAGGCCCCGGCGCCTCGAGCTCGGCACGACGGTGCTCCTTGGGGGCCTCACCCGCTATGCCAGCCAAACGGCATACCCCCACCTGATCGCGGCCTGCGAGATCTACCGCAACCAGACCCACCTCTACCTGATCGGCAAGGATGGCGTCCACACGCCCCCTCCCCTGCCCCACGGCCTCCTCTCCATCGAGGAGGCCGCTATGAAGGAACTCTCGGCCCCGGATGCCACCGCCGCGCGCAAGATGCTGGAGCAGCCGACGGAGGAGCTGAAGCACCACGGGCGCCGCCTGATAAGGATGCTCTCGAGGCACCTTCGGCCTGCGGTCGACTACTTTGAGATGCAGACCGGCCAGCGCATCGGGGCCCTGTTCTGCGCCCACCTTCCCGAGCGCCTCTCGTGGCTGGAGGAGGCCCTGGCAACCGCGGTCGACCTTGAATACTTCTCGCCCGATTATGGCAAGTGGCTTCCGTCCGTCGGCCTCGATGCGCCGGGCCACGCCCTCCTCGGGCCATCCTGGATCCAGCCCCTGTCGCTTGTGGCGCAGCTCGCCCCGGGCGCGAGGGAAACGACCCCATGAAGGCCTCCCGCGAGCGCATTTTCCTGGGGCCGAACTGGCACGTCGACTGCCGCCTCGTGGCCGAGCTGCCCGAGGACAGCGTCGTCGGCATACGGTTCATCACCTATGC
>Ga0302314_10008416_pt1 | contig 18353 bp, 14 predicted proteins | sample III_Palsa_N2_3_FD_200533 | JGI IMG/M metagenome (GOLD analysis project Ga0302314, IMG submission 200533) | Peat permafrost microbial communities from Stordalen Mire near Abisko, Sweden - III_Palsa_N2_3 | ecosystem: Environmental > Terrestrial > Soil > Palsa > Peat permafrost | place: Sweden...
AGCCGCAGCGTGGGCAGATAGCCGATGCTGATGCGGATGTCGGCCGCGCGCAGATGGACGTCCAGATCGCGCAGCCGATCGGCAGGCACGTTGATGAAGACCATGTTGGTGTATTGCCCGAGCAGATCGATGCCGGCAATTTCGCGCAGGCGGCCTGCCATATACGCAGCGCGCCGATGATCGTCGGCAAGCCGGGCCACGTGGTGATCCAGCGCGTACTGACCTGCCGCCGCCAGCATGCCGGCCTGGCGCCAACCGCCGCCGGCGACTTTGCGCCAGCGCCGCGCCTTGTCGATCAACACCTCGGAGCCCACCAGCAGCGAACCAATCGGTGCACCCAGTCCTTTTGACAGGCATACCGATACGCTGTCGAAGTATTGCGCGATGTCGCGCGCCGGTACGTCACTGGCAACCGCCGCGTTGAACAGGCGGGCGCCGTCCAGATGTATACCCAGGCCACGCTCGCGGGCGAAGGCGTGCGCCGCGCGCAGATAGTCCAGCGGCAGCACGCGACCGTGCCAGGTGTTTTCGAGCGCGAGCACACGCGTGCGTGCGAAATGTGGATCGATCGGCTTGATCGCCGCGGCCAGCTTGTCCAGCGGCAGCGTGCCGTCGGCATCATGCGGTATCGGCTGCGGCTGGATCGAACCCAGCACGGCGGCGCCACCGCCCTCGAATTTGTAGGTATGCGCGTCGGCGCCGACAAGATATTCGTCACCGCGCTCGCAATGCGCCATCAGTGCCAGCAGGTTGGACTGCGTGCCGGTCGGCACGAACAGCGCCGCCTGCATGCCCAGATCGTCGGCGATGCGTTGCTGCAGTGCATTGACCGTCGGGTCCTCGCCGTAGACATCGTCGCCCACATCCGCCGATACCATCGCCGCCCGCATGGCCGGCGTGGGCCGCGTTACCGTGTCACTGCGCAGATCGATCAGGTTCACTGCCGTTTCTCTTCGAGATGGAACATCGAGAGTGCCCGTTCATCGACGGTCGGACAAGTGAAGATCGTCCCATTGCACGAACGCGCGCGCAGGATCGCCAATGCTAGCCGTGGTTCCTGAAATACAACCACGCAGCAAGCGCCAGCAACACCGCTGGCAGCAGGTTGGCGAGCACCGGCGGAATACCGTAGACCGTGCCGAAACTGACCATCGCCTTTTGCAGGAAGTACCAGCCGATCGCCAGCAACATGCCGATGAACATGCGCTTGCCCAAGCCGCCCGAACGCAACGTGCCGAACGCGAACGGCATCGCGCAAAAGACCAGCACCAGCACGTTGAGCGGGTACAGCACGCGTCCCCACAGGGCGATCGCATAGACGCCGGCCTTTTCGCCGTTGCTCTCCAGATACTGGATGTTGCGTCGCAGGTCACGAATGGGCAGGTATTGCGGCAGGATCAGCGACTGTTCCAGCACCTGCGGGTTGAGTCGTGAATCCCAGTGTTCGCTGACCGCCGTGGTGCTGTGCGTACCGGCATCGTCCAGCGTGGTGCTGCGCACCTGCTGCAAAATCCATTCATGGCCGTTGTGCACGGCGGTCTTGGCCAGATCGAAGCGGGTGACCTGTCCGTCGGGAGTGAACGTGAGTACGCGCACATCGACCAGCTGCACTTCATCGTGCAAGGCGCCGTGTTTCAGCAGGCTGCCCTTCGCGTTGATGATGCGGTCGCCGTCGCGCGCCCACAGCCCGCTGTTGGTGTTCGCGCCGATGTTGCCGGACTTCAATCGCAGCTCCATCGCCTGCGCCTGCTGATCACCCCACGGTCCCGCTGTCTCGCCCAGTATCACCACGCCGACGATCAACAGCGCGACTACGCCGGACGCGGATACCGCGATACGCAACTTGGACATGCCCGCGGCGCGCAATGCCGTCAGCTCACCATTCGCGGCAAGACCACCGAGGGCCAGCAGGCCGCCGATCAACGCGGCATTGCCGAACATCTCGTAAAGCCGGCGCGGAAACGTCACCAGCACGTAGACCACGGCATTGAGCACCGTGTAACCGTTTTTGCCGACATCGCCTAGCTGGTGCATGAACTGGTACACCGCATCCAGTCCGGTAAGCACCAGCCACACCATCAACAGCGAGCCGAGTACCGTCGTGCCGATCAGCCAGTCGACGCGCTTGAAACGCCACACCATCATCGGGCACCGGCCTGGCGCACTTTGCGCGGCATGTACTGGCGACGAAACATCCAGGCAGCCAGCCCAAACACAAACAGCGTCACGATCCACATCGGCGTGGAGTGATGCCAGCGACCCTTGACGATCTGGCTACGGCAAAGCTCCAGCATCAGGAAGTAAAGATAGAAACTGAGCACGGCCAGCAATAGACGTCCATAACGCGGTTCGCGCGGACTCTGCCGCGACAGCGGCAGCGCCAGCATCAGCAACGCCAGGGTCATGGCCGGGGCGATCGTGCGCCAGGCGAGCTCCGCCCGGGCATCGGGAGTGTCCACCCGCAGCAAGGCGAGCATGGGCAGTCCGGCCGCCGGATCTTCGTCGCTACTGTCCGACTGCACATCGGACAATGAACTGTCGTTCTGCTGGTACTTCATCTTGCGCCAGTTGTCGGCGTCCAGCGGTATGTCGTACTGCCAACCGTCGTTCAAGGCGAGGAAACGGCTGTTGCCGTCGCTCTCCTGATAAAGCTGGCCGTGCTTGCCGGTAACCACCTTCAGGTGATGGGTGCCGTCCTTGCCAATACGTTCGGTCGACAGGAAGGTCTTGCCCAGGATGCTGCCGTCGCGGCTCAGCGTGTCGACCAGGATGATCCCGCCCTTGCCCGGCAGCGACGTGAAACGGCCGGCATCAAGTCCGGCGGCGATCACCGAGCGATTCGCTGCAGCCACCAGACTGTCTGAAGTGCGCGAGGCCCACGGCCCCAGCCACATCGACACGATGCCTACCAGGATCGCCACACCGACCGCCAGCAGCGTCATCGGACGCAGCAGGCCACGCGCGCCCATGCCGGAGGACGAAAGCACATGCATCTCGCTCTCGCGGTACATCCGGCCCAGGCCGTTCAACACGCCAAGAAAGGCAGACAGCGGCAGCACCACGCTCAAGCCGTTGAGCATGGTCAGGCCCAGCACCTGGAACATCACGCTGGCCGGAAAGCTGCCGTTGGCGACCTGTTTGAGCACAGTCGCGAACTGCGAACCGGCCATGATCGCGACCAGCACAATGGCGGTCGCGATCAGGGTCTGGGCCAGTTCACGCAGGAAATAGCGGTCGAGAATGCTCAGCATGCGATAAGATGAAAAGCCCAGTGTCGTGCCGCAACCGGCCGGCAAACCCCAATTCTAGCCTGTCCGGCGCGCGCCGGCTTCCTGTAGGACGACCATCGATGACGCTTCAGTTCAGCCTAGCTTCCACCGTCCCCGAAACGACCGATACCGCCTGCGTGGTGGTCGGCGTCTATGAAGGCGGCGTTTTCAGCAGTGCCGCCGCCCGCGTGGACAGCGCCGCTGACGGTGCCATCAAGCGCCAGGTGGAAAGCGGCGACATCAGCGGCAAGGCCGGTGCCAGCACGGTGCTGTACGCCCCGGCCGGAGTCACGGCGCGCCGCGTGCTCGTGGTCGGACTGGGTGCGCAGAAGTCGTTCGATGCCGCGCGCTACCAGAAGGTCAACATCGAGGCGGTCCGTGCGCTCGGTCGTCTGCCGATCGACCGCGCGGTTTCCTACCTGTCCGAAATCGACGTACCCGGTCGCAGCGCTGCCTGGCGCGTGCGCACGGCCGTGCTGGCCGCCGATCACGCGGGTTACCGCTACACCGCCACCTTCAAGCCACGCGAGAAGGCCGCGCAGCCGGAGCTTGGCACACTCGCCTTCGCCGGTGAGAGCAGCTTGCAAGTCGCTCTGGAGCGCGCCGTCGCGATTGGCGAAGGCGTGCGTTTCGCACGCGAGCTGGCCAACCTGCCGCCGAACATCTGCAACCCCGCGTACATCGCCGATCAGGCCAGGGCGTTTGCCGACGGGCGGGACAAAGTCAGCTGCAACGTGCTCGACCACGTCGAGATGGAAAAGCTCGGTTTCGGTTCGCTGCTGGCCGTCGCCCGCGGCTCGGTCAACAAGCCCAAGCTGGTGATACTCGAATACAAGGGCGGCAACGAAAGCGACAAGCCGTATGCGTTCGTGGGCAAGGGTGTCACCTTCGACTCCGGAGGCATCAGCCTGAAGCCCGGCGCGGGCATGGAAGAAATGAAGTTCGACATGGGTGGTGCGGCCGGCGTGCTTGGCGGCTTTATCGCCGCGGTCAAGATGAAGCTCAAGCTCAACCTGGTCTGCGTGGTACCGGCCGTGGAAAACATGCCGGACGGCGACAGCTACCGCCCCAGCGACGTGATCACCAGCCTTTCGGGTCTGACCATCGAAGTACTCAACACCGACGCCGAGGGCCGGCTGATCCTGTGCGACGCGCTAACCTACACCGCGCAGACGTTCCAGCCGCATACCATCATCGATGCCGCAACGCTTACCGGCGCCTGCGTGATTGCGCTGGGCAAGCATGCCAGCGGCCTGATGAGCAAGCATGACGACCTCGCCGCCGAGCTGTTGAGCGCGGGTGAGGAAACGCTGGACCGTGCGTGGCGCCTGCCGTTGTGGGACGACTACCAGGCGCAACTCGATTCCGGCTTTGCCGACGTCGCCAACATCGGCGGAAAGAGTGCCGGCGCGATCACCGCGGGCTGTTTTCTGTCGCGCTTCACCGACGGCCAGCGGTGGGCTCATCTGGACATCGCCGGCACCGCCTGGGACGAGGGTCGCAAGGGCCTGGCCACCGGGCGCCCCGTTGCGTTGCTGGCACAGTGGCTGATCGATCGCTGCGCATAATCGGTTGATCGCGTAGGTTGGGGTGAGCGCAGCGTACCCAACAAAGCCGTACATCCCTGTTGGGCATCGCTGCGCTCACCCCAACCTACGGAGCTGACCTCCCGTGCCACGCGCCGACTTCTACCTGATCGATAGCAAGCCACGTTTTCGCGAGGAGCCGTTGCTGTTGGTGTGCGAGCTGGCGAAGAAGGCGTTCGCCACCCAGCAACCCACGCTGATCCTGTGCCGCGACTACGCCCAGGCCGAAGCGCTGGACGAATTGCTGTGGGCATTCGACGACGACGCATTGATTCCGCATCAGCTGGCCGGTGACGACGATGATGCGAACACCGCTGTGCTGATCGTGCCACCGGGCATCGACACCGAAGATCGCCCACTGGTGATCAACCTGCGCGAAACCTGCCCCGCCGGTAAGTACCAGCGTGTGCTCGAAGTCGTCGCCGCGGAGCCCGCCGAGCGCGATGGCTCACGCACACGCTGGCGCGAATACCAGCGGCTGGGTTTCGAACTGCACAAGAACGATATGTAGCTTGAGCTCCGTTGCGGGAGCTCACCCTAAATGACATCAACCGACGCTGTGGGCGCGGCAACGACCGATGCCAGCGAGCTGGCCAGTTGCTCGCCGCTGAGTGGCTTGCGCAGAAAACCATCCATGCCCGCCGCACGCGCTCGCGCTTCGTCCTCGCTGCCGGAGCGAGCGGTCACCGCGACGATCGGCATGCGCTGTCCAGCCGGTTCGCGCTGACGGATCAACCGGGCTATCTGGAAACCGTCCACCCCCGGCAAATCGAGATCCAGCAGCACCGCATCGAAACGGTTATGCGCCAACTCCGCCAACGCGGCGAGCCCATTCGCCACGTGACTGACCGCATGTCCCTGCTGCTCGAGCAAACCCCGCACGACGGCGGCGACAATCGTGTCGTCCTCGACCAGCAACAATTGATACGCCCGACCCTCGACGGCGACCGTCGGCGCAAGCCGCCTGTCCTGCGCCGGCTCGCGTAGCGGGAGCCGCACATGGAACGTGCTGCCATGCCCCAGGCGTGACTCAAGCTCGATGCTGCCGCTCATCATGTCGACCAGCTCACGGCAGATCGCCAGCCCGAGCCCACTGCCGGCGCGACGCTGCGGACCTTCCTCCTGCTCGAAACGTTGGAACAGCCGCGCCTGGCTCGCTTCGGGAATACCAGGGCCGGTGTCGCTGACACTGAACAGCAGACCGTCGGCGACCCGACGCACACGTAACGTCACGCTGCCGCGTTCGGTGAACTTCAACGCGTTGTTGGCCAGATTCAGCAGCACCTGCTTGATTCGCACCGCATCGCCGGTCACCCGCTCCGGCAGGTCGTCGGCCACTTCCAGCACGAAGCGAATGCCCTTGGCATACGCTAGGCCCTGTTCAAGCTGCGCCACGTCATCGACCAGCTGACGCGGGTCGAACGGCGCCGGCTCCAGCTCCAGCCGACCAGCCTCGATCCGGGCAAGGTCCAGCGCATCGTTGAGCAGCTTCAGCAGCATTCCGCCGGAGCGCTGCATGGCTTTCGTATAGTCGTGCTGCAGCGGACTGAGCGGCGTGCTCAACAGCAACTCGGCCATGCCCATCACGCCGGTCATCGGCGTGCGGATCTCGTGACTCAAGGTGGCCAGGAATTGTGTCTTCGCGGCACTGGCCGCCTCGGCCATCTGCCGTTGCTGTTCGGCCAGCTGGATGCGGTGCCGCTGCGCCAGGCGTCGACGCCAGCTACGCAAAATCAATCCGACGACGACCGCCGCCAGCAATACATAGGCCAACCACGCCCACCAGCGCTGCCATGGCGGCGCTTGTACCTGGATCGTCAGTGGCGTGGCCAGCGTTGCCCATGGACTGTCTGCAACGGCCCCCTGCACCTCCAGGGTGTAGTTGCCGGCACCGAGGCCGGCAAATTCGCGGAACCCTTCACTGCCGACGTCAACCCAGCCGCCGTCGAAGCCATGCAAGCTGAAACGATAGTGATTGGTGGCGGGGTCGATGAACGAAGCAATCCGGGCCTGCACATCCAGGTCACGATCACGCCAGCGCAACTGCAGCGGCTGATTGTCGAGTGCAAGGTTCTGCACCGTACCGTCGCGCAGCACGCTGAGGTGGGTCAGCGTAAGCAGTGGTGCGGGACGGGCTTTGTCCGATTCAGCCAGTTGCTCCGGATGAAACGCCATCACGCCGCCACTGGTGGCGGCGTACAGCATGCCATCGGCAGTCATCGCCGTGGCACCGTTGGTGAAGTCGGTGCTCGACAGACCCTTCGAGGGACCGAAGGCCGCAAAACGACGCGTCTGCGGATCGAACCGCCATAGACCCGGATTCGCAAACAACCACAGCCGACCCTTATGATCGACGCGCATGGCCATCAGGTTGGGCGCGAACTCCTTCTGGCTGATGTCCACACTGTCGTCGCGCACGGCGCGGTCGTTGACGTAGTCATAGTGCTCGAGCGACTGCTCGGTGGCCGTCCACCAGCCACTGGCGTCGAACGCGAACGCGAGGATCTCGCGCCGGGGCACGCCGGGCACGAAGGCCAGCTGGTGAGTCGTTCCGTCGTCCCGCAACAATCCACCTGCGCTGGCATACCACAGATGGCCCGCGTGAAAACTCAGCTGATCGGGAAGCTCGGCGTCGGCTGGCGCGCCCTGCGGCAAAACCGGAGTCATGGTGAGCAGCTCAGGGTCGATGGCAAACACGCCCTCGCCCCATGATGAGACGTATAGACGTCCATCGTCACCAACACAAAGTGTGGTGGGGCGCGTGATATGCGACTGTTTCGCATCCAGCGTAGTGAGCTTGCCCTGGTCATACCGGTAGATCTCACCCGGACCTGCCATCCACAGTCGCCCACGCTTGTCTTCAGCCAGGGACGCAAGATTTCCGCCCAGGCCATGGACGATGTGCTGCACCTGGCCGTTGCTCACATCCAGCTTGTCGACCCAGCCGTTGAAGCCGCCTACCCAGAGTTTGCCGTCGCGACTGGGCAGGATCGACAGGGCCGCGATGTTCGAAAGGCTGTCGGGGTCGTCCGGAATATGCGTGTAGCGGGTGAAGTCGTTCCAGTCCGGTGCCAGATACGCAATGCTGGACTGATCGAAGGTAAACCACAGGCCACCCTCGCGATCACGCATCACCTGCCACAGGCGATCGCTGGGCAGGCCACCGGGCAACAGCGGCTGGCCGGCGATGTGTTGCAGGTGGCTGCCATCCTGCAGCCAGACGCCGGCCAGGCTACCCATCCACAGCCGGCCCTGCTCGTCGTGCGCACTGGCAAGGATGCGTAGCGAAGACAGCTGCTGATTCGCCAGGGGACGCGCCACGCCGTCGACGCCAATAATCAACAAGCCACCGGTGACGGCCACCCGGACTTCGCCATGATCACCATCGATATGCCAGACCTCGCCCACGTCGCCGTGGAAGCTGCGATCCACCGGTACGCGATGCAAGCTGCCGTCGGGTCGCCGCAGATAGAGGCCACTCTTCGCGCCGATCCATAGACGGCCATCGGCCTGCGCCAGCAGGGCACGCGTCGGGCCGAACGAGCCGGCATGCGTCCCGTCAAGATCGAGCGGTACCTGATCGAAGCCGCTGTGGTCGGGGCGAAAGCGCTCAAGGCCTCCCTGAGTAGCGATCCACAGCGCGCCGTCGGCAGTCTGGGCGATGCTCCAGACCTCATTGCTGGCGAGGCTGGCCGGCTTGTTGTCGGCATGCTCCCAGTGCCGGAAACGGCCACTCGACTGGTCGTAGACCGTCAACCCGGTGGACACACCGCCAGCCCAGATCCGATTGTCGCGATCGACATACAACGCATAAGTCTGATTGGCCGGCAGCGAGGTCGGGTCATCCACCGCGTGCCGAAAGACCTTGAAGCTGACACCGTCATAGCGCACCAGGCCGCCTGCCGTGCCAAACCACATCAGTCCGTCATGATCCTGCGCCACGGCGTAGATCGCACCGCTCGGCACGCCGTCGGCCACGCCGTAGCGGCGAAACTGGGGCGTGGCCAGGGTGGTTCCTGCGATTTTTGATGCCGCCACGGTCGCCACTTCATGGCTTGTCGCGCCACCGTTTGCCGTCGGCAGCAACCAAGAGGTCGCCAGAACCGCACTCATTACGAACGATGCAATCATTGCAGACCCCTCACCCCGATCCATCATGCCAAAACCGAGTCAGTGCGGCGAGCGCGGCATCATCGCCCGCGGCGAACGCAACGCATCATCAACGAAGGCCTGACCCGACCATGGACAACGCGCACATCAGCGAAACAATCCGTTCAGCAGCCGGTGGCTGGCGCAGCCCGCGGGGATCAGCGAGACTTCGCCACATGTTGCGCTCATGTCCAATCAGCTGGCTATGGTGGTTCACGGCGCTCTCGCTGCCGTTTGCGTCGGCGCACGCCGCCAGCGCCAATTATGGCTATGACACCGTGCACAGCCAGATCGTCTTCAGCATCGACCACAACGGTTATTCGCGTCCGTTTGGACGGCTGCATGTTGCCAAAGGCTGGTTGCGTTTTGATCCGGACAACTGGGCGACGGCGGCAACGGAACTGGACATCGACCTATCCGGTCTGGACATGGGCGATGCGGAGTGGAATGCGGCGGTTTGCAAACCCTCATTGCTCGACTGCGCGCATAACCGGTACGCGCACTTCGTCAGTACCAGCGTCGAGCGCAAGGATGACCACCACGGCGTGCTGCATGGTCAACTGACCCTGCGCGGCATCAGCCAGCCGCTAAGCATTCCATTCACGTTCAACCGCGCAGCCAAGACGATCTACGGTATGCATACTGTCGCCGGCTTTTCAGCCAGCGCGACGCTCGATCGCAACGCGTTCGGCATCACCGCTTATGGTGATTCGATTGGTCATGACGTGAGCGTATGGTTGGAACTGGAAGCCATCCGCAACGATCACGCCGAGCCATCTGCGACAGCCCAACCTTCAGTCAGCTCCCCACCAAAGGAACAACCATGAGTCTGCGTAGCAACGGCCGCCAATGGGGCTCGGTGGCCAAGTTTTTCCACTGGCTCATTGCACTGGCGATCCTCGGCAACGGCACCTTCGGACTGCTGATGGATGAGGCGAGTTCGCCGATGCAGAAAATCAACTGGCTCGCGTTGCACAAGTCGATCGGCTTGACCGTCCTTGCGCTGTTCCTGTTGCGCGTTCTATGGCGCTGGAACGATGGCCGCCCACCCGAAGAGCCCGCGCCGCGTTGGCAGCAACTCACCGCACGTCTTACGCATGGCGTCCTGTACGCGCTGATAGCGGCGATTCCACTCAGCGGCTGGTGGTTCAACTCGATCACCGGCAAGCCGCTGCAATGGTTCAAGCTGTTCAACGTGCCCGCGCTGACCGCGAAGAACGACGACCTGCGGCACTTCGCACACGGCGTGCACGAGTATCTGTTCTGGTTTTTGCTGCTGGTGCTGGTGGTGCATGTCGGCGCAGCGCTGAAACATCACGTGTTCGATCGCGACAATGTACTGCGCCGGATGCTGCCGTTCGGCCGTCCGCGTAACAACTCCACTCTCTAGGAAACTCCGATGAATCGTCTTGCCATGTTTCTCTGCGCGCTCGCCCTGCCCGGCGCAAGCATCGCCACTGACTATGTCGTGCAACCGGCCGCGAGCAAACTCAGCTTCAGCGACACCTTTCAAGGTTCCGCTTTCACTGGCAGCTTCACTCAGTGGACCGCCTCGATCAGCTATGACCCTGCCCATCTGGCCGTATCGAAATTCGACGTCACCGTGAATCCCGCCAGTGCGAGTACGGGCGACAAGGATCAGGAAAAGGCCTTGCCCGGCGCTGATTTCTTCAACGTCGCGAAATTTCCCACCGCGCATTTCGTCACCACCGGTTTTCGCCAGAACGGCGCACAGGTCATCGCCGACGGAAATCTGACCTTGCGCGGCGTGACCAAGCCGGTGAGCCTGATGGTGACGTTCAAGCCCCTGGGCACCGGCGCGACGCTGGATGTCAGCGGTAGCGTGAAACGCCTCGATTTCGGCGTGGGTGGCGGCGATTATGCAGATACGTCCGTGATCGGCGCGGACGTGAAGATCACGGCGCACCTGCAGCTCAGCGCGAAATAGCCGACGCTATCGCGCCTCGCGCAGGAGCGCACCCTGTGCGCGATCAATGCTTGCGGTCACGCCGATCGCCCGCAGGTGCGCTCCTACCCAAGAAATTCGCGCACTGCCGCCACGTCGAACGGCCAATCCAGTTCCCGACCGCTGCGCTCGTCGCGCAACACGGGAACGCGCACGCCGTAGCGTTGTTCAAGTGCCGAGCTATCGTCGACCCACACAGTGTCGAAATCCGGCGCGCGCGCCTCGGCCAGCACCGCCAGCGCCAGGTCACACAGGTGGCAGTAATCGCGCTGGTACAGGGTCAGATCCGACATGCGGTTGCGAATGGACTGCTAAAAATAGGGACGCCGCGTAGAATAACCCGTTCATTCCACAGATCAGCAGTTTAGCTATGGCTGTCAGCGTATTCGACCTGTTCAAGATCGGCATCGGCCCATCCTCGTCACACACCGTGGGGCCGATGCGCGCCGCCGCGCGTTTCGCCGAACGCTGGCTGGAGGAAAAAGGCGTGCTCGAGCGGGTGACGCGCGTGCGCGCCGAGCTGTTTGGCTCATTGGCGATGACCGGTCGTGGCCACGGCACCGACAAGGCCGTGTTGCTTGGGCTGGAAGGCCAGCATCCGGACACAGTCGATCCGGATCAGATTCCCCAGGCACTCGAGCGTATTCGTGGCACCCAGCGATTGCGGATACTCGGCAAGCACGAAGTCGAGTTTGAAGAGAAGCGCGACCTCGTGTTCAACAAGCGCCAAAAGCTTCCGTTCCACACCAACGGCATGCGCTTCAGCGCTTACGACGCCGACGGCAATGAACTGGCCAGCCGCGACTACTACTCGGTCGGCGGCGGCTTTGTGGTGAACACCGATGAAGCGGCCGAAGATCGCATCGTCGCCGACACCACCGAGCAGCCCTACCCGTTTTCGACCGGCGACCAGATGCTCGCGCTGTGTAAGGAGCACCATCTGACGATCGCCCAGCTGACCATGGCGAACGAAACCGTCTGGCGCAGCGAAACCGAGATCCGCGCCGGCCTGCTGACCATCTGGAAGGCCATGCAGGATTGCGTCAATCGCGGCCTGCGTTCTCCCGGCGTGCTGCCTGGCGGGTTGAAGGTCAAGCGCCGCGCACCGGCGATGGCCGAGGAATTGCGTAATCAGCCGGAAGCCGCGTTGAGGGATCCGCTGACCATCCTGGACTGGGTCAATCTCTACGCGCTCGCAGTGAATGAAGAGAACGCCGCCGGCGGTCGCGTGGTCACTGCGCCGACCAACGGCGCAGCGGGCATCGTGCCGGCCGTGCTGCATTACTACCAGCGCTTCTGCCCGAAGGCGAACGATGACGGCGTGATCGAGTTCCTGCTCACTGCTGCCGCGATCGGCATTCTGTACAAGGAGAACGCCTCGATCTCCGGCGCCGAAGTGGGCTGCCAGGGCGAAGTCGGCGTGGCTTGTTCGATGGCTGCAGGCGGTCTCACTGCCGCGCTTGGCGGCAGCGTGATGCAGGTCGAGAACGCCGCCGAGATAGGCATGGAACACAACCTCGGCCTCACCTGCGATCCGATCGGCGGCCTCGTGCAGATCCCGTGCATCGAACGCAACGCGATGGGTTCGGTAAAGGCGATCAACGCCAGCCGCATGGCGCTGAAGAGCGACGGCAAACACCGCGTGTCGCTGGACAAGGTGATCAAGACCATGCGCGACACCGGCCGCGACATGAAGGACAAATACAAGGAAACCTCGCGCGGCGGATTAGCGGTAAACGTCATCGAATGCTGACGCCGTTGCCCCCTCCCCCTGCGGGGAGAGGGTTGGGGTGAGGGGGACAATCTTGCGGTCGTGCCAGATCAAAGCACCGCTTTGTGACCTCCCCGCGAGCACCCGCCCCTCACCTCAGTCCTCTCCCCACAGGGGAGAGGAGGCCGAGCGTCGAGGCTGACAGGCCGTTGACCGGTCTGCCATCATCCACCTCTTATCTGTCCGCTTCACTGGGAATCCCGCATGTCCTCATCCAGTCCTTTGCACCGCGACGTCGGCCCATTCGCCCTGATGCTTACCGGCCTGGGCTCGATCATTGGTTCCGGCTGGCTGTTCGGTGCGTGGAAGGCCGCTGGCCTGGCTGGCCCCGGTGCGGTATGGGCGTGGGTGCTGGGCGCGGCGATCATCATGACGATCGCGCTGACCTATGCCGAGCTGGGCGCGATGTTTCCCGAATCGGGCGGCATGGTGCGCTACGGCCACTACTCGCATGGTTCGCTGGTCGGCTTCATCGCCGCCTGGGCGAACTGGATTGCCATCGCCTCGGCGACTCCGGTCGAGGCCGAGGCTTCGGTGCAGTACATGTCCAGCTGGAAATGGCAGTGGGCGAAAGACTTGTACATGCACATGCCGGGCGGCGCGGGTGAACTGAGCCATGCCGGCCTGATAATCGCTGCGGCGCTGGTGGTCGTCTATTTTCTGGTGAACTTCTGGAGCGTGAAGCTGTTCGCGCATTCCAACGCGGCGATCACCGTGTTCAAACTGGTGGTGCCTGCGGCCACTGGACTAGCGCTGATTGCCAGTGGCTTTCATCGCGAGAATTTCTCGGTCGGTATCCATGGTGGTTCGCACACCACGGATTTCGCGGCGATCCTCACCGCCGTGGCCACCGCCGGCATCGTGTTCAGCTTCAACGGCTTCCAGAGCCCGGTGAACCTGGCCGGCGAAGCACGCAACCCTGGCAAGAGCATTCCGTTCGCGATCATCGGTTCGATCGCCATCGCCACCGTGGTCTACGTGATCCTGCAGGTCGCGTATATCGGCGCGGTGCCGCCGGACATGCTCGCCAAGGCCGGCTGGCACGGCATCGATTTCAGTTCGCCGTTCGCGGAACTGGCGATTATCGTCAACCTGCACTGGCTGGCGATCCTTTTGTACGCCGATGCGTTCATCAGCCCCAGCGGTACCGGCATGACCTATACCGCCACCACCGCACGCATGCTCTACGGCATGGAGCGCAATGGCACGCTGCCGAAAATCCTTGGCCACGTGCATCCGAAGTGGGGCGTGCCGCGCCCGGCGATGTGGACGAACCTTGTGGTGTCGTTCATGTTTTTGTTCTTCTTCCGCGGCTGGGGCACGTTGGCCGCGGTGATCTCGGTGGCGACGATTATTTCCTACCTCACCGGACCGGTCAGCGTGATGACGCTGCGCCGCACGGCAACCGAGCTGCATCGTCCCCTGCGGATCACCGGGCTGCCGATCCTCGCAGGCGTCGCGTTCATCATGGCCACCGAGCTGCTGTACTGGGCCCGGTGGCCGCTCACCGGCGAGATCATCCTGCTGATGGTGGTGGCGCTGCCGGTGTACCTGTACTACCAGGCGAAGAGCGGTTGGCACGATTTCGCGCGGCAGATGAAGGGTGCATGGTGGCTGGTGTTCTACCTGCCGACACTCGCGTTCGTTTCATGGGCCGGCAGCACCACGTTCGGCGGGCATGGCTATTTGTCCTATGGCGTGGATCTGGCCGTGGTCGCCGTGATCGGGCTGGTGTTTTACGTGTGGGGCGTGAAGTCCGGCTGGCGCACGCCATCCGTCGAAGCCGCGCAGTTGGCGGCGCAGAATGATCCCATGGCACCGCTGGTGCCGCCGGATGAAGCGACCGCAGAACGCATCACCGGGCACTGAGTTTCGCTCGACGGATCACATGAAAACGCGCGGCTTGTCACCGCGCGTTTTTTTGGAAGCTCACGTCAACCGCAAGGCCAGCAGGTCTCCCAACAACGCTTGCGCTGTCACCTCGGGACCGGCGCCCGGCCCCTGGATCACCAACGGCTGACTGTTGTAGCGGGTGGTAGTGAGCGCGAACTGATTGTCGGTGCCGTACAGGCGCGCAGCCGGATGCGTCAGCGGCACCTCGACCAGGCCGACGCGGGCGCGCCCACGCTGGTTGAGGCGGGCGAGAAAGCGCAACACACAACCACGTGATTTTGCCGCGGCATGTCGCTCGGCGAGCGGTGCGTCCAGCTCCTCAAGTCGAGCGAGGAAGGATTCGGTATCCAGCGTGCGCAGCGGCTCGGGCACCAGACCCTGCACGTCCACCTCGTCGGTTCCGAGCGTGAAGCCGGCGTTGCGGGCGATGATCAGCAGCTTCCGCGCGACGTCCTCGCCGGAGAGATCCGAGCGCGGATCGGGCTCGGTATAACCCAGTCGACGCGCCTCACGCAGCAATTCGGAGAACGGCTGACTGCCGTCGAACTGGTTGAACAACCAGGACAGCGAGCCGGAAAACACGCCTTCCAGCGTGAGCAACGCATCGCCACAGCCGCGTAGACGACGCAGCGTGGACAGCACCGGCAAGCCGGCGCCGACGGTCGCGGAATCGCCATAACGACCGCCGTTTACCAGCGCGGCCTGCAACAGGCGCCAGCCGGGCAGTTCGCCGCCGGCCAGCGCCTTGTTCGCGGTGACCACGTGATAGCCCTGGGCAAGCCATTCGGAGTGACGCGACGCCAGCGCAGCGCTCGCCGTGGCATCAACAATGACTTTGGTGGCGGCATCGCTGGTATCCAGCGCAGCAAGCAGCGCAGCGTCGTCGCGCACTTCACCCTGTCGGTCCAGCTGCTCTCGCAGGCTGCGACTGGCGAGGTTGACGGCAACAGTCTGTTGCCGGCGCGAATTCGCCGCACCCACCAGCCGTATATTGGCCGCGGCAGGCGTGTTCAGCAGTTTCAGAAGCGCGCCACCGACCACCCCGGTACCGAGCAGCACGATCGCGACGGTGGAAAGGGATGAGACGGCGACGTCGGCTTTGCCTCCCGCATGCACTGCATCTCGACTTGGCGCTGCCGGGGCCGCTTCCAGCGCAACCGCGTTCATGCAAGCACCCGACGTTTGGACTTGTCGTTGTCAGCACTGACGGCCGCGCGCAACAGCGCCGCATCGAGATCGCGCAGCAGATCGTCGCCGTCCTCGATGCCTACCGACAATCGCAGCAGGCTGTCGGCAATGCCCGCCGTACGGCGCGCTTCCGCGGCCATCGACGAATGAGTCATCGTGGCCGGGTGCGCGATCAGGCTTTCCACGCCGCCCAACGATTCGGCCAGCGAGAAGTACTGCAAGCCGTCGACAAAGGCGGAAATCTGTTCAACCTCGCCATCCAGCTCGAAGCTCAGCATCGCCCCAAAGCCCTGCTGCTGGCGCGATGCGAGCGCGTGTCCCGCATGACTGGCCAAGCCGGGATAGTAGACCTTGCGCACGGCCGGATGGCCGTCCAGACGGCTGGCTATGCGTTCGGCATTTTCCTGATGCTGGCGCAGCCGCACGCTCAGCGTGCGCAGGCCGCGCAAAGTGAGATAGCTATCGAACGGTGCGCCGGTGAGACCGTTGCAGTTGGCCCACCATTTCAACTGTTCGAATACCGCCGCTTCGCGCGCGACCACCGCACCACCGACGACGTCACTGTGTCCGTTGATGTATTTGGTGGTGGAGTGCACCACCACGTCCGCGCCCAGCAGCAACGGTTGCTGCAATGCCGGCGACAGGAACGTGTTGTCCACCACGACCAGGGCGCCCACCGCGTGCGAGGCCTGCGCCACGTGACGGATATCGGTGATGCGCAGCAGTGGATTGGAGGGCGTTTCCACCCACACCAGTGCGGGACGCTGGGCCAGGCCCGCGGCAAGCGACACGCTGTCGGTGAGGTCGGCGAACTCGACGCTGAAACGGCCTTTCTTCGCCCAGGCATCGAGCAGGCGCCAGGTGCCGCCGTAGCAATCATGTGCGGCAAGGATCTTCGCTCCCGCCGGCACCAGTTCCAATGCCAGCGCTACCGCCGACATGCCGCTCGAAGTCACTACCGCACCGGCGCCCTGCTCCAGTTCTGCCAGCGCATTGCCGAGCAGATCACGGGTAGGGTTGCCACTGCGCGAATAGTCGTACGCGCGCTTGCCACCGAGGCCCTCGAAACTGTAATTGCTCGACAGGTGCAGTGGCGGCACTACGGCGCCGTGCTGCGTATCGCTTTCGATGCCGGCGCGTACGGCTCGTGTACAGGGGGCGGACTCGCTCATTTCAATCTCCACGTGTTTCGTATGCCGGTATGTTTTGGAACGGGTGATTCAACGCAACGCTTCGCGCAGAAGCGGCGCGAGCTGTTCCGGTTCTTTCAGAAAGGCGTCATGGCCATACGGCGACTCGACCACTTCCAGCGTCGCGGGACCCTGCAGACGACGCTGCAATTCACACAGGTCGGTCAGCGGCACCAGTCGGTCGGACGGAAAACCAATCAAGGTGGCGGGTGTCGACACCTGCTCCGGCGTCACATCGTGCAGATCAATGGATTCGGACAGTGCGAGGAAGCGATCCGCGTCGAATCGTTCGACGAAGCGACGACCAGCATGCTCGAGGTAGTCCTCGACCGGGAAATGGAAGCGGTCGTCGCGCCATTCCGGACCACCGGCAAAACGCCGGGCGAATTCGGCACTGCCTCGATAGGTCGTCATCGCGAGCTGACGTGCCAGTGCCAGTGCCTGATCGACCTGACCGGTCGATTGTCCGAGCCGCACGATGCCGCGCTGTACGCTGCGCTGCGCCGTGGCCAACGGATGCGCCCGGTGCGCGCCAGCCAGCAGCAGCAGGCGATCCAGTTGCCTTGGATGACGCACGGAAAAGGCGAGCCCTACCATTGCTCCATATGAGGAACCGATGAACGCGTGCACTTGCGGGACGTCCAACGCCTGCAGCAGCGCGCTCAACGCGTCGGCCTGGTCTTCGCTGGACACCGCGCCTGCACTCAGCTCTGCCGGCGTCAACCAGTCGATCGCGAGCACCCGCCAACGGTTCAGATCGATCGCCGCACCGACGCCAACCAGCGCCTGCCACCAGCCTGGCGCCGCGTCGCCATCCAGCGTGGCCACATCCCGATCGGCGGAAATACCGCCCTGCACGATCAACGTCGGCGCACCTGGCGCGCCGCACCATTGGTAGCGCACGTCGACTTCGCAGGGGCCGCTGCCGTATTTCGGATTCAGCAACAATCGACGCGTACTGCGCTGAGTCGTCAGACTCGGAAGCGTGCGCAGTGCCACCGGCGTAGCGCGACCTGACGAAAACGGTTCTGCTGCAAGGGCGTCCGTTTCGACAGGGCCGATCTCGGCAGGATGGGTATCAGATAGGCAGGTCATGAAGTCTCTCCGGTCGGCATCGCCCTGCGAAGCACCGAAAAGGTCGCCAGGCACGGGGTCGACAGCGGCTTGCTGTGACACGGCTGACGCCCATCTTCCGGTTGGCGCCCCAAGGCGCTTCCGCAGGAATTAGCACCGTTGCGGAAACGCTCCGCAGGTTGCCCCGGCTTCAATGGGCCTGTCCCTCAGCCGGTCTCGATGAGTGGAGCGGATATTGGATCCTCGGACAAATCTTGTCAATAGACG
>Ga0302314_10008417_pt1 | contig 18350 bp, 21 predicted proteins | sample III_Palsa_N2_3_FD_200533 | JGI IMG/M metagenome (GOLD analysis project Ga0302314, IMG submission 200533) | Peat permafrost microbial communities from Stordalen Mire near Abisko, Sweden - III_Palsa_N2_3 | ecosystem: Environmental > Terrestrial > Soil > Palsa > Peat permafrost | place: Sweden...
ATAGTGCCAGCAGCAGCCGAGGTCATACCCCAATTATCGAACACACCTTCGAGCGCCCGGGCCGAAAAAACAAAACTGTGGACAACCCGCAGAGATTGATCACCTTCCGACCCGAGAGGCGACTGCTTCACTGAATGACGCAGTTGCACGCTGCTTCCCGAACGTGCCAGCTCACAATTACAACAGTTGCAGGCCCCCGCTCAGAAGAGTGAGGAGCCCAACCACGACGACGATCGCGCCAAAAATGATGGTGTTCAGTGGCGTATTTCGCACGTACACGCGGTAATCCCAGTTCGACGACCGTTCCGGAACGCGTTTCAGCACCCAGCGATGAAAAATCACAACCAGCGCGCCGACGACGGTTACGACCGAGCCGATGATGAGCGGCACGATCTCGACATGGAGCATGCGGAAATGCTATCGGTCAGCTATCTGGTGTCGGGTCGATCACGCCGGCCAGGTCCAGCGCCCCAGGATGACCATTCAAGCGCCGACGAAGGCGACCCTGGGAGCCCGCAGAACCTCGGAGCGTTCGGGATCGGGCCATCGCCTGCCGACCAGCAAACGACTCAAGCAGCCGGTGCGGCGAGCCGCGCGGCCAGCGGCCACTCGTCGCCCAGGATGACCTGCCTGGCGGCACCCGTCGTGCGGTTCACGAGCATCGGGGCCATCAGGTTCACCACGGGTGAGCCGTCCTCGATCGTCGCCACCACAAGCACGTCGGTGTTGTCGCTCTCTGCGCCCACCGACTCGTAGTTCTCGGCGTCGAAGTCCGGCACGTACCAGGGCAGGTACACCGGCACATCGAGAACGAACAGGCGGATGCCGGGAGCATCCGACGACCGCAGCGTGTGCAGCCCGCGGGCACCCTCGACGTCTTCGAGGTCGAAGGCCAGTAGGGGAGCGAGCCCCGGAGGCGACTCGACGAACGTCAGCGCGGTGCTCATGACAGGAACGACATCAGGGTCGGCTGCAGCGCCTTGCTCGTCACACCGAGGGCTGCCTGGTACGCATTCTGCTGCGCGGAGAGTTCGACGAGGTTCTTGGTCAGGTCGACGTTGTCGATGTCGCTGCGCTGCGTCGTGAGGTTCGCTGCCTGGGTTGTCAAGACTGCCTGCCCTGTCTGTACCTGGTTGTAGTTCGCGGCAACCACTGACTGCTGGTTGGATACCGCGGAGATGCGGGAGTCGATTGCGCTGAGGTCGCTGGTGACGTCGGTGCCGGCCTGGATTCCCGAGACGATGTTATCGATCAGGGAGAACACCGAGCCGGCGCCCGTGCCGTAGGTCGCAGCGCCGTCCCCGCTGACGCTGACGCTGGTCGTGTCGCTGATCTGGCGGGTGACGGTCGTGCCCGCGGTTCCGTTGTACGAGTAATCCGGGTTGAAGGCCGTGGTGTCGGAGTTGCCGGCGAAGACGGGGCGCCCCAGGTAGGTGGTGTTCGCCTGGCTCATCAGCTCGCCCTTGAGGCCCTGCAGCTGGGAGATGATGGATGCCTTCGCCGTGCTGGAAAGCGTAGCGTCGCCGGTGCCGACCACGAGCGATCGCACGCTCTGCAGCGAGGTCACCGTCGAGCTGAGCGCGCCGCTCACCGAGGTGAGCCAGTTGCTCGCGTCGGTCGCGTTGCCGGAGTATTGCGCGTTGGCGGCCTGCTGGCGCTTGATGGCCAGCGAGAGACCGATTCCGGTCGGGTCGTCGGACGGTTTGGTGATCGCCTTGCCGCTCGAGGACTCGTTCTGCAGCACCGACAGCTGCTGGAGCTGGGTCTGCAGGTTGGCCTGCGAGTTGGACAGGATCATCTGGTCCGTTATGCGTGAGATCAATTGATACCCACCAATCCGGTCTTGTTGATGAGGGTGTTGAGCATGTCGTCGACGGTGGTCATCACCCTCGCGGCGGCGCTGAACGCGTTCTGGTAGGTCAGCATGTTGGTGGTTTCCTGGTCGGTGTCGACCGCAGAGATCGAGGACTGGGCGCTCGTCGAGGTGGCGAGCCCGGTGGCGGTGATCGACGCCTGGCTGCTCGCCGAGCTGGTCGCCTGGCCGATGGCGACGACGAAGCTCTCCCACTGCGAATCCGCGCCGGTGGTCGAGTTGGTCAGCTGGGCGACCTGGTTGGCGACATCCCCGTTGGAGGCGCCGCTGCCGGGCGTTCCCGCGGCGATCCCATTGGAATCGGTGGGGATGACGGCCAGGCTGGTTGCCGCGTGTGCGGGATCGGTGATCGAGAAGAACGAGAGGCCGGTTGTGCCGGCCGCGGTAGCGCCCCCCTGCATGATCGAGTTGACCGAGTTGGCAAGCGTCGTCGCGAGGCTGTTGTACTGGGCGGCGGCCTGGGCGATTGCACCGCCCGTTCCGCTGGCGTTCGCCGGGGCGAGCATCGCGAGGTCAGCGCCGAGGGTGCCACCGGAAATAGTGGCAGTTGCGGCGGGATTGTTGACGAAACCGATCGTCACCGGCGTCGCAGCGGCACCGTCGATCGAGGTGGCCTCGGATGCGGCGATCTGGTTCACGGTCGTGCCCTGCACCAGCGCGTTGCCGCCCAGCAGGATGTCGGTGGTCCCGTCGCCGTTGACCCGCGCGGTCGCGCCGCTCAGGTTGGCGAGCGAGGTGGCGAGTGTCGAGGCCTGGTCCATCAGCCCGTTCGCGTCGCCTCCGGCGGCGACGATCGAGCGGATCTGGCCGTTGATGGAGGCCAGCTGCGTGGCATCCGAGTTGATGGTGGAGACGGTCGTGACGACGTTGCCGCGAACGGCCGTCCACTGGTTGGCGGCCGCGGTGTATCCGGCGGCGAGCTGGGAGGCGACCTGCTTGCCTGCGGCGATGACGGACGTTGCGGCGGAGGCCGAGTTGGAGGTGGTCGAGACGTTCTGCCACGCGGACCAGAAGCTCTGCAGCGAGGTTGAGAGGCCATTCGTGCCGGGTTCGTTCAACGCGGACTCGATGGTGCTCATCTGCGTTGCGGTCTCTTGCGCGTAACCGTCGGCAGCCGAGCTCGATCGCACCTGGGCGTCGGCAAGGGCGCTGGTGACGCGGGTGACGGCGTTGACGGAGACCCCGTCGCCCACCTGCAGCGGATTGACGAAACCGGATTCGGATGCCGGCGTGAGCGACGACGACGTCACCTGCTGGCGCGTGTATCCGACGGTCGTGGAGTTGCTGATGTTGTCACCGACGACGGTGAGGCCCTGGCGGGCGGCCACCAGGCCGGTGTATGCGGTGTTCAGTCCCCCGAATGAACTCGTCATGTCTTAGAGGTTCCCGTCGAAGAGGTGGGCGCCGGGCTTCGGATCGCCGGCGTTGCCGCGCGAATCGTAGGTTGAGGCCTCGGGCGAGATCGTGGCGAGCGTCTCCTGGGTGACGCGGGCGGCGGCCCGCAGGTACTGCACGTTGGCGTCGCGCAGTTCGGCGATGGATGCGGCGAGCTCGGTCAGTGCAGCGAGGTGGCCGGTGAAGTTGTCGCGCCACGCATCGGTGGGCGCGGCGGCGATGATCGAGCGCAGAGAGGCGTCGTCGCCGGCTCCCCACTCCTCATTGACGACCGCGACCTCCATGGCGCGTTCGATACCGTTCTCGCGCAGGCGTTCGAGCACCTGTTCGACCTCGCGGGTCGCAAAGGGCAGCCAGCGAGATTTGCCCGCCGTGAGCAGAAGCTTTTCTTCCTCGAGCTTGAACATGAGCAACTCGAGGAGCTCGCGTTCGCGCCACAGCAGCGTCGAGAGTTCCTGTGCACCCATCGAGTCAACTTCCTGTATCTCAATTACCGACAAACCAAGGACCTCGCTCAAGTGTGACGCACCCGGGTGGTGACGTCACTAGGTACCATCGGTGGGTTTCGCCGCGGCGTTACCGGAATTCGACGCGAGTTTCAGAAAGTTTGGGGGAACCTATCACACCTGCGCGTCTTCTATTTGTTCCGCCGCGCAACCTAAACAGGGGGCTCCTGTTTTGGGGGGTTCGTCGCGGTGCACTTAGTGGAAAGAATGTGGACAGCCCAGTTCACCCCTAGACCCGGTGAATTGCTTACCCCGGCCGCACCATCCCGTTAGACCCGTTAGACCCGCTCTACAATCCCGTTCCACCCCGCTTCACCGGCCCACCCTGTAGCCCCGGGGTGCGCCAACCGATTTACCGCATCGACCCCGAAGTCATGTGGCACCAAGAAACTTTTGTGTCCAGATTTGCTTTAGGGAGCTTGCCGTGGATCGCAGTGAACGCAACGCGTTGGTAGTGGAGAACCTGCCGCTTGTCGGCTACCTCGTCTCCGAGGTTTGGGGTCGCGCCACGCACCTTTCGCGTGATGACCTGGCTTCGGCCGGCGCCGTCGCCCTGATCACCGCCGCCGAGGCGTTCGACCCGGCTCTCGGTGTTCCGTTCGGCGCCTACGCCCGCCGTCGCGTGCTCGGCGCCTTCGCCGACGAGATGCGCTCCTCGGATTGGGCCACCCGTACGATCCGCACCCGCATCCGTGAGGCACTGCAGGTCAAGGAGACTCTCACCGCCGCTCTGGGCCGCGACGCCACCGTCGACGAGGTCGCCTCGGCGCTCGGCGTCGACCGGGTCGCCGCGGCGGAGGCGCTGGCGGATGCCTCGCGCTCGGTCAGCTCGATCGACGAGAGCATGGGCGACATCGTCGCCGCCGAGTTCTCGACCCCCGAAGACTCGCTGGTTTCCGCGGAGCGCGCCGGCATCGTCCGGGCCGCAGTGGATGCGCTCCCCGAGAAGATGCGCTACATCGTCACCGAGGTCTACTTCAACGACCGCACGGTCAAGGAGCTGGCCGAGGAGCTCGGCGCAACTCACTCCGCGATCTCCCAACAGCGCTCCGAGGGCATCCGCCTTCTTCGCGACGGACTCGAGACGCACTACGCCGACGCCGAGAACCCCAACGCGGAAGCGGCCCGCAACTCCCGCATCGCGGAGTCGCGCCGCAGCGCCTACCTGGCACGTCTCGCGCAGACGGCGGGCCTCGGCATCGCCGGCGGCGTCGCCCGCCTCAGCCCGCAGTGGGAGTCCGCTGCCTCTTAATCGTCCAGTTGTGCCGCACGCGCAAAACTTTTTCGAAGTTTTGCTAACGCGGGACTCGGGCCAACCGAAAGTCATACATGTCAGCCCACGGATGGGCTGGCGAACCAAGCCAAATCATGGAGGAACAAAATGGCACTCAGCATCACCAACAACATTGCAGCACTCAACGCTTACCAGAACCTCACCGATGTTCAGGACAAGCTCACGTCGTCCATCGCGAAGCTCTCAAGCGGCAACGCGATCACCTCGGCGGGTGACAACGCAGCCGGCCTGGCCATCTCGACGGGACTCACCTCCCAGGTCAACGGCCTCAACGTTGCCGCTACCAACGCACAGTCCGGCCTCGACGTCGTACAGACCGCGAGCGGCGCTCTCACCCAGGTGACGAGCATGCTCCAGCGTCTGCGCGACCTGGCGGTCCAGGCGGCTAACGACTCGAACAGCACGGCTTCCCGTTCTGACATCGCGACGGAAGCAACCCAGATCACCTCGGAGCTCACGCGTGTCAGCACGGCGACCACCTACAACGGTATTCACCTGCTCGACGGCACCGGCGGAACCGCCGGCACCCTGACCTTCCAGGTCGGCGCCAACGGAACTGCGGACAACGCCATCGCGGTCAACCTGAGCTCCGCCAACGTCGGCGCAGTCGTGACGGGCCTCGGCACCCTCGACTTCTCGACGAACGCGGGTGCAACTGCCGCGATCGCAACGGTCGACACGCAGCTGTCCGCGGTCTCGACCGCCCAGGCAGACCTGGGTGCTACCGAGAACCGGTTCACAGACACGATCGCTTCGGTGAACGTTGCTGCGCAGAACCTGAACTCGGCCAGCTCGCAGATCACGTCGACCGACATGGCGAAGCAGATGGTCATCTTCACCGGCGAGCAGGTCCAGGCCCAGGCCGCGACCGCCATCCTCGCCCAGGCGAACCAGCTGCCGCAGGGCATCCTGAAGCTCCTGCAGTAAGCCGCACAGAACGTCCGGCGGCGGAGAAGACCTGAACCGTCTCATCTCTGCCGCCGGGCACTGCGCTTCACCCGACCCCGTATCAAGCACGACCAGCCCAAGGAGCAGAAGCTGTGACCACCTCCGGCGTTTCCACCGGGACCAATACCGCGGGAGCATCCACGCTCACCGGTACGGTCAGCGGACTGGACACGACCGCGCTCGTCGCCGCCGAGATCGCCTCGGAATCTGCCCCAAAGGATGCCCTGTCGGCACAGGTCACCAAAGACAACACCCTGCTCACCGCTCTTCAAACGCTCAACACGTCCTACGCTTCGCTTGCAACGCAGGCCACCAACGATGCCGCCCCCAACGCGTGGAACGTCTTCACCACCTCGAGCTCCGACCCCAGCGTCACCGCAACCACCACCACGGATGCGGCAGCCGGCAGCATCAGCTTCACCGTCAATTCCGTCGCCGCAGCGCAGGTGGATGTGACGGCGCAGATGGAAGACTCGACCACCACACCAACTTTCACCATCGTCGGCAGCACGGGGACCCAGGTCGAAATCGACCCGGCGTCCGGATCCGTGAGCGACATCGTTTCAGCTATCAACCAGTCTTCGGCGGGGGTTTCCGCGATTGCGGTCGCATCGGGTAAGGATGCGACAACAGGGGCGACGCTGTACCGGCTGCAATTAACGTCTTCAAACACTGGCGCTTCGGGTGCGTTCAGTATTTACCAGGGTTCCCCTGGCGACGTAACGGCCGGTACAGCGTCGAACCTTCTCTCTGCACCGGGTGCGGCGAGCATCCAGTCGGCCTCCGACGCCTCGGTCACACTGTGGGCGGGCAGCGCCGCCGCCCAGACCATCACTTCGTCGACCAACACGCTGTCGAACCTGCTGCCCGGCGTCACGGTGACCGTCTCGAAGGCCGAGACCACGCCCGTCACCCTGAGCATCGTGCCCGACACCACGACAATAACCAATGCGGCAGGCGCGCTCGTCACTTCGGTGCAGACCATCCTCTCGTCGATCGCCACCTCGAGTGCGATCACCTCGTCGACGGACGCCTCAGGCAACATAACGACGTCGGGCGGTCCGTTCACGGGCGACACGCTCATCCGCAACGCCTCGTACGCGCTGTTCAACACGCTGGCCCAGCCGGCGAACGGTGTCTCGCCCGACTCGATCGGCATCGAGATCAACGAGGACGGCACCATCACCTTCGATTCGACCAAGTTCCAGGCGGCCCTGGCAGCCGACCCCAGCGGAACCCAGTCGCTGCTGCAGAGCATGTCGAGCGCCGTCGCCGCGCAGGCGACCGCCCAGTCCGACCCGGTCGAGGGTGCCCTGACCACACGCGCGGCAAGCCTGTCGAGCGACATCACGGGCCTCAACTCACAGGTCGCAGCCTGGACCACCGAGCTCGCCGCCCGCCAGACTGCGCTCGAATCGGCTTACGCGTCGATGGAGTCGCAGCTGAGCGCGCTAAAGACCCAGGCCAACTGGCTCACGCAGCAGTTCCCCGCAACCGTCAACAGCAGTGGAGCGACAGACTAATGGCCTTCGGCACCGACGCGAGCGCCCGCGCAGCGTACTTCCGCGACTCCGTCACCTCGGCTTCCCCGGCCCAGGCCCTCGCCATGCTCTACGACCGACTGCTGCTCGACCTCCGCTGGGCCGAGAAATGCCAGGACGAGAACGACTGGCTGACCGCGAGCCCGCACCTGATCCACGCCCAGGCCATCCTCACCGAGCTGGCCGGAACGCTGAAGCCCGAACTGTGGAGCGGCGGTCCCGCCCTCATGTCGCTCTACGTCTACCTGTTGAGCATTCTTCGCACCGGCAACGCCCACCGCGATATCGCGCCCACGCGCGAGGCCATCGAACTGCTCGAACCGCTTCGTGTCTCATGGCATGTCGCCACCGAGCGGGTCGCTTCCGCCTACGCGCCGACGAGTTTGTCCGCCGTTGGCTGAGGCACGCGACGCCTGGCAGGAGATGCTCGACGAGCTCGACCGGCAGCTGGTCCGCTCGCATCCGGAGTTCGGACTCGGCAACGAGGTATCCGGCATCTGGTCGATGGACGACATCCGCGCCTCGTTCGGCGCTCTCGGCGAAATGCCGGAGTCCCTGGTGCCCAGGGCACGGCGGATCCTCGACGACTACACGGATGCGTTCGTGCGGATCAACGCAGCCAAGCGCATCGTGGGCGACCACCTCGACATGCTCGGCACCATCAAGGGACGGCAGACCGCCGCACCGGTGTACTTCGACCGGGTCGGCTGACCCACCCGAGACGCTCGGCCACGTCACCCGGATTAGGGGTACGCGAAGGCCATCTCGCACCTAACTCAGCGCGAGCGGCAGCCGATAGGTCTCTATAGAGCAGGATCGCTCGACGAAGAAGGCCAAGGATTGGCCACCAGTCCTTGCACCACTTTGTGTGAAAGTCAGGTCCCGATGCTCGATTCGGTATCCATCAATGCGCTGTCCAGCGCTTTGAATGGGCTCGCTGCGCGCCAGGCCGCGACGGCGAACAACATCGCCAACATCAACACGCCCAACTACCGCGCCCAGACGGTCTCCTTCGAAGCTGCGCTCGCGGCCTCGGTGCAGGCGGGCAGCGGTGTCGTGGCGCCGACCACGGGGCTTTCGCTCGAACCGACGCAGCTCGACGGCAACAACGTCAACCTCGACACCGAAGACGTGACCAACACCAACACTGTTCTGCAGTACCAGTTCGCGAGCCAGGCCATTAGCCAGGAACTCACCTCCATCGTCCCCGCATTGACCATCAGCTGATGAGTATGAATGCGATCGGAATCGCTGGTTCCGGACTTGATGTGAACCGCCAGTGGCTCAACGCGATCTCCGACAACATCGCCAACATGAACGACGTCACGTCGACCAGCGGCCCCGCCTTCCAGGCGCGCTACGTCGAGGCCGAGGCGGGCGCGGGCACCTCCGGAGTCTTCGTCAAGGCCACCGTGCTCGGCGATTCGACCGGAATCGTCGAAAGCGACCCCACCAGCCCGCTCGCCGACGCCAACGGCAACGTGCGCGAGCCCGACATCGACCTGGGCGACCAGATGGGGCAACTCATCATGGCGCAGCGGGCGTACGAAGCCAACGCGAAAGTCGTCACCGACGCGCAATCCACCTACCAGGCAGCCCTCGCAATCGGAAAGAACAACTGATGTCTATTCCCTCCATCTCGTCGATCGTCGGCGCCACGGCTACGCCGTCGGTCGCCTCCGTCGCATCGACGAACCCGACCGCATCCGTCGACGGCGGGAGCTCGTTCGGCTCGGCGATGATCAACGCGCTGAACTCGGTGCAGTCGACGCAGGCGACCGCCGACCAGCTCAACATCGCGGCGGTCACCGGCACCTCGACGGACATCGCGAGCGCGACGATCGCTTCAACGCGGGCGCAGGTCGAGGTGCAGCTGGTGTCTGCGGTTCGCAACCAGTCGGTTGACGCCTTCAACAGCATCATGAACATGAGCGCATAGTGCCTCCCGCATTGACATCGGCGATGCGCCGGTTCACCCACACGCTGCGCGAATTCACTGTCGGCCAGCGCACGATCGCGATTATCGGCCTCGCCGTACTCGTGGTCGGCGGTATCGGCCTGACGGCCTGGCTGGGCGCCCCGAGCTACTCACCGCTGTTCACCAGCCTCTCGGCCAGCGACGCCGGCTCGATCACCACGCTGCTGCACACCGACGGGGTGCCGTACCAGCTGGCCGACGGCGGCGACACCATCCTGGTGCCGGAGCAGGATGTCGACGCCGAGCGCCTCAAGGCGGCATCGGCGGGACTGCCGAGCCTCAGCAACGACGGCTACGGCCTGCTCGACAACCTGGGCGTCACGGCCTCGGCGTTCCAGCAGACCACGACCTACCAGCGGGCACTCCAGGGCGAACTCGCGAACACCATCGAGGCGATGAGCGGCGTCGAGACCGCATCGGTCAAGCTCGCCATCCCCGACCAGAGCGTGTTCACCTCGCAGCAGCCGGCCACCACGGCGTCGGTCTTCGTGCGCACCCAGGGAAATGGGTCGCTGAACACCTCACAGGTCTCTGCGATCACCCACCTGGTGGCGGCATCCGTCGACAACCTCAAGCCGGCCAACGTCTCGGTGGTGTCCGCCAACGGAACGCTGCTGTCCGGCGCCGGTGCGAGCACGACCGACGGCGGGACCTCGGCATCCACCTACGAGTCGAAGACGCAGACCAGTGTGCAGGCCATGCTCGACCGCGTTCTCGGAGCGGGCAACTCGACGGTCGTCGTGGCCGCGGACCTGTCGAAGAACTCCTCGAAGCAGGTCAGCCAGACCTACACCGCGCCGACCAATGCTCCCGCGATCAACGAGCAGAGCAGCAGCACCGTCTACAACGGGTCCGGTGACGATTCCGGCGCGACCGGCGTGCTCGGCCCCGACAACATCGCGGTGCCGACCGACACCAGTACAAGTGGCACCGGCTACACGACGCAGTCGTCGACCAAGAACAACGCCATCGACTCGACCTCGACGACCACCGACATCCCGGCCGGCGCGGTCGACCGCCAGACCATCTCGGTCGCGGTCAACAAGGCCGCGGCGAAGGGCATCAGCGCATCGACGATCGAGAAGCTCGTCGACGGCGCCGCCGGCGTCAACGTCAAGCGCGGCGACCAGGTCGACGTGCAGGTGGTTCCATTCAGCAAGGCGGGAGCCGCGGTGGCCCAGGCCGCGCTCGGTGCGCAGAGCGGTGCGGACACCCAGCAGAACATCGTCAAGATCGCGACGACCGGGCTGACCGTCTTCGGCATCCTGCTCGGCCTGTTCCTGCTCTTCCGATTCCTGTCGGGAGCGGCGAAACGCCGCGACTCGACCCCTCTAGACCTCGGTCCGATCGACGCTCACCCCCTTCTGGCAACAGATACTGAGCTCGACCTGCCCGAGTACCCTCTGCTCGGCGCGGGCACCGCGCCGATGGCACCGCTGCCCCTCGAGGCTGGCTCCGAGGTACCCGAGTACGCCAGGATGCGGGCGAGCATCGACCGTCTCTCGTCGACGGATCCGAAGCGAACCGCCGAGTACCTGCGTTCGCTCATGGATGAGAAGCAGCCCGCATGACCGAGACCGCCGCTGCGCCGCTGAACGGCGTTCAAAAGGTGGCCCTCGTCATCATGCAGCTCAGCCAGGAGCACGCTGCCGAGGTCATGCGACAGTTCTCGGAGTCGGAGGCCGAGGAGATCATCGGTGAGATCGTGCGGCTGCGCCGCGTGGACGCCACGGTGGTCGACCAGACGATCGCGGAGTTCTACGAACGCACCCAGCAGTCCGTTTCGCAGTCCCGCGGCGGACTCGAGTTCGCCGAGGAGCTGCTGAACGCGTCCTTCGGTTCCGAGAAGGCGGCCGGCTTCATGGACCGCGTCTCGTCGACCATGGCGGGCACCTCGTTCGAGTTCCTCGACGCGGCAGACCCGCACCAGGTCTCCAGCCTTCTCGCCGGTGAGCTGCCGGAGACCACGGCGCTGGTGCTCGCGCACCTGACCCCCAGTAAGGCATCCCAGGTGCTGGGAAAGTTCGACGGCCCCACCCAGCTCGATATCGCCCAGGCGATCGCCAGCCTGCGAGCGGCCACCCCCGAGGCCGTGAGCATCGTCGCCGACAGCCTGCGCCGCTCGGCCCGGTCGGTCGCCGCCCCACGCGAGCGCGCCGAGGTCGTCGGGGGAGTGCAGCCGCTGGTCGACATCATCAACCGCGCCGATGTCGCGACCGAGCACGAGCTGCTCGAGGCCCTCGACGAACGCGACCCCAAGCTCGCCGAAGAGGTTCGCGCGCGCATGATCACGTTCGCCGACATCATCCGCCTCGAGGCGAAAGACGTGCAGCAGGTGCTGCGTGGCATCGACGTGGCCATGCTGGCCATCGCGCTCAAGGGCGCGGCACCCGAACTCTCGGCGATCGTTCGCGAGAACATCTCGGAGCGCAACCGGGAGTCGCTCGACGACGAACTGCAGAACCTCGGTCGCCTCAAGAAGAAGCAGATCGACGAGGCGCAGGCGGAGATCGCGCGGTCGATCAGGGAGCTCGAGTCGCAGGGCACCATTTCGCTCCAGCGCGGCGAGGAGCCGGAGGACGAATATGTCAACTGACACGCTGTTCTCGGAACTGCACTACCCGAGCCTCACGACCACCCCCGCCGCCGGCGAGGAGGCGGAGCGCGCCAGAGTGCGCGGCCACGCGGCCGGCTATGCCGCCGGTCTTCGAGCGGCCGAGGCGCAGGCGGCGGTCGTCGCCGAGCACTCCCGCATCGAGCGCGAGGCCCTGCGCGGCGACGCCGCGACGGCGCTGCAGTCGGCGCTGGCCGCACTCGAGAGCGCAGCCGCCCACGCTGCCGCGCTCGACTCCCTGGTTCTCGCCGACGCGGATGCGGCGCTCGCCGCCGCCGCACTGGAACTCGCCGAGGCGATCCTCGAGCACGAACTCGCCGACGGCGAGTCGTCGGCTCGAGCGGCAATCGCCCGCGCCCTGTCGGCGGCGGACCCCGAATCGACGCTCGCAGTGCGCCTGAGCCCCGTAGACCTCGCCGTGGTGACAGCCAACGGGCTGGCCCCCTCGACCCTCAGGCTGGTCGCCGATTCCACCCTCGAACGCGGCGATGCCGTAGTCGATGTCGCCGACGGACGGGTGGATGCCCGCATCTCGTCGGCCCTGAAGCGTGCCCGCGCCGAGATCGGAGCGGTGCGATGACGACCACCCTCGCGCATCGCCCGCCCCAGCTCGACCAGCTGCTGCGCGCCGCCCGCCCGGAACACGTCGGATCCGTCGACTCGGTCGTCGGGCTCGGTGTGCGCATCAAGGGCATCTCCGCCGCGATCGGCGACCTGCTGCTGGTCGGCGACGGTGCTCGCGCCGAGGTCGTGGCGGTTGCCCGCGACTCGGTCACAGCGATGCCGCTCGACGCCATGGTCTCGGTCACCGCCGGCACAGACGTGCGCTCGACCGGGGGACCGATGACGGTTCCAGTCGGGCGTGGACTGCTCGGCCGCGTCGTCGACGCCGCCGGGACCCCCATCGACGGACGCGGTGCGCTGCGCGACGTCACGCGAGTGCGCGTCGACAACGATGTTCCGTCATCCATCCTCCGCGCCCGCATCGACAGCCCGCTGCCGCTGGGCGTGCGCGTGCTCGACACGCTCACGACCGTCGGCCGCGGACAGCGGATGGGCCTGTTCGCCGGGTCCGGCGTCGGCAAGTCGTCGCTGCTCTCGATGATCGCGCGCGGCACCGCCGCGGAGGTCTCGGTGATCGCACTCATCGGCGAACGTGGTCGCGAGGTGCGGGAGTTCCTCGAAGACGACCTCGGCCCCGAGGGTCTCGCCCGCTCGATCGTCGTCGTCTCGACCGCCGACCAGCCCGCGCTCATGCGGGTTCGCGCGGCGTTCACGGCAACCAGGATCGCGGAGTCGTTCCGCGAGACCGGATCGCACGTGATGCTCATGATGGATTCGGTCACCCGCGTCGCCTACGCCCAGCGCGAGGTCGGCCTGTCGGTGGGCGAACCGCCCGCGACCCGGGGCTACCCGCCGTCGGTGTTCGGGCTGCTCGCCCGGTTGCTCGAGCGGGCCGGTACGGGCCCGATCGGCTCCGTGACCGGCATTTACACAGTGCTCGTCGATGGCGACGACCACAATGAACCCATCGCCGACGCGGCGCGGTCCATTCTCGATGGCCATGTCGTGCTGGATCGCAAGCTCGCTGTGGCGGGCCACTTCCCGGCGGTCGACGCCCTCGCGTCCGTCTCCCGGGTCGCCGGCCATGTGACCTCCGACGAGCAGCGCGCCCTCGCCCTCGCCCTGCGCCGCGTCATGGCCGCTCGCCGCGCCGCCCAGGACCTGCTCGATGTCGGCGCCTACCAGCGCGGAGCCAACCCGCTTGTGGATGCCGGCGTCGATCACGAAGCCGAGATCAACGCCTTCCTGACCCAGCGCATCGGACAGGGAACCTCTGCCGACGAGTCGTGGGCGGCCCTGTCCCAGCTCGTCGCGAGATTGGAGACCGCGTAATGGCCAACCCCTTCTCGCTCGCCGCCCTGCTGCGCCTGCGTCGCCTGCAACAGGATGGCGCGGCCGCCGAGGTATCCGTTTCGCGCGCCCGCGCCGCGGAGCTCGCCGCCCGTCGCCGCTATGCGGAGAACTCGCTTGCCCACCTGATGTCACCCAACGGCTCATCCGAGACCCTGCGCTGGACCGCGGCCGCGCGGGCCGCATCCTCGAGCACGCTGGGCGACCTGGGCGTTCTCGAAGAGGAGTGGGAGCGCAGGATGGCCGAGGCGCGCGAACGCCTCGAGGAGGCCCGCCGCAAGACCATTGCGCTCGAGAAGCTCGAGGAACGCCACGACGAGGCCGAGCAGAAAGAATTCCTGCGCACCGAGCAGAACGCGCTCGACGAGATCTCGTCCCGCTCACTCAATGCCAAGCCGAAATGGGTGACCTCGTGACCTCGGTCAACCTTCTTGCCTCGCTGCAGCAGGTGCAGTCGATGCTCACCAGTATGTATCCCACGGGTGCTGCCGCGACCGGTGTCGGCACGCTCGGCTCGGGGGACGCGAGCTCCAGCGACAGCTCGACCATCGCCTCGTTCGAGCAGATCCTGGCGGCGCTGTCGCCCACCGGCAGCACCGCGAGCGGAATCATGGGAGCCGGGATGACCGGCACCGGCATCGGGGCGACGTCCTCGACGGATCCCACGGCGAGCAGCGGGCCGACGGGTGCGGATGTCGTCGCCGACGCGAAGAAGTACCTGGGCGTGCCCTACGTGCTCGACGGCGAGAGCACCAAGGGAATGGACTGCTCGGGCCTCGTGCAGCAGACCTACAAAGACCTCGGCATCACGCTCGGACGCGGAGTGCACGAGCAGATGACCGAGGGCACCGCGGTTCCCTCGCTCGCCCAGGCCCAGCCCGGCGACCTGATCGTCTTCAAGGGCGGCGGCCACGTCGCCATCTACGAGGGCAACGACACGGTCATCCACGCCCCGATGCCCGGCCGGGTCGTGCAGAACGAGAAGCTCTGGGTCGGCGACTCGGGCATCCAGACCATCCGCCGCATCGTTCCGAGCGCGGGCACGACGTCAGGCGTGACGAGCGACCAGACGACCGACCAGACCACGGCGACCGCCGGTACTACCTCGTCGTCGTCGGTGGGCACCACCAGCGCCGCCGTGCAGGCCGCCGCGCTTGCCGCAGTGCAGGCCATCATCCAGGCCGACTTCGGCCTGCTCTCCAGCCCCCAGTCGGCGTCGTCGAGCCTCGACGGCAGCGCAACCTCGCCGTCGTCGCAGATCGCCTCGGCACTGCAGTCGTTCGAGTCGGCCAGCGGAATCGGCTCGACGACGGCGGCAACCACGACCCCGACGACATCCACCACCTCGTCGCAGCAGGCGCTCGCGATGGAGCAGTCGATTCTCGCCCAGGAGCAGCTATGACCACGATCCCCGCGAGCATCGCCACGAGCGACGTCGCCGCTTCCCCGTCGCCCCGTGGGGCGAACGCGGCCGACCCTTCCGCGTTTGCGGCCGAACTCCAGTCGGCCACCGACAGCGCGGCGACGACGACCGGCGTCGTCACCACGCCGACCAGCCAGGCGCCCGTTGCGGGCGCCACCGCGGGCTCGGCGCCAGCGGGAGCGGATGCCACCGCACAGGCTGCCGCAGGAGCGCCCGCCGCCCCGCTGGATCCCGGTGCCTCACCGCCGGCCCTGGCCTCGGACGCCCCGCCCGTCGCGCAGCCGTCGGTCCCGACCGTCGCTGTCGCGCAGCCAGCGACTCCCACCGCGGCGGCCGAGGCCGCGCAGGCCGCTCGCGCAGAGGATGCCGCGACCGCAGCGGCGCAGGATGCGGCGCCCACGGCGCAACCGTCCGCCCCGGTCACGCCGACCTCCGGCCACAAGGCTCCTCGGCATGCCCTCGACTCCGACACCCTCCCGGCCCCGGTGGCCGCCTCATCGCTTCCGTCAGCCGCTGCAACCGTGGCGTCGTCACCCCTCGTCGCGCCCCCAGCCGCGACGGCCCCCGACGACCAGGCATCCACGATCGCGGCGGCGACGGTCGAACTCGGCGCTGCGGGCCACGTCGTCGGCCCGGTGCGCACGGGCGCGCTCGCCGCCAGGGGCGACGATACCGTCGACCCAGCCGAGGTCTCGAACGGAGTCCCGGCCGACGCCGCACCGACAGCACCCCTGCCAGCGCCGGCGATCGCCGTGCTGCCCAGCCTGGCGACGGCTGCTCCCGTCGCGGCCACCGCCGCGGTCGGCAACGTCCAGCGTTCTTCCGCTCGCATCGTGGCCACGCCGGCCACCGCAAGCGGGAGCCAGGCGTTCGCCACCGCTCTCGCCCAGCCGAGCGTCACGCACGCGGCATCCACGGAAGCAGCCGCCGCGCCTGCCGCGCCGCCGGTGCCGCAGCCGCTCAACGAACAACTGGCCCCGCCACTCCTCGCACTGCGCACGGCCGGCTCCGGCACGCATGTGCTCATCCTCACCGTCTCTCCGGACACCGTCGGACCCGTCACTGTTCGGGCTCACGTGACGGGGGACACCATGCGCGTCGAGCTCAGCGCACCCACCGCGCAGGGCACGGATGCTCTGAAGTCGATGCTTCCCGACCTCAAGCGCGACCTCGCCCAGGGCGGTATGAACTCCGCCCTCACTATCTCGTCGTCGAACGCCGACGGCGCAGCTGCGGGCCAGAATCCGTTCGGCGGCGCGGCCGGATCGTTCGCCCGCGACGACCGACCGGCTTATTTCCGCACCGCGGGCACTGCCACGGTGCCGGCGATCGCCGGAACCCCGCGACCTGTCAACGTCGGCGCCACCTCGGCCCTCGACGTGCTCGCCTAGAAGAGAGGTATCACCCATGTCGATCGCAGCACCGACCAATAACGGCGCATCCGCGTCGCTGTATACCAACAGCGTCCCCGGGGCGACACCGGCCAACCAGCAGATGAACTCGCAGATGTTCCTGCAACTGCTGGTCACCCAGCTGAAGACCCAGGACCCGGACTCGCCCATGGACAGCGATGCCATGATCACGCAGACCTCGCAGCTGGCGTCGATGCAGGCACTGCAGACGCTGTCGGACACCCAGTCCAGCAACTACTCGCTGCAGCAGCGTGCCGCGGCATCGTCGCTCATCGGGATGACCGCGTCGTACCTCGACAGCAATGGCGACACCCAGACGGGCGAAGTCACCGGTGCATCGTTCAGCGGCACCTCGCCGACCGTCACCATCGGCGGAGTCTCCGTCGACCTTGGATCTCTCACAGCAGTCAGCAAGACCGCAGCGACGACGCCCGCAGCGTCGTCCTGATCACCGACACCCACCCAACCAGCTGTCGAACCGGGCAGCAGCTCTCAAACAGAACAGAACGGATACGAAATGCTTCGCTCACTTGATTCAGGAATCTCGGGCCTGCAGGCCCACCAGACCATGCTCGACGTCACGGCGAACAACATCGCCAACGTCAACACAACGGGCTTCAAGTCCAGCTCGACCCAGTTCGAGGACACCCTGTCCGAGATGATGAAGTCCGCCGGCGGCAGCAATGCCGAGGTCGGCAGCACCAACCCGGCGCAGGTCGGTCTCGGCGTGAAGGTGGCCGGCATCGCGACCAACTTCACCCAGGGCTCGACCGACTCCACCGGTAACCCCACCGACATGATGATCTCGGGCGACGGCTTCTTCACGGTCAAGTCCGGCGGCCAGACCATGTACACCCGCGCCGGCAGCTTCACATTCGACGCCGACGGCCAGCTGGCCGCGCCCGACGGATCGCTCGTGCAGGGCTGGGCCGCCGTCAACGGCACCGTGCCGTCGGGCAACGCGCCCGTCACCACGATCACGCTGCCGAAGAACTCCGTGGCACCCGCCGTGGCGACGACCAAGACCACGCTGTCGGGCAACCTGCCGTCGGATGCCGCGGTCGGCACCGCGGTCACCGAGACAGAGGGCGTCTACGACAGCACCGGCGCCTCGCGCAGCCTGAACCTGACCTTCACCAAGACGGCGACCGGCTGGGATGTTGCGGGAGCCGACGGCACCGGCGCGACCGGCACCGCCACCATGGCGTTCAGCAACGGCGTGCTCACCTCGGGCACGTCGATCACGGTCGGCGGAGTCACGGTCGACATGAGCGCCACCACGGGCTACGCGTCGCTGCAGACGGCGACCATGTCGGGCCAGGACGGCCGTGCATCCGGAACCCTGCAGTCCTACAGCCTCTCGAGCGACGGCAGCCTGGTGGGCTCCTACAGCAACGGCGCTACCGTCACCCTCGCGCAGCTCGCGCTCGCGGACTTCTCGAACCCCGACGG
>Ga0302314_10008418_pt1 | contig 18349 bp, 18 predicted proteins | sample III_Palsa_N2_3_FD_200533 | JGI IMG/M metagenome (GOLD analysis project Ga0302314, IMG submission 200533) | Peat permafrost microbial communities from Stordalen Mire near Abisko, Sweden - III_Palsa_N2_3 | ecosystem: Environmental > Terrestrial > Soil > Palsa > Peat permafrost | place: Sweden...
GCTAAGCGCGTTGCATTCAGTGTGCCGGTCTGGTCGCTGGGCGATGGCTTGTTGCTTCGTCATGGCAATCCGAAAGCACTGACGAGCTACCGGGCCGTCGCGGCGCGGAACGATGCTCGCCTCGGGATCGTTGCCGGGACGATTCAGTACGACGCTGCAATGTCGGCGGGCGTGAGCGATAGCCGGATCGTGGCGTTCAAGGACCAACCTGACGCGATCGACGCGCTGCTTGCAGGAAAGATCGACGCCTACGCGAGCACGGCGGTGGGGAGCCGTGTTCTCGCGGATGACCATCAGGAACTGGAAGTGATTGGGCTCGAAACGAGTCAGGAAGCCAGAGCACCGTTCGGCGCCTTCTCGTTCAACATGAGCAATCATGCGCTTCTGCAGGCCGTGAATGAGCAGCTTCAGAAGTACCTCGGATCGGCGGATCACCGTGCTCGCATGGCGCGGTACGGTCTCACCCGGACGGAGCTCGACAGCGTGAGTGCAGCCTGAGCGGCAAGCCCGCGCGATTCAGACGGGAGGAACATGAAGCTACCCTATAAAGTCGTTGACGTTTTTACTTTCCGGCCACTTCTGGGCAATCCGGTGGCCGTGATCATGGACGCGGAGGGCCTCACTGACGACGCAATGCAGGCTGTCGCGAGATGGACCAACCTGTCGGAAACGACGTTTGTCCTTCCACCTACGACCGCCGATGCCGACTATCGGTTGAGGATTTTCACGCCGCGTAGCGAGCTTCCTTTTGCCGGACATCCGACGCTGGGGAGTGCGCACGCCATTCTGGAATCCGGGCGCGTCACACTTCACGAAGGCGGCCGATTGAATCAGGAATGCGGCATCGGGCTCGTCCAGTTGACGATCGAGGCGCGAGGCGCAGACCGCGAACTCACTTTCCGGCTGCCGCCTGCGAAGTTGGAGCCGCTGCGCACGGCGGACATGGAGGAACTGGAACGTATCCTCGGGTGCAAAGTGGACCTGAAGACTGCGCCAGGTATCGTGAACGTCGGCGCTATCTGGATCGTGGTGCAACTGAACGATGCGGCGTCCGTGCTGGATCTACGGCCAGATCTCGCGAGACTGGCTGAACTTGAGAGCCGCCTGGGCGTCACGGGCTTGACTGTATTCGGCGCTCGCGAGCATGGCGACGACGCGGCAATAGAAGTGCGTACCTTCGCGCCGTCCTGTGGCGTCGACGAGGATCCTGTCTGCGGAAGCGGCAACGGCAGCGTGGCCGCCTTCCAGTGGCAGCGCGGCCTGTTGCCACCCGGCGGAACCGATTACGTGGCGGCTCAGGGGCGCTGTGTCGGTCGAGATGGACGAGTCAGGATAAGCGTGGATGCGAACGGAACTGTCAGCGTCGGTGGTGCTTGCATCACATCGGTGGAGGGTTCGCTCACGCTCTAGACAGAGATCGTGCGCGAGACGCGCTGAAACGGGTTGCGCGATGGTTTCTGACATTTTCCGCATTCGAAAGAAAAGATCAAAGGCGTTCCGAAATGAATTGCGCATTCCCCATTGACTCATTGTCCGGCTTTATCTCGGTCACCAATCCCTTCGATGGCGTCGAAGTCGGCACCGTCGTGAACATTCCGCCGGAAGGCGCGCAGGTGCTGATCCAGGGCGCCAGGGATGGCGCGCGCGTTTGCCGAAACCTGTCCCGTCACGAACGGGCTCGCGTACTCGAGACCTGCGCATCGCTCGTGGAGCGTGATAAGGACGCGTTTGCCGATCTCATCGTCGCGGAAGCAGGTAAGACGATCAAGCAGGCTAGGAAGGAAGTGCTGCGCTGTGTGAACACGCTCAAGCTTTCCGCGGATGAGGCGCGCCGCAACGCCGGTGAGGTCGTGCCGTTCGACGCATACGGTGGCTCGGAAAACCGGCAGGGATGGTTCAGTCGGGAGCCGCTCGGAATCATCGTTGCCATCACTCCGTACAACGATCCGCTCAACCTCGTTGCGCACAAGCTCGGGCCGGCGATTGCTGGCGGCAATGCGGTCGTACTCAAGCCATCCGAACTCACGCCGCTTTCGGCGATCAAGCTCGTTGGATACCTGGTGGCGGCCGGAATGCCGCCGAACGTGGTGTCGGTCGCGACGGGAGGCGCAGCGCTCGGCGAAGCACTCGTTTCATCCCGGGACGTCAGAATGGTTTCCTTTACGGGTGGATTCGCAACCGGAGAAAGAATAGCCAGGTCCGCAGGCCTCAAAAAGCTTGCAATGGATCTGGGAGGTAACGCACCCGTCATCGTTCTGAGTGACTGCGACCTTGAGGACGCCGTCGATTCGTGCGTGTCTGGAGCGTACTGGGCCGCGGGCCAGAACTGCATCGGCACGCAACGCATTCTGATTCAGTCGTCCATCTATGATGCGTTCAGGACGCGTTTCGTCGCCGGCACCAGAGCGCTGAAGACCGGCAATCCCGCGTCACCTGACACGGACGTTGGGCCAATGATCACCGCTCAGTCGGCCGCCCGGACGAAACGCGTGGTGGATGCTGCGATCAGTCAGGGAGCCACACTGCTGTGCGGCAATATTCAGGACGGGTCGCTTTACGCGCCGACGGTACTTGAAGACGTCGGCTTCGAATGCGACCTGTGGACGCAGGAAGTATTCAGTCCGGTTGTCGTTCTTCAGCGGATTGAGACACTGGATGAGGCACTGTCGCTGGCCAACAGCGCCGAGTACAGTCTGCATGCCGGCATCTTCACAAGCGATCTGCATGCCGCGCTCAAGGCAGCCGGCGAGCTGGAAGCTGGCGGGGTCATGATCAACGACTCATCGGACTACAGGTTCGATGCCATGCCGTTCGGGGGATTCAAGTACGGGAGTCTGGGCCGCGAAGGTGTCAGGTTTGCGTACGAGGAAATGACTCAACCGAAAGTCGTGTGCATCAGGAAGGGGACATATGGCAACCAGGACCATGCAGCAGCGGCCCGATAAGGACCAGCCGGCAAGTCTCGCTTTCGACAGTCAGGCAGTGCACGCTGGTAACGTCGTCGACGCCACGACGGGCGCGATCCGTACGCCGATCGTGATGGCGAATTCTTACCGGTTGCCGGATGACCCGTCGTCACTCGATTGGTCGGATTCTCAAACGCTGTTCTATACCCGCAATTCTGGTCACAATCAGCTTTGCCTCGAGCGCAAGCTTGCGGCGATGGAGCGCGGTGAGGAAGCGGCCGTGTTCAGCACGGGCGTTGCCGCGTTGCATTCGATTTTCTTCACGTTCCTGAGAAGTGGCGATCATGTCGTGGTCAGCGATGTGACGTATGAGGCGGTTTGGCGTCTTTGCAGGGAACTGCTTCCGGAACGGTACGGTATCGAAGCGACGTTCGTGGATATCAGCGACCTCGCTGCAGTATGCGAAGCTGTACGCCCCAACACGAAGCTGATCCATGCGGAGACCATTGCCAATCCGACGACGAAGGTGGCAGATGTCAAAGCGATTGCGAAGATCGCACACGATGCCGGCGCCATGTTGTCGATCGATGCAACATTCACGCCGCCGCCGATGTTTCGACGCCTGGAACACGACGCGGATCTCGTTGTTCATGCACTGACGCAGTACATCAACGGGCATGGTGATGCGATGGGCGGAGCCGTGATCGGGCGCGCGGAACTGATCCGCCGTCTTAAGGACGATGCGCTTGTCGATGTGGGCGGTTCGATCTCGCCTTTCAATGCGCGGCTGATCATGCGCGGTTCAGTGACCCTGCCGCTGCGTCTGGCCCAGCACATGTCTACCGCGCAGAAGGTCTCCGAATTCCTGGGCAAGGATCCGCGAGTCGCCTTTGTGGTATTCCCGGGACTGCCGTCCCATCCTCAACATGAACTTGCGTCGCGCCAATTTGGCGGCAAGGGGCACGGCGCTGTCATGGCGTTTGCCGTGAAAGGCGAGCCGGAGATACAAAATCGCTTCGTGGCTCACCTGCGTCTCATCACCTCGGCGGTATTGCTCGGCCACGACGAGTCTCTGATCGTACACGTCGGTAAGGCGGGACGCGGCGGTTCGGAGTGTTATCCCGACGTGTTCCGGGAACACAGTCACCTGCGTCAGTCGATCGGTCTCGACGATCCGGCCGATCTGATTGCGGATATCAAGAGGGGGCTCGACGAGACGTTCGCCGGATTCGCAATTCGCTGAGCAATAGCACGACCTCAATCTTCCGAGGCTGCGATCTGGAAAAGCCGGTCGTCTTTGACTGACCCACCTGACTGGCAACGGTGGAGTGAATCGCGACCGGCTGCTTTCGGGAGTGGCGAATGTCGCTTCCGGGTCGATCAGAGTCAATCGCTCCGTTCGAACTTCGTCCAGGTTGACATAAAACCTGTTTCGAACTGGGGCAGTGACGTCCGTGGCCTCCTCCCGAATCCGACAGTCGAACGACCGGCGGACGTAAAAGGCAAACGGCTGCATGTGGCCACGTGCTGTCCAATGCGATCGGCATACGTTGGCCGCAATATACTTTGACTACCGTTGGTCTGCGCCGGTGAGCCGTAGGTCGCATCTCACGGGCGAGGTGACGGCTTTATTTGGCGCCCGGCAAACCCGTACTGAGTATGTCTGTGGAGGCGCCCGAAGTCTCGCATTGACACCTTTTCGACGCAACGTTGACATCTTGAATGCGTTCTGCGCTTTGACGCGTTCGATGCAGGCGCACAAATTGTCGACAACCGGTAGCGGCGATATGAGCCGGTCATGCTTCGGCAGAGTCGTGCCCAAGAACAGTCTCAGCAACGTCACCTCATTGCGGGCCTCATCTATAGCTTCGAAGGGGCACCCGGCAGCGCGAGTGGGCGCCCAAGTGAAGCCATGCGGGCCGGCTGGAATCAACCACTAGATGTTTAAACGCGACACCTTGGTACCCGACGGCGAAACATCGCCCATCAAACCGGCGTTCGTCAGCACAAAGACCTCTACCGGTGCAGTCGCCGTGGTTGTATCGACGGCCCCGTGCGCACCGACCTTAACGAGCGCTACCGATCCCTCTCCACCTGCTGACCAGCCCTTTGAGTCGCGAAAGCTTTCCAGCGCGTCATGCGTCACAAACAGAAAAATGATGGCCTTTGATTGGGCACCCGCCTGAGATCCGAAGGATCCAGATACCGTGCTGTAGTACCCGACCGACTTCCCGCCTACGCGCAACGCACCCTCGCCGTATTGTCCGCCCACGACGAAACCTGCTTGCAGCACCGACGGAAACACGAGCACGCCATTCGCTTTGGCGACAAGTTCGCGCGAACCCTTAACGGTTGAATAGAGCCGCGATATCGTGCCCCGCACCTTTGCATCAATTGACCGCCGCTTTGCCTCATTAGTTTCGCTCGCGGTCGCCTGGGGCGCCGTGGCCGTCCAACCCCCGAACGCCAGAGGAGCAACAGCGAGCGCGGCGCTTCCTGTCCGTACAAAATTTCGCCTGTGCCTCGTAATCTCCATTGCGGATAGTTTTAAGCTTCCTGCCGTATGGGCAGGACGAGCGGGTCGTCCGCCGCGCGAAACAGGTGAATGTTGGGGAACAATTTGAGACTGCGTTCTCAGTGCTATTCAATTGCTGTGGTTCGGATCTCTGCCGCTTCGCCGATACGCAACAGACGCCCCGCATTGGCGATGACGACAAACGTGCCGACGTTGTGCAAGACAGCAACCCACAAAGCGACCAGCACGCCAAGCGCAGCAAGCGCGATTATCGCCACCGTCCACGCCATTCCAATCGCGGCGTTGACCGTCGCGGTCTGCCGGCAGCGTCTCCCGAGGCGAATGCAGGTCGGAATGCGGCGCAAGTCGTCGGCGAGCAGCACGATGTCAGCCGATGTCACTGCGATATCGATACCCCGTTCTCCCATGGCAATACTGATCGCACCGGCTTTGATGGCGAGCACGTCGTTTAGACCGTCGCCGACCACCAGCGGGTGGCGGCCCGCTTCGAGTTCATACATCACATAGTCGAGTTTGTCGTGCGGTAGCGCTTGCGCAACGACCGTGTCGATGCCCACTTGCGCCGCCATCTTGCGCGCCACTGCCTCGCGGTCACCCGTTAGCAAGGTTTGCCGCACGAGCCCTAGCACGCGCAACTCGGCCAGCGCATCAGCAGCTTCGGCACGAAGCGCATCGGCAAAACCGAACCTGGCGAGCAGTTTGCCGTCGAGGGCCAGCCCGACACATGGCCCGTCGATCGTCTCGGGTGCCTGAACATGACCGTTCACATGTTCCTGCAACCATTCGGCGCGGCCAAGCACTGCGGCGCCCTTGAGCGTCTGGGCGATGACGCCCAGACCCCTGCGTTCGAGCGCGCGTTCGAACGGCGCGATTTCGATCTCATCCGCAGCGGTCACTGCGTGGGCTGATTCAGCGTAGCGCGTCAGTGCCCGACTGACCGGATGAGCGCTGCCCGTTGCGAGCCGCGCGGCCAGCGACATGGCTTCAGACTGCGCGACCCCGGGTTGGGCCAATACTGAGTTGCCAGCGACTCGCCTGACGACGCAACTCCACGATGTTGCTCTGCGTCCTGACTATTAGCGAGGACGCCAGCAGATCAGCTGGTGAAGTCATGGACGGCGTGCCAACGAGGCGCTCAAGCTTTTCCGTTCGCGCAGAGTAGACCGGGTGGATCGTACCGTCGAACACGGCGAGGCGCGGCTCCCACATCGCCGCCGCGCCTGCGTGTATCCAGCGGGCGACCTCCGCGCGGAACCACGGGTCGCGGGCGGTGAAGTATTGCGCTCCATGGTCGCACTGCCAGTCGCCGTCCTGGCGGGTGCTCATCCCCCCGGCTGGCCGTTGGCTCCTGTCGAACACGGTGACCGCGCACCGAGCATCGCGCAGTGCGGTCGCGCAAGAAAGGCCAGCTATGCCGGCTCCGATTATCGCAACGTGCGGGGCCGATTCCAGCAAATTCATGGTGCCTCGAAAATGGTGCGGATTCGGCAATCGAAACTGGCGTCACTGTATTGAATCGAATCGAAGATATCGTTTCGTTGACTCGGTATTTTCAAAAAACGATTCAAAATGACTCATATATCGTCTATCATTCTTAGACAGATGTCAGAAAAGAGGAGCTGCAGTGGCGTCGGCGATAGATGACGGGACTCAAAAGCGATACCGGAGCGGCGACGCGGCGCGGCTGGCAAACATGCCCGTTACCACGCTGCGTATCTGGGAGCGCCGCTACGGCGTCGTGGCGCCGCCAAAGAGCGAATCGGGGCAGCGCCGTTATTCGGAAGATGACGTGCGCCGGTTGGCGTTGCTCAAGGCTCTTGTGCAGCGCGGTCATCCAATTGGCACGATCGCGAAGCTTGATCGGACGCAGCTCGAACAGCTTGCGCTAGGTCGCCGCGACAGGGAGTTCGTCCAGATAGCCTCTGGGCCGGCGCCGCTGGCCGTCGGCATAACCCTCGCTGTAATCGGCGACGCACTTGTGCAGCGCATCGAGACGGAAAATTTCGACCCTGCTGAAGCAGGCGTGGCCAATATGGCGTGCTTTGCGAGCCTGGAAGAGGCGTGCTTGCATCTGGCCACCGAGCGGGCAGACGTTCTCATGGTGTCAGTTACGTCGCTTCATGAGGACGTGGCCTCGCAAGTCCTGAGTCTGGGCGAAGCGTATCAGGCGAGAGCGATCGCAGTGGCCTACGGGTTTGGCACGGGCCGGGCCATCCAGATGCTGCGGCTGTCGGGCGCGCGGCTCTACCGTGAACCCGACAGCCGCATCGAGTTGCGGCAGGTGCTCGAAGAACTGGCCCGGACGGCCCGAGGCTGGGGCGACGCGGCGCGGGACAGCCTATGGCTGCGTGCGGCGCGCCGCTTCGACGACCAGACGCTGGCCGCGATGGCGGCGCGCTCGTCGACCATTGCGTGCGAGTGTCCGCGGCACCTGGCCGAACTGATCATGAAGCTTTCTGCGTTCGAGAAGTACAGCGATGAATGCGGATCGCGCTCAGTCGGAGACATGTTGCTACACCGGAATCTGGGCGACGTCGCGAACCGCGCGCTCGCGATGTTCGAGTCGGCGCTCTCGCAAATCGCACACGAAGAAGGCCTTCTGCAGGAGCGCCGCGATGACTGACCCGATCACACACAACGCGCCATCAGGCATTCGCTGCCATAGCTGGCTTGCGCATCTATCTGGGCACGCTGCAGTTCGATGCGCAGCTGGCCTGATCAAACCACGGGGTAAGTGACGTATGGAAACCGGATTGCAGGAACTTCCACAGCGGATCGATCCCGACGTCGGCGTCCCACTGTCGCAACGGATTCGTCAGCGGCTGCGCCGCGCCGGCGTGCGCTTTCACGCGAACGACAACATTGCCGATTATCTGCGTGAAGGCGAGGTTGATGGACTGCAGGCCGAAGTGGCCGAGCAGCTCGAACACATGCTGCGTTCTCTCGTGATCGATGTCGACGCCGACCACAACACGAGAGATACGGCCAAACGCCTCGCCAGGATGTTCATGCGTGAGGTGTTCTCAGGACGCTATGAACCCGCGCCCGCCGTAACCGAGTTTCCGAACGTCGAGCATCTCGATGAATTGATGATCGTCGGCCCGTTGCGCGTACGCAGCGCCTGTTCGCACCACCTCTGCCCAATCATGGGCCGTGTCTGGATCGGCGTGATGCCCAACGAGTGCTCGAACCTGATCGGTCTTTCGAAATATGGACGGCTGGTCAACTGGGTCATGAGCCGACCGCAGATTCAGGAGGAGGCGATCAAACAGGTCGCCGACCTGCTTGAGAACCGGATTGTGCCGGACGGCCTGGCGGTGGTTCTAGAGGCAGACCATTTCTGCATGCACTGGCGCGGCACGAGGGATGACGGTGCAAAGATGGTCAATAGCGTGATGCGTGGCTCCTTTCTCAAAGATGCGGCGTTGCGTCGTGAATTCCTGAGTCTTCTGCCAGGAAGAAACTAGCTGCGCGCGCAACGATGTCCGGCATGGACAGTGCTAGCGACGACCCAGACGGGAACGGTTCTGCTCCGGTTATGCGAAACATTCGAACCATTGGGGCGCGGGCCGTCGCGTCGGCTCGTTGCCGGGAGGCGACAGGATGACGCCTGATACTGAAATCTCAATCGGCCTGCCAAGGGCGCTCGGCTATGCAGGATTGATTCCGTTCGTGGTGCTCGCATTTCTCGTGAACACCTTCGGTGCACATGAGGCCTTCCTGCGACACGCGCTCCTTGCCTATGGCGCCTGCATCGTGTCGTTCGTCGGCGCTGTGCACTGGGGCTTATGGCTGGGCGCTACGGCGCCGCAGGCGCGTTCGAACGCGGCCCTGGGCTGGAGCGTGGTTCCCGCGGTGGCGGCGTGGGTGGTGCTGGCAATCGATACCCGCGCTGCGCTGGGCGCGCTGGCTGCGATATTGATGGTTTGCCTGCTGATGGACATGCGGTTCCAGAGGCGCGGAGCGGGGCGTCGCAACGCATTGCCCGGGTGGTATGTGCGCATGCGTATTGTATTGACGACGGTCGGCGCGTTAAGTCTGCTGGCTGCCATACGGTAGCGCCTGATTCAGCCAGATGCGGCAGCGGTCGCATGCCGCTCGAGGTGCGAGACGTGCTGATCAGAGGCGCCGCGCAGCATGATGATGCTTACGGAGAGTTTCTTGATGCAGAATCGCAATTCAAACGTAGAAGATGCAGTGTATCCCCCCCGGAAGTGCGGGCAGACGGATGTCGCCAGCTTGCTGGCGCACGTGGCGCAACGGGATGTTGAAGCACTTGGGGAGCTCTATCGCGTCTGCGCGCCGACGCTGCTCGGCGTTGCGATGCGTGTCACGAGAAAGCGGGAATGGGCGGAGGACGTTCTGCAAGACGGTTTCATCAAGATATGGCGGTTCGCCCGCTCATATGACCCGGATCGGTCGTCGGCTATGACCTGGATGGCGACGATCGTCAAAAACCAGGCACTTGACCACTTGCGCCGGCTGCCGTCGATGGATGAACTGCCGGTGGATTTCGAGGCGGATAGCGAGTTTGAGAACGACTGGCCTGACGCGGTGTTGCAGCGGACAACCGATATCGCGCATCTTTGCGCAACGCTTCAGCAGCTCAACCCGATGCAGCGTCAGGCAATTGCGCTCGCGTATTTTCGCGGGCAAAGCCATGCCGAAGTCGCCTATACACTGAACGTTCCTGTCGGGACAGCGAAGTCGTGGATACGGCGAGCACTGAATCTTCTCAAAGTACAGCTCGAAGGCACGACCGCTCCCACGTCGACCGCTGACTATTCATCTGGGCCGAAAGCCGGTGACATTAACGCCGTGCGCACCGATGCGAAAATATGTGCGTGATCGCTGGATCCTCGAGGCGAATCGCGCTGCTACAGTGTGCACTAAAAACTTCCTTCGATTGACGCGGCGCGCGCGCCGGTATAAATGAACATGACCCGACACAAACCCGAGCCAACCATTCCGATGCAACCAGAAATGCGACATCAAAACTCGCCGACGCGACCAAAGCAGCGGCGCCCAATGGGTCTCGCTGCAACGGTGCTCGCTGTCGCGGCGCTTGGACTGTTGGCCGCGTGCGCGTCGCTTACCGGCGGCAAGAGTGGCAATGCGCAGGTGCCGCAGCCCGCGAAGCCAGTTGATCTGGATCGCTACACTGGCCGGTGGTATGAATTTGCCGGCTATGAGAACCGCTTCGAGAAGGGCTGCGAGAGCGTCACCGCCGAGTACGCCAAACGCAGCGATGGGCTGATCGCCGTGACGAACCGTTGCCACGACGGCGGTGTAGACGGACCTCTACGTGTTTCAGAAGGACGTGCGAAGATCGTGCCGGATTCGGCAAATGCCAAACTCAAGGTATCGTTCTTCGGACCGTTTTATATGGGGAATTACTGGGTGCTCGACCATGCGGACGACTATAGCTGGTCGATCGTCGGAGAGCCCACTGGCCGCTATCTTTGGATTCTCACGCGTGCCGAACACCCCGACCCGATACTACGTGCTGAACTGGTGAGGCGGGTTGCGGCGCTCGGTTACGATACGGCGATGCTGAGGCAAACGCACCATTAAATGACGCTTCGAGGATGTGTGTCCTGCCTGCAGGAAGATCAATCTGGCATTGGTGAGGGCGATCGCTCAGACCGCCCTCATGCCACTATTGTTACTTCTTGATTCGATCCTTGACCGCGTCGGTTGCCTTGCCGACGTTCGCCTGAACCTTGCCTTCTAATTTCTCGGCTGCGCCCTCGATCTGGGTGGCCTTGTCACCCGTCACCTTGCCGATGGCTTCCTTGACTGAACCCTTGATCTGCTTTGCGGCACCTTCGATACGATTGTCGTTCATACATCCTCCGAACTGAGTGGGTTGAGAGCGACGTACCAGGGGCACTGCGCCGTCTGGCCGTATCAACAGTATTGCTGGCTGCGGATAAGGTCGGCAGAGGCAAATGCACTTGATGAGCTAGTGCATTTGCCCGGGGCACATTCCCGGCCCGGCATCGGCCCGTGTGCCTCAACCTTTACCGTGCCCGTTTCGCCTGGGAACGTCAGCTGGTTTCATGCCGAAGTGACCACGCGACTGCGCCCAGATAATGGCCTCGCTGCGACTGTGAACGTCCAGTTTCGCATAGATCGTCGACACGTGATTGCGCACGGTTGCTGCCGCTAAACCGAGCTCGCGCGCGATCTCCTTATCAGCCAGACCGCGGCACAGGCATTCGAACACATCGCGTTCGCGCGGCGTGAGGTCAGACAGCAATGCGCCTGCATCAGGTGAGTTGGCGTGCCGGACATTGGCGAGCTTCTCGATCAGGGTCCTGCTGAACCAGGACGCGTCCTGCATGACGGTTTCAATGGCCGAGACCAGCTCCATTTCCGAGCGTTTTCGGTCGGTGATGTCGAGTAGCGACATCAGGACGCATTCGCTGCCGTGAATGGTGAAAGTCTCGGCTGAGACAAGGCAATCGAGTACCTCATTGTCCTTCCCGTTAATCTGGAACTCAACGTTGCGAAGGCTTCCCGATTCCGTGAGCATGCCATGGACCCGATCCGCAGCGCCTACCGCCCACAGGCTCACGTCCTTGAGCGACCTGCCAAGGATTTCCTCGGTGGTAAAGCCGGTGGTATTGCTGAATGCGTCGTTGATGTCCAGTGTGAGTAAAGTGTCGGCTGCATACAGGACGGTCGGTACCGGCGTCATGCGGAACGATTTCTCGAAGCGCTCTTCACTCTGCCGCAACGCACTTTCAGCTCGTTTGCGCGGTTCGAGGTCCATGAAGGTGAAGAGCATGCATGCCTCTTCACCTATCTCGATGGGTTGCCCTGCGACCACCACAAACTTCGTGCCGCCCCCGGGCAAGCGCAGGTTCGCTTCGGTCTGTGGAATGGTCGCACCTTCGGCCAGACGCTCGATCGCGAAGTCACGCCGCTCGGCCCCTTCGAATACATCGACCTCATAAACCGAGCGTCCTATTACATCTTCACGTATGTAACCCGTCATCTCCAGGAAGCCTTGGTTGACCTTGATATACCGATGGTCGTCCAGACGGCAGATGAGTGCGGGTGCAGGATTAGCATTGAATGTTTTTTCGAAGCGCTTTTCCGCGCTTGCCCACTCGCTCGCGTCATGCAGGATCAACGCGAGACAGTCGGGCTCGTCGCGTGCATTGGTCAACACCAGGCTACGCACGCGATGTACCCAGACCCGCGTCTCGTCGTCGGCCGCATAGACCTCGACGACCACGTCGTTGAAGGATTCGCCGGCGACAACACGGTCGATGGGGTAATGGCCAGCCTGCACCGGATGATTGTTGCGATATCGCAGTCGATATCGATCACGGTATTCGGAAACATTGGCACCAAGTTCAGCCAGCTCTGAGGCTCCGTGCATTTCCAGCGCGGCCTGGTTGGCCCAGACGATTGTCTGGTCAGGCTCGACAAGGATGACCCCTTCCGTCAGGCCTGCAATGATCTGATGCAACTGCCGCCGGTCGGTCTGGGCGCGCAGTACTTTTTCATCCTCGACGCTTATAGCGCCTGAACTATCGGGATCGGTCGCCTGGATTGCCATGGTTGTCCTGGTTTTGCTCCACTTTGTGTGGGCGGATCTTTACTGCTCGCAGTTTGTCGTAATGAACAACGTCTTAGGTAGATGCAGTTGCATCAGGTGGAGTGATGCAACTGCATCATGTGCTCCGAATCCTTAAGCCGTAGACTTTCCCGTCTCAATCGCCTGCTTGTCAGGCGCACACACGCCCGGAATGGACAGATCTCAAATCTAACACGCACAGACGACGGAGCGACGCCTCTCATGAATACCCGACCTGCCGACAACCCTGAAGCGTATTCCACGGCCCTGACAGGCCGGCGTTGGGCTTCCGCTGCGCTTTATGCTGCGCTACTGCTGGTTGCGCTTTGGACCGCTCGCGAGTTTGTGCCTGCCATAGCGTGGGCAGCCGTCATCGCTATCTCGGTGTGGCCAATGCTGCAGTGGCTTGAGCAAAGACGCCCGTTCCGCAACCGGCCTGTGTTGCTCGCGCTCGTGCTGACTTCATTGATCAGCATTGTGTTCGTTGGGCCTTTGTTGATGCTCGCGGCCCAGGGCATCGCGGAAGCGGATTCGGCGAGACAATGGGTTGTTGGGATCATGCGGACCGGGATTCCGGTTCCGGATCTGATTGGACATTTGCCGTTCGGCGCGGTGCAGATTGCGAGCTGGTGGCAGCACAATCTGGCTATTCCGCTATCCTCGTCACCGCTGGCATCGCTGATCGCCGCGCATGGTATGCATGGTGCGCAGGCCATTTCGGTCACAGGTGCACTTGGCGCGCGGGCCGCGCATGCGGTAATCACCCTGGGTTTCCTGCTGATGGCATTGTTCGCGATGCTCACGGCTGGTCCGAAGCTGGGAGCTCAATTAACCGCCGCGTCACGCCGGGCCTTCGGAGGCGAAGGTGCATCCTTGCTTCAACGTATGGCGCGCTCGGCACGCAGTACGGTGGTCGGACTGGTAGTGGTGGGTATCGGCGAAGGCGTGTTGTTGGGGATTGCCTATTTCTTCGCGGGCGTACCGCACGCAACGCTCCTCGGAATGATCACCGCGTTCGCCGCGATGTTGCCTCTCTGCGCCCCAATTGTGTTTCTCGGTGCTGCAGCCTGGTTGTTCGTCAACGGCTCGACCACGGCCGCCATCTGCGTCGCAGTGACCGGCGTCGTTGTGGTCTTCGCGGCCGAGCACTTTGTACGTCCCGCGCTGATCAGCGGTTCGACCCGCCTGCATTTTCTGCTCGTTCTCATCGGAATCCTTGGCGGAGCGGAGACCTTCGGGCTTTTAGGCCTGTTTATCGGCCCCGCGCTCATGACGATCCTGATGGTGCTTTGGGAGACCTGGGTGCGCTAACGCCGGTTTAACCGCTATGTGTAACGGACCACTCTCATTTGAATGACAACCTTTTGGGTAAAGAGCATGAATCTCAAGAAATTGTTGATCGCATTCCTGTTCTCGATCGCTGCAGTTGGTGCGAATGCTGCTGGCTGCATGAAGGGCGCAGCGGTGGGGGCGGTGGCAGGCCATTATGTTGGGAAGGGGCACGCGGTGTTGGGAGCAACTGGCGGGTGTATCGCTGGCCGGCATATGGCCAACAGGAAGGCGAAGGAGGCTGCTGCATCGAGCGCCGTGCCGGCTGTCCCTAAGACCTGATATTGTCGGGCATGGTATCTGCCGACACGTCGCGGTTCCGGACAGCATGAGTGCGGTCCGATAGCCGACGACCTTGTTTGCCGCGCTGATGGTTTCGCTGAGATCCCCCGCGACCTGCCAGCAGGTCGTAAAAAACTCGCCGAAGACGGGGGTGGGAATGTCTGCGCTCATACCGGTACTCCAGATTGGACGGTTTCGTTTGGCAGCTATCGGATGCCCGCAAAAAGGCACGGTAGTCACCCTGGCCGTCCCGTCGAATCGGCGGCCGCCAGGCGCTAGATTTTTTCCGACGCATCGCTAACACGCGATCACGCCTTGGCGTCACTTTTCGCACATCGATTCTGCCCGCCGGGGGCATCGAATCTGGACGTGACCGGAACGTCGAACGATACGAGCAGATAATCTGCCGACGCCCTAGTGCTGAACTTCGTTCCCCAACCGCATGCTCTTGTTTCCCTGCATGACCATTCCAAACATCGGTCCCTGAGCAAGGTGGACGACCGGCGAAGGAGAAGTCCGTCGCGAGAGCAAAAATCCGCCAATGACCGTCGGAATGTCGCCATCCACGGCCGAGACAAGGATTTGCGATTGCCTCTGCACAGGGTCCGACGATCGCAAGCGAATTCAAAGAGGTAAAATTCTGGCGCGCGCTTTTTGCATGCGCTTTTCTGTCGACGCAGCGAGCCAGGTACACCGTTTGCGTGCGGTTAGAGAATTTTACTGATCTCGCAGCGAGCCCAGTTTGAACTTCGCAGACGATTCAAAAATGACAACTCACACATCTCCAGCGTCGCGCCATTCGAACGTCGAAACGGGCGTACCGGGCCTCGATACCATTCTCGGCGGAGGTCTGGTCGGCGGCGCTTTGTACCTGATAGAAGGCATGGCTGGCGCGGGCAAGACGATTCTGTCGAGCCAGATCGGCTTCCATCGTGTCCTCCAGGGCGAGAAGGTGCTGTATATGACCTTGATCGCTGAATCGCACGACAAACTCCTCGGGCATTTGAGCGCACTCAGCTTCTTTGACGAGAAAGCGGTCGCGGAGAAAATGTTTTTCGTCTCGGGCTATCACGCGCTTATGCAGGGCGGACTTGATGGCTTCCTCAAGCAGGTTGCCTTGAGCCTCCACCAGTACCGCCCGGGTCTGCTCATCGTCGATGGCTTTCGCAGCGCACGCGAGTTCAGTGAAACGGACCTCTCGCTGTCCAAGTTCATCCATGAGTTGAACGCGCTGGTTGCCGCCATGAACTGTACGACGTTGCTGCTGGCTCCTTTGTCGGGTAATGAGCCGCATCCCGAACATACGCTCGTCGACGGCCTGATTGAGCTCAACCGTTACAGCGATGGCATGCGCCGCACACGCGAAATTGAAGTCCACAAGATGCGTGCTCGCGATCACATGCTGGGCAAGCATTTCTTTCGTATAACGGACAGCGGCCATGTCATGTTTCCACGGCTGGAAGCACGATGTGCGGAGCAGCCTGGACCGGCCGACCTCAAGGCGCGCCTCGGATCGGGTATTCCACGTCTCGATGAGTTGCTCGGCGGAGGGTTTATAAAGGGTTCCACGACCACGCTGATGGGCGCATCGGGAATCGGCAAGACGCTGCTTGGGCTGCAGTTTCTATCGGCCGGTGCGCAACGCGGCGAAAAGTCCGTCTATCTTGGCTTTTACGAGTCGCCGCAACGGCTCATCGGCAAGGCTGAATCCGTTTCAATTCCGTTGCAGGCGGCGTGCGACGACGGGCGGCTGACCGTCCAGTGGCAACCGGCTATCGAACTGGCAATAGACGAACTGGCAGCCACCGCTCTCGCTACGGTGAAGCGGACCGGCGCGACGCGACTTGTGCTCGACGGTATCGACGGGTTTCGTGATTCAGCAATGCGCACGGGCCGGTTTGGTCTGTTCCTCAACGCATTGACGCATCAGTTACGCGCCGCAGGAGTGACAACGCTTCTCACAGAAGAAGTGCCGTTCAATTCCGATCCCGCCGTCATGCGCGGAATGCGTCTCTCGGCCATGACTGAAAATCTCATTTTGCTGCGCTATGCGGAAACCGACACGGGTCTGCATCGAATGATCTCCGTGGTCAAACAGCGCGAAAGCGCGCACGATTCTTCGCTTCGGGAGCTTGTCATTACCGGGAAGGGACTCGATGTTGTCGACGCTTTTCCGGGTGCGGCGAGTTTGCTCGGTGGCCGCGGGGCCGCCGCAGGGATTGTTGGCCGGCTCGACAGTTGACGCGCCATGAAAACGATCATGGTCGTGGATGATGAGTTCGACCTTCTGACTATCTGGAGCTTACTGCTTGAACAGGTCGGATATGCCGTCGTGACAGCGCCAGACGGAGCAGTCGCGCTTGATCTGATCCGCAAGGCGAGGCCAGACCTCATTCTCAGTGACTGCATGATGCCAGTCATGTCCGGTCCAGAGTTATGCGCTGCCCTCTTCGACGACCCGGACCTTCGGTCAATCCCCATCATCCTTTGCAGCGCAGCCCTTGACATACCGAGACAGCCCAATCCGGTGATCGCCTATTGCCGCAAGCCTCTCTCGCTCGACATGCTGCTTCCGATCATCGAGAAAATGTTGCCTTGAGCCGAGACCCCTGCGAGAGCGTTGATCGTTCATTGATCGCTCGCGCTACCCAATCACGTTCAGCGAGTGCCAGCAGAACGACGTAGTGTCTGCTTGCCTCTCGCCCAAAGATACACGTGGTGAAGACAAACAATTGCGATGGCAGCGTGTACCCCTTGGGATCGTTTCTTGCAGGAGAGGGCGGTAGCGAAAAACAAAACTGACCAATCGGTGGCCTCAGATGTATTCGATTTTGCTTGTGGATGACGAGCCCCAACTTCTCGCCGCGTGGTCCCTGATCTTGGTCAACGAAGGATACAGGGTGACTTGCGCGAGCAACGGTATCGAGGCGCTCGAATGTCTGAAACACAACGTGCCCGACCTCATTATTACCGACTGGATAATGCCGTTGATGGACGGACTTGCCTTAAGCCGCGAGATTCGGGCTCAACCCGACTTCGCGCATATCCCGATTCTCGGCCAGTCAGCCACGCCGCCACCAGACATTCTCCAGCCCGCATGGAATCTTTGCTTGAAGAAGCCTGTACCTGTGTCACTTTTTCTTACGACCGTTAGTAATCTGTGCGCGGTCACATAACGGACCCCGACGCTGCAAGCGGAGCGCTGTAAAAAACGCCCGCCTCAAGGGCGGGCAATTCCACATCAGCAGGCGATATGGAGAGGAGACGACTTTACGATAGTCGCGACATTCGCGGATTGCAACTCTCCAAAAAAGCGCGTCTGGTCGAACCTGCGCATGGTTCGCCGCATCAAAGTGATCTTCCACTAGCACATATATCCGACACATATATCCGACAGATTTTTCGCTGGCCGGTCTATATCTCACGTTTCGACACATCGGAACAACTCGCGTCGACCACAGGGCATCGATAACGGACATTGTCCGACTATGAGGAAGGTCTCTCTCTGGCCGGTCGTTGCCCGACGCGATCGAGGGTGGGCGGCCAGCCGAGACCGTAGAAAACGGACCGCAGATGGGAGCGCCTGCGACAGGTCGCCGCTCAGGCAACGCAGCATTACGCATTCGCCGGTGGGGGGGGCGAACCAGTCGCTCAATTCGCCGGCGTGGACAGCAAGCCTCCGAATCCAGTCGGTAATGAGGATCG
>Ga0302314_10008419_pt1 | contig 18349 bp, 14 predicted proteins | sample III_Palsa_N2_3_FD_200533 | JGI IMG/M metagenome (GOLD analysis project Ga0302314, IMG submission 200533) | Peat permafrost microbial communities from Stordalen Mire near Abisko, Sweden - III_Palsa_N2_3 | ecosystem: Environmental > Terrestrial > Soil > Palsa > Peat permafrost | place: Sweden...
GCCCTGGACAGCGCCATGGCGGCGGCGAAGGCCCTCCGCACCTCAACCAGCTCCGCGGAGATCTCCCACACACGACCCTTGCTCGAATGCGACCGTAACCTCGCCATCTTGTTCGCTCACACGTTCGAGCATACCCACCGTGGGCGGCATAGGCCCGCAGCGCAGCGGCGTGTCACTACGAAACGGCATCAGGACCCACGACCTGGGCAATGACGGATCGGCGTACACGGACCCACCCGCAATGACCCACTGCCCCAAGATCGGACGCCCGGACTCCGCGTATCGCTGTTCACGGTCGTCGCCCTGCCCTGGCGCTCATCGCGCTCCGCGCCCGCGGCGCGCTGTGACACCTGTGTACGCGCTTCGGCCTCGGATACCTGTCGTACACGCCCTCCCGGCCAATGGCGCCGGTAGCTATTTGTCAGCGGTTCGTGAGTCGAGGAAGTTCTCGACGTCGGTCATGGTGATGTGCCATTCGGAGATGGGGCGGCCTTCCTCGTCGACTGTCGTACGCGGGTCGGCCGACTCCCACGGGGCGTCCGGTGCGAAGGGGGCGGGGAGTTCGTCGAGGAAGAGGATCTGGTTCTGCACGAACACCTCTTCCTCGTTCCGGTAGAGCGGCCAGGTCGTCACGAAGGCCGCCTCTTGCGGATCGGTCAGCGAGGTGACCAGGCTGGAGACCGTGCCGCCGGCCAGGAGCCGTCGCAGGGCGGCGGTCCAGCTGGCCTCGTAGTCCGCGATACTCCAGTATCCGGTCACGGCATGGAAGGACTCGCGGTACTCGCCGAGTTGGATCTCACCGACCGCCACCATGGGGTCGTCCTCGGCGGTGGCGCCGGTGAAGGTGATGCTGAACCCTGCCATGTCAGTCCTTCACCCTTGTCAGATCCCAGGTGAAGGTGCCGACGCGCTGGCCGCGTCGGTTGAACACCTTCCATCCGTTGCCCACGTTGTGTCCGTCCACGTCAGGGGTAATGTAGTCGCTTCCGTTGGTGTAGACCGGCTGCCCGTGCGAGTTGAACGGCGACTTCTGCGGCGGGATGCGCCGGTTGTAACCTAGATCGCTGGCCTGCTGGGTGATCTCCTGCTTGGTCTTCGGCGTGTTTGACTCGCCGCCGGAGGACTCCCCGCCTCCGCCCGAACTGTCGCTGCTCATGTTCACCCGGTCGGGACCGGCCGCATCCCGCATCAGGGTGGTCAGCCCCTGTGCGGTCATACCAGCCCCGGCGACGATCCCGGCGGCGGAGACCGCGTTCGCGGGCACTCCCAGGACCGCGCCGATGCCCGTGGCATCCAGCACGAGGCCGCCCGCCTCACCGCCCGCGCTGATCGTGGTGAGCATCAGCCCGGCACCCGCCTCCAGCACGGAGCCGGGGTCGTGCAGCGCGGCGTTGCCCAGCGAGGCGGCGGCGCTGACGGTGGCCTCGGCGACCGTCTCGGCCGCGTGCACGGTGCCGGACAGGACCGTGTGGAAATCGGAGGAGATGTCCGAGGTCACGCGAGACCAGAAGCTCGGCTTGGGCGGGGCGAGGTCGCGCGCCGCTCCCACCAGGTTCGCCGCGGTATCGGCCGCCGAGTCGAGTTGGCTGATCGCCGCGTTGAGGGTGTCATTCGCGGCCTGGTGGTGCGGTATGCCGGAGTTCCATAGGTTGATCGCATCGGCTGCCTGGCCCTGCGCCCAGGACAAGACGGCGGCGTAGGTGTCCAGGGCGTTCGCCGCGTGCTGGAACGCGTCACCGGCCTGCAGCCACTTGCCCGGCTGCCCGTGGAACGCCGCGCGGAACGCGTCGGCCGCTGCGCCCTCCCATCCGGCGGCGGTGTCGATCCGCTCCAGCCCGGCGCCCGCCTCGTGCAGCAGGCCGGCGTACTGGATCAGCTGGCCCTCGATGGCATGGATCTCCTGCGGATCGCCGGGGATCAGGGCGGTGGGATCCGAGGTCTGGCCCAGTTGCGCCATCAGTGCGCCCCGGGATCGGTGCCGGTGCCCTCAAGCTCGCCGCCCACCGTGGTGAGGTTACTGTGCACGTTCTGCTCGGCCTCGGTGTAGGCGTTCACGTTCGCCGTCAACCGTGAGGCGATCTCGCGCCCATCGGAAGCGAGGTTGTCCACACCCCGCGCCCAGCGACTCAGAAAGTCCGAGAACGTGCTGGCCAGTCCGGCGTGGCCGATCGCATCGGAGCCGTGCGGGATGTCGCCCACGCTCTGCGCGGCGACCTCGTCCACGACGCCGTCAACGCCCTGCGAAGCTTGCTGCAATGCTGCGAGATCGACCCGGAACCCGTCGGCCACCTCCCACCCCCTTGTCGACGTTCCCCTGTATCGGTGCACTTCCAGGCTATAACACCGGGACACGTCGCGACTCAGAATACTGTGACTCGGGCTCGGCCTCCACGCGATCGGTGCACGCCGCCGCCAACGAGCCAAGTCACCAGGCGTAATCGCCTCAATACTTTCGGGCAGCGGTTTGCTATACGCTGCTCGCACCAGTTTCGGGCAGCCCGACACCGGTGGCAGATCACCGATCGAACTAAGCGAGGCAGGAAGGGCTGGGCGTGGGTCGAGCGAGCAGGCGGCGGCATGACGCACAGGGGCACGGCAGGCCGCGCAGCAGCGCACCCGCGGATCAGAGTCCTGCTGCGAGCCCGCGGGCCGAAGCTGAGTCGGCGTTGCAGCGGCTGGTGCAATCCAACCGACCAGGACGCCTCAGCCTGGCCGGCGCATACGCCTACGGCTACGCGGCCCTCGGCTACGCGCAGGTAGAAGACGGCGCTCCGGACTGGTTCGACCACATCGACCCACTCGACGCCCTGTTCCTCGGGACGGTCTGGCCACAGCAGTTCCGTGACGCTCACGAGTTCGGCAACGCGCGCACCGCATGGCTGCGCCTGGTGCGCACCACGCCGCACTGGTCAGGCATCCAGCGATTCGTCACCGAGGTCGCACGCGCCAGCCAGGAGCACCACCTGCCGGTCGACGACGGCGAACTGATGCTCCTGGTCACCGGACGGCTCGAAGACGCCGGGCTCGACCAGCGCCGACTGCCCGCGGCGCTGCTCCCCAAGGCCGCGCTCGCCGACGCCCGATGCATCACCGGACCGCGCCTCGATGTGTCCTTGGCACCGCCGCCGCCAGACGCCGAGGAACGTACCCGGCTGTTCTGGGCCAGCACCGAGGTCGCACTGCCGCACGACGGCACCGCGCTGGACGCGCTGCGCGAGGGCGTGCACCTGCTCGCGCAGGCGAACCTCCCGGTCCGCGACCATGCGCTGCTGCTGCTCGTCGCGCTCTACGTCGCTCTGGTCACCGAAGAGGCGGACCTGCTGGACGAGGACACGGCAGATCACGCCCGCGCGTGGGCTCTGGGTGTAGCCGCCGATTCATCGTTCGCCCCGGTCCTCGACACCCTGCTGACCGCTGTGGACCGGGACCTGACGCCGGATGCCGCGCTCGCGCACCTGTTCGGGCTCGACGCTCTCGAACAGCCCGTGCCCGGGGCCGACTGGCGCTGGTACAGCAGTCCCGGTACGCAGCTGAGCGAACTCGCCTTCGAACTCGGCTTCTCCCGGCTCAATACACGCCACGCCGATCTCGTCTCGCTCTCGCCCGCCGCCACGATGGCCTTCAAGGCCCAGCGGCGACAGTTCGAGGAGAAGTTCGGCCGCCCGCCCGGCCCCGACGATCCGGTCTTCTTCGACCCGGACAGCGACGAGCCGGTCGAGCTCTCCCTAATCGAGGCCGAACGCTCGAACACGGCGATGCTCCAGGCTGCGGGCATCCATCCCGCCTGGATCTACGCCACGCAGAACACCGGCGGGCTCGCGCCCCGCCCCGACGGCTCCTTCGCCGAACCCGACCGCGGCCAGGAGTGGAACGAGGCGGTCGACCGATACCTGCGCACCCACCCCGGCCATCCGGACCTCGACTTCACCACCGAACTACGCACCTACCAGTCGTTCCTCGCGGCCCTCAGCGTCGGCAGCGTCATCAACGACCCGGAACACGGCACAGGCCTGGCGCAACGTCTGGCCGCCGGACATGAGACCGATTCCGAGGCGCAACTGGTCGCAGACGTGTTGACCGCGATGGAGCCCGTCCTGATCGACGTACTGCGCCGCGACGAACGCATCGGCGCGGCAGCGGCCGAGCACGCACGGGCCTGGGGCGAACTCGCCACCTCCGAACGCATCGCCGCATGTGCGAACGAGGCCACCAGCCCGAAGCCTCCCGACGATCTTCCGGCGCTACTCGCCGTGCTCATCGCAATGCTCACCCTTCCGGGAGCCGAGTAAGACACGACCTGACCTCGTCCGAGCGGCTGATGATAGCGGGCGCCCGCTCGATCCGAGGTCATGGCAGCGGACAGCTTCCGGGGAGGTACGCCGCCCGCGCACCTCCCCGGAAGGCTTTCATAGTTATCGTCAGCTTCGCTGCGGAACGCGGTGCTAGTCGTCTTCGTCGTCGAGGGCGAACAGGTTGGCGATCTTCTCGCTGGCGGCGAGTTTGACCTCGTCGGCGATGTCGCCGTAAAACGCGGAGGTGAACCACTTGGAGGAATGGCCCAGCATGCCGGACAGGACGGAGTCTTCGACGTCGGCGGAGCGGGCTTGGGTGGCCAGGCCGTGGCGCAGGTCGTGCACGCGCACCGGGGGCATGTCGCACTGCTTGGCGATGTCGGCGAGGGCGTCGTTGAGGTGGCTGGGGTGTAGCGGGCGGCCGTCGTCGTCGGTGAACACGAGCCCGGTCTCGGTCCAGTCCTGCCCGGCCTCCAGGGCGGCCAGCTTCTGCTCGGCTTGGAGTTTCTTGAGTTTGGCGAGGGTGCGCAGCAGGGTCTTGGGGGCCATGGCGGTGCGCTGGCCGTCCTCGGATTTGGTGTCGTACTGGATCTCGGCTCGCCAGCCGTATTGGACGAGTTGCTGGGTGATGTCGACGGCGCCGGTGGCGTAGTTGATGTTCGCCCGAGGGAGGGCGCAGGTCTCGCCGCGGCGGGTGCCGAGCAGGACGATGGTCTTGAACGCGGCGTAGTAGACGAACGGATAGCCGCACGCCTCGTCCTTGGCGCGGGCGAGGAACGTATTGGTCTGCTCCGCGGTCCACACCATGACCGGGGAGGGGGTCTCGCCGGTCTGACGCCAGTGCTCGACGCGTTCGTCGGTCCACAGCTTCGGCTTGTGGTGGGTGGCCTCGGTCAGCCGGACGAACTGGGCCACGTTCTCACCCAGCGACTCGGTACGGCGCGCATCCTCCAGCGCGGAGGACAGGCACGACAGGTAGCGCTGGATGGTCGCGGCCCCTTTGGTCCGTCGGAACGGCGGCATCTCCTTGAGCAGGGCGCGGGCGCGGCGCGCGTCGTAGGTGCGGTGCTCGCGCCAGGCGGCCTTGGACTCCTCCAGCACAGTGCGGCGCTGGGCGTTCTGGTCCGCGATCACCTGTTGCTCTTCCTCGATCTCGTTGAACACCTTCTGCACGGCGATCAGGGTCAGGCGGTGCAGCCGGATGCGGGCGAACCGGGGAGCCAGATCGGTGCGGATCTGCTGGGTGTAGGAGCGGCGGGTGTTCTCGCGCAAGTCCTTGCGCGTCTCGATCCATCCTGTGAGGTACTGGTCGGTGTAGGGGTCGGTGGTGACCGGCAGGCCTCGCCCGACGGCCCGGCGGATGGCGTCCGCGTCGGGCAGCGCGGTGCGCGCGGCGAGCGCCGGGCGGATCTGGTCGGCGATCTCGACCCGCGTGGTCAGCGGGTCGTCGGCGCCGTCGGCGAGCGCGAGCAGCCCGGCGACCTCGTCGAGTGCGTCTTGGGCGGCGTCGCTGGTCTTGTGCCCGAACTGGCGCAGGTGGCTGCGGACGGTGGAGCGGGTTCCGGGGATCTGGATCTGAAAGCCCCAGGAGCCGTGCCTCGCGTTCCAGGAGCCGTCCGAGCGGCGCAGCTTCGGGCACTCGCTGCCGAGCTGGCGCGTGGTGGTGGTGCCGTCGGGGAGGGTGACCGGTTCGGTGCAGCCGCACCGCTTGATCAAGGCGCCATCGTTCACGTGTGTTGCCTTCCTTGCGTTTGCTCAGGGGCCCCGGGCCCCGCCGGGCCCGCGCCCGTCGAAACGGTGATCGTCTGACGGGTGCGGGCTCATCAGCGGGTCGGGGGTTTGTGCCATCGACGCTCGCGGCCGGGCCGTTGATCAACCGGTCGCGTCAAGATGCTCGTCGGTGCGCCACCCCGGGCCGTTTGCGCCACCCCCGGCCGCGTCGGCGGCCCGGTCGGCCGCCGGGGCGGCGGGCGGGGTGACCGGGGTCGGGGTGAGGCCGATGGCGGCGAGCAGCGGGGCGGTGGGGATGCGCAGGGCGTGTCCGAGGCGCAGGACCGGTGCGGGCAGCGCGTCCTGGGCGGCGAGCTGGTAAGCGGCGCTGCGGCTGATCCCGAGCAGCCGCGCGGCGGTCGGGACGTCGAGGGTCGGCGGCAACAGCGCCGCCTCCGCGAGAGTCAGGCGGGCTGGGTTCTGGCCGGTGCCGGGCATCGCTCACGCCCCCGTCTCGTCGGGCGCCATCACCAACAAGTCCTCGGCGGCCACGACGTTGAGCGGCACGCCGCGGGCTCGGGCCTGGCGGACGTACTGCATCTGGAAGAACGACGGCCGACCGACGAGGTACTCGCCGTCCTCGGGGTCGTTGACGTACTTGGCGAGCAGCACGACGAGCCGTTCGACCAATACGAGGCCCGCGGCGCGTCCGGCCGCGAAGACGGCCGAGGGCAGGTCGACCAGGTGTCCGTGCTGCCGGTAGGGGCGGGCGGTGACCGCGACCCGGGCGCCGGGGGCGAGCAGCGGGCGCACGGCGCGCAGGATGTCGGTGAACCCGGCCAGCTGGATCCGCGGCGAGCGGCGGCCGAGGTTGCCCCGGTCCTCGCCGTAGCGGTGGTCCCATTTCTCGACGGCCCCTCGGTGTCCGGCGCGGCCTTCGATGGCGACCTGCCCGTGGTTCGACTTGCCGTACGGCGGGCTGGTCAAGACGAACGAGATGCGACCGGCGAACGTGTTGGCGAGGTCGGGCGGCAGGTTGCGGGAGTCGGCGCGCCAGATCTTCCCGTTGCCGGGTGCGCCCTGCTCGGCGGCGAGTTCGAGATTGCGGCGCGCCATCACGGCCCAGCGGTGCTCGTACTCGACGCCGAGTCCGGTCCGCCCGAGGCGGGCGGCTTCGGCGATGGTGGTGCCGATCCCGCACATCGGGTCGAGCACGAACTGGCCGGGCTTCGTGTAGGTCTCGATCGCGTGCCGCGCGATCGAGGGCAGCATCTTGGCCGGGTGGGCGATCGACTCGGCGGTGTAGCGGCCGGCGCGCTGGTGTCGGGAGACCTGCTGTCCGGTCAGCCACACCGAGACCGGCACGCCGCCGGCGAGGTCGCTGGGGGTCAGGTGCCGCGAGAGCGCGGCGGCGGCCTGCTGCTCGATGTCGGTCTGGGGCTCGGGACGGGTGGTCATCGCGCCCCTCCTTCCTCGGCTGTCTGCGGCTTGCGGAGCACGTAAAGATCGGAATGCACCCTCCGGCACGCGGGCGGGACCGGCTCCTGGTCCGGGGGCCGGTAGCGCGGCGTGGTCGGCACGTCGAGCCGGGTGTGGACGATCACGACGTGCTGCAGGTAGCCGAACCCCGCGGCCCCGGCCGCGGTCAGGATCGCTGCGGCCGGATCGAGCAGTCCCTTCGGACTGGCGGCGGTGTGGGTGTGCACGAGCGCGATGGCGCCGGGGGCGAGCGCGGCGTGCAGGGCGCGGTAGAAGTCGGGGTCGTGGTGGGCCTCGGCGGCGCCGTGCTCGGCCGGGTCGTCGAGCACGACCGCGAGCGCGAGCGGCACGACCTCGGCGAGGGGGGTCACGACTTCCTCGGCCGCGCGCAGCCAGGGCGGGGCAAGCTGCGCGGGCTCGACCTTGTCGTGGTCGGCCGCGGTCGCGGGGCCGTGCAGGACGGCGGCCGGTCCGCCGTGGGGGGCGTACTCGTGGCAGGCGGCTTCGAACGCCCAGATGGGCAGTTCGGTCCCGGCCGCGATCGGCGTCTTGACGGCGCGCGGCGGGGCGATCCACACCGAGTGCGGGGCGCCGGGGCTGCCCGCGTCGGGCAGGTGCCTGCGGCACGGCTCGGTCAGCGCGCACAGTCCCGGACTGAGCAGCGCGCTGATCGTGGTGTTGACGTTCATGAGAGGTACGGACCCGCCGTTTACGGCCAGCCTGAGAACCTCGACCCGCATTGAATACAGGCCGGAAATCCCGGAATGTCACACCCGCGGGGGCTGCTTATCTTCCGATTCACCTCTGGTTCAGACGTGGTCACCCGAACGGCCTAACGGCCCGGTGGTGACTTCGATTCTTTTCCTCCCGAACCCGGGCCGCCTGCCCGGCCGGTGCTGTTGACCCGGTGTTGACATCGTGATGACACGGCAGGTGGGAGCCATGTCAACAGTCGGCCGGGGAGCCGGATCCGAGCGCGGCGCGCAGATAGCGCTCCAGGTCATGTCATCACGAGGTCAACAATGTCAACGCAATGTCGACGCCCATGTCGACACCAGGTCATCAATGTCATCGAAATGTCAACAGCCATGTCAACACCAGGTGGCAATGGTGGGTCGCCGGAGTTTTCCCGACCGGTATTCCCCTCGTATTCCTGGAGGCCGCAATGCCCGCCCACCACCGTCCCTCCGCCACCGCGCACCCCCGCGCCGAGCGTGGCGTCGCCGCGTGCCCGAGCGTGCGCAGGCGGCACCGGCCGCGCCGTTACCCGGTGTTCGACGCGGTCGAGCAGTCCTTCGCCCGGCTGGTCGCCGACCCGGAAACGCCCCGGGTGCGCACCGTCATCGGGATGCTGCCGCTGTCGGTGGTGCGCTCGGTCCTGACCGACCCGGACACCCCGGCGGAGGTGGCGGACGGGATCTGGCGGACCCTGGTCGGACGCTCGCGCGGGGATGACGCGGGGTGGCTGCTCGCGGCCGTCGGCTGCGCGCTGCCGCGGATTCGCTCGGGGATCTGGCACGCGACAAGGAACCGCGCCGTGGACACCGACGAGGCCGCCCAAGCGGCCCTGGCGGCGTTCACCGAGGCCGTGATGACCCTCGAACCGGTGCCCGTGGTCGGGGTGCTCGACGAGCTGGTGCGGCACGCGCGCAACGCCGCGCAACGCGTCGCCGACCACGTCAGGCGCGACCGGCTGACACTGCGCCCGCTGCCCTCCTCCTTCCCCCCGCCCGCGCCGGCCGGGCACGTCGACTTCGTCCTGGCCGAGCTCGTGCACGACGGAGTCATCACCCGGCAGGAGGCGGATTTGATCGGTCGGCACCGGATCGAGGGCACCTCGCTGCGCCGTCTCGCGGCGGCCCGCGGGACCTACCCGATGCGCCTGTGCCGGGAGCTGAAGGCCGCCGAAATCCGCGTGATCGCCGCCCTCACCGACGACGGACCCGACCGCCCGGAAGGCGAGTCGGGGCGCCGGGCGGTGTGACAAACCCTCCCTGCGGATCTGTGTACAGGGCGAAGGATCACTCCGCCCGGAGTACTCACCAGTTGCCGGTTCGGGACCGAAGGCGAGCACCGTCAGGTGCCGCGTACTGAGGACCCGACCCCCCTTCCGCCCCCGATCCCACCCTCGGGAAGGAGGCGGACCCGCCCCGGCCACGGCGCCCCCAGCGCCCGCCTTTGGTCCCGGACCGGCACCGTTTCACCTCCCGTAGTGCGCCGCTCGGCAGCTGCTCCTTCACCCCCATCCATCGCGATGCGTGAAGGAGCTGGGTGCGATGAACGGCCTTGAAGTAACCGCCGCCGCCTCCCTTTCCGGAGTCATATCCAATCTCACGACCTGGCTCGTGGGCTTCCTCGTGGGCCTGGCGACCTTGTTTCTGACCTACGGGGCCGTGCTGTACATGACCGCGGCCGGCGATCCCGGAGCGGTCGAGAAGGCGAAGAACTGCCTCAAAAGCGCAGCCTTCGGCTACGCCCTCGCGGTCCTCGCCCCGGTCCTGGTGGCCGCTCTGAAGTCGATCGTCGGGTGACCGCGATGTCCCCGCGCACCCTGATCACCGGCCCGCCCCGGCGCCGTTTCCGTCGCTGGATTCTGGCCTTCGCGTTCCTCATCGTCCTTCTCGCCTTCGCCCACACCCCGGCGCACTCGGCCGCCGCCGACAGCGGCAAGAGCTCGTCCGCGTCGGTCTCGCTGACCGCCGACGGGTCCGGGACCACCCCCGACCCGACCCCCGGCAGCTCTCCGTCGCCGGGCTCCGGGTCCACCGGATCAGGTGGTTCGGGCAGTGGAAAGACCGGAACCGGCAGCGGGTCCGGGGCGGCGACCGGGCCGGGGAAGTCGACGGCGCCGGTCGAGGTTCCGCCCGCGAATCCGAACGGTTCGGCCGACGGTGCGGGCAGCGGGAGTGTGGCGTGGTACGACATCCCGGGCCAGGTCGAGCAGGCCATCGACACGTGGTTCGGCGACCTGGTCAAGTCCGCGCTGACCCCGATCCTGGGCCTGCTCGGCAAGCTCGTGCTGGCCACCCCGAACCTCACCGGCGGGCGCATCTCCCAGATTTGGGAGATCACCCTCGGGATCGCGGACAGCTGCTTCGTGCTGTTCGCGATCATCGGCGGGGTCATCGTGATGACCCACGAGAGCGTGCAGACCCGGTACGGGCTCAAGCAGATCCTGCCGCGCCTGGTGTTCGGATTCATCGCCGCGAACACCAGCCTGCTGCTGATCAACCAGATCCTCACGTTCGGCAACGCGGTCACCCTCGCCGTGTGGGACACGCCCCTGTCGGGGGCGGGGATCGGCAACCAGCTCCTGGGCTACATCATGGCCTCGATCTTCACCCCCGACGGGGTGACCCAGATCTTCATGGTCCTGTTCGGCCTGGTGCTCGCCGTCCTGGCCTTGGCGGTGCTCTTCTCCTTCGCGTTGCGCACCGCCGCGCTGCTGCTTTTGACGATCCTCGCCCCGCCCATGCTGCTCTGCCACGCCCTGCCCGGCCTCGACGCCGCCGCCCAGCTGTGGTGGCGCGCGCTGGCCGCGGTGCTCGCGATCGAGTTCCTGCAAGCCACCGTGTTGATGCTGATGCTCCAGGTGTTCTTCGACCCGGACAGCAACGTCCTGGGCGTGCCGACCGCCGCCGGACTCGTCGACCTGCTGGTGTGCGGGGCCCTGTTCGTGATCCTGCTCAAGATCCCCGGATGGGTCATGCGCGGCGTGCTCGGCCGCGCCCCGCGCTCGACCGCCATGGGCCTGCTGCGCACCGCCGCGCTCGCCGCGATCGGCACCGCCGCCGGAGTCCCCGGCATCGGCTCGACCCGCACGCTCGCCGGACGCCTGGCCGGCAGGGCCGTCGCGCGCCCGGGAGCCGGGCCCGGCCCGACCTACCCCGGACGGGGGCCGCGTCCGGCGTGGACGCGGCCGGTGGCGCCGAACTTCGGCAGCGCGCACGGCCGCCCGGCGGCAGGTGGCCAGGGCGTGCTCTTCTCGATCCCGAAGGGCGCGCGGCTCACCCGCGCACAGGCCGAGCGGCGCGCCGCAGGGCGCACCGGCCAGCTGCGCGGGGGCTGGTCTGCCCTGGCCGAAACCGCTGCGCGCCCGCGCTCCGGGCAGCTCGCGCTCTTTAGCCGATCCGGGCAGATCCCCGAGCCCTGGCGCGCGCCCGAGGGTGCGAGCGGACCGCGGCAACCCGCTCTCTTCCCCCTGCCCGACGGTGCCCAGCCGCCTCGGACGCCTGCGCCCGCGCAGGCACCGGAACCGCGCGAGGCGAGCAACGCGGCGACCTCGGGGCCGGGCTGGATCCAGCCCCCGCTGTTCGCGAAAGGGGCACTCGGGCCGCTCACCCGCGGTCGCCAGCACGCCCTGTTCCCGATCCCGCCCGGAGCCCGGACGCCCAGGCCGCTCGCGCCACCGCCGGTAACCAGGACCGCGCCGACCTCCTCGCCGGCAACGACACCACGGGTTCGCGCGGCGCAGCCGGGGCTGTTCCCGCGCAGCGGACGGATCCCGCCCGCACCCGTACCCCGGCCGGTCGGGGTCGCCCCGGCCGTACCGGCCGGACCCGGCACGGCGCCGCCGACCTCGGCCCCGCGTCTGGTTCCGGTCCGGATGGCCGCCGCGCCGCCACCGGTCCGCACCCGACCCAAGCCCCGCGCACGGCGGGCGAAGGGAGGCGAGTGACCCATGGCCCGAGGAGTAGCACGAGCAAAGGACGAGGGCGTGGCCCCGGTTCCGGTGAACGCGGATCTGGAGATCGACGACAAGATCCTGGGCCCGTTCACCGCCCGACAGGCCGCGATCCTCGCCGTAGCAGCGGTGTCCCTGTGGCTGGTCTACGCGTGCCTTCACCGCCTGGTGCCCCCCGTCGTCCTGCTGGCCGCCGCCCTGATCATCGGCGCCGCGCTGGTCGCCACGATCACCACGCGGCGCGACGGGCTGAGCCTGGACCGCTACCTCATGACGGCGATCCGTCACCATCGCCGGATCAACCGGCACCTCAACCTCGACGCGGACGAACCGGTACCCGCCGGGTTCGCGCCGCTGCAGATGCCGGTCGCCGGGCTCGATCAGGCCGGGGTCCTCGACCTCGGAGACGACGGTGCGGCGGTGCTGATCGAGTGCGGGGCAGTCAACCTCCAACTACGTTCCGGGGCCGAGGTCCGCGCCGTGCTGGCCTCCTTCGGCCAGGCACTCAACGCCCTGGGCGGGGCGTTCCAGGTCGCCGTCAGCGCGCACCGGATCGACCTGACCGGCCAAGCCGACCGCATCGAATCCGGGGCGGCGTACCTCGCGCACCCGCTGCTCGAAGACCGCGCCCGCGCCTACGCCGGACTGCTCCGACAACTCGGGGCAGACCGGGATCTGATCGCCCGGCGGGTGCTGCTGGTGCTGCGCGAACCCGGCCCCGCCTCCCGCGCGGCGGCCGGAGTACTACACCGCGCGGCCCAGGCCGCGTCCCTGCTCGGCGGCGCCGGGATCACCGCCCGCGTCCTGACCGCGCCCGAGGCCACCGCCGCCCTGGCCGCCGCCAGCGAACCCCGCCGCGCCGCGCCGCTGGCCGCCGGGTGCCCGCCCGACCAGGCCGTGCGCTTGGCCGACGAGGCCGACGACGCCGGACCCGGCAGGTACGACCCGGCCGATTCAACCGACTACCGCCAGGACCAGGAGGCGTGAGCCATGATCCGCATCAGCAAGCAGAACACCGGGGCCGAGTACGGTTCACGGGCCGGGTGGTTCGGTCCCGGCGGGCTGGAGGTGCGCCCGCGCCACCTGGAGATCGACGGTATCTACGCCGCCACGCTCACGGTCACCGGCTACCCCGAGGCCGTGCTGCCGGGGTGGCTGGAGGCGATCACCACCTACCCGGCGCGGATCGATATCTCCCTGCACGCCGAAGCCGTCTCCCCGCTCCAGGCCGCATCGCGGCTGCGCAAGCAGCGTGCGCGGTTGGAGTCAGGGCGCCGCCGGGATGCGGAACGCGGCAGGCTCGGCGACCCGCTGGTCGACGCCGCCGCCCAGGACGCCGCCGACCTCGCCACCCGCGTCGCGCGCTCCTCGGCGAAGCTTTTTCGCTGCGCGTTGCATCTGACCTGCTACGCCGAGACCCCGGACGAGCTCGATGCGCTGGTGCTCGAAATACGCGGGCTGCTGGCCGCGCAGTTGGCGACGGTGACGCCGGCGACTTACCGGCAGTACGAGGGCTGGATCAGCTCGCTGCCTCTCGGCCTCGACCAGCTCGGGCCCCGCCGGACGCTGGAGACCGAGGCTCTGGCCGCGTGCCTGCCGCTGGCCTCCCCGGACCTGCCGATGACCGAATCCGGGGTGCTGGTCGGGGTCAACACCGCCAGCGGGCTGCCGGTGTTCTGGGACCGGTGGAGCCAGCAGAACCACAACTCGCTGGTGCTCGGCGCCTCGGGTTCCGGCAAGTCGTTCTTCGCGAAATGCGACCTGCTGCGCGAGCTGTGCCAGGGCACGCACGCGAGCGTGATCGACCCGGACGGCGAATACATCGCCCTGGCCGAGGCGGTCGGCGGCGTCGTGCTCGAACTCGGCAAGCCCGGGGTGCGGATCAACCCTCTCGACCTTCCCGACCCGCAGGCGGCCGAGCCCGACACCCTCGCGCGCAAGGCCCTGGACGTGCACGCCCTGGTCGAGGTACTCGCCGGAACCGACCAGGCACGCGCCGGACGCGCGGCTCTCGATACCGCGATAGCCGCCGCCTACCGGGATGCCGGGATCACCGCGGATGTGCGCACCTGGAACCGACAGGCCCCCGACCTGAGGGGCGTCTGCGCGGTGATGGCCGCTGGCGAGGACCCGGCCGGGACCGCGCTCGCCGCCGCGCTCGGCCCGTTCACCACCGGATCGCACGCGGGGCTGTTCGACGCCCCGAGCACGCACGGCCAAGCCGGGCACCTGACCGTCTACACCCTCGAACACCTCCCGGACCAGCTGCGCCCGGCCGCGGTCCTACTCGTCCTGACGGAGGTATGGCGTCAGGCCCAGGCCCGTGACGGGCGCCGGCGGCTCGCGCTGATCGACGAGGCGTGGCTGCTGCTGCACCACCCGCTCTCGGCCGAGTTCCTGTTCCGGCTGGCCAAGTCCGCGCGCAAGAAGCAGCTCGGGCTGGCTCTGGTCTCCCAGGACGCCGACGACCTGCTCTCCAGCCAACTCGGCACCGCGGTCGCCGCGAACAGCAGCACTCAAGTCCTGATGCGCCAGGCCCCACAGTCCCTCGACAAGGTCGCCGACGCCTTCGGCCTCTCGGCGGGCGAAGCCCAGTTCCTGAGCACCGCGCCGCGCGGCAACGCCCTGATCACCGGGGCCGACGGCGCCCGCGCCACCGTCCTGTCGATCGCCGATCACGCCGAGCACGAGCTACTGCGCACCGGCATCACCCAACATGCGAAAGAAAGGGGCTGATACCCCATGGCCCGGATCCACCCGCTTCCCGTCCTTAACTCCCTCGCCCGGATCGCACGCGAGATCCAGCACGCGGGCCCGGTCCTGCTGACCGCGCTCGCCTGCCTCACCGCAATCGGCCTGGCCATCAGTGTGCTGGTTCGCTCCCGCCGCCAGTCCGCCCTGGCCCGTGGCGCGCGGGTGATCGAGATCAGCGCGCCACCCGTGGTCGATGCTGGCGCGGGCCAGGCGCTGTGGGCGAACCTGCTCGGCCTGCACCGACCCCGCCTCGCCCGGTGGCTGCGCGGTCAGCCGCACCTCGGCTTCGAGCTGGCCGCCGACCCGCAGGGGCTGCGCATCCGGATATGGATCCCCGAAGCGGTGCCGCCCGGACTGGTCGAGCACGCCGTCGAATCGGCCTGGCCCGGCGCCCGCACCACCCTCCTCGACCACGTACCCGCGCCCATCGAGGCCACCGAGACGACCCGGATCGAGGCCGGTCGGCTGATCCCGGCGCGCAGCCAGGCCGTGCCGCTGCGCACCACGTTCGACACCGACCCGCTGCGCCAGCTGCTCGGCGCGTTCGCCGCGCTCGGACGCGGTGAGGCCGGGTGCGTGCAGATCCTCGCCCGCCCCGCCTCCCCGCGCCGCGCCCGCCGCCTGCGCCGCACCCTCGCCGCCCTGTCCGGCAAACCCGGAACCAGCACACCGAGCCTCGGCCGGATCCTGGCCGGAATCGGCCCCGGCCCCACCCCGAACCGGACCGCACATAACAGTGCGGCGCCATGGCGCGATGCGCGCACCGACGCGGACGCCCGCGCTGCGGCCGGGAAGCTGGCCGGGCCGCTGTGGGAGGCCGAGATCCGCTACGCCGCCGCCGTCACCACCCCCGGCAACCAGCCGACGCAGGCCGACCGTGGCCAGGCGCGGGCGCGGGCTCGGGGGTTGGCGGGCGAGATCGCCTCGACGATGAACGTCTACGCCGACCGCAACCACCTGCGCCGCCGCCACCTGCACCACCCCGCACAACACCTCGCCGGCCGGGGGTTCGGGCGCGGCGCGCTGTATTCGATCCTGGAGATAGCCGCCCTGGCCCACCTGCCGTATGACGCGGTCGTGCCCGGCCTGGCCAGGGCCGGAGCCAGGCCGGTACCGCCGTCCATCCAGATCCCGACCGGCCAGGGCAACGGGAACGCGGTGAAGGTCCTCGGGGACGCGGACGCGGGCCCGGCCCGACCGGTCGCGCTGCCGGTCGCCGACGCCCGCCACCACCTGCACGTGATCGGCGCCACCGGCTCGGGCAAGTCCACCTTGCTGGCCAGTCTCGCGCTCCAGGACATCGCGGCCGGGCGCGGCGCCGTGGTCATCGACCCCAACGGCGACCTCGTCGAGAACATCCTCGACCGCCTCCCGATCGAGGCCGCCGGCAAGACGGTGCTGTTCGACCCGGAACTCGACGCGCCCCCGCCCAGGATCAACCCGTTCGACGGCGCCGACCCCGCCGTCGCCGTCGACAACCTCACCTCGATCTTCCAGCGGATCTACCAGGGGTTCTGGGGGCCGCGCTCGGACGACCTGCTGCGGGCCAGCTGCCTCACGTTGATCACCGCGTGCCGCAACGACCCGAAGCTCGGCACCCCCACCCTCGCCCACATCCCCGGCCTGCTGACCTCCGAGCCGTCGCGCCGCCGCTACCTCAAAGCACTCACCTCCGGACCCGGAGACCCCGCGGACAGCACGGTCCTGGCCGGGTTCTGGGCTTGGTACCAGCAGCTGTCCGCGCCGTCCCAGGCGCACGCGACCGCGCCGTTGCTCAATAAGTTGAGGGCGTTTCTGCTCAGGGAGTTCGCCGCCGCGACGGTGGCCACCGGATCGACCAGCATCGACCTCGCGGGGGTGCTCGACGGCGGGATCTGCCTGGTACGCCTCCCCAAAGGCGTCCTCGGGGTCGAAACCACCCGGCTGCTCGGCTCCTTCGTGGTCGCGAAGTTCTGGCAGGCCGCCACCGCCCGCGCCCGCCGAGGCACCGTACGCCGCGACGCCTCGCTGACCGTCGACGAATGCCACAACTTCCTCAACCTCCCGATCCCCTTGGAGGAGATGCTCGCCGAGGCCCGCGCGTTCCGCCTCCCGCTCACCCTCGCCCACCAGAATTTGGCCCAACTCCCCACCGACCTGCGCGAAGGCATCTCCGCCAACGCCCGCAACAAGATCGTCTTCAGCGTGTCGCCGGAGGACGCCCGGGTCCTGGAACGCCACACCCTGCCGCTGCTCGGCGCGCACGACCTGGCGAACCTCGACGCGTTCCAAGCCGCCGCCCGCGTCACCGTGGGAGCCGCCGAACAGCCCGCCTGCACCCTGCGCACCCGGCCGCTAGCGGATCCGGTCCCCGGCCGTGCCGACCAGATCAGGGCGCTGATCGCCGCCCGCGCCCGGCAACCCGCGCCCTGACACCGCAAAGGAGCCCCGGCGATGCCCCGACCGCCCGCCATCCCCACCCTGCCCGAGCTGATGTTCCGCACCACCCCGCGTGACCGGCACCTGGCCGCGATGCTCTACGAACACAGGGCCCTGACCGCGCGCCAGATCGCCGAACTCGCCTTCCCCAGCCTGCGCGCCGCCAACCGGCGTCTGGCCGAACTCGCCGCGCTCGCCGTCGCCGACCGCACCGCGACCAGGACCAGCCCGCACGTCTCGGGCCTGTATCTCTACACGCTCGGGCCCGCGGGGGCCCTGCTCGTCGGCGCGGCACACGACCTGAGCGTCAAGGAGCTGCGCTACGACCGCGCGATGCTGCTGCGCCAGGCCGCGCGCCCCGACCTGCCGCACACCCTCGGCTGCAACAGCCTGATGATCCGCCTCGCGGTGCGGCACCGCACCGACCCGTCCGTGCGCCTGACGACCTGGTGGGGTCCGATCAGCTGCCTGCGGTTGTGGGGCGATGCGATCCGCCCCGACGCCTACGCCGTCACCAGCCATGACTCCGCCGCCGTGGGCGGCGGGCTCGGGTGGTTCTTCGAATACGACACCGGCACCGAGTCCACCACCCAGCTCGCCGCGAAACTCCGCGCCTACCACCGCTTCTCCCAGAACTACACCGGCCACCACCCCGTCCTGATCCACCTGCCCACCACCTCCCGCGAGCAGCGCCTGCACGAGGTGATCGCCGAAACCTACGGCCCGAGCCCCGTCCCGGTCGCCACCACGACCGGCGACCTCGCCGAACGCGCCTGGCGGATCGTCGGCGAAGACCCCACCACCGCGGGCCTCTACCCGCTCGCTGGTCTGCACGCCGCGTTCACCGCAGGCGGATACCGCCTGCTACCGGCGCAGACCAGCGACCACGAGATCTACGCCCCCCCCCCCCCCCCCCCCCAAAAACCCCCCCCCCCCCCCCCCCCCGCCCCCCCCGGGGCCCCCCCCCCGCCCCCCCCCCACCCCCCCCCCCCCCCCCCCGCCGCCACCCCCG